>Ga0308164_10005332_pt1 | contig 10409 bp, 7 predicted proteins | sample PhyTR2_FD_201031 | JGI IMG/M metagenome (GOLD analysis project Ga0308164, IMG submission 201031) | Phyllosphere microbial communities from UC Gill Tract Community Farm, Albany, California, United States - DLSLT.R2 | ecosystem: Host-associated > Plants > Phyllosphere > Unclassified | place: USA... | reverse complement strand
CATTCGGAGGTCGCCGCGCCGTTGAGATATTCGACTTCCTCCGCCGCCGAGTTCGCATCGCCCAGCCCGGCATTGACCGTGACATAGGGTTCGACGCCCAGGATACGCGTCAGGTCCATCCATTCGTTCATGCCGAGATCGTTCGGCTGCATCGCGCTCCAGGCGTGATCGAACATCGGCGGGCGGGCATCGCGGGGCCCGATCGCCTCGTGCCAATCCCAGTCGGACAGGAAGTTTCCGCCAGGTAGGCGCCAGAAGCCCGAGTTCAGCGACTTCGCGATCGCGGTCGCATCCGCGCGCCAGCCATTGACGTTGTCCGCCGGCATCAGCGACACCACGCCGATCCGAAAAACGCCGGTGCCGGTGCCTGTGATCTCCAGCCGCGCATCGGACGCCGCCACGGTCGGCGTGAACGCGAAGCTGGCCTCGCTCCAGTCCGCGCCGGGCGTCGGCAGCGGCACGACCTGCCGGTCCTGCGGCCGATCGCCCCAAACCAACGCCACCGACACCGCCACGCCTGGCTCGCCACTCAGCCTGAGCTTGCCGACATACCGCCGGCCGGGGACCACCTCGATCCCGCTTTGGCCGATGCCGGTGACATGGTCGGGGGACACCGCGATCCGGGCGCTCTGCGTGCCGACGTACGGATGCTGCGTGTCCATCGTCACGGCCGCGTCGCCGCCGATCGGGCGCCATTTGCGGTAGACGACACCGGGCCGCCCTTCGGCATTGACCGGTGGCGGCGCGTCGCTGCCGGCCGGGCCGATCGGATAGTAGAATTTGCGGTCGTCGAGCATCTCCGCCCACAGCGTCCGAGCGACCAGTCCGCCGATCGGTTCGATGAACATGCCGTATTCATAAGGTGTGACGGCCGCAGACCGCGCCGTTGCGTTGATCCGGACGGCGATCGGCTGAGCCCGTTGCGCCTCGGCCGAAACGAAGACCGTGGCTTGACCCGCGAACAGGACGAACGCTGCGACGACCGGTTTCATCGACCTCTCCCCTTGGTGCGTGCTCGCCATTGCGGCGATGATCGCGACGCGCCGGTTCGATCCCGACGTCGCAGTGCTTATCCAGATAGATTACGCAGACTAATGATAACGTCAACATGAGTGTTCGGCGGGTAGGCATACTCTGGTCGAGATCCGACCAACTTGCATCGCGGGGCCAAAGGTCTAGGTCGCTTCGTCGTGTATGGTTCGTATTGAGGGACTCGACGTGACGATCGTCGCGCGGGGTTGAAGGGATCGGTGTGAAGGAACGCGCTCGGCGCTCGCGCAGCCCGACGATCATCGATGTCGCCGCGCAGGCCGGGGTATCCCCGATGACCGTCTCGCGCGTCATCAACGGCCGCGCCAGCGTCGATCCGACCACGCGCGCCAGCGTCCAGGATGCGATCGACGCCCTGGGCTATACGCCGAACCTCGCCGCGCGCAGCCTGGTCACGTCCACCGAACTCAAGATCGGCGTGATCTACGCCAACCCGAGCGCCGCGTTCATGAGCGACTTCCTCACCGGCGTGTTCGAGGCAGCCTCGATCCGCGGCGCACGATTGATCCTGCTGAAGGGCGAGGACGGTCGTCCGCCCAGCCCCGCCGCGCTGGAAAACCTGGTGGCATCGGGTATCTCCGGCATGATCTGCGCGCCGCCGTTGAGCGAATCCGCCGCGGTCCTCGACGTGTTGCGCAAGGCCCGCGTGCCGGTGGCGGCGGTCGGCGCGCACGATGTCGACAACGTGATCTGCGTCCGTATCGACGATCGTCTCGCCGCGTACGAGATGACGCGCGAGCTGATCGCGATGGGTCACCGCCGGCTGGGGTTCGTCGTCGGCAACCCCGACCAGGTCGCCAGTCTGAAGCGGCTCGACGGCTTCTACGCCGCGGTGCGCGAACATCCGGGCGTTCGCGCGACGATCGCGCAGGGCGATTTCAGCTTTGCCTCGGGACTCGCCGCCGGCGACCAGTTGCTCCAGGCCGATCCGCCCCCCACCGCGATCTTCGCGAGCAACGACGACATGGCCGCCGCCGTCGTATCGGTCGCGCATCGGCGACAGCTTGACGTGCCGCGCGAACTGACGGTCGTCGGGTTCGACGATACCACCGCCGCCGTGATGCTGTGGCCGCCGCTGACCACGGTACACCAGCCGGTCCGCCGACTCGCCGCGGAAGCGCTCGGCCTGCTGGTCGCGGAGATAGCCACGCCGCCGAGAACACCCGCCAAGCGCGCCGACCGGGTGCTGGACCACGAAATCGTCAAGCGACAGTCGACGTCGCCGCCGCAGGACGACACCACGCCTTAACGCCATTCGCCGTTTCTGCGGACGTCGACGACCTTCACTGCACGCCACCGATAGTATGAGTATTGACTCCTCCACGATGTCGACGCATTGTTGCATGGTAACGTTATCAAACAGCAACATCGAGTTGCGGGATGACGTTGCAGGAACGCCGGTAAAGTGGCGCGCCGTCAAAGGGGTAGGATGCAATGGTTTCCAGAATCACGACTCTGTCGGCTCACGTCCGCGCCAGCGTTTGGGCGCAAGAGACATCGCGTTTAGCAACAGCGCCACGTTCGATTTCTACCGTTTCCAGTCCGACTACACGGCAACTTCGCCCCCTCATCGCCGGATCGAGCAGCATCGCCGCGCTCATCCTCTCGCTATACGCAGCGCCGTCTTTCGCACAGGCCGCCCCAGCGCAAACCACCGACACCGCCGCCCCCGCAGAGCCGGTCGCCGAGACGTCCAGGCCCGCCGAACCCGAGGCCGTCAGAACCGCCGACATCATCGTCACCGGCTCCCGGATTCAGTCGAGCGGCTTTACCGCCCCGACGCCGACCACGGTCATCAGCGAAGCCGACATCCAGAACAACGCGCAGCCCAACGTCTTCACGACGATCGCGCAGCTGCCGTCGTTGCAGGGATCGAGCGGCTCGACGACCAACACGTTCAGCACGTCGAGCGGCCAGCAGGGCCTGAGCTCATTCTCGCTCCGGGGCCTCGGCACGATCCGCACGCTCACCCTGGTCGACGGCCAGCGCGTCGTCGGTGCCTATTATACCGGCGTCACCGACGTCAGCCTGCTCCCGCAACTGCTGATCAAGCGAGTCGACATCGTCAACGGCGGCGCGTCCGCATCCTATGGATCCGACGCGGTCGGCGGCGTCGTCAACTTCATCACCGATACGCATTTCCAGGGCTTCAAGGGCAACATCCAGGGCGGCATCACCAATTACGGTGATGACGGCCAGGGGCTCATCCAGCTTGCCGCGGGACGGAGCTACCTGAACGATCGACTCCACCTCGTCGTCAGCGGCGAATATGCCAAGGAAGCAGGCGTTGGCCCCGGGGATTTCGGCACCGACCTCGCCGGTGGTCGCGACTGGTTCACGCAGACGACGATGATCAACCGCAACGTAGTCGACGACGGATCACCGCAATACGTCCTGCGCGACTTCGCCCAGCCGTATAACTTTACGAAATACGGCCTCATCACCGCCGGTCCGCTGCAGGGCACGGCGTTCGACCAGAGCGGCCGCCCCTTCCAGTTCCAATATGGCTCGAACGGCGTGCCCGCACGCGATAATTCCGGCGCGGTCCGCGGCTGCCTGCCCGGCTTCTGCGTCGGTGGCGACCTGTCGGGGAACATCGATACCGGCCGCACCTTGCAGTCGGCGATCCAGCGCCTCGATAGCTATGGGCGTATCGGCTATGATTTCGCGACCGACAACGAGGTCTATGTCAGCGTCAACGTCGGGCAGGTGAAGACTCACAACCAGCCAACCAACGGCGCCAACCGACCCGGCCTAAGGCTGCAGTGCGCGAACCCGTTCGTCCCGGCGTCAATCCAGGCGGCATGTGCGACCGCGGGGATCACCGACTTCCAGTTCGGCGCCAGCGTCGCGATCCTGCCGAACACCATCGTCCATACCGATCGCCGCCAATACCGCGTGGTCGGTGGCCTGAAGGGCAAGTTCGATATCGGTGGCTCGCCCTGGACCTACGATGCCTATTACGAGCGTGGCATTACCGATACCGCGATCGACGTCGACGACATCGTCCTCACGCCGCATTTCAACCAGGCGATCCAGGCGATCACGCTCAACGGCGCGATCGTCTGCGCCAACCCGGTCGCGCGCGCCAATGGCTGTATCCCGCTCAATATCATCGGCGGCGCGACACCATCCGAGTCGGCACGCCGGTATGTCCAGCCCGAGAACGGCCCGATCCAGCGCCTTCACCTGACGCAGGACGTCGCGAGCCTGGCCTTCTCGGGCACCCCCGTCGAGCTCTGGGCGGGCCCCTTGTCGGTCGCGTTCGGCGGTGAATATCGCAAGGAATTCTACAAGGTCCGCGCCGACGCGTACGGCGCCGGCGTCTCCGCGATCAGTCCCTATACCAGCGAATACCCCGCCGACCCGACCCTGCTAACCGCGGGCAACAACTGGTATGCCGGCAACTACAAGAACGGCACCGGCGCCTACGACGTCAAGGAAGCGTTCCTCGAGCTCGACGTCCCGATGTTCAAGTCGGACATGATGGGCAGGGCCAACATCAACGGCGCGGCCCGCATCACCGACTACAGCACGTCGGGCCGGGTCTGGACGTGGAAGATCGGCGGGACATGGGACACGCCGCTCAACGGCCTGCGCCTGCGCGGCGTCACCTCGCGCGACGTTCGCGCACCCAATCTGTCCGAGCTGTTCGCCGCACCGGTGACGACGACGCTGCCCAACTTCCTCGACCCCGCGCGCAACGTCAACGTCGTGGCCATCCAGAACGCGATCGGCAACCCGGCACTCACGCCCGAGATCGCGCGCAATACCGAGGTCGGCGCGGTCTATGCCAACCCGTCCTGGCTGCCGGGGTTCAGTGCCTCGGTCGATTACTATAACATCAAGGTCACCGACGTGATCTCCAGCCTCGGCGCGGCGCAGATCGTCGACCTGTGCTTCCGCAACATCCTGCCCGAAACCTGCAGCGCGTATAATCTCAACAACACTGCCGGCCCCAATTTCATCAATACGCAGGCGTTCAACCTCGCGTCGATCAAGACCGACGGCTTCGATATCGAGGCAAGCTATCGGTGGCGGCGCCCGCTCGGTGTGGACGGGACGTTCACGCTCCGTGGCCTGGCGACGCACATCCGGAAGTTCGTCACGGATACCGGCCTGCCGGGGACGATTCCGACCGATGGCGCCGGCGTCAATCTCGGCGCCACCCCGCGCTGGAAGCTGCTTGCGGTACAGGCGTTCAGCAACGACCGCTTCAGCCTGACGGTGCAGGAACGCTGGTTCAGCGACGGCAATTACGGCAACCAGTACGTCGTCTGCGCGCCCGGAACCTGCCCCAAATCGACCACGACTGCGCCGACGATCGACCGCAACTTCATGCCCGGCGCCTTCTATCTCGACGTCGGCGGAACGTATACCATCACCAAACAGGTGTCCGGGTATTTCAAGGTCGACAACGTCTTCGATCACGACCCGGCCGCCTCGCCGCAGAGCGCCAACCCGGCGTTGTACGACATCGTCGGGCGCATCTACCGTGTCGGCGTCCGCTTCTCGTTCTAACGCCCCACGTCTACCCATACGGAGATCCAGCATGCGCGCTCTCGCCCTTCTGATTGCCGGCATGATGCTAGGTTCGCCCGCGATCGCGCAGACCGCTAACGGCGCGGCGGCGCAATCAGCGGCACTGGAACGCGGGTCGGGCACGTACCCCGCGATCTTCGAGGAACGACCGGAGTTGCCCGACCATGTCGTCTACCGCCCGGCGAATCTTGGTGCGCTGCGTCGAGCCAAGCTTGGTATCTACGTCTTCGGCAATGGCGGCTGCAGCGCGGACGGCACGAGTTCGCGTAACCACCTGCTGGAGATCGCCTCGCACGGTTACCTCGTCATCGCGTCGGGCACGATCCCCAAGCCGAAGTCCGACGCCGCGACCAAACCCGCCCAGACCCCCGCCCCAGCGCCCGGCACGAAGCCGACCTCGGCAACGCCGACGCGCGCGCTGACCGACGCGATCGACTGGGCACAGCGCGAGAATGCCCGCGCCGGCAGTCCGTTCAAAGACAGGATCGCCACCACCGAGATCGCGGCGTCCGGCTGGAGTTGCGGCGACTTGCAGGCATTATCGGCGGCGCAGGATCCGCGCGTGACGACCGCGGTGATCATGAACAGCGGCTTCTTCCCAGAGGGCGCGAACCCGATCGGCGGCGTTGTGTCCGACAAGGCGCTGCTGAAGACGTTGCACGGCTCTATCCTCTATGTCCTCGGCGGCCCGACCGACATCGCGGTCGCGAACGGCACCGACGATTTCCAGCGGATCGACCATACCCCCGCGGCGCTGGTCAACATACCGGTGGGCCATGGCGGCACCTACATGCAACCGCATGGCGGTATCGCGGCGGAAGTCGTGACTGCCTGGCTGGACTGGCGGCTGAAGAACGATCGCACCGTCGCCGCGCGCTTCGTCGGCAAGGATTGCGGGTTCTGCCAGGACACGCGGCTCACGATCGAGCGCAAACACTTCGACTAGATCGGCCGTCCGCACGGTGATGGACGGAGATATCGAAACCACCTTTCCCGCACGGCGAGGTCGGTAACCGATACGAAGATGATCGCCGGGAGAACGCTGCGCCGTCCCGTCAGAACCAGCCGGTTCGACACCAGGGCGCGCGCTTGCCACCACCATAACGCCGCGCGAGCCCGGTCCGTACCAGCGCCTCGCCGAGCGATTTCCCGTCACGCTCGACGATGCGCAGTTTGCGGCCATAGCGATCGACGTCGCGCTTGATCGGGACCAGCGTGAAGGGGCCGGCGTTGAGCAGCGCCTGCATCTTGAGCGTGGCGGCCTTGCCGGCGCGGGCTTCGGACGCGCAACGGGGCGGATGGGTTTCGGGCGTGTCGATGTCGGCGATGCGGATCTTGGTGCCCGCCATCCAGAAGGTGTCGCCGTCGACCATGCAGTCGATCCGCTTGGCATGGCCGCATATCGTGAAGCGCGCGGATACCGCCTTACCGCCCGACAGGGCGGAGGCAGCGGCAGCGGCGGTCGACGCCGCACTCGCGACGCCCGCCGCGGTGGCCAGCGCCCCGGTGGTGGTGGAAGCGGCGGAGGCAGCAGCGTTTGCCGAGGACGACGCGTCCGCCGCGGCAGCGTCCGCAGCCTTGCTCCAGCCGCCGGGCACGCGCAGATGACCGGCGGGCCACGCGATGCCGAAACCGCTGGGCCATTCGACCTTCAAACCCGGCGGCACCAAAGCCGCCCAGTCGATCTGGCGGATAACCGGCACCATCAGCCCGAGCAGCACGCCGTAGAATACCAGGCGGAGTTGCAGCAGGACTCCGGGCGCCGGGCGTCGACCGGATCCACCGCGGCGCGTGGCGCCAGCGCGATCGCCGCTCAGCAACCGCATGAAATCAAACACATACTCCATCGTCCCTCGCGCGTACGCGCGCGCGCGACGATGTCACCTCGCGGCGGCGAAGGTTGCGACGGGCGGAGTCGGAAATAAGGCGAACGCATCGTGAACATCGACAGGATGCGTGCCTCGGGTGCGACAGCCGATGTGCGTCGCGGCACCAGCGACGTGGCGGAGCAACTTCATGGTGGCGTCCAGCATCCCGGGAACGCGCCGTGGGCCCGAGCGATGCCGCTGTCCTACATTGCCGAGCCGTGATCAGATGCGGCGTGAGCATGGCATCCATCCGCATCCGGACGACCGATTACGACGCTGTCGCGCGATGTGCACAACCGCGCCAGCGTGTGAACTTCGTGCACTTCCGCGCAGTCCGGGCATCGTCGACACCGCGATGGCAAGCGTTCGAACCGCTCGATCTCGGCCCGAAAGACCAACGATTCCAGACGCACGAAGGGCGGGAAATGGCCCTAGCCACTCCCCGCCCCCGTTACGCGTCCAGCTTTTCCCTCTTGCGAGGCAAAGGCTTAGAAGTGCGTGATGATGCCGAGCATCGGACGGAAGCTCTGCGCGTCGCCGAAGGTGTTGACCTCGGCGCGGATGCGGAAGCCTGCGTTGCCGGTGATGCCCTTCAGGCCGATGTTCTGCGGACCGACTTCTGCGCCGATGCCGTAGGTGATCGCGCTGTAGTCACGACCGGTGTCTGCGACGACGTTCGAACGACCCGAGAAATGGTCGAAGTTGACCCACTGGTAGCCGACCTTGCCGTAGATCAGGCCGCTGTCGCCAGCGCGGAAGCCGAAGCGGCCTGCTGCGCCGTATTCCCAATCGATGTTGCCATCGATGCCCTTGATCACGTTGCCTTCTGCGCCGACGAAGACCGGGCCGAGCGGCACGTTCACGCCGAGCACGCCCTGGACCAGCGAGCCCGATGGCTTGTAGCTGCGACGGGTCGAACCGTCAGCGTTGATCGCCTGCGGAATGCCGTGGCCGCGCTCGTTGTCGAACTGCTCCCAGCCGCCCATCACGCCGAAATATGGCTCGATGCCGAATGCCTTCGAGCCGTCGGGCGCTGCTGCTTCACCGGGCTGTGCGCTGTTGTCGACGGGTGCCGGTGCCGACATGTCCTGCGCGAAAGCGGGAACTGCGACCGTTGCGGCGGCGAGGGCGATTGCCAGGGAAAGCTTACGCATGAGTTTGACCTTATACCGTGTTGTTGCGTGGATCGCCGACTGCACGGTGCGTCGGTTCGGTCCAGGCATGCCAAACCGGTCGGCGAGCACATGGTTGCACAAAAAACGTCACATTCAGGGAACTGGTAGGGAACTGTTCCGCTGTGTTGCGTTACAGCAACGGTTCCTGTCATTTGGATGAACGAACCGTGGCCGCTGCGAGGCGGACCAGGCAGGAATACAGCGGAAAAGCGGCAAAAAGCAGCCGCGGCTGGTGTTAACGCCGTCCGTTTACCCTCTGGTGACAACCAGTGTGCGATGCAGCATCGATGGGGTTTTCACGCCTGTTCCGCAGCCGCTGGGCGGCGCTCTTCTGGTCCGCTGGGATCGTGTGGACGGCCTATGACGTCGCCAGCGACGCACCGGAGCCGGCCGCAACGAACGCGACTTCGGGTAATACGGTGGAGCGACCGACCGACGCGGCCGGTGCTGCATTCAACGCAGACGATCTCGCGATCCTCGCCAACGCCGCCGGCTGAGGGCGACGCGCCTGTCAGCGGCGCGTCGCGGATAGTTCAGGGCTTCAGCGCGACGTCGTCGGCGTCCTTCAGGTCTTCGTCGTCGTCGATCGTGTCGTCGTCGAGCTCGTCCTGGACGTCGTCCTCGTCCATGTCGGCTTCGTCCATCGTCACGGACGAGTCCGTCTCGCCGACCTCTTCGGAATCCATCTTGGTCTCGTCGATCGACTCGTCGTCGGTGTCGTCTTCGCCCAGATCGGGTTCGAGGTCGGTCAGGATGATGCCGTCGCTCGGCCCGTTGCGCGTGGCCTCGAGGATCTCGGCGCGCTGGCTCTCGTCATAGCCCTCTTCGTCATAACCGTCGTCGCCCGAACCGGCACTCGGCACCTGATGTCCGCCCATGGTCACACTCCCTCGTTCCAGGACGCCCGCGTTTTGCAGGCCTACCAGATGCGAACGGTGGACGTGCGCGGTGGTTCCTTCAAGCGCGGACGGGCGCCGTCGACGCTGGCCGGAACAAACGCCCGCGTTCGGTCACCAGGATCGACAGGAGTGCGGCGAGCCCGGCGAGCAGGAACCCGCCGACCAGCGGCACGGTGGTGCCGTTGAAGGCCTGCCCGATCAGCGCGCCGAACACCGCGCCAATGGTCACGCTCAAGAACCCCTGCACGCTAGACGCGGTACCCGCGATCCGCCCCATATTCTCCATCGCCATCGCCGAGAAATTCGACGTCGCCAGCCCGAAACACCCAAGCGTCAAAGCCTGGAAGACGGCAAAGCTGACCAACGTCTCGAACCCGACCTCGATCGCGAACAGGTGGACCAGCGACACCAGGATCATCAGCGACAGCGCGCCGTGGCTGATCAGGCGGGTGCCCAGCCGCATCACGATCCGCGAGTTGAGCAGGTTGCAGATCGCCATCGTTACCGACGTGGTGGCAAAGATCAGCGCGAGCAGCGACGGCTTGTGGAACACGTCCGCCATGATCTGCTGGATCGAATTGAGATAGCCGTACAGCGATCCGAGCAACGCGGTCGAGGCGAGCGTGTAGCCCAGCGAATTGCGATCGCCGAGCGTCTGCCGCCAGTCGCTGAGGATCCGCCCCGGGGTGATCGGCAGGACGTTCTCAGGCGCCAGCGTCTCGGGCATCCGCAGGTAGAACCAGATCAGCACCCCCAGCGTCAGCACCGCGACCGTCCAGAAGATCGCGCGCCAGTCGCCGAACTGCAGCACTGCCCAGCCGAACGTCGGCGCGAGGATCGGCACGATCATGAACACCATGAATGCGATCGACATC
>Ga0308164_10005331_pt1 | contig 10410 bp, 9 predicted proteins | sample PhyTR2_FD_201031 | JGI IMG/M metagenome (GOLD analysis project Ga0308164, IMG submission 201031) | Phyllosphere microbial communities from UC Gill Tract Community Farm, Albany, California, United States - DLSLT.R2 | ecosystem: Host-associated > Plants > Phyllosphere > Unclassified | place: USA... | reverse complement strand
CGCGTATATCTTCTTTTTTCGCGGCACCCCGTTGCTGGTGCAGTTGTTCCTGGTCTATTACGGCCTGGCCCAATTCGATGCCGTGCGCGCAAGCTTCATGTGGACGTATCTGCGCGACCCTTTCTGGTGTGCCACGGCCACCATGACCCTGCACACGGCGGCTTATATCGCCGAAATCCTGCGCGGCGCCATCCAGGCTATCCCGCCGGGCGAAATCGAAGCAGCTCGCGCGCTGGGCATGTCCAAGCCGAAAACGCTGTTCTATATCATCCTGCCGCGTGCGGCCCGTATCGGCCTGCCGGCCTACAGCAACGAAGTCATTTTGATGCTCAAGGCAAGCTCCCTCGCGAGCACGGTGACCTTGCTGGAACTGACCGGCATGGCCAGGACTATCATTGCGCGCAACTACCTGACGGTTGAGATGTTCTTCACCGCCGGCGTGTTCTACCTGCTGATTTCCTACATCCTGGTACGCGGCTTCAAACTGCTCGAACGCTGGTTGCGCGTCGATGCTTGCCAGGGACGTTGAGGCGCGCTTCGCGGCGCTGGATGCGTTCCTGATCGAGCACCAAGGGCTGTGGCGACCACGGCCCTTTACGCACCTGCAATTACCCTGGGAACGCGAGTATCCCGAGCTTGGCCAGTGGTTACGCCAGCGCACTTTGGCCGATGCCGAAAGCTGTCACAACTGGCCTCACGCCCTGCCGGCGCCCGCGCCTTTTCCACAGCTGGCCGAACAGGCGCTGCAGCTCGGTGCTGTGGACAGGTTACCGACACAGGCGCTAGGGCCGGCGCGTCATCGACTGAATGTCGACGTACCGGGTCGCAAGTGGCAACAGATCGAAGCCTTCGGCGCCGCACTCAATTTCACCCACACGCCCGGCCATTGGCTGGACTGGTGCGCCGGCAAAGGCCATCTTGGCCGCCGCCTGCTGCAACCCGGCCAGCAGTTGACATGCCTGGAATACGACCCGGCGCTGATTGCCTCCGGCCAGGCATTAAGCGATCACCACCGCTTGCCCGTCACTCATCGCCTGCAAGACGTGATGGCCCAAGTGGCACTTAACCCCGAACACACACCCGTCGCCCTGCATGCCTGCGGCGACCTGCACGTGCGACTGCTGCAACTGGCCAGCGCGGCCGGTTGCAAGCAACTGGCACTGGCGCCCTGCTGTTACAACCGCATCAACGCCGACAGCTATCAAGCCGTATCCGGCGCCGCACGCGCGTCGCAATTGCGGCTGTCGATTGATGACCTGGGCCTGCCGTTGAGCGAAACCGTGACTGCCGGCAACCGCGTACGCCAGCAACGGGATATCTCCATGGCCCGACGCCTGGGCTTCGATCAGCTACAGCGGCAATTGCGTGGCAGCGACGACTATTTGCCCACTCCTTCCTTGCCCGCCCGCTGGCTGGATCAACCTTTCGCAGACTATTGCCAAGCGCTGGCGAGCCTCAAGGGCTTATCCACAGGTGAACAGGATTGGCAGGCGCTGGAAGCGCAGGGCTGGCGCCGGCTGGCCGAGGTCAGAAACCTGGAGCTGGTACGTGGGTTGTTTCGGCGCCCATTGGAAATGTGGCTGGTGCTGGACCGGGCACTTTTTCTGCTCGAACAGGGCTACAGCGTTGATATAGGCAGCTTCTGCGACGCCACGCTGACCCCGCGCAATTTGATGGTGGTGGCTGAGCGCGATTAAGGGGCAAATTTCCTACACGCGCCCTGTGGATAAGTCTGTTGATGAATTCTTTACGAGCGCTGTAACTATCAGCGCTACAGGCCAAAAGCCAAGCTGGTCATTTTTTGTTCACATTATAAAGTGCACGCAAAACAGGCAGTTGCAGCGTGTTGAGAACGGCTCCACAAAATGGCTGTTTCGTGAAACCCACGACCAACCGATTGTGCATAAGCATCTGGCGTAAAGCGTATAAACCACGCTTAAGCCGTTCTTTTGGGCGCCTTCAACAGCTGGCAAATTTCGTTGATATCGTCGCTGGCCAGGTGTTTCGCAACGTTGTCCAACGGGTCGGCAGCAAACGCCAGCGCCTCGTTGATCGCCATGTCACGGTGAACCTCCAGCGGAGCCTTGCCGAGGTGCTGTTTGAAGGCCTCAACCATGTCCAGGCTGAAAGCATTGCTCTCATCCACCTGATTGACCACCACATGCACGGCAGGCGGGCGTTCACCGGCAAGGTGCGGCGCAAGCAATACATCCAAGTGATCGAGCGTGCCAAGGCACGCGGCATCCGCCTGCACAATCACCAGCACCACGTCGGCAACGTTCAGCGCTTGATGAAAGTAGACGTTGTTGCCAGCTGGCGTATCGATGATCACCGTTTGCCGCTCGCTCAGGCCCAGCGATAGGAGGCGTTGAGCCAGCCAGGTCGGCTCGTGTTTGAGCCAGCGCTCGAGATTTTCCTGCTGCTGGACATCGATATCGCCAAAGGTAAGCACTTGGCAACCGGCGAAACCGAGCTGTTGCAATGGGCTCCACTGCCCATGCTCCAGGCTGGTGCGGCCGATACCGGGAAGCGCCGCACTGACGCCAAAGTGATGATGCAAGGCGTTCTGCGGGTCCAGGTCCAACGCCACCACCGATTCGCCATGACGCTGCAGGCCGCTGCTCAGGGCTGTGGCCAAGGTGCTTCGGCCGACACCCCCATTCATCGACACCAGCGCGACGATTTTCGGGCGCAGTGCTGCCAGATCAACAGCGTGAGCGTGTGCGTGGGGGGATGGGTCAGCAGGCACGCTGCCGAAAAAGTGCATGCGCGCATTGATGCCTTGGGCATCGTGGGTGACGTTTTTGCCGAACAACGTCAAAAGCTCTTCACTCAGGCTCATGGCCTACTCCTCACGACGCATCGTAAAGACGTGAAGTTCGGCAAGCAGGCACTTACCGCAGGTCTTATTATTGGCGTCTTAGTGACGCATTCTGTGACAGGTGTGGCGAAGTGTCATTATTTTGATGTTTTGACTGGCTGTTTTTTAGACAAACGGTAAATAGTCAAATAAATGGCCGTGCGCCTTTAGCGCATTCTCGCGCTCAACGCCCGACACAGCGCATTCACGTCCTGGCATCCGGCGCTATCAAGCACGGGGTCGAGCGGGTCTCGCCCGTAAGCCTGCGCCTGGCTGAACGAGAGATCGCGCTGAACCGTGCCCAACACGGCATCACCCAGGCGCAATTTGAAAACGCCCGCCATGTCCTGGCTGAACGCGTGACCGCCGTCCACCTGATTGATCACGTAAAACCGTTGAGGCGGCGATTCACTTGCAAGGTAGGGCGCAAGTACTTCGTCCATCTTGGCCAATCGGCGAAACGAAGCCGCGTCCGGCTGAACCACCACCAGCACCGCATCCGCCACCGACATTGCCTGGCCGAGATACACCGTATTGCCCGCAGGGACGTCGATGACCACCGTGTCCTGGCCATTGAGCCCGAGGCCGGCCAAACGCTTGCCGAGAAATTCGAGATCCTGCCCCAGCCAACGATTCAGGCTTTGTTGCTGCACGGCGTCGGTTTCACCAAAGCTGACCAGCCGGCACCCGGCAAACCCTCGTTTGGGCAAGGCTTGCCAGGTTTGATTGAGCAAGCTGGTCGCCCCAAGGCCTGGCAGATCAAACCCCGGGCACAAGTGATGACGCAGCGCGTCTTGCGGGTCCAGGTCCAGCGCCAGCGCTGGATGCCCCTGACGCTGCAAACCGCTGGCAAGCGCGGCGGCCAACGTGCTGCGCCCCACGCCGCCGGTAGCAGAAACCACAACCACCACCTTGGGCGCCGAGGCGTGCGAATACACCTCGCCGCCCGGGCTTTCTACTACTTGAGGTGGGGGAACAGAAGCGGCCGTGCCTTGGTTCAAATGATCCAGCAAACGCTGTAAAGGCTCGGCCACCGAGGGCTCGCGCAAAGAGGGTTCAGCCAGCGCGGTGTAAAGTTTTGAAATGTGATCTGCACGCCCCACTGACTGCTCCTCCCGTTCTAATCGCCGATCAATTAAGGCGCGCATTGTGTGATATCACACTGATGGTGTCAGTATTTTGGTGTTTGTAACAAATTTTTTTCAGATGAGCGGCATGGCGCCATTTTTATGGCTTTAAGCCAATATCTACATATTTCTTTTTAAATCAACTAACTAAAAATTATTTGTGTGTTTTTTGATCATTTTTTATTTCATGTCAAACGCTCTCAAACCTCTTTCGTATCAGCGAGTACATAAACCTCAGGCCAACACATAACGAGACAAAACCAAAGCTGCGAGACACAGCCCAGATACCTGCAAGGCATTCAATGACCTCAGCCCACCATTGACGCCCCAGAGGACAGCACCATGAACCCGAACAACTGGAAACACTGCGTCGCCTTAGGCCTGCTTGCCTTGACCTTCGGCGCCCATGCCCACGCAAGTCAAAAGCCGGACATCCAGCGCGCATTGTCAACCACCGAAGACACCCGCTCAGCCTGTGGTGTGGTGAATGCACGAATGACCTACCTGGATTCGAAAGGCCGGACACAGGTGTTGGAGTACATGAAATTTACCGACACTTGCGGGGACGGAAATTGAGGCTGATTTGAGGCCCCGCAGACGACGAAAAAGCAGTGATCGCAAAAAAACCTTCGCCTCTGCAAAAATAGTCAGAATTCAGGGGTTTACAGATGCTTGCCAATCGCTATAATCGTCGCCCTAACACGCCGGTATAGCTCAGTTGGTAGAGCAACTGACTTGTAATCAGTAGGTCCCGGGTTCGACTCCTGGTGCCGGCACCATATAAGACAAAGCCCTCACAGCAATGTGAGGGCTTTGTTGTTTCTGGCGTAAGCATCAGCGCCCTCGCTACACACACAGCTGGCCACATCGACCGTGATGTCGTTCGTCTCTGCGCTCATTTGCGCCCCCTCCCTCAGCTGAGGCCTCATCCCCTATCAATAGCTTTTGGTCCGGCTGAAAAACGACTTTGCCCTACCGAATGATTGATGGAGAATGCGCCACGGCAAGGAACGCTGCACTTGAGCGGCCCGTCATGCACACATTTCATCATTCAATTACCAACGGAGCGGTGCGTGATTAATCGCGACAATTCATTCGACCTGATCAGGCACCTAGCGGCGCTGGCAGTTCTTGTAAGCCACCACTACGTACTTTCCGGCCAGCAAGAACCCATGTTGCAGGGCTACAACTCGTTAGGGGCGATTGCCGTATTGGCATTCTTCGCCATATCCGGCTTCCTCATCACTCAAAGCTTTCTAAATACTCGCAGCTTCTACCACTACATGGAGAAGCGAATCGCGCGAATTTTTCCTGCCTTGATCGCCTGTGCATTTGTGATGGTGTACCTCTGCGGGCCTGCATTCAGCAAAAACGGTTTGGGCTATGCATTCAGCCTGGAGTCGTTGACAGACTTCTTGAAAGTGTCGGCGTTTGGCCGCGCGGACATAGGCGACATTACCAGCACCTTCATATTTAAAGATTCGTTCAACGGAAGCTTGTGGTCGCTGAAAATTGAGTTTGGTTGCTACGTGCTGCTCGCGTTGGCGCTGCTGGTATTGCGCAGGGCAGCCGTGCCGCTGATCATCGCACTTGCCTTTTGCATAACCACCTACCTATGCAGCACGTCAACACACCCGATGGCGCCGAAGCTACTGGTGTACTCAACCGTCGGGATTGCATTCTTCATAGGGTCTTCGCTGTATTTCTATCGAGCTGCATTCAGCAGCGCAAAAGCGAAACTATTGATCGGCATTCTGTCGGCAGCACTTGTTCTGGTCTCCCTGAACACACCGTTGGTTATGGTGTTTGCAAGCATCGGAGTAAGTCTTCTGGTGCTGTCACTTGGGACGTTGTGCAAGGATCGAATCATTAAATCTCGATTCGATATTTCGTATGGGATGTATCTCTACGCCTTCCCCGTGCAGCAACTGATGATCAATACGACGGCACTGAGCTTCTACGCTTCAATGCTGGCAACTGCGGCCGTTGTCATCGTGCTGGCCACCTTGTCGTGGCTGTTTATCGAGAAACCTGCACTGAACTATGTGCATCGAAAGTCCCGACACCAGGAAAGCGCTGCAACAATGGCGTAGAGCAGTTTCATGCCGTGATGGTTTGGACCTCGCAGCCTGTTGCCTGGGGATCTCTGGCTTTCGACACGACTGACGCTCGGCTGCGAACTCAGCGACCGAGCCTGAGAACCCGATTTTGAGGCAGGCGCGAAAAGCGCCACGCAGTCGTTAAACCAACGAACGCGGTAGCTCTCACTCGATAAGGGAGTCTCACCAATAACTGCAACAAATCCGCCCGTATTAACCTCCCCAGGCGTCACCCCTTGGTGATGGTATAGCCGGTGAAGGTGTTGGAGTCGCCCTGCAATGCTGGGCAATAGGGTGTGAATGTGGTGGCCGGGGTGCTATCGCGGGTGATGCGCAGGCTGACAAAGGGCATGGCAGTGGCTCCAGTAGCCGGCCGTCGAGGTGATGGGCGGGCAAGTGGGGCTAATTAGGCGTGCGCCTGATAGGGATAAAGGTGGGCTGGAGCACTTCATTAGTGATGCGGTGTAACAGATGCATGAGGTAATACCTTCATGTAACTCGCCTGACGCTTTTTTCGGTATAACCGACACCTCTGCGTTGTGACCGGACTTCCATGAACGCCCTGAAACTGATCTGCCTGCTCGTCATCTTTCCCCTGTTGCTCGCCGCCCTCGGTGGCTGGGAGCGCCAGCGTGCCGCCGAGGCGACCACGGACATCATCGTTTACAGCGCCAAGGTGAACGCTACCAAACAGCAGTTGCAGGCGCTGGCGGCGCGAAATCCAGCGGCGCTGGTCGACCTGGGCAAAGAGAAAATCAGCGTGCAACTGGCGCTCTCACGCCTGGATAACGTTGAAGCCGAGCTGCCGACTGCTCATCGCGTAAACCGCGCCCTGCGCGAACTGGCACCGTGGGTGATCGGCGTGGGGTTGCTCGCGGCGTGCATCGGCCTGGCCGCGCTGGCAGGCACCCAGTGGGCAGGGCAACGCGCGCAGCAGTCGCGGGAGAAATTGCTGCAGGTGTTCTCCCTGGGCAGCCGGCTGTTGCCCTACGGGCTGGTGAGCCATGTGGTGGCAATGGCCGCGACGTTGGCGTTGGTGCTGATTTATGAAGGCCTGGCGATGTGGCATGTGGGGCGCCTGGGCAGCGGCGAAGTCAAGTTGATGGCAACACTGGGTGTGTTGGCCGCCTTCAGTGTGTATTCAATCTGGTCGCTGCTTAAACAACTGCGCAACATGCTGGGGATGTTCAAGCCCGAACCGTTGCAGATGTTCGGGCAGGTCGTTACACCGCAGCAGGCACCAGGGTTATGGCGCCACGTACGCGAACTGGCCGGCCAACTGGGTGCATTGGCGCCGGACCATATTGTGGTGAGCCTGGCCCAGGGCTTTTACGTGACCTCCAGCGAAGCCAATGTAATGCCCGCCGAAACGCGATTGAGCGGGCGCACCTTGCATGTGCCGTTGCTGCACCTGGGCCTGCTGAGCCGCGAAGAAATCGGCGCGGTGATCGGCCACGAGCTGGCGCACTTTGTGGGCGAAGACACCGAGTACAGCCTGCATTTTCTGCCGATCTACGACGGCGTCGACCGCAGCCTGCGGGCACTGCTGGAAACCATGCAGGCCAGCGACCTGATCCAGGGTTGGCTCATGCGCCCTTCGTTCATGTTCGGCCTGTTTTTCATGCAGCGGTTCGATCACGCAGTGAATCACTGGAGCCGAGAACGCGAGTTACTGGCGGACGCTGCCGGCGCCCGGTTAGTGGGCAATGCGGCGGCGGCCTCGGCGTTGTTGCGAATCTCGGTACTGCATGCCCACATCGAGCAGGCTTTGCTGACGCTCTGTGACACGGCCACAGAGGATGACTTGCCCGGCGCGGTGCTGACCGCATTGCGCGACACACCCTTGCAGCTGCCGCCCGAAGCGCTGGACATTCACCAACCGCACCCGACCGACTCTCACCCCTCAAATGGTGAACGCTTGCAAGCCTTACAAGTGCACGTGGAAGACGCCGTGCACCGCGCCACGCGTGCGGTGGATGTAGACGCTGCGGATGCGCAGATCGATGCGTGTTTCAGCGCTCCGCTTAGCGTGCGAGTACAACTTTCCCGCGATCTGAATGCGCTGGCAGAGGCCGAAAACACTGAGCAAACCGAGCTGTTGGAAAGCATGGTCACGTCCACCACAGGCGAATGCTCGCTGCATGAAGGCGGCCGGTGGCGCGGCACGCTGATGGCGGTGTTGGCAGTGCCGTTTGTGTTGCTGGGGTTGGCCATCATGAGTCGGCCCTGGCCTTCCCCGGAAAAATTTAAAGGCACCCCGCTGTCGGCCGTGGGCGCCGGCGCGGCGATCGGCAGCATCGCGCTGATCTTTTTATGGATGGGCATCCGCCGCTTCAAGCGCGCACCGCAAACCGCGCTGCGTCTGACGCCGGAGCATTTTGTGTTCGCCAACCTGACGCACCCCGTGCCCATCGAACACATCGCCGATGTCAGCCTGCAATTTGCCCAAGGCGTGTGGGTCACGGTAGAACTGACGCCCGAAGCGCCATTACCCGAGCGACGTAAAACCGCGTTCGGCGTACCCGGAGCGCGGGTCAACAAGAAGAAACGCCAAGTGCTGCTGCAGATGGCGCAACTGTGCATCGATAACCAGAAAATCGAGCCCTACGAAGGGTTGGCAATGATGCTCAACTACCTGAATGCCTCCCTCGCCCGCAAAATTTTGCACAGCCGCCAAGACTGAAGTGCAGGCATAAAAAAACCCCGAACCAGTCGGGGTTTTTTATCGCCTGAAATCAGGCGCGACGCCAAATCAATTAGAAAACGTTGATCGGGTAGTCGGCGAACAGACGGATTTCGTTACCGCCTACGTTGTAGTTGCTGGCGTTGCTGGAGACGCGCAACCAGGACGCACGAGCGCGCAGGCTCAGGTCTTTGGCTGGGCCGCTTTGAACGACGTATTTGAACTGGTTGAAGATCTCACGCTCGGTGCCACTGCCGCGGTTGGAACCGTCGTCAATGTTGGTGCCGCGCACGTAAGCAATATTGTAGGTCAGGCCAGGCACGCCGAAGGCGCTGAAGTCCAGGCCGTAGCCTGCTTGCCAGGAGCGCTCGTCCTTACCGTTGAAGTCGGACCAGTAGGAGTTGGCCAGCAAGATGGTGTTGCCGCCATCGCCGATGCCGCCAGCGTTGCGGTAGCCGCCGTACAGATAACCGGTGTCGCCGGTGCTGCGCTGGTGAGCAACGGTGAAGCTGTGCGGGCCAACCGCCCAGGTCGCGCCCAGGCTCCAGATTTTGTTGTCGCGAGCGTCGGCGTCACCTTGGTTTTCCAGGGCGAAGCTCTTGTCCAGCTTGGTTTTGTAGCCGTTGAAGTCAAAGGTCAACGATTGCTTCTCTGGCAGGGCCAGTACGTAGTTGACGTTGACGTATTGCTTCTTCAGCACGTCTTGCATGTCGGAGGCGTACAGCGCGGCCGACAGGCTTTCGGTGAATTTGTAGCTACCACCGATGTAATCAATGCTTTTCAGGCGACCGCTGTCGGTGCCTTCGGCGCTCTTGCGCGCTTCCTTGGTGAAGTGACCAGCGTCCAGTTGCAGGCCGGCGATCTCTTTGGAAACGATCGAGGTACCCGTGTAGGTTTCCGACAACAGGCGGGAGTTGTCGTACTGCAGAACAGGGACTGCCGGGAACTGATCACCGTACTTCAGCACAGTGTTGGAAACCCGGAATTTGACGGCTGCGCCGCCCTTGGCCAAATCGTCGGCCGGTGCGCCGTTGCGAGTGGTGCCATCCGCGCGCGTGGTGGCTGCGCCTTCTTTAAAGAAGTCGATACCGCCCGCACCAGCGCGGCCTCGGCCACCATCCAGGCGAATGGCGTATTGGCCGATCACGTCCACACCCACACCGACGGTGCCTTGGGTGAAGCCGGATTCGAACTTACCGATGAAGCCCTGGCCCCATTCGGCTTTGTCTTGCTTGCCGTTTTTGTAGTCACGGCTGATGTAGGCGTTACGTGCTGCGATGTTCAGGTGGCTGTCGTCAACAAAACCCTTGGATTGCTCCTGGTCGTTTGCCATTGCCTGAGTAGCGCTCAAAATCCCCAGAGCGATCAGACCCATCCGTTGCTTCAACATTTCTTATATTCCTTATTACTGGTTGAGTACGCGCTGTGACACCAGGCTCCGTGTCGCTTTTCTGGTGTCGACTTTTTCCGAAAAAAACAAAGCCCGCGGACGACTGAACTGCCGCGGGCCTTTTTTTATTGGATAAGTCATGGCGGTTAGCCACAGGCGTTGGGCGCAATCCTATGCGCGCGTTGAACTATGTGTCAATTTCGTGAATCGTCTGTATTTAGGCGAAATAATTCTAAGCAACGGCCTACAGC
>Ga0308164_10005330_pt1 | contig 10410 bp, 10 predicted proteins | sample PhyTR2_FD_201031 | JGI IMG/M metagenome (GOLD analysis project Ga0308164, IMG submission 201031) | Phyllosphere microbial communities from UC Gill Tract Community Farm, Albany, California, United States - DLSLT.R2 | ecosystem: Host-associated > Plants > Phyllosphere > Unclassified | place: USA... | reverse complement strand
AAGTCTCTGGCCGCAAGTCCAGATGGACGCTTCCTCTACGTCGGCATCGGTTCAAACAGCAACATCACCGAGCGCGGAATGGCGGCGGAAGTCGACCGCGCGATGGTTTGGCAGATCGATGCACAAACCGGCGCGCACAAGCCGTTTGCGACGGGTCTGCGCAATCCCACGGCGCTCGCGGTCCAGCCCGGCCTGGGACAATTATGGGCGGTCGCGAACGAACGCGACGAGCTCGGGCCTAATCTTGTTCCCGATTACCTCACCTCCGTTCGTGAAGGCGGGTTCTATGGCTGGCCCTACAGCTACTGGGGTAAAAACGTTGACACGCGTGTCCGGCCGCAGCGACCGGACCTAGTCGCGACGGCGGTCCGCCCGGACTATGCGCTCGGGTCACACGTCGCCGCGCTTGGAGTGAGCTTCTCAAGCCCGGCAATGGGTAATAAGTTCAGTGAGGGCGTCTTCGTTGGTGAACACGGCAGCTGGAATCGCAGCGTCCCAGTTGGATACAAGGTCGTGTTCATACCGTTCCGCGGCGGTCGACCAACCGGTGCCCCACTCGACTTCGCGACCGGATTTGTCGGGGCGGACGGCAAGACACGCGGTCGACCCGTTGGCGTGACGGTCGATCCACGCGGCGCGTTGATCATTGCGGACGACCTGTCGAACACCGTCTGGCGTGTTACACCGGGCCGCCAGCCCTCCGCTGCACCTTCGAGTTGAGCTATTTGGCCGGTTCAACATGCGCTCTTCATTACAGGATAGCGAAGAGTCCATTTTGACGGCTTTCAGGTGATTTCGCCCGCGGCAATTACGACGACGATGCCGCCGATCTTGACCAGCCGCCGGCGCATGTACAGGTCGGCGTTGCAGCCGGCCTTCACCACAATGCAGCAGGGCAGGCGGATGCCTGGCTAGTGATCCGTTCGTCAAACGGCATCTATTCGGCCTCGTCAGACGATGGCACGTCACCGCGGGGCTGGTATGAGAGCAACACTTTTGTGGTTGATCAGGTGCGCAGCATAATGACGGTCAATACTATTGAGATGCCGTTCAAGCTGTGGCTGATGCGCCGCAACGATCCTCGCGTCGGTCCGCTAATGGCGCAGAAGCAGGGCGGCGAGAACGCCCGGCAGGCACTGCTACAGACACAGACACAGACACAGACACAGACACAGTACAACACGCCTTATGTCGCAGTGGCAAGGCGTGGATCGGTATCTTTGGCACCCCGTGCAACGCACCGCCTTGGGGGCATCTTACTGCGGACGACTTGAAGACGCAGAAGGTGCTGTGACGGAAAGTGCCCGGTACGGCGCGCGATACCGGGCTGTTCGGGGTCGCATCTTGGTGTGCCTATCAGGACCGGCGTTCCAAACCTCAGCGGGTCAATCGTAACGGCAGGCGGGCTCGCGTTCATTGCAGCGACGACCGACCAGTATCTACGCGCTTTCGACCTGCACACCGGCAAAGTCGTCTGAAAGGCCCGGCTTCCAGCCGGGGCACAGGCGACGCCGATGACGTACCGTGGTGCCGACGGGCGGCAATATATAGTGACCACCATGGGCGGGCATGGCGCGCTCGGGCCGCGGTATGGGGACTACACGTTAGCCTATGCCTTGCCGCGCGCGTAACCGGTGCGGGGCCGGGGGCGGGGGGCACGTAGCGTCTTCCTTTCCCCGGAGCTAAAGACCGTCCTTCATTGCCGATTGGCAGCGAGGGGCGGTCTGCTGATCAACACGCAGACACAGTCGCTGCTCAAGATGGCGGCGGCGCGTTAAGGGGACAGGTGATCATACGGCTCAAGCGAGGGATCTCGCGTCTGTCGACGCTCGCGACCCTGATCGGTCTTGGCGGCTGCACCGCGTTATCGCACGGGTTCCTCAATCCGCAGGGGCCTGTCGCAGGGCATGAGCGTGACCTATTCGTCACCGTATCGATCGTGCTCTTGTTTGTTGCCGGGCCGGTGCTGCTGCTGACGCCGCTGTTCGCATGGCATTACCGGCTTTCCAACCGCGACGACGCATATCGGCCGAAGTGGAATTTCTCGTGGTGGGTGGAAGGGCTGATCTGGATCCCGCCGGTCGGGATCGTCATCGGGCTGGCCGTGCTGTTGTGGCACTGGACGCAGATAGACGATCCGTATCGGCGGTTGCCGGGCAAGGCGCCGGTCGAGGTGCAGGCGATTGCGCTCGATTGGAAATGGGTGTTCGTCTATCCCGACCTCGGCGTCGCGTCGGTCGATCGGCTGACCATTCCCGCCGGGCGGCCGGTGCACATACGGCTGACCAGCGGCACGGTGATGCAGTCGATGCTGATCCCGCAACTGGCTGGGCAGATCTATGCGATGGGCGGGATGACGACCGAGCTGAACATCCAGGCGCACCGGCCTGGGCGGTTCCGCGGCGAGAACACGCAGTATAACGGCGCCGGCTTCCAGGATCAGAAGTTCGATGTCGTTGCTGTGTCGCCGGCGGACTATGATCGCTGGGCGGCGGCTGCACGTCGTGGCAAACGCACGCTCGATGCACAGACGTGGCGGCGGTTGTCTGCGCGGTCGATCATCAAACACCCCGTTGAGTTCGCGCATGTCACGCCGAACCTGTTCGACCACGTTGTCGTCGCGACCGGCGGCATGACCCATTCTTCTCCGAAGGCCGTTCGATGACCGTTTCCGTTCCCCTCTGGCCCACGGTGCTCGGCCGGTTTGGCTGGCAGGACCTGCCGTTCGTGCGCGCATGGGAGAATCCCACGATCAGCGAGATCATCGGCGCATTCGCAGGCGCGCTGGTGGTGGTCGGTGCGGTCGCCGTGGCGACGTTGCTGACGCGCTATGGCAAGTGGCGGTATCTGTGGTCGGAGTGGCTCACCAGCCTCGATCACAAGAAGATCGGCATCATGTATATCGTCGTCGCGTTCGTGATGCTGTCGCGTGCGCTGGTCGAAGCGGTGCTGATGCGCATGCAGCAGGCGGTGGCGATCGAGAATCCCGGCTTCCTGTCGCCCGATCATTTCGGTCAGCTTTTCTCGACACACGGTTCGATCATGATCTTCTTCATGGCGATGCCGTTCCTGACGGGGATGATCAACTATGTCCTGCCGCTCCAGATCGGCGCGCGCGACATGGCATTTCCCTGGGCCAATTCGATTGCACTGTGGCTGACGATCGGCGCTGCTGGCCTGATGATGGCGAGCCTCGTCGTCGGCGAGTTCTCGACCGGCGGATGGAGCGGCTACCCACCCTATACCGAGCGCGCGTTCAGCCCCGGCGTCGGAGTCGACTACTGGATCTGGGCGGTGACGTTGGGTTCATTCGGCTCGACGATGGCGGGGATCAACATCGCCTGCACCATCTACAAGCTGCGCGCGCCCGGCATGGACTTCATGCGCATGCAGATGTTTTCGTGGACCAGCCTGTGCACGTCGATCCTGATGATCTTCGCGATGCCGCCGCTGACCGTCGCCACGCTGCTGCTCGCGCTCGATCGCTATCTGGGGTTCCATTTCTTCACCAACGACCTCGGCGGCAACATGATGAACTATGCCAACATGTTCTGGCTGTTCGGCCATCCCGAGGTCTACATCCTGATCCTGCCCGCGTTCGGGGTGTATTCGGAAGTCGTCTCGACCTTCTCGACCAAGGACCTCTACGGCTACACCTCGCTGGTGATCGCGACGATGGCGATCGCGGTGCTGAGCTTCACCGTGTGGGTCCATCATTTCTTCACGATGGGGCAGTCGGCCAACGTCAACGCGGCGTTCGGGATCGCGACGATGACGATCGGCGTGCCGACCGGCGTCAAGATCTACGACTGGATCTGGACGATGTTTCGCGGCGAGGTGCGCTTCACCGTGCCGATGCTCTACGCGCTCGCGTTCATGATGACGTTCGTGCTGGGCGGCTTCACCGGCATCATCCTCGCGATGCCGCCGCTCGACTACCTCGTCCACAACACGCTGTTCCTGGTCGCGCATTTCCACAACATGCTGATCCCGGGGCTGCTCTACGGGATGCTCGCGGGCTATCATTACTGGTTCCCCAAGGCGTTCGGGTTCCGCCTCGACGAGCGTTGGGGACGGATCGCGTTCACCTGCTGGGTGGTCGGCTTCTACCTCGCCTTCTTCCCGCTGTACGTGCTCGGTGCGAGCGGGATGGCGCGGCGGACGCAGGCGATCTTCGAACCGTCGTTCCGGCCCTGGCTGTACGTCGCCGGCGTCGGCGCGTTCATCCTGCTGGCGGCGCTGACGTCGCTCGGCATCCAGTTGTGGGTGAGCATCCGCGACCGTGCCAAGACACAAGTCGAAGCGGGCGACCCGTGGGACGGTCGCGGGCTCGAATGGTCGGTCAGCGCACCGCCGCCCGAATACAATTTTGCGGTCCTGCCGCTGATCGACGGGCGCAACCCGTTCTACGATCACAAGCATGACGAGGGCCAACCCGATCCCTACGCCTCACCAGCGTCTTACGAGGACATCGTCGTGCCGAAGGGCAGCGCGACCAGCGTCGTGATCGGGCTCGCCGCCGCAGTCGCCGCGTTCGGCCTGATCTGGGAGATCTGGGGGCTGACCATCGTCGCGCTGCAGGTGATCGTAGCGGCGGTCGTGTTGCGCAGCTTCGGTCGCAACCAGCATCGCACGATCCCCGCTGCAGAGGTCGCGCGCGAGCATGAGACCTGGCTCACGCGCGTCCGGGCGACGCGCGCGATCCCGCGCCAGCTGGAGACCGCCGCGGTCAATCGTGGCCTTGCGGAGATGGTGGCGTGAGCGAACCCGAACTGGCGCATGCCGGTCTCAACCTCGGCGACAGCGGCAACCTTACGCAGGATCAGGCGGAGAACGCGATCTTCGGTTTCTGGATATTCCTGATGAGCGACGCGGTGATCTTTGCGCTGCTGTTCGCGACCTACGGCACGATGATCGCGAGCACCGCGGGCGGCCCGACACCCGCCTCCGAGTTCAAGCTGCTGCCGGCGTTCGTCGAGACGCTGTTGCTGCTGACGAGCAGCGCGACATTCGGTCGCGCAACGATCGCGATGAAGTACGGCGAACCGCGCCGGGTGCTGTTCGGCTGGCTCGGTGCGACGCTGGGCCTAGGCCTCGTCTTCCTCGCCTTGGAAGCCAACGACTTCGCAACGATGTTCGCGCACGGAGCCTATCCGATGCGCAGCGGCTTCCTGTCGTCGTTCTTCGCTCTGGTCGGGCTGCACGGGCTGCATGTCGTGCTCGCGTGCTTCTGGCTGGTCGTGATGGTCGCCCAGGTCTGCGCCTATGGCCTCGATGCCCGCGTAAGGATCAACCTGCTGCGGCTGGGACTGTTCTGGCACCTGCTCGACATTGTCTGGATCGCGATCTTCTCGGTCGTCTATCTGCAAGGGAACATCGGATGAGCGACCGGACACGCGAACTCAAAACCTATGCGATCGGTTACGGCCTGTCGCTCGTGCTGACGGTGGCTGCCTTTGCGATGGTTCGCTGGCCGTCGTTCGGCGCGAGCGCGATCTTCGGGACCGTGCTGGCGCTGGGCCTCGTGCAGATGGCGGTGCAGTTCCGCTGCTTCCTCCACATCAGTCTCAAGCGTTCGTCGCGCCACGACCTGCAACTGATCCTCTTTTCTGCTCTCATCATCGCGCTGATGGTATCGGGAACGCTGGTAATCCTGTTCAACTTGCGCGGGCGAATGATGGGGTGACAAGCGTCTCAAGCTCCAGCGGCCGCAATTTCGACGACGCGCTTCACGCTGAATCAAAGATAAGCTTCTACGTGAACGACTGCCCGCTATGAGAATGGTCTGGACTGACAAATTGAACGACGCATTAAATTGTGAAATGCCCAATCTCACGGCCCCCACTAGGAAATTCGTGGTCATCCCCGCCTGACATTACCGGGATCCCCCCGTCTGTGTGGGCAGGGGGGATCCGACCAGTTCCGAGGTTACTGTTATGATCCGTTTATTCGTTGGCAGCGCGATATGCGCGCTTATCACCACCGTCGCGGCGCCCGCGTGCGCGCAGTCGCTCGACCCTTCGCAAACCGGATCGGCGCAGACTGACCCGACCGCCGGCAATCCGCCAGTCGGCCCGACCACGGCCAAGTCGCCGACATCGCCGGGCCATGGCTATCCAACCGAAGCTCAGGGATACGGCGCGACCACGGGCGGCTACAATATTTCACGTTGGGCTGAAGACTGGACCAAGTACAAAGACCCTGCGAAGCGCGATGATTTTCTCGATTCTTTAAAATACATCTCAATCGACGACGCATCGAACACTTACCTTACGTTGAGCGGCGAAATTCGTGCGCGGGTGAATTCCACCAGCAACCAAGGACTAGTCGAGACCGACGCGCAGCGCCTGGACATCCTGCGCGTCGTTGGCGGTGCAGATCTGCACATTGGCGATCATTTTCGCGTGTTCGGCGAACTAGCGAACGGCACAGTGGGTGGCGTTAATACCGGCGCAGTGGCCGCGACACAACGTAACGACCTTTTCCTGCAACAGGCATTTGCGGATGTATACGGTAAAGTCGGCGACGTCGAAGTCGGCGTGCGCGGCGGTCGCCAGGAATATACTGATGCGATCAGCTTGTTGCTGTCTGCGCGCGATAACAATGCCTTGATGTTCGTGCTTGACGGTGTTCGGGGCTGGGTAAAGGGTAAAACGGTGCGGGCCGACGTGTTCGATTTCAACTTTGTCAGGAATGGCACGGAGGGGATTTCCGACGATAAGACCAACGATGACACACGCTTCAGTGGAATCAGCGGCGGTGTGGTCATTCCCAAGACGTGGTTCGGTGGATCGAAGCTTTATTTTGATCCGTTGTTGTGGCGCCTGCGTAGCCGGAACCAGTCTTGGGGCGGCGTCCGCGCTCGCGAAGAACGCATTTATTATGGCGCCCGCCTGTGGGGCACGGCCGGTCCGGTCACGGTCGATTACACCGTGACGCGTGAGGAGGGAGATTTCAACGGTCGCCCGATCAAGGCGTGGCAGGTATTTGTGGCGCAAACCTATCGCCTGGGCAAGGCGACAACTGCACCGAGGATTGGCCTACGCGGTGACTACGGCAGTGGTGGCGATGCGTTTGACCAGACTAAGCCACTGCGCACGTCATTTTCGCCGTTTGGTAACAATATTTATTATACCTATGGTGTGTTCGTTGGGCCGATCAACTTCTTGGCGGCCGCGCCGAATGTAAGCTTTGCGCCAATCCCCAAGGTCCGCGTGACGGTCGAATACGAGTTCATGTGGCGATCAACCGTTCGCGATGCGGTCTATCGGTCGAACGGCATGCCATATGCGGGCACTCAAAACGTCAATGGTCGTAAAATCGGTGATGCTGCTCGACTACAAGCAGTATGGTCTGTCACGCCAAGACTGTCTTTTACTGGTCGTCTTGAGCATGTAAAGGCTGGCGATGCGCTGACCAATGCTGGTTACAAGAGCTCAAATTTTGGTGCGGGCTGGATCAGCTTCCGCTTTTAAAAGAAAACTGATCGATCGTCCAAAGTTTATACGTATTCTATATTAGCTAGCGCCATTCCTTGAGGGTCGGGCCGGAGAAAAATGCTACGGCCCTTAAGCGCATTGTGCCACCGCCACATACAGTTATCCTCGCGTTGGCGCCGACGAAATGTCTCGTCCGCGCGCACGTCTTACAACTTGTCCTTCAGCCCCTTTGCGGCTGTGAACGCTACCTTTTTCGAGGCTGCAATCTTGATCGCTTCACCGGTTGCGGGATTGCGGCCGTCGCGCTCCGGACGGTCCTTGACGGTGAACTTGCCGAACCCTGGAATCGTAACCTCCTCGCCCTTCACGGCTGCTGCCGCGATCTGGTCGAATAGGGCGGTGTAAGCCCGCGGATTACGATGTCGCCGAAGTATATGACAACCGCAGGGCAGGGGTCGATCGCCGACCTCGCAGCCGAGGCGATGCGCGCCCGAAACATCGATTTTAACGGCCTGCCGTGCGTTCTCGCGTGACACGAGGATCCTCATAGAGATCGCGGATGGCTCGGAAACGTCCGTACCCCATCGCGTCTTCTCTCTTGCCTGAGACGTTCAACGCACCAGCATCCAAAGTGCCATGCCAACCATGAACAGGTTTTCGGTCAATGATACGAAGCCAAGCGGCACGTTGGTGGACCCGCCGACGCAGGCACATTTCAGCTCACGTCGATCAACGTAGACTGCTTTAATCACCGAAACCGCGCCCACGCCCCCAATGAAAAGCGCGAGCGGTGCCGATAGCCACGTCATCACGCCCGCGGTCATCAACACACCGGCCACAGCTTCGCCGAAGGGATAGAGATAGCCATATGGCACCCATCGCCGTGCGAGCAGGTCGTAGTTCAGGAACATTGTCGAAAAGCGCTCGACGTCCTGAAGCTTGAGGATAGCCAGCATGCACATCGACAGGCTAATGAACCACATGGCCGCTTGCGTGGTCAGCGGATTGCCAAGCACGGCAGTGCTGGCAGCTAGCGCCATAGCGGCTGTCATGGCGAACACGGTGATGACCGGGCGGTAAGTCGTCTCATTGGGTGCCGACACGTGGCCTCCAAAAAAGCGTTTCAGGTCGTCATTACCGCCGATCCGCTCGCCGTCGATGAAGGTCTGTGGTGTCGTTTTGACGCTTTGCTCGGCCATGAACGCGTCGGTTTCGTTACGCGTTCGCAGCCAATGGTCCTCGACCGTATAGCCATTCCGTTCGAGCTGCCACTTGGACTTCAGCCCATAGGGGCAGACGTGGTTGGGCATTACCATGCGGTATAGAGAGGCAGTCTTGGTCACGGGAACGTCTCCGTTTGGCGTATCGGGCGAGACCACCCATGTAGGTCCGTACCCTAGTACGGAGACAAGCCTTGGCTGGAATGACAATCGCTGGGCTAGCGCGAGAAGGCGGCGTTGGCGTCGAGACTATCCGCTACTACCAACGTCGACGATTATTGGAGGTGCCGGAACGCCCTGCCGGGCCAAGCAGCCGTGGCTCTATCAGGCAGTATGGGGACGCCGACGTGGAGCGCCTACGCTTCGTACGTTCGGCCAAGGCCGCCGGGTTCTCGCTCGACGAAGTGGCGAATCTGCTTCAGCTCAACAGCAAGCAAGACCGTGCGGCGGTGCGGGCGCTGGCGAGGCATCGCATCGCGCAACTGGATATGCAGCTGGCAGATATCGGAGCCGCGCGTTCCTGGCTGGCGAAACTGGAGAAAGATTGCGCAGCTGAGGTTGCCGGGCCTTGCCCGATCCTCTCGGCCTTCGAGAATGCCACACCCCGGCCGCGGTAAGGCAGCCTTTGATGAGCAGCAGCTAAACCATGTCGCGAAATTGCTGAGTTTCGGACGTCTCGAATGTCGCCATTTTTGCGACAGCGGTATGGCTTCAACTCGCTCGAAGGCGATCTTGCCCGTGCAACCAACGAGGGGATGGCATCGTTCGTGGCCGCATGTCGAAGCGAGCAGTAGCCAACGCGCCTACGTCCCGATCGCTGCTTGCCTTGCCGCTTCGGTATCCGCCATCTTGCATGGGCGCTTAGGCTTCGCGGAGAGCCAGTCGGTGCAACTAGCGCGCATCTGAGATTCAACCGGCGTCCCACGTTTGATGTCAAGTCAGCCGACGAGCGGCTTGAGAAATACCTCGCGCAGTTGAATGACGCCGACCGCGGCGAGGAGGCTGGTGCGACCAGACGAAGCGAGGCCCTGGCCGCGAAAATCGCGAAGGTGCGTGAGCAGCGTCAGGTGAACCAGGCGATGCTGGAGCGGCTGAAGGCCAGCGGCAAGAGTCAGATTTCGCTCACCGACCCGGACGCGCGCAATGGCAGCCCATCCTAAGGTCGGCGTCGGCTACAACGCCCAGGTCGCGGTGGATGCGAAGCACAAACTAATCGCCGAACAACATGTCACTAAGGCGGGCAGCGATCTGGGTTTTCTGGCTGAAACAGCCGGCGCGGCGAAGGATCTTCTTAGCGTCGACGGGCGTCAGTAGGGCTGGAAGAGGACGGTCAGGCTGAATGGCCCTCGTGGTCAACGACTTCCCTAGATCTCATTGACTTATATCAAAATACCGAGACCAAATTGTTCAATCCCGCAATCCGAACGGGGCGAAGACGGGTATTACCGGGTACGGGTGTCCTGCCGTAAAATGTCACTTTTTAGAAACCTCCTTAAGCAACTTATTAGCCGTACTCAGATGACGGTTAATGGGCCCAGACCTCTTCTTTGCGCTACGCCGCAACGTAGGGTCGTCGCCAGCATTCGCGTAATAAGAGCTTAGGCCGAATGCAGCGCGATGAGCTGGAATCTGCTGGCCAAGATAGAGACTGTCGAAGTCGAGAGGCGATGCATTCTGCAATTCGCTGATTGACGCTTTAAATCCAGTGTCCAGCATGGGGGGAGATGAGTTCAGGCCATTCTTCACCACAA
>Ga0308164_10005329_pt1 | contig 10411 bp, 9 predicted proteins | sample PhyTR2_FD_201031 | JGI IMG/M metagenome (GOLD analysis project Ga0308164, IMG submission 201031) | Phyllosphere microbial communities from UC Gill Tract Community Farm, Albany, California, United States - DLSLT.R2 | ecosystem: Host-associated > Plants > Phyllosphere > Unclassified | place: USA... | reverse complement strand
CCGGCCTTAAGCCCTGGGAGATTTTCCTGAGCGAGTCGCAGGAGCGCTTCACCCTAGCCGTGGAGCCCGCCAAACTGGACGAACTGCTGGCCCTGGGCCGCGAAATGGAAGTGGAGCTGACCGATATTGGCTTCTTCAACGCCGAAGGTTCGCTAGATGTCTTGTTTGATAGCAAGCCCATCGCTGGCCTCTCGCTGGAATTCCTGCACGATGGTGTGCCCCGCAAAACCCTGCTGGCCGAGTACGTGAAGCCCGCCGCTGCTGAACCCGCGCTGCCCGCTAGCCTCGACTACAACGACGTGCTGCTGAAGCTGCTAGGGTCGCTCAATATCTGCTCGCGCGAGTCGGTTATCCGGCAGTACGACCACGAGGTGAAGGGCCGCACGGTCGTGAAGCCCCTCATGGGCGCCACCGGCCAGGCCCCGCAAGATGCCGCTGTGGTGCGCTTCAACTTCGAGACCTGGGAAGGCGTGGCCGTGAGCAACGGCATTCTGCCCCGCATGGGTGATTTGGACGCTTACCACATGTCAGCTGGCTCGTTTGACGAAGCTGTGCGGCAGATTATCTCGGTGGGCGGCAAGCTGCCCAACCTCACGCCCAGCGACAACATCTTCTGGTCGGTAAACGACAATTTCTGCGTTCCTGATTCGGTCTACGACCTCACCATCAACCCCGATGGCAAGCAGAAGCTAGCCAAGCTGGTGCAGATGTGCCAGGCCCTGCGCGATGCCTGCGCCGCCTACTGCATCCCGCTCACCTCGGGCAAAGACTCGATGAAGAACGACTTCAAGGCCGACGGGGTGAAAATCTCGGTGCCGCCGACGGTCCTCTACTCGATGACCGCCAAGGTCGAAGACGTGCGCCAGGTAGTGACTTCTGACTTCAAGCAGGCCGACGACGTCATCTACCTGCTCGGCGAAACCTACGACGAGCTAGGTGGCTCGGAGTTCTACCAACTTTACAACGAGCTGGGTGCCAACGTGCCCAAGGTTGATTTTGCCAAAGCTAAGGAGCTATACACCCTAGTTGGCGAAGCCAACGCCCAAGGCCTCATCCAGAGCAGCCACGACCTGAGCGACGGCGGCCTCGCCGTGGCGCTGGCCGAAAGCACCTTCGGCCGCGACGGCCTGGGCGCTGACCTCAACTTGGGTAGCCTAGCGGGCGAGCTTTCGCCCACGGCGCTGCTGTTCAGCGAGTCACACTCGCGCTTTGTGGTAAGCATTGCGCCGGAAGACGTGACAGCTTTTGAAAGCATCCTGGGTCAGCGGGCTAGCCGCCTGGGGCGCGTTACGGCCGATGGCCAACTGCGTGTGCAACACGGTGGCCGCGAACTGCTAGCTCTGAACACCACCGACCTGCGCGCCGCCTGGACTAATGGCCCGGTAAACCAAACCATCGGCCTGGAGCCCGCGGCCCTAGTTAAGTAATCTGAAGCAAGCAGGCGTAATTATGACACACGACACAGCAAGCCAAGCATTGCCTAAGGCCCTTATCCTGACCGGCTTCGGCATCAACTGCGAAGAAGAAATGGCTGCCGCCTACCGGCTAGCCGGCGCTGCGCCCACCATCGTGCACCTCAACGAGGTGCTGCACGGTCGGGTAAGCATCCACGATTTTGACGTGCTGAACTTCCCCGGCGGCTTCTCGTTCGGCGACGACCTGGGCTCGGGCGTAGTGCTAGCCAACAAGCTGCGCTACCGCCAAACCGGCACTGATGGCCGCACGCTGCTCAGCGATATCCGCGACTTTGTGGCCGCTGGCAAGTTTGTGCTCGGCATCTGCAACGGCTTTCAGGTGCTGGTGAAGCTTGGGCTGCTACCCAACCTGGGCGGCGATTTTCAGCCTGAGGTAACGCTGACGCACAACGCCAGCGGCCGCTACGAAGACCGCTGGGTGCGCCTCAAGGTGAATGCGCAGACGAAAACGCCCACGCCCTTCCTGAGTGAGCTGACTTCCTTTGAGGTGCCTGTGCGCCACGGCGAAGGCCGCCTGGTAGTACCCGACGCGGCTACCCGCGAACGTATTGTGGCGCTAGGCCTCAACTGCCTGACCTACGCCGGACACGACGACCAGGAGACCGGCACCTACCCCCTCAACCCCAACGGCGCCGACCTTAACTGCGCCGGCCTAACTGACCCCACGGGCCACATCTTCGGCCTTATGCCGCACCCCGAGGCCTACCTGGCCGGCTGCAATCACCCCGATTGGGGCATGAAAAAGCGCCGCGGCGAGCTGAAGGACGAAGGGGAGGGGCTAGCGATTTTCAAGAACATTGTCACGCACCTCACTCGCCGGACCCAGGAAGCCAGCGCGCCTGCTACCCACGCGTAAGTTATTCGGTATGAACACGCTCCCGCATTTCGCTACCCCCCAGCTCCAGCTTTTGCACCGCGGCAAAGTCCGCGACAGCTTCCGCATCGACGACAGCACCCGCCTCATTGTGGTGTCGGACCGCCTCTCGGCCTTCGACTCGGTGCTCGAAACGGCCATCCCCAACAAGGGCGCGGTGCTCAATGGGCTAGCCAACTTCTGGTTCGAGAAAACGGCCCACATCATCCCCAACCACGTGAAGGGCATGGTGGATGCCAACGCCATGTTGGTGAAGGAAGCGCAACCGATTAAGGTGGAGATGGTGGTGCGTAACTACCTCACCGGCTCGATGCTGCGCGGTTACCAGAGCGGCCAGCGCACGTTCTCGGGCGTGACCGTGCCCGACGGCCTCACCAAGCACCAGCAATTTCCGACGCCCATCGTGACGCCGACAACCAAGGAGGAGTCGGACCGCGAAATCACTCCCGAAAACCTCGTGAGCGAGGGCTGGGTAAGCCAGGAGCTGTACGATAAGATGGCCGAAAAGGCGCTGGAGCTGTTCAAAGTCGGCTCCGACTTGCTGGCGGCGCAGGGCATTATTCTGGTCGATACCAAGTATGAATTTGGCCTGCTGAACGGCGAGCTGATTCTGATTGACGAAATCCATACGCCCGACTCGTCGCGCTTCTGGAGCGCCGCCGACTATGCCCGGAACCCTGAGGGCGCCGAGCAGATGGACAAGGAGTATATCCGCCAGTGGCTCATTGCCAACAAGAAAGACGGGGCCTACCCCCGCGCCCTCACCCCCGAGGTAACGCAGGAGGCTGTCAATCGCTACCTCGACATCTACCAGCGCGTCGTGGGCCAGCCCCTGGCCACAGCCGGTGATAATGAGGACGTAACCGAGCGCCTGACCCGTAACCTGGTACGAGCCGGGCTGCTGTCCGCTAGCTAAGTCGGCGCCATTCTATAGGTATCGCTAACCCTTTCCTTATGCAACCCGACCAAGCCACGATTACCCTGCTGACGCGCATGTACCAAGGCTTCAACGCCCGCGATACAGACGCGGTGCTGGCCGAGATGCAGCCCGATGTGGAGTGGCCACAGGCCTTTTTGGGGGGCTACGTGCAAGGGCAGGCGGCCGTGCGCGCCTACTGGGCCAAGCAGTGGAGCGAAATCGACCCGCACGTGGACCCTACCGGTTTTGAGCAGCTGCCCGATGGCCGCACGGACGTGACGGTACACCAAGTGGTGCGCGACCTCGAAGGCAAGCTGCTGCTGGATACCGTAGTGCACCATATCTACCAAATGCGCGCCGGCCTGATTGCGCGCATGGATATTCAAACTGCCTGATACCATGGACGCAACGCAAGCCAAGCTGCTGGTAGAGAAGTACATCGAAGCCTACAACCGCTTCGACGTGGCGGCCATGTTGGCGTGCCTGCAGCCCGACGTACAATTTGAGCACTCGACCAACGGCGAGGTAACGGTACGGCTAGCCAGCAAGGAAGCCTTTGAAAGCCAGGCTATCCGGGCCGCCGCGTGGTTCTCGGAGCGTACCCAGCGCATCACGGCCTTTCGCTGGCTGGATGAGCAGGCCGAGGCCGACATTGATTATTTCGCCCTTACGGCAACTGACCTGCCCAACGGAATAAAAGCGGGTACCACGCTGCAATTCTCAGGGCGTTCGGTTTTCTCGTTTCGCGACGGGCTAATCGCTTTTATTCAAGATTTTAGTTAAAGATTTTTTCTCTCGTAACGTGAGCGGCAACACGCAACAACTCGTTCTCCTCGGCTCCGGTGCCCGCGAGCACGCCCTAGCCACCAAGCTTCGCCAGGATGGCGCGACCGTGCACGTGCTGCCCGGCAACGCAGGTATTCCCGGCAGCGTGGCTAGCATCAGCGCCACCGATTTTCCGGCCATCCAAAGCTTCTGCCAGGACCGCGGCATCAAGCTCATTGTGGTAGGGCCGGAAGCGCCGCTGGCGGCGGGTGTGGCCGACTTTTTCCTCGATACTGACATCCGCGTGTTTGGCCCGCGCCGGCAGGCGGCCACGTTGGAAAGCTCGAAGGTGTGGAGCAAAGACTTCATGCGCCGCCACGGCGTAGCTACGGCCCGCGCCTGGAGCTTCCGCAGCGACCGCCTCGCCGAGGCTCAGGACAAGGTGGAGGAGCTAGCCGGCGAGGTTGTAGTGAAATACGACGGCCTAGCCGCTGGCAAAGGTGTGTATGTGTGCAGCTCCGTAGCCGAGGCTACGGCCGCCCTTACCGAGCTGCGCGAACTGCACGAAGGCTGGTTTTCGGTGTTGCTCGAAGAGAAGCTGACTGGCCCCGAGGTGAGCCTTATTGGCCTGACGGATGGCAACCGCATCCGCCTACTGGCCCCAGCCCAGGACCACAAGCAACTGCTGGCCGGCGACGCAGGCCCCAATACGGGCGGCATGGGCGCTTATTGCCCCGTACCGTTCCTGGATGATAATTGGCTAGCCGCCATTCGCAAAGACATAATCGACCCCACGCTGCGTGGTCTGCAAGCCGAGCCGTTCGACTTTGTGGGCTTCCTCTATTTTGGGGTAATGCTGACCCCTAGCGGGCCTAAGCTACTCGAATACAACGTGCGCCTTGGTGACCCCGAGGCCGAGGTAATCCTGCCCGCGCTCGAAACGAGCTTGCTAGAGTTGATAGAGGCCACGCTCGATGGTAACCTTGCCCAAACCATAGTGAAGCAGCGCCCCGGCGCTTTCGTGGGTCTAGTGCTGGCTTCGGGTGGCTACCCGGCAGCGCAGTTTCCGACTGGCTTTCCTATTCATGGCATCGGTAATCAGGGAGAAGATACTCAGGTATTTGTAGGCGGCGTGAAGGCTGGCGAGAAGGACGGCGAACTGCTGACCAACGGCGGCCGGGTGGCTGTGCTCGTGTCGCACGGGCCCGACCTGCCTACCGCCGTGCAGCTAGCCTACGCCGAGGTCGAGCTGGTCTATTTTCAGGATAAATACGTGCGCGCCGATATTGGCCAGCGCCCCACACCGCTGCTCGAAACCAGCGCTTACTAACTCGATGCAACAGCCCTTAGCTCGTCTCGCTATTCTGCTCTCCGGCCGCGGCTCCAATATGCTGGCGCTGGCTGAGGCAGTGCGCGCCGGGGTATTGCACGGCGTGGCCGAAATAGCCGTAGTATTCAGCAACGACCCGGCCGCGCCCGGTCTGGAGTCGGCCGCCGCGCTGGGCTTGCCCACGGCTAGCCTGTCTTCCAAGGGCCGTAAGCGCGAAAGCTTCGACCTGGAGGTCGTGGCTGTTCTGCAGAAATATCAGCCCGATTACGTGGTGCTGGCGGGCTACATGCGGGTGCTCTCGCCGGCCTTCGTGCGGGCGTTTGCGGGGCGTATCATCAATATTCACCCGGCTGATACGCACCAGCACCAGGGCCTGCACGCCTACGAGTGGGCATTTGATAACCGCTTGGCCGAAACCAAAATCACCGTGCATCTGGTTGACGAGGGCCTCGATACGGGGCCTATTCTGGCCCAGCGGGTTGTAAATTTGGTAGGGGCTGATACCCTAGTCGAAGTGCAACGCCGGGGCTTAGCCGTGGAGCACACCTTATACGCCGACACGCTGGCGGCCCTGATACCCAACGCGGCTACGCTCGCGTCTTCCCATTCGCATTCAACAAGTACTAATTCCTAAGTAATATGTGTGGCATCGTAGGTTTTCACGGCCCCGAGCGGGTAGTGGGCGATATGATTATCGGCCTCACCGCCCTTCAGCACCGGGGGCAGGATGCCGCCGGCATTGCAACGTTTGACGGCGACGCCTTCCACCTGCACAAGGGGCAGGGGCTAGTGAACGACGTATTCAAGCCCAAGCACACCAAAAAGCTCACCGGCAACACCGGCATTGGGCACGTGCGCTACACAACCCAGGGCGCCAACGACTCGGACCTGGCGCAGCCTTTCACCACGAGCTACCCCTTCGGGCTAGCCATGGTGCACAACGGCAACGTCATCAACTTCCGCGACGTGGCCAAGCTGCTGCACGACAAGTACCACGTGCTGCCCAAGACGACCAACGACTTGGAGCTCATCATGTACACCTTCGCTTCGGAGCTGCGCGTGAAGGACTTAGACCGGCTGTCGGTAGTCGATATTTTCGACGCCGTGGAGACAACCCAGGAGCTGGTGAAGGGCGCCTATGCCACCGTCACCATCATCGCCGGGCACGGCCTGCTGGCCTTTACCGACCCGCTAGGCATCCGCCCGCTGGTGATGGGCCGCCGCGACACGCCTGATGGCCCGGTGTACGCCTTTGCCTCGGAGAGCACCTGCTTCGATTACCTCGATTTTGAGTTTGTGGAGAACGTTGGCCCCGGCCAGGCCGTGTTTATCGACAACGATTTTAAGGTTCACTACAAAAACCAAAACGAGCTGCCGAAGGCGTTCTGCGTATTCGAGCAGATTTACTTCGCCCGCGAAGACTCGACCATTCACGGCCGCCTGGTGGCCCGCGAGCGCGTGCGCCTCGGCAAAATCATCGCCCGCAAGGTGGTAGATGCTGGCCTCAAGCCCGATATGGTGATTGATGTACCCTCCTCGGGCTACTTCTCAGCCTCGGGGCTAGCCGAAGCCATCGGTGTGCCCTACCGCCGCGCGCTGGTCAAAAACAACCACATGGGCCGCTCCTTCATCGTGCCCACCCAGGCCGGCCGCGAAGATGTGGTGAAGAAAAAGCTCAACCCCATCCGCGCCTTTGTGGAAGGCAAAAAGGTGGCCGTAGTAGACGACAGCATCGTGCGCGGCACTACGTCGCGCCGCATTGTGCGGCTGCTGCGCGAGGCTGGCGCGGCCGAGGTGTACTTCATCTCAAGCGCGCCGCCGCTGGTGTCGCCCTGCATCTACGGCATCGACATGGCCATGAGCACCGAGCTTATTGCAGCCAACTACACGGAGGACGAAATCTGCCGCTACATCGAGGCTGATAAGGTTATTTACCAGGACTTGAGCGACTTGCAGGATTTATTTGCCGAGGAGCGCGGTCACGGCGGTTCGTGCTTCGCCTGCTTCACTGGCAAGTACCCCACTGGCGACGTTACCCACTACCTGCGTCACGTGCAGGAGGAGCGTCTGAGCCACCGCGGTCCCAAAAACACCGCCTCGGTGAGCGCCAAGGCCCCCGCGCCGACTGAGCATTAGATAACTGGACTTCATGAACGGTTATCTAGCTCTCGGAATGCTGTTGATGGAGTTGGTGCTGTTGTTGGAAATGCAAAAGCGGCTAGGATTCTGGGTGGCTTTGATTCTCTCTGTGTTAATTACCCTGACAATAGTGTTCAGTTATCTTTACTTGAGATACTTCGTCCCTCTGCGAAAAAAAGAGCCAGGGTTTGAATATGTGTATGTAGAAGGTGACGGTACGGTCCGCGAGGTATCAGAAGATGAGCAGAGCTATTTAAACACACATTTTCATCCGGGTGATGGTGCTAGACCCGATATAAAAACGCGGTACAAAAGCAGAAATGGCTGGGGCAACCTAAGTGGCTTTATTCCTCGGCGTAGAGTCCCGCGTCGGCTGCCAATTGGCCCCTATACACGAAGCGATAAGCCCCAAGCAAACGCTTATTATTGTTAATAACCTAATTTATACCCATACCTTCTGGCTCCCCCTCTCACGGGGGAGGGGGCCTGGAGTAGGGTGAACCGCATGAACAACGCCCAAACCCCTGACGCCGGCTACTCTATCGACCTCGGCAATGCCGCCTCGAAAAACGCCTACAACTGGTCGAAAAAGACGTTCGCTACCCGCGCTGGCCTGCCCGGTGAGCCCGCCCGCGACCTCGACGGCGGCTTTAGCAACGAAATCCACTTCGGCCAGGAGCGCCTGGGCATCAGCTCGGACGGTATTGGGACCAAAATTGAACTGGGCGAGCGCCTAGACAAGTATGATACGCTAGGCTACGACCTAGTGGCCATGACTGCCGACGACCTCATCGCCGCTGGCTTCGTGCCCACCAACCTGTCGAATATCATCGACGTGAATACCCTCGACTACGACGTGGTAGACGAGATGATGCGCGGCCTGCACGACGCCTGCCAATTCTCGAAAATCGCCATCACCGGAGGCGAGATTGCCGAGCTTGGCAACCGCATCGGCGGCTTCCCCGGCGCGCGCATGAACTTCAACTGGTGCTCCACGGCTATCGGCGTGCTGCACACTAGCCTAGCCCAGCCGCTGAGCGGTGCCACGGCCCAGGCCGGCGACGCGGTGGTAGCCCTGCGCTCGCCCTCGTTCCGTTCCAATGGATACTCGCTAGCCCGCAAAACATTGCAGCGCCTCTTCGGCGATAACTGGCACACGGCGCCCTACGACGGCACCGACGCCGACCAATACGCCACCTGGGGCGAGGCCCTGCTAGCCCCCTCGCTCATTTACGCGCCCGCCCTCACGGCAGTGCTCGATGCCGGCCTGCCCCTGCGCGGCGCGGCCCACATCACGGGCGGCGGCGTGGCCGACAATTTCAAGCGGGTGCTCAAAAATGGCCTCGGCGCGGTGCTCGATAACCTCTTCGCACCTCTGCCCGCCATGCAGCGCCTCTGCGAAGTCGGCGGCATCAGCCCCGAAACCGCCTACCTCTACTGGAACATGGGCAACGGCATGCTGCTCGTCACGGCCCCCGAAGCCGCCGAAGCCCTCGTGCAGCAGCTCGCTCAAAGCGGCTACCAGGCTCAGCTAGCCGGCTACCTCACCACTGAGGCGGGCGTGACGCTGCGCGTCGCAGCGGGGGAGTTGAAGTACGCGTAGAACCTAGGTGCTAGCTATGAAGAAAGCCCTGCCATTTTCAAAGGCAGGGCTTTCTTTTTTATAACTCTAAAGCTTAATCTACTTACAATTCTTATGGCTCAGAAACAGCAAGAAACCAAAGCTGAGAAAAAAATCAGAGATGATGTTGAAAAGTATGGCTGGTCAGTTGGGTTGTTTGAAAAGGGTACGGCCACCCCTTCTTTCGCTTATACCATAGGACTATGGAAAACTTATAATCATCCGGAAATTATTGCTTTTGGACTGCCTGTTGACCTACTTTATACAATACTTAATGATACTGGTGAGCTTATTAAAGAAGGTAAGCAATTGTCATTGGGCGTTGACAATAACGAGATTTTAAGCAACCTACCTGTCCAGCTTCTGCGAGTAGATGCAAGTAATATTCCAGATTATTTTGGCTTTGCCCAATGGTTTAATGGTTATGAGGCGTTTCCGGCGCTACAACTATTTTGGCCTGACAAAGCTGGTAAGTTTCCTTGGGAGCCAACTTATGATGAAACATACAGGTTTGACCAACCACTTCTAAATCACAAACTCAATTTCAAATTCTTCGAGTTTCGTAATGCAGCTACGTTTGTAGCTGAATGTGTCTTTAAAGAAGGAAAGCCCATTTTATGGGTTTGGCACGACAGCGATGATGCTACTTGGTCATTTGCAAATGAAGCAACTGACCATATGATAGTTGTTAGTTTGGATGAAGTTGTTGCTCATGACCCAACTGTAAATGACCTGTTCAATTTGGAGATGGACCAAATAGCAACTCGAAAGTTCGTTGGAGATAAGTGGAACAGAGAACAGGTCTAATTCTACTGAAAAATCCTGCGCCGGCCGCACCGGCCGCTTCTCTAGCCTCCGCTGCGTGCGGCACTCGTAGAGCGCCTGCTCCAGGCCCACCGGGTACACGTACGGGTTCAGGTAGCGGCGGGATTAGCCCCACGGCGTCCACTGTGCGGGGCTAGCGGCGGGGGCTGGCGTAGGGCTAGGGGCCGTGTTGGCCACGGGCACTTGCTCCTGAAATGGGCCGACTGTTAGCACCTGTTGCTCCTGGCTGCGAGAGGGTGCAACTTGATGCGTGCCGGGTACTGGTTCATAGGAAGTTATGCCTGCATCGCCTTTAAAGTAACCTAGCGAAAAGCGCAGGGGCAAGGGCACTGGCGGTGCCTCGCCGGGGCGGCTGCCGTACACGCGGTAGGGGAGTAGGGGCAGCGCTAGGCTCAGTACCTGCTCATACGAGTGGCCGGGTAGTAATTGGGTGAGGTAAGGAATGTCCAGTACCCGAATGCCA
>Ga0308164_10005326_pt1 | contig 10423 bp, 9 predicted proteins | sample PhyTR2_FD_201031 | JGI IMG/M metagenome (GOLD analysis project Ga0308164, IMG submission 201031) | Phyllosphere microbial communities from UC Gill Tract Community Farm, Albany, California, United States - DLSLT.R2 | ecosystem: Host-associated > Plants > Phyllosphere > Unclassified | place: USA... | reverse complement strand
GCGGTTGGCAATTCGGCGCGCTGATGAGCGGCGGCCTGTGCGCCTCGTTCTTACTCGCGCAAGCGCTTGAGGGTACAAGCGCAGCGTGGATGATGCCCTACATCGACCCTGTCGTACTGATTTTGCTGACTGGCGGAATGCTCCCCTACCCGATCAGCGCGATCTATCGGGCAGGCCGCAGCATCCTGCAGGTCGCTCCGCGCGATTTAGACCAGCAAGTGCGCGCCATCGCCGGTGACCTGGTGATGAGGCACGGCCTTATTGACCATCAGTGCTATGTTGCCCGCATCGGCCGGGCACGTTTCATCGAAATCGGATTCATCACACCGACAAAGCATTCTGGTTTTACCATCGCTGAGCTCGACGAAATCCGCAGTCAAGTTGCCGCGGAACTTGGCGGATTACGAACGGCGGACTGGCTGACGGTGTACTTCACGGCCGTCCGCCGCCGGAGCTTGGCTAATCCTGATTAGTACATTGAGCAATCGAACTCACATCAAACTACGCATGTCAGCGCTACATATACGTGACCTAGCATACGCTCAAATCTTTTGACTCTAGACACGTTTTTCCGCACACTCCACAGCAACCCTCCAGTCGGTATGGAGTTCTACTCGTCACGTAGCATTTCGAGAGTTAGCGGGTGGATTCGCCAGAATTGTTTCGAGCGCTGTTAGCGGCATTGGCCTTCCAACCAAGTAGCCTTGCACTTGATCACATCCAGCATGGCAAAGCCATTCGTACTCCTCTACTTCCTCTACTCCTTCCGCTACAACGGTGAGACCGCATGCCCTGGCCAATGAGAAAACCGCTTGAGCTAAAATCTTCTTCTTATCGGTGAGGGGATGAATAAAACTTCTGTCGAGCTTGAGCTTTTTTATTGGAAGACGTTGCAAATAAGAAAGCGAAGAGTACCCAGTGCCAAAATCGTCAATCGACAGTTGGACACCCATGTCCGAAATGGCCTTCATCGAATGCGCGCTCTCTTCGATGTCTTGTGCCAACACGCTTTCAGTAATTTCCAACTCAAGATTCTCCGGTAGAAGTCCCGTCACTTCTAGAGCGTGACGAACCACTTCCGGAAAACGAGGATCGTTGAACTGACGCATCGACACATTTACTGCCACTTTCAAGGCGCAACCAGAACGAGCTGCAATTGCCATAGTGTCCTTGCAGGCCCGCATGAGGACCCAGCTCCCTAATTCAACTATCAGGTTACTTCTCTCCGCAATTGGGATGAATTCTGCGGGAGAAATGGGCCCGAGTTCAGGGTGGTTCCAACGGAGCAGCGCCTCTGTTCCTGACATTGCACCAGTGCCGCAATCAAACTGGGGCTGGTAAAAGACACTTAATTCCCCCTTTGCGATTGCCTGTCTCAAGCCAGGCTCGAGCAGAGCTCTGCGCCGGATCGCATGTATCATCTCCGATTGAAACGCGCGTACGCAGTCGCGCCCTGCAAACTTAGCGCGAGACAGTGCAGCTTCGGCGTTGACGACTAACGTCGCAGCTTTAACGCCGTCCCGAGGGAAGTTACAAGTACCAATGCTAACGGTGATCGCTCTCACAAAGTTGCCGACAACAAATGGGGTGAGTAGGCTATAGACGAGCTCTTCAGCGAGGGGCCTGGCACCAGTACCCGCTGTGAGTGGGGAAAAAACGAGAAAACGATCTCCACCCAAGTACCCAACAAAAACGCCTGCTCTCGCCCCCAGGAGACGCTTACCCACAGCTCTTAGCAAATCTTTTGCACAGGTATGGCCCGCCGCCTCGGTAATAACTTGAAAGTCGTCGAGATCAACCAAAGCGACGCCGATTTGGTGTCCAAAGTTTTGCGCTTGATTGATGACTGCGTCCAGCAGGGCGAGGCTCCCTGTCCGGCTAGGCAAATCTGTTACAGGATCGATTTCATAATGTAACAAAATATCGTGCCCCCTGTCCCTGGGCCCAAGCGGCGAGCATTGAAGTTCCGGCGCAGTAACACTTAGATCAACGTCTCCGAGGCGCTGATCACCTCCGTTCAAGGAAACTTCTGCGGCGAGCAACTTTACCTTCTCAATACCAGTACGCATATAAAGCTCCAACACCAGAGTGATTGCGCAGCCATCTAACATGTGATGAACCGCGACATGGCCAAAATGAGCAGCTGATCGACGAACATCCATCTCACGAGCGCGGAAAGTGTTGGCACGTTCTGGCTGAGCCAACTTCAGCAGCCTAAGACAACTCACGTAACTAATACGTTGTGAAGCTCGCAGGTTGAAACGCTTTTCTCGGTAGCGAATGTCTTGGTGAAACCGAACAGAGACCCTGCAGATTGTTAGCAAAAAACGACGTGGAATTAATTTTGTGACAAAAGTTCCGCCCCCACGGCAAGCGGGCAGTACGAGGGAAGCGAAAACCTTTCAATAGCTAATGAAAGGCTGGAGTAGCGGACTGCTATCATTCCGGCAAAAAACGGATTGATCGACACCACCCGAATCGCCATCCACGCCAGAATGAAGCGGTGAGTAAGTCTGGAAAACTGTTAAGCCGCGTTGCGATGAGCTCAACTTCAGCGCAACGGACTTGTATAGACAGAAGCCCAGAAAAATCAGTAAAGCTTTACTGAGCAATCGCTAGGCCAAAATGGGAAGGTTCAGTGCAGTAAGAAAGTATTTCAAAAATCTTCCAATACGTGCATAATGCACATAATAAAAGAACCTGTCAAGGAGAATTTCGTGGACGAGAGGCTGAGAACTGCAAATATTCTTGGAGCGTTGACCTTGGCGATCAGTGACAAGTTGCTTACCCAGCTGAAAGAGCACTCTCGGCAAAACGACACGTCTGCTGCGGCCCTAAACGTCATCGCGTGCGCAGGAGGTATCTCTAACGGACAGCTTTGTACGGCCCTCGGCATCACGCATTCGGCGACCGTACGTCTACTAGACAAACTGGTTGAAAGCAGCTTGGTGGAGGTTCGGACTGGCAGTGACAAGCGGGCTGTTGCCATCTTTCTGACCAGCATGGGACGAGACCGTGTTTCGGAGGTCTTAGAGGGCCGGAGTGAAATTTTAGGAGGAATCGTCGATCTGTTGAATTTCGAGCAGCGAAACCAGCTAAATTCGATCGCTGAAACCTTGCTAGCGCAATTTACGGAAGGTCCCGTACACTCGATGCAAATATGTAGGTTGTGCGATGGCGTTGCCTGCCCTACCGATCGATGTCCCGTTCACCTCAAGGCGTTCCTGGCATAATTACGTTCTGCACGCCCCTAGCCCAAGGCATCCTTTAGACTGTATGTATGTAAATTGCTTGCGGAAGCTAGAACGCGGCTAAGATGCCTCTATTTTTAGCGTTCTAGTCAAGCTGATGCGATAATTTCAGTCTGCAGTTATCGTTGAAGTCTTGCTTCGCTTGCTGCGCGGCTCTCGCACCTGTATTCTCTCGTTATGAAGCAAATTCAAGAGAGAAATCTGATTGGGGCAGTCGCGTTGGCACTTGCAGACGAGATTAATCGAGCCTCTTCGTCTACCGCACCTGAAGAAGGTCCCGCTGCAGCGGCGTTAGCATTGATTCGCCACGCACCTGGGCTTTCAATACGCACCCTTGCAAGTGGCGTAGCGCTTACGCATGCAGGCACAGTTCGCCTTGTCGACCGACTTGAGTCCTTGGGATATATTGAGAGACGGCTGCATGCGACTGACGGAAGAACCCGCTCGCTCCACTTAACGAGCGAAGGTGAAGATGCTTGCGAAAACATTTTGCAGGCTCGAGACCAGGTCATCTCAAGAGGCATTTCCGTGCTAACCCGAGAGGAGCAGAAGGTGCTAGGGGCTTTAGCAGAACGCATGCTACGTGCGACGGTGGAAGACAAAGCACATTCGTACAGAATCTGCAGACTTTGTGATTTCAAAAGTTGTAAAAATTGCCCTGTTGACCAGGAACTCGAGTTGCGCGAAGTCAGCGAGAGTAGAACGCACGCCTGACTGCGGAGCCTGCGCGACTCCCATATAGCACCCATCTCGCAAGCCCCTTCGGGCTTGCATTGCAACATCGAGTTCCCCAACTCGTCCTCCGATCTCCATTCCCAAAAAAACTACTAGAACCGCGTTCACTTCGATGTGTGAGAGCACTTCGACAGCTATACTATGACTGAGTCATACGTTTGCCGCTAGGCCTCTGGTTGATTAGCACCCAAAATTCCACCAGTGCCTCAATGCTGAAAGCTACTTTAGTGACGGTGCGAGGCTCGGGGAAAACCGCGCTGCCACTAACAACATCACTTTTCTACAAAAGCCCAAGTGGCAGCGGCGAAAGTATTTTTTAGCTGGCACGTTCTTCAGGTCGTATTACTAACGCTAGGACTGTATGCCAATATTCGTAGAAGCTGGACTCTGGGGCCTTCTCGCCGGCAGCGGACTTCTTTTTGGAGCTATCGCGGCCGATCTCCTTTTCGAAAAAATTTCCCATCGTTTCATTGCAGCAGTCACTGGATTGGGCGGCGGGGTATTGATTGCTATTGTGTCCGCCGATCTCATGCACTCGGCGCTCAAGGACGGGCATTGGTTCTCTGCTATTGGCGGAATCGTAGCTGGTGCCGGCATGTTCAGCTTGCTCAATTGGCGACTTGCAGCAAGCGGTGCGAAGGATCGAAAGCGATGCGGAGGCTGCGTCGAACAGCCCAAGGAGGCAGAACATAAGGGTAGTGGGATTGCTATTGCAGTTGGAAGTGTCCTCGACGGCGTTCCCGAATCGTTAGTCATCGGACTAGCTGCGGTAAGTGGGGACGGAATTGGGGCTACAGTGGTACTTGGTTTTTTCCTCGCGAACGTTCCGCAGGGGCTGTCCAGCGCTTCAGGAATGAAAACGGCCGGGCGTTCCCGACGCTACATTTACACGATCTGGTTAGCCATACCACTTGTTGTAGGCCTCGCCGCCGCTGTTGGAGCCCTCGCCTTAGCATCTGTGACTCCTCAAGTTCCAGCGGCGATCTTGGCTTTTGCCGCAGGCGCAGTTCTGGCCATGTTAGCTGAAGCGATGATTCCCGAGGCTGTTCATAATGCTCCTCCCTTCATCGGGCTAATCACCGTAGTTGGATTTCTAGGGGCGTTCATGATGCTAAGTAATCATAGCTAAGGTCAAGGACCGTTCTCGCTCGAAAATTACGCTAGCTGTTCGCTGTTTTTGCTGCCCACTGCGAGCGCCGCCACGTTTGCTCCACTCACCGCTCCCGCGGTCAGCATCGGAAAATGCCGACTACTTCTAAACATCCTGACGACGCATAGTGCCTGCGCTTGATCGGGCTGATAGGCCTGGCATAAATAGCAGCGTGGGCCCCTCGTTATTCGCCGCCCCCAATCATTCACCGTTATCGTGCTGAACCGCACAATGAGAAATTTCTTATGTTAATTATATTTACATCCAAGGCAGCAGCAGAAGTGACGATGTACAAGGAACACGCCAAACGCATTCTGGACCTACTGGGCAAAGACATGAGCCGCGGCGTGATCACGGCAGCCGAAGTGCCGCAAGCGGTGGCCACGCTGGAAAAGGAAATCGCCGAAAGCCGCCTGCGTACCGCTTCGGAAGACGTCAAGCGCGACGTCCATGCCCAGCCTGGCGAGGACCACGACGATACCGACCATCAAGGCATGGAAGTGGTCAGCTTCGCCACGCGCGCCTATCCCCTGCTCGAAATGCTGCGAACGGCGAAAGCTGGCGGCAACGACGTCATTTGGGGCGTGTAATGCAGGTGCTGGTGGCGCCGTCGAGCGACCAATTTAGCGCCGCCGGCGGCACGGCCTGTTCGTGTCGGACTATCTGCTGCCCTCGTCGAGCGCGCGCGGCAGCATCGTTCTTTTGCAAGTCTCGGTGAGCGTAGCGGCCGGTACCGCCATATCGCCCAATTCTTCCAGTGAGTGCGGCCTGACGGTGAACCTAGCCTTCATGCGCTCGTGACAGTTGATGCATCAATGCTCAGGCGGCTTGTGCGGCTTCACAAGTGCGCTACGCCAAGCAACGTACGGGATGAGCTGCTGCCACGCGTATGCCGGGTGCTAAGCGCAGCAATCATTTAACTAGGAACATTCGTACCTGCTCGGATTAGAGCAGTAAAGCTTTCTGCGACATATCCGCCACCCTGGCGTTGATCATCACCTAGAGTAGGAAATTCTATTTTTCAGCAAACGCTGACGTTTCCAGAGGGCTAATTTCACAAGCCCGACACTGGCGCGCCTTCGAAATGGCGACACAAGCTCCACCTGCGTTCCTCATCACGAACCTTAACGCGTTCACATCGTAAGAATCGATTTTTGTCGCGATTCCCACGTCAATACTATATGATCCGATCATATATCGACACGACTCCGGCAACCGGAGCAAGAAATTAGTACGGCTGAGGAAATAAACATCAATACACGACTTGTATGCGCACGCCCCTCTTTACACTCTTTTGAAGCAGCTCCCTGGAGCGACTCAACCAAAATTTGCCCGTGCTGTAACGGCGAGGCTCACGTGATCTTGGGCGGAATATTTGCACAAAACGAGATTCAAGCGGTTTATCTTGTAAGCTGGACAAGTGGTCAAACAAAGCATGCCCCGCATATCGACCTCATACTTGGGCCATGGGGAGCGGGTAGCCAAGCAGTTGCTCGAGTCCTTATCGCGCTAGCCTATCGCGCAAAACCGCAAGGTGGGGAGTTCGTGCGGATCGATAGCATGAGACGCCTGGCCAACAGTCCCACATATTGCGGCCGTGCGCTCGGCGCTGATGAGCAACTACCCCCACCGTTCGCGGACGAATTAACGTTATGTGTTGATGCAATACGGGGTTCCGATCCATTCGCCAACAAGGCGCTTCCTGAATCCAGGTTCAACAGTGGCCAGGGCCCAAATGAAACTGTCAAAAAAAGCCGCGTCTCTAAGGCGTAGGGCGTTTTGTAAGTTAGACGGCCAGCAGAAGCCGCCAGAGTCTGCAAAGCTTTTTACACTGGCTGATGAGAGCGCTGATAACCAGATCCTGTCGGCCCTTTTGATGGAGCTCTGCCACGATTCTCGCCGATTGCACCTCTGTGAATTGCTATGTAGTGCACCCCCAAACCGATCCCCGCGACGACATGGCTGGCGACCTCGACTCGACGGGACGTACGACATAGTGAAGTACACCGGCGCTGCAACTATTCGTTCCTGAGATAGCAATCGGTGTCACTTCGAAAGGCGACTACGAAGATCATCCAGCAGCCACGTTCCGGCGGGCCCTATGGCGTGACTGCGCTTATGCGCCGCATAGATCGTCAGCCCGTCTGGCGGCGTTGGATCTTCTGCCAGCGAAAGCCTCTGCAACTCCCCCGATGAAATGAGTCCGGCTACCAGATGCTCCGGCATACGACACCAACCCAAGCCGGCCCTCACAAAGTCCAGCCGTCGACCGAGATCGACGAATCGCCACAACCGTTCACTCGATAATCCATAATCCGCGCCGCCGCCGTCAACAGGATCGGAGAGTACCAACTGCACATGTGGCGCAAGTTCATCATGCGTAGCAGGATGATCGAGCGATGCGAGTGGATGCCCAGGCGCCACGACAGGAACCATTTTTATGCGCAGAAGCGGGTAGGCGGCGATATTTTCGGGAATCGCTGGCAACAACAGACATATGCCAATCGCAGCAGAGTCACTTTGCAGCTTCCTTAATGAGCCGCCCAATCCCTCGGTCGAGAACCTGACAGGCAAGCTGGGAAAAGTAGAACCGAGAGCATACAAACTGTCGATAAAAGGTGCGGTCGGTACAAGTGGATCGATCGCAATCACCAATTCCGGCTCAAGACCTGCGCGCGTACCGGCAGCTACCGCCTCGAAGCGGGCGACACTGGCCAGCACCATACGTGCTTGCCCGACAAGAACTTTGCCGGTTGCAGTCAGCACAGGTCGATGACTGTTTCTGTCGAACAATAACACACCTTGCTTCTCCTCCAATTTTGCTATGGCCTGACTAACCGCAGACTGCACACGCCTGAGGTCCCGCCCGGCAGCGGAGAAGCTGCCCGTATCTGCAATTGTGACAAGGACACGCAATTCGTCCAGGGTCAGACTTCCGATCAAATTTATTCCTCTTATCTCTCCATCATCAAAATAGATCAACTTGATCACATTTTAATGTCTTCCGAACGTTGTGGCGGGGCCTTATATTTTGCCCGTGCACGTCTATACATTTAACAACCTACCTCGTGGTTCCCTACGTATTTCTGGCCGCGGATCGAGGCGCCCGACCCGGAACATGCCGGATACCTCTCGGCCGCGTCATAGGGTGCTCCTCGTTGAGGGCCGATACTTAACCTGGGGCAGCAAAAGACCATGCATTCTCAAGATGGCAAGAACCCGGGCGATACGAAGAACATCCGCAATAAATTAGCCTGGCCGAAGAAATGACTATTAAGAACTCACTACCCTCTTTGCCCAAGTTTGATGCAATTCCCTGGAGCGACTCGGCCCAAATATGCCCTTGTTGCGACGGCGAGGCTCACGTGATTTTAGGCGGCATTTTTGCAAAGGATGGCATCCGAGCCGTTTATCTCGTCAACTGGACAAGAGACCGACCACAACATACCCCTCATATTGACTTCATACTCGGTCCTTGGGGACCTGGCACTCCAGCTAGCGCCCGTGTGCTTACCACGTTGGCATATCGACCAGAACCGCAAGGCGGCAAATTCGTACAAATCGATAGCGCAAGACGCTTGGCCAACAGTCCTACCTACTGCAGCCGTGCGCTCGCGGCTGATGAGGAACTACCTCCGCCGTTTGCGGGAGAATTACCGCTCTATGTTGAGGCGATTTGGGAATCTGAGCCATTCATAAACGAGGCCCTGCCGGCAGCCACATCCGATAGTCGCCAAGGCCGAGCGTAGCGATCTCATTAAAGCGATTTCATCACAAATACACCTTGTTTTTAGGCAGTGACGCGCGCATGCGCCAGCTGAGAACCATCTGCCTATTAGAGGTCCTACAGCACCTCACGGAGTCGCCCTGACGACGCTGGCGGCGCCATATCCCGAATTCGACCGAACTCAGTATTGATGGCTAAGTCGAATCCCCAAAACCACCGCACGAGCAGTGGAGCAACATCGTTGACCTAACGGCGCATACCCTTAACAGGCCGCCGCGACCCGTGTGTGGATGCACGACGACCGATGTGATTGCCATACATTACAGGACGTTTGCAATGCCGTGGCCGCCGCAGACACATACGTGCTAGCACACAGGGCGCAGTCTCTCCGCGCTTCCTTCGCAGATCCCTTGCTTATATGCGTCAATCATATACTATTGCGATGTTGGCGGCAATTCCTTGTAGGTATCGTTTGCAGCATGCTCATGAGCTCGGGCGCGTGGGGTGTAAGATGTTCTACCGGCATTTTTGAAGGTTGAGATTGCCCTATAGGTTGGCCGTGGACGCTTCGCTCCATTGAACTGTACTTCGGGAAATAACCTTGACTGCTTGCATCTCCATTCCAAGGCCCCAGAACGAATCTGCTAGGCTGGCGGCTCTTCACAGGTATTTGATTCTCGATTCGCCTACTGATGACGCTTTCAATTTCCTGGTAAAAGTGGCAGCCGTGGTCAGCGAAGCCCCAATTGCGTTGGTGACTTTGGTCGACGATGAGAGGGTGTGGGTCAAATCTGCGGTAGGAATAATGCCCTACGAAAGCCCGCGGAACCAGAACTGCTGCTCTTGGGTGATCTTCGAGGAAGGTCTTCTTGCGATACCGGATACCACGCAAGATGCACGAACCGCCTACCTGGATATGGTTACCGGAGGGCTAGGCATCAAGATGTATGTCGGCGCGAACCTAATAACTCATGACGGCTACTCGATCGGCACTCTGTGTGTATTAGACAGGCGTCCCCGGCATCTTACCGATCATCAGAAGTATCTCCTTGTCGGGCTGGCGAATCAGGCAATGTCATTGATTGAACTCCGCGCCCATGAGCGTTTGCTTAGGGACTCAGTCGAACGACTTGAACACCTTGCCTCAACAGATGTGCTCACGGGATTGCTCAACCGAAGGTCCTTATTTGAAAAGCTGGATTCTGAAATTGAGCGCTCCCGACGTTACGAGAGCCCGTTGTGCTTGGTGCTAATTGATCTCGACCATTTTAAAACAATCAACGATATGTACGGACACCAGGGTGGCGATGCCGTCTTGAAAGCGCTCGGAGAGTTGATTAGTAGTTCAAAGCGAACACTTGATATCGCGGCCCGTTATGGCGGCGAGGAGCTCTGTGTTCTTTTGCCTCAGACATCGATTGAGGGAGGGTTTTCGTTTGCCGAGACGCTCCGCCGAAAAATAAGCGAGCTTAGAATCGATTACGCCGGGCAGACGTTGACTGTCACTGCCAGCCTAGGCGTTGCGAGCACTGGCATTTCCGCTCCCGCCGGCAAGCAGCT
>Ga0308164_10005325_pt1 | contig 10423 bp, 5 predicted proteins | sample PhyTR2_FD_201031 | JGI IMG/M metagenome (GOLD analysis project Ga0308164, IMG submission 201031) | Phyllosphere microbial communities from UC Gill Tract Community Farm, Albany, California, United States - DLSLT.R2 | ecosystem: Host-associated > Plants > Phyllosphere > Unclassified | place: USA... | reverse complement strand
CCGCCGTCGAAAAAGCGATCCACCGCGAAGGCAAGAAAGCGCGCTCGGGCGACAAGGATGCCGCCAAGCTGGTCGCCGTCTGCGAACGCCTGATGCCGCACCTGGACCAGGGTAAACCAGTGCGCACCATGGGCCTGGACGCCGATGAAATGGAAATGATCAAGACGCTGCACCTGATCACGGCCAAGCCGGCGATGTTCGTGGCCAACGTGTCCGACACGGGCTTCACCAACAACCCGCTGCTGGATCTGCTGACCGCGTACGCCAAGGAGCAGAACGCCCCGATCGTCGCCATCAGCGCCGCGATCGAGTCCGAAATCGCCGAGATGGACGATGCCGACAAGGCCGACTTCCTGTCCGACATGGGCATGGAAGAGCCGGGCCTGGACCGCCTGATCCGCGCCGCCTACAAGCTGCTCGGCCTGCAGACGTACTTCACCGCCGGTGTGAAGGAAGTGCGCGCCTGGACCATCCACGTGGGCGACACCGCGCCACAGGCGGCCGGCGTGATCCACACCGACTTCGAACGCGGCTTCATCCGCGCGCAGACGATCGCGTATGACGACTTCCTCGCTTACAAGGGCGAGGCTGGTGCGAAAGAAGCGGGCAAGATGCGCGCTGAAGGCAAGGAATATGTCGTCAAGGATGGCGATGTGTTGAACTTCTTGTTCAACGTCTAAGCATCAAGTCGGAATCCAACGGATTCCGATAGCAAAAAAATCCCTGCTCGTCTCAAGAGCAGGGTTTTTTTTGTCTTTTTTTCATATTTGTCCGTCGCCATCCTTCCCGCCGAACTGGCTCGGCGCACGCGTGTGCCCACGTCGTTCCGCGTTTCTCCGCATTGCCATACTGCTCCAAGATAACTGTTGAAAACCCTGAACATGCCCCGGGGAAATTTGTTGATGCCAGTCAAATTTCGCTTGGTAGCGTCGAGATAAGGTAGCTGCTGACCTTTTCACGCACGACAGCCGAGGGCCATCGGAGGCAATCAATGGGTGAACGCCATCAAATCGAGGCCGGTGCTGCGCGGTCTGCATTTAGCGGCGCCTCGCAACACAACCGCCTGATGCGGCTGGACTTTCCGTTGAATGATGGGCCATTTGCGATCCTGTTGCCGAACAAGCTCCTCGCTCACGAGGAAATTTCGCGCAGTTTTCGCTTCAGCGTCGAGGTGCTGTCGGACGAGGCCCAGATCCCACTCAAGATGCTGATGGGCCGGATGGTGACGATTTCCCTGGTGCGGGAAGATGGGTCATTGCGTTACTTCAACGGCTACATTACCGAATTCCGTTTCCTGTGCAGCGATGGCGGCTTTGCCTTTTATCAGATGGTACTCGAGCCCTGGCTGGCATTTGCTCGCCTGCGCAAGGACAACAGATCGTTCCACAATAAAAGCGTGCGCGAGATTACCGAGGAAACCCTGAAGCACTACCGCCAGGCTGACTGGCACTTGTACCCTATCGACGATTCGAGGGTGACTCTCGCAAACCAGTACGACGAGACCGACTACAACCACCTGCACCGGCGCTGGGAAGCGCTTAGCCTGCACTACTGGTACGAACACACATTCGACGGCCACAAGCTCATGATTTCGGGCAATAGCTTCCTGTCCGAGCCGATTGACGAGGACGCATACGTGATTTCGTACCACGACAAGGGTGGCTCGCGCGAGGACGACGGGATTCACGAGTGGATTGCCATCCGGCGCCTGGGTTCAGGCAAGACCACGCTGGCGACATTCGACTACAAGAATCCTGGAGCGCAACTTGTTGAAACTGCTTCAGTCAACCGACAAGGCGATTTTTTCCCCTACGAAGTCTACGAGGACACCGGTGCCTACGGCTTTCGCCTGCGAACCGATGACGCAAAGCTAGCGACGCAGCGCATGGTCGAAGCGGGCAAGGACACGCAGTATTTCGAGGCAGCCGGCAACGAACGGTGCGTGCTGCCTGGTCGTACGTTCAAACTCGGGGGGCATTTCAGCGCCGAGCCGCGCTCGCTCGAGTACGACCCCGAGCCACGCCGCAGTATCGAGAACCGTTACTACCTGATCTTGTCGGCCGATCACGAGGTATCCAATAACTATCAGGCGGGCCCAGGCGTAGCGTCGCACTACGAGAATCGCTTCACCTGCATTCGCCAGGAAATTCGCTGGCGGCCAGGTCGCAACTACAACAGCAAGCCGATCAACTACACCGGACTACATACGGCCATCGTCGTCGGCCCAGCAGGCACCGAGATCCATACGGACGGCTATGGGCGCGTCAAGCTACAGCTTCACTGGGACCGGCTGGGCAATTATGACGAAAGGAGTTCACCTTGGATTCGGGTGATGTCCCCGGCGGCCGGTCGCGAATTCGGGCAGATCAGGTTGCCGCGAGTCGGCGAGGAAGTAGCCGTCGTCTATCCGAACGGGAACATCGACCATCCGCTCGTACTCGGGGCGCTCTACAACCAGAAACACATGCCGCCGTGGTCGCTGCCAGAGCAGCAGTCGCTTGCCGGCTTGCGTAGCCGGGAACTGGGCGGCGGAGCACGCGGCAATCACCTCATTCTCGACGACACCAAGGCGATGATCCAGGCGCAGTTGAAGAGCGACCACGAGTGCAGCCAACTGTCGCTCGGCCACATCACACGTATCGAGGACAATGCCGGCCGCACGGATGCACGCGGTGAAGGCTGGGAACTGCGTACCGATGGGCATGGCGTGGCACGTGCTGCCAAAGGATTGTTGATCACGACCGAAGCGCGGCAGTCCGCGCGTGGCCAATAAAGGATTTGGGCGAAACGGCAAAACGACTGAATGTCGCACACAAGCTACACGATGACCACGCCACAGCCGCACTGCAGGCCCTGGCGCAGGAAAGCGGACAGCAGCACGACGTCGCTGATGTGCTGAAGGCAAAGAATGACGCGGTGCAAGGCACAGGTGAAAATTTTCCCGAGCTTTCCGAGCCCCATCTCGTCCTGTCCAGCCCGGTCGGAATCGAGACGACCTCGGCGGAGTCGACGCACATCGCAAGCGGCGAACACATCGCGCTGACGGCCGGGCGCAGCCTCTCGCTCGCAATGGGCGACAGCCTGTTCGCGAGCATCAAGCAAACGTTCCGCCTGTTCGTCCACAAGGCGTGCATGAAGCTCATCGCTGCGTCCGGCAAGATTACCGTGCAGGCGCATGACGACGACATCGAGCTCATCGCCAACAAGGTCCTGTCCCTAATCAGCCAGTCCGACTGGATCGACATCCGGGGGAAAAAAGGCGTGCGCCTGCACGCTCCCGAGTGCATGGTCGAAATCACCGACCGAGTACAGGTCTTTGCACCCAAGCCAGCGCTATTCCACGGCAACCTGGAGACGCTCGCTCCCCAAAATCGCCCGCAACCTGCTGTGACGGCGGGGCCCCCTGCCGAGCCCACGCCAGAGCAGCTCTATTTCCAGATGCAGAGCCATACAGTGGATGGAATCGATTGCGCTAACGTCCCGTATAGCCTCTATCAGGGCGATACAAAGATCGAGGACGGCATTACCGACGACTCGGGCGGGCTGGTGGTCACCCATAAGACGGGAACGCAAGACTACAGCGTGCGGCTGGCATCTGGTGACCACATGGCACTCAACGTTGTTCCGAAACTGGCGCCTGCGAGCAATGCATTGCACCGCGAGCATGTCGCGTCCAATCGCGGCATCCGCAGACTCGAAGGCACCATCGACAAGCTCTTGCCGGCAACCGGCAGCAAGAATACACGTGAAGAATGACAGGGAACCCCATGTCCGACCACATGAAGCATACCGAGAAAGTCTATATTGACGAGGTCACCCGTAAGGGAAGGGGTACGTTTCAGTGGTTCGTCGAACCACGAAGCGAACTCAACAACGCCAGCCATCCGATCTCCCAAAACAACCAGCTCGATGTGTTCATCTGCGGCGAAAAGGGTTTCGCCAGCATCGCTGCCGACATCAAAAACGCCAAGTCCAGCATCGACCTGTGTTGCTGGGGTTTCGATCCTGGCATGGAATTGGTGCGCGCGGAAGGGTTATGGCCGCGCGGCCCGACATTCGGCGACCTGTTGATCGAAGCGGGCGAGCGTGGCGTGTGCGTCAGGCTGCTGGTCTGGCTGCATCCGGGGCTAAACGCAGCGAGTATCGCTATCGGCATGCTCAATCCGAGGAACTTGCCTGGCTGGACCCACGATAGTGATTTTTTCAACCGCCTCGTTTTCCAGCAACAGGTCAAGGAAATCAATGCGCAGCGCATGCTCGCCGCAAAACGCGACGCTTACCTGAAAAAGGCTAAAGAGAAAAAGCCTGGCGCGATTGATATCGGCCTTCCCGATCAGATCGCAATCGCCGAAAAAGCGCGCGTCGAGTACTGTTGCCGCTGGTTTCGTGCGGCGCGCCGCATCGACGGCAGTTTCAAGAATGCGTTCGTTGCCGACCGCCAAGCCGACATGGTGAGTATCAGAGCCAGCCTGGCATTGGAAGGAGGACTGGACAAAACCGAACGCGGTGGCATGATCGCGGTCGGGTCTCATCACCAGAAGTCGATACTGATCGATTACGCGCACGAGGGCGGTGCCAAGGCGGTTGGCTACGTTATGGGATTGAACTCGGTGACTGACTACTGGGACACCGAAGAGCACAAGATCGAAGACCATCGCCGCGAGCGCGGCGGCGACCGTGAAGCCAAGGAATGCGTCCTGCCCTTGGCCGCTGACGAGAGTAAGGAGCAGGCTGCGAAACCAGTGGCCCCGCAAGGTAACACCGGTTTTGCCAGCTACAAGCCGTATCGTGATTACGCCTGCCGCTTGGAGGGAGGCGCGGCGCTGATCGCCATCCATAAAAACTTTTCATCTGCCTGGTTCCGGGCTTCAGTGCCGGAAGACCACGTGTCGCGCGAATTCATCCGCAGGGAAATGGAATCGGAAGAAACACCGCCTGCGCTGTTGCGCCCGCCCAAGCCCAGCGATACCGCCATACAGATTGTCAGGACCCAGCCCGAAGAGCAGGACAAGACCATCCAGGAACTGTATTTCCAAGCGACGGACGCGGTCACGCATACCGGCGGCTATATCTACGTCGAGAACCAGTATTTCCAGTACGAGGCATGGACGCAGCGGTTGCTGGCAAAGTGCAAGGCGAAATCGGCGCTGTGGAAAAGCGGGATGGGAAAGGCCGGCAAGACGCTGGAGGATATGCCGATGCTACACGTGTTCATTGTCGCACCGGTGGCGGAGCGGGATCAGATGGTACCGCGGACTTACGACGCGCTGGCCGTCGTCGGGCAGCATGAACGCATGACGGGGCAGAACAAACTGATCGAGGACGCGAACGCGAAAGCGAAACTGGAAGGAAAAAGTCTGTCAGCTGTCGTCGAGCACGCCAACGGCATCGTCAAGCCAACCGCAGCTATCCTGGAAGGACACGGCTTGCGTGTTGTCGCATGCATGCTGCAGGTGAGCGGCTCGGAAATCGACCTGAAGGGGCAGCGCCGGATGCGCTACCGGGAAATCTACATTCACTCGAAGCTGCTGCTGATTAACGACAGCTTTTTTACCTTGGGCAGCGCGAACCTGAATGTGCGTAGCATGGCGGGCGATAGCGAACTGAACCTGGGGACCAATGACCGGGGGCAGGCTACCCGCCTGCGCAAGAGTATCTGGTACCGGCTCAGCGGCAAGAAAATCGATGGAGGGGATGGCGGTCGTGAGGCAATCAAGGAATCGTTCAAGGACTGGGTGCAGCAAGCGAAAGACAATCGCAAGCTGCGATTGGTTGGTGAGCCCATGCTAGGGTTCATTTTGCCGATCGAAGACAGCCGCAGTTCCACAATTCGGCTGGGCTGACATGCGTACCCGGCCGAGAGTCCTTTTCCGCCTGCCCCTAGCGATCTGTGCGGGACTGCTTCTTTCCTTTACTTTTTCGGCGTGCAAAATGAATAGCGATCTCCCCCGTAACGAAGATCTACCCTTGTTCAAACCGCACCATACCGACTTTACTTGTCAAATAGAAGCGGGCAAGGTTCCGCCCATCGATGCCGAAGCTGATACTTGGTTCCTGGAAGCGCGCGCGCTCGAAACCGATCCTGAGCTACTGGAAGAAGAGCGCGACTGGAAAAAGATCGTCGGGCTGACGCGCCAGGCTGCCGAGCGCCGTCACTGGAAGGCAATGCTCAATCTCGCCAGCCTGTATCTGGAGGGGCGCGATCCGGAGCGCGGAGTGGAAAACGCGGTTCTGTTAGTGGAGCAAGGCATGCGGCTCGGCATCCCGGCGGCCTATGACCGGATGGGCACATATCACATGAACGGCGCGGTGCAGGGAAACGCATCGCAAGCCTACGCGTTCTGGCAACGAGCGGCCGAGATGGGCAATCCCCATGCCATGACGTTTCTTGCAGACAAGCTAATGGCAACCTGGGACAACCCCAAAGAAGGATTTTGGGCAAATATACCGGTCGGGACAAAGATGTTGGAATGCGCCTTTAGTCAGGGAGACGGAGAAGCAGCGCTCGCTTTGCATTACGAATATAAACGCTCACGCACCGCGGAAGGGAAAGACAGTGCGATGCGCGTGCTTCACGAGGGCGTGAAACTTGGCTGCGCCGACTGCGCAAATTATCTCCGAAGCGAGTTTGGCAAGCCAGACCCGACGAAGATGATCGTCCCGCACTTCGATAGAGCCCGCTGGGAACGCTACGATATGCTCGGTGACGCGCTCAGCTTTAGCCCTAACCGACGCTTTCCAAACCTCGACAAGATGTTGCCCCTGCCACCAGCTCGGCTGCCTCCCTGGGATGGCAAGCGCGAGACCTTGCTGAAGGCCGTGATGGCAGTGACACCGCCCAACGTTGTGCCGAAATCGAGCGCAGCATCCCGGCGACAGGGACGCGAATTTCTCGACGCCGCCTACGACCTGCGTCCAACCGCCGACACAACCAACGAACCAAATGCGCCGTTCGCCGCGTACTGGCGCCCGACTGCCCCGCAGGAAGCGGGACCAGTGCGCGAATACCTCGGCACCATCGCACCCGCCCTGTACCGTCCGGGCGAAGCATTCATCACGCCGCGCTACCCGGATGGTGCCGGCCGCGGCGCAATCCCTGGGATCGTCTGGGAACGGCTGATCACGGTGCACCACAATCACGGCGCTGTCGCGCCACGCGCCCCCGCAGGCCTGATGCGAGAAGTGGCGGCACTAGCGCCGCACCCCTCGGCTACCGCTGCGCAAGCCTGCCCGGTGACCGGCAGCTGGCAGCCCTGGCTTCCGGTCGAGCACCCACTGCGACACGCGGTCAATCAGCCATGGCGACAAGCCTGGGTCACGGCGGGAGGGCGGTTTCCCGATCCCGCCAAAGACTGGCTGCTGCCGCTCGATGCGGGCGAGCTGACCTGGCATCTGCTCGATCCCGCGAAGTCCGGTCATGCCCAGGAAAAGGGGCAGCAATGAAGCATGAGGGCCGCGGCGTTATCCGCCTTGATGACAAGACCGACCACGGTGGGCGAGTAATCTCCGTTTCTTCTGGAACCGTTGTCATGGGCGCCGAGGCGGCGCTAGATGATGACATGACGTTTTGCCCGAGATGCAAAGGGCGCTTTGTAATTAAGCCCGCAGGTCCCACCGCCCGGCACGAAGGCAAGTCTTACGCGTATGACGGTGACTCGACAGCGTGTGGTGCACGACTAATAACCTCGCTTGAATTCTGAAACGACGTGACCCCTTCAATGGACGTCGTGGCATGTAGTGGCTGACTATTGCCGGTTCATTCAATAAGCAGTTCGATGGCGTTTTCAGTTCACCTTAATACGCGCGATATGCCTTGTATATCGCGCAACGCTTTGGTTGCTATCAACAGGAGCTAAACGTGGAAAACCATCATCGCAATGCAACGAAACAAGTGAAATTAAATACGAGGGAAGTATTGCTAATTTGGAGGCGGCTACTTAACGCGACGGTTCGTTCCTGGATCGGCTATTTTTCGTTCGCGTTATTAGCTTTTTGTCTTTCTGGTTGTCGTAAGGCTGACGCAGCTCTTTCAGAAAGGCCGCGCGACCAGGTGTTCCCCGCGTTTATTCCTAAACAACTTCCTCCGTTCGAATGCCCGACATTATTGACCCCGTCCGAGCTCTCCAAAATTGAGGCAGAAGCCTTGTTTGACGAATCCAATTTTTTACTGAAGTCTCAGGGCCAATTCTATGCTGACCCGAAAGCTGTAGATCTGCTAAAACAGAAGGCCGATGCACGCCAATATTGGACCGAAATCAAAATGAATCTTCAGTTGATAGAGGGCGAAAGAAAAGTTGTGCTAGTCGAGAAGGCGATATCGGCAGGAGAACCTGAAGCATTCCTGTTAATGGGAGAACTCTACATGGAAGGGGATGGTGTCAAAATAAGCCAGCCGAAGGCACTTGCATTCTGGCAGCGGGCCGCCACGTTGGGGAGCGTGCAAGCCATGGTAAAACTGGCAGTGCTGCTCAGCACGAAACAGGCCAACACCATTGGGTGGGATCTTGCAAACATTCCTGTCGCGACTTCAATGCTCGAGTGCGCAATGAAAAAAGGTCATGGCGATGCCGCTGTTCAACTTCACACGATCGTTTCTCAACCGCGAACGCCTGACGGCTCATTAATGGAGGATCCAGACAATGCTGCCCAAGCCCGTGGACTGGTAGTTTTGCAAGAAGGGGTAAAGCTCGGCAGCCGTGAGGCTGCGAGTGAATTGGCATCTTATTTCAGGACAATGCATGGTTTTGCAGCCTACAACGCACCTGATCCGCATTCCTACGCCTCGGAAGATGCGCTACGTGCACGTTACTACCAATTTTTTCAACACAACCTTAATAAAACAACGCCCGAGCGCTTGCCGAATCTCGACGCCGCAGTGCCGTTACCGCCAGCGCCGTTACCTGATTGGCGCGATAAAGGAGACGCGATTGTGGGTTTGTGGGAGGCCGCAATAGCGCCGCCCAGTAAAGCAATCATGACAGCAGCCAAGTCCGTTAAATAAGCCAAGGTCATGAGATGTGAAATGCTTGATAAACTAACGCTGTCCGCCCGACCAACCATATAAGACATCTTGTCTATGGGTTTGTAAGGATGTGGCAGTGAAGGCATGTCGATATTTGGAGAGATATATCTGGTCGATGATTAAAAAATCCTCGACTTCTTTTGCAGTCGGGGCTTTTTTTCTCGGCGTATATCGCCATGGATTACGCACGCGCAACTACTCAGCGCTGGCACTATCCGACAATCGTGGAATTGTTTCGGAAGAGAAAGGTGCTGTAATGAATGCGCAAAGCAGTGGCAGTACCGTCGTTGTCGTTCTTGTTGTGCTCGCTGCCGTTATCTTCTGGCCGCTGATCGCGGGTGACGAATACCTGTTCAGGGTATGGATGTTCATTCTCGGGATGCCTTTTTTTGACAATGCGTCGCTATCATTCATGGCCGTTCTTTCTCTTGTAGGACTGGCTGCGCTTATCAGAGCAACTTCCCGTTCACCGCACCAGCTGATACATCCAGGTGCGATCCTCGCCGGATTGTTCAGCGTGTATGCGATTGGCTACATGGTCACCGCGATGCGGCATTGATCTGGGCAATCGACGGTAAATCGACAATGGAGAGAAAAATGGAAAAAATGGTGTCTTTAAAGGTGATAGCGGGGCCGGTGTTTTTCAGTCTTGCTGTCTATTTGAGCTGGACTCTTGGCAGGTGGTTTTTCTGTGGTGTCGCAATCTGAGCCTGCATGAGCAGGCATTCCTGCGGCGCTGATCGATGATCCGATGCCTGCGCGAGGATATTGGTGGTCGCTAAGTATGCTTGTACAGTCATCGGAAGTTGCGGTAGCCTGACGCGTTTATCAACACGAAATCGCAGCGTCACTCCAGCATGGCCACCCTCACCGAACTCGTTATCTACCCGATCAAATCCTGCGCCGGGCTGTCCGTTCCCGAAGCCCGTCTCGCTCTCGACGGCCTCTCCGCAAACGGCGTCCACGACCGCGAATGGATGCTGGTCACGCCCGACGGCCTGTTCCTGACCCAGCGCGAAGTCCCGCGCATGGCCACGATCACCCCACGCATCGACGCCACAGAGTTAATCGCCGACGCCCCCGGCATGCCGCCCCTGCACCTGGCACTGGCGCACGACGCCGCCGCCCCCACTGTCGAGGTCCTGCTCTGGGAAGACCGCATCCCCGCCGCCGATTGCGGCGACGCGGCCGCCAGCTGGTTCGCCACCGCCATCGGTGTTCCATGCCGCCTGGTTCGCTTTCGCCCCGACGTCCACCGCCCGACCAGCACCAAGTGGACAAACGGCGTCCCGGCCGCCACGCGCTTTTCGGACGGCTACCCGATCCTGCTGATCGGCCAGGCCTCGCTTGACGACATCAACGCGAAACTCGCGCAGGCCGGTCGCGAGAAACTGCCGATGA
>Ga0308164_10005322_pt1 | contig 10424 bp, 17 predicted proteins | sample PhyTR2_FD_201031 | JGI IMG/M metagenome (GOLD analysis project Ga0308164, IMG submission 201031) | Phyllosphere microbial communities from UC Gill Tract Community Farm, Albany, California, United States - DLSLT.R2 | ecosystem: Host-associated > Plants > Phyllosphere > Unclassified | place: USA... | reverse complement strand
GGCTGTTTTGCGGTGGTAAGGTGGCGGTGTTTGTCGCCCTGTCACGTCGTGACGATTTGTACCGCCTCTTGCCAACAGGGTCCGACCCTGCTCCTGCGATGTCCCGACTCGGTTTGTTGTTGTGCGCTCCTTACGCCCTGTTCATCCTGGCCTGCGTCGGTATTGTGTCGCTCGGTGCTGGCGACGATGCGTCGCAGTTGATCTTCCTGCAGTTGCCGATTGCCGCCCAACTGGTCGTGGTGCAGGCGCTGGGCCTTGGCCGCGCCCTCGAATTCCTGTCGTGGCCCGACGCGTACGGCCTGTTCGTCACGCCGGCCTTCGTGCTGCTGTATGCCGCCGGTGCGCTGTGCGAACGGGGCCTGGCGCGCCGGCGCGGCCCGGCGCCTGTGCGCAGCGTGGTTTGATCCGGGGGCGGCGCAATTCTGGCGCAGAACGCGTGACAAAACCTGTTACTTCCTTTTGGCGGCAGCATGGTCGTACAGTGAGCTTTACCGACCGTCTGCTTTCGGCCAGAAGCAGTCATTCGAAGTCGGGCCCGAAAAACGTACTTATGCAACCTAGCCAAAAGACATACATAGCAATGATTTGGGAGACGCCGACAAGCGTTGGAAAGCGAGTCACTGTTGTAGCCGAGAGCCTTGACGACGCGCTGTTAAAACTTGAAGAGGAATTTGGCAAAGGCAAGGTGTTCAATCTGCACAATGAAATTGACGCTTCCATGCCGAGATGAATCCTGTCTGCTTCAGGTCAAGAGCTACCGGTCGCGACAGGCAGGAAACGGCCAAAATCGGACCTTCGCTGACAGGCAGTGCCGGTCGAGACCGACCGTCGTCCCGGTACGAAAAAAGTAAGGATCATGTTGTGAGAGCCCACCTGAAGCAAATGTACTCAATCGAACTGCCCGTCAGCCTGGAAGAACATCGTCCGACCGATCCTGAACACTTTGGGTTGTCGATCCGTCTCGAAGTAGGACTTATGGGAGGCGATGCGACGGACTTATTCGACCTTTTCGTTTGCACGCCATCCTGGATTCAGGAGCAATTTACTCAAGAAGGGGCGGTTTGGGGGCGACACATGTTGTTGATATCTAAGTACGACTCTGACTTCATCCTGCAAGTCGTTACCCGCCAAATGGATGCATGCCAAGGTAGAGACTGGAATGAGGTCGCCAACAAGCTTGCACGATTCGCAGCTTGGGAGTTCGAAGACTACAAGCAGTCCGCTGCTTAACTACGCGATGGTGACCGTCTGCAATGGGTCGAAACCGGCCATGGCCGATGACCAGGCTCTACCTAACGGACGATTTCCGATTTCTGTGCGCCCCTAGGAGGTGCTGTAGGGCACCTGGCCAGGCGCGCATTTCTGATCGCCAGATCGACACCCCACCTGCCTGGCGATAGGAGAACTGGCCTACTCGATGATTCATAGACCGAACACCGCTCAGCAATCGCCCACTATCGGCAAGCTCTCACCAGCTATTGGCTGATGGTTGGGTGTCCATCACCAGCACTTCAGCCAACATCCCGTTCATTCTCCGTCTCAGAATTGCGACTTTATCGCACAGAGCGGTATTTGCCTCTTCCAATTTTTCGGGATTGGCCCGCTTCTTCTTGTGCTGAACAGATGCAACCGAGTGTGCGTTATCGACAGTGCTCAGGATGTCTTTTATAGACGCGGTCGGATCGTCAAATTTCCGAGTAATCATTGGTGAACGTTGGATCGCTGACATGATCCATCTTAGTTCATGAATATAAATAGGGTCAGGATCGGCAGATTTGAGCGCCTCCAGGCGTGCTGCCGCCACAATGAAGCGATGTGCCTGCTTTTGTAGCATTGATGACTCAGCAATATTGCAGATGCGCTGCAAATCCGTCGATACCGCATGTGTTTCCGGAATATAGAGCGTCATCGTTTCATGCGGATCGGTACGCCAGCCCGGCTCATCTACATCTAGGGAATATTCGATATAACGTTGCAACCATAGATAATAAATTGGACTGCTATCGCGTGGGCCGTCCTTGACGCTGGTGTAAGCCACAATAAAAGGATGAACGAATTCCTCGGCATACAGAGCGGTCCGGCGTGGGAACCCACTGAGGTGAATACCTTTCTTGCCGACTTTAATTGCATCCTGAGTTCCCTTGACTTGGAACACCAGGAACTGGCCTGCGCCGTTGCTGTTGTAGCGCTCGACAAGCGCATCGACGCCATAATCGCGCTCGTCGATCGAGCGTAGCAGCAGATCCTGGCCGAGCTCCAGGCTTACCTTCTTCATGGCGAGCGTATCGGTACGGTGCTGTGCTGTGCGTTCTGGCAGAGTGATCAATGCATGTCCTTGATGGAAGCGGCCGAGCGGCCGGCGTTGAAGCCTTAGTATGTCGCAACGTTGTTCGTGGTGCAATGAGTTGCTGTTGCTCGCTGCGCAAACATACCGATCGCACGACTACCGTTCTTGCTTTGTCTCTCATCGCCAGATTGCCGGCGCTACTGCCAGCCCTGGCCGGCGAATTCGAAGCGATGATGCTCTCGTGATGCCCAACTGAAGGCAATATGCATGTCCAGTTTAGGTCGGATGCTGCCTGTCGCGTCCACTCTATGACGTTTTCTCTTCGGCAAAATGCTATGCTTGCTCGACCGTCCGCAATCGGCCAAAAGCGGACTTCTCGAGAAGGCGTAAGCGTTGATATATCGTTTCCTGTCTGTTGTGGTGAGAATTCGAGAATTTCCTCCGAGCTGTCGTCTGGTAATCTCGCGCATCTTGAACAAAAACAACGCGCAGATTTACATGATCGGCTCCTTGAGTAACTGGCAACGTCGTGGACTTGGCGTCCTGTCCATCGGTGGTGGGGCACTTGGATTCGGCTCAAGCATGACCGCAGTTCTGCAAGGTCAGGAGCTAGCCCCAACAAATATTGTTCCCTTCGCACTCGGGATGGGGTTTTTTCTATGGGGTATATGGTGTGGTGTGCAAGTGCTTGAAGGCACTCGGAACGCCCTATACCGCAATGTGATTTTCTGGTTTGTACAGACGCCTCTGCTACAGACACCCTTTCTCGGCTACACAGTGTTTTGCGGTGCGCAACTTCAGGTCTTCGCTAAGCTGTCACCATTTCAAGTCGGCTTTTTCGGTTCGGGATTTGGTGCGCAATTCAGTATCAACTTGGGACAACCGGGTGCGCGTTTCGCCATCGGAATAAACCTTGTCGCATTGTGCATTTCACTCTGGCTCATGCATAAATGCGAATTCGATCATCCAGCGTTATCTTCGGTCCCAACGAAGTGAGTCTGGCAGCGGATTAGATAGAGCGCATAAGGTCGCCATCTCCGCGCCGGGTCGGTAGCGGCCTGTCGTGACAGTCAGTGCTTTTTCAAGCCATGCAAACTGCTAAGCTGATGTGAACGGCCGGGTTCGGCCAGAAGAGGACATCCGACCGTGAGCCTTTTGCATGAGATTTACACACAGCTTTCTGAAATCGAGAAAGAGTTGAAGCACTACAAGTAACACGTCAAGGGACTGTTCCTAAGTGCTAGTTAGCAAGAGCAACTGGGCGGCTTAGGGATTAGGAAAGAACTGTCTCCAGGGTATCCCTGTATTGTAAAATCACCTAGAAACAACCTTCGCGTGGATCAGTCAAGGCGACATGAAGGATGCATGGCGAGGCACCAGAAAAACCTAATACTGATGCTGTGCGCTTTATTTTTTTAATCGGCGATATGAAGTATAAGAAGCATCACCTTAAAATAACGAAAGGTAAAAATGAAAATAATTCGGTTCGAGGTCGTTGGGCTTTTTGATCGCTCTATTATAAATGCGGAATTGAATAGTGACCTAAATATTCTTACCGGTAAAAACGGCGCCGGCAAGACAACTATTTTAAAGCTTCTTTGGTATGTGATTAGTGGAAATATTACTAATGCGCTTGCCGAGATCCCATTTAAAAAGCTAACCCTTGTTACAGATCTATATGAAATTACAATTCATGTAATTAATCGAAATACATGTCGAATTGAATTTATACAAGATGGAAAACAGTACGAGTTTGAAGACCTTTTCGATGACGAAAATGAAACTATTACTAATGCTGAAGACCAAGTAAGCTCAACTCTAGTCGGAACAGGAAGTTCACTTTTTTTTCCGACTTTTCGAAGGATCGAAGGAGGATTTACTCTTGGACTACGAAGAGCGGTTCCCGGCCTTGTATCTGCCAGAGGAGCTAGAAGTGATGTCGAGGAAGCGCTACTAGCTCTATCAAACAAAGTTTCCAACGGGCCACATCGTTTTATCTCGGCAATGTCTACAGGCGACATTGTAAACTTGGTTCTGCGACAGTATTCTGATTTGTCAGAGCAATCGAATGAGCTTCAGCAAGAAATGTCGCAGGGGATTATTCAAACTATTAAAGACTATAAAACTGATACGCTCGATGGAAACAATATATTGGCAGCTGAAAATGTTCTAGATGAAATACGCAGCCGTATTGAAAAAGTTGATAAGGCACGCGAAAAAATCATGACACCGATCGATGAGGTAAAAAAGTTGGTTGCAAAGCTGTTTCAGCATGCAGGGATCAACTTGAATAATAGGATGAGCTTTGGCGAGGCCGCGAATGCTATCAACTCCGATGCGCTATCCGCTGGGGAAAAACAGATGCTTAGTTTCATCTGTTATAACGCGTTTTACGAAAATTGTATTATATTTATTGATGAGCCTGAGCTTAGTTTGCATGTAGACTGGCAGCGGCAATTATTTCCGATATTGCAGCGGCAGCAATCGTCGAACCAGTTCGTGATTGCTACCCACTCACCATTTATATATTCTAAGTACCCCGATAAGGAAGTTGCTATCGATCCGAATCGCGGTGATCAAGGTGGCGAGTGATGGGTGATAAGGTCATACCAGATATTGAAGAGTTAATCTCAACATTGTCTAACACGTCACTGCCTACGGTAATTATTGAGGGTATAGACGATGTCGTTGTCTATCGAAAGCTGGAGGACTTGTTTTTTGATATAGGGCTGTCTGTAATGCCCGTATATGGAAGAAACAACGTCATTAAGATTTTTGATCGACGACATGAATTTTCAAAAGGGAAAAACTTTGCTTTTATTGCTGACAGAGACCTTTGGATTGTGGGTGGCATCCCTGAGCAATATCGGTCTCCTAGCATGATCACAACTGACGGGTATTCAATTGAAAATGACCTTTTCAGAGATCACGATGTTTTGAATTTATTGGAAGGTGGCGAGTTAGCTAAGTTTCATCAAGAAATTGAAAAGATAATGTATTGGTATGCTCTTATTGTGAAGCGGACTACTGAAATGGCGAGTGATGCCAAGATAAAAACATTCATCGGGACATTGCTCGACAGCGAGGCTGAGTACCAGCGTCAGATTGCGTTAAATTCGGGCGAGGAGTATCCCAATGAATTATTGCAAGTAATGAAAGCAGACTTTGCCAGATATTTGCGGGGTAAGTCACTTATGCATGTAGTGAGCCGACAACTCTCTCGAAAAAATCGCGACATAAGGGTACGAACGGATGTGTTCTTTGCACTGGCGCGATCGAAACCAGGTCCACTTTTATCTCAGATATACGAAGAAGTAGGCTCGTTTTTCGGTGCGACCATTGCATAATCTGGCAATTTCTTCTGGTTCGATGCACAGCATGATCGTATCTATTTTTGGCTGGAACGCTTGACGGCGACGACAAAGTACGAGATTAAATGACCGCAACGGGTCGAGAATAGTCTCGGCCGAAGGACCGCAGCCCGCCAGTCGCGGGCGGTCACGGTAGACACCTCAATAATCAATCAGGAAATCGATATGTCCATATGTAACGCGCTTCTACGCGACTTGTCAGTATTGATTGACGGAGAATGTTGGGGTGTTGTCTGCGATGAAGGTTCAGGATCTATCCTCGGGCTGAGAGTTGGCGTCCGGGGGCTCAAACGAAAGCCTACGAACAATGATCATTTGAGTGAGCTAGTTCGTCTATATGACCCTGCCTATTCGTTCTTGGTCTGGTGCCCTAGCGGATCGACTCTGACTCGAAAGTCGTTGCAGGGAGCTATATGCCGAACGCCAATGACGGTCCAATGGTTAATAGCAGCCAATCGATTTGTGAAAAACGAATTATGGCGGTGACTTGTTCCACTCCAGCCTTTGACCTGCATGTCGACTTCGAAAACAGGCACTCACTCGTCATCCATTGTGGCGCAATCGGAAGGGATTACGATGATTGCTATAGGTTTGGAACACCGTTCAGTTACTATGTCATTGATCTTGACGGAGAACTTAGCTTCGAAGCCGAAAAGTGACCGTCCGCTTTGGCTCGAAGCCAGACCTTTCGCACTGGATCTTGACCCAAGCGCAGAACCTGCGGTCTAAGGTATTAACATGAATCACGTTCCACGTCATATACGTGGGAGTGATCCCGTGACCGCTCTCATCAAGTACCGCTTACATGCCATTGCACTCAATAGAATGCTACGAGGAGCACTGCTTTTTTATTAGATTCGCATAGAATGCAAAGTCGTTAGGGTCCAAAAGATTTTTAGCCAGAAGAGCCTGCATCTGCTCCGGTGCGCGATCCGGATGTTTTGTGTAGAACCAAGTTAGGAGAATTACGCATTCTTCTAATTGCTGACCTGCTATTTGATGATAATAATGAGCCGCCTTAACCATCATGTATGACGCTAAGTCAGAACTAAAGCGCACTGTCTCTTCGGGTGCGCCTTTATGTGCGTGCTTAAAAAAGTTTTGCGGTTGACGCATTGAATCGATCACTTCTTTTTTCACGCCTATCTCAACCAAAATCTCAGAGTCCTCCATTTCTCGTGCTATACCGCGTTCTTTACAAATATCAATGAGGATTTGGTACGATGCCGAGGCGAGAGTATGCACAGACACGGCATCTGCGCGATCGAAGAAGAGGCGTATGGCTTGTCTGAGTTGGCGCTCCGCCGCCTCAATCTTGGTTACCGTCATGAAGGTCATCTACTCTCCAGTTTGATTTTCGTGAGATTACGTTATCAACTGATGTTTAACACAAGTACATTCGTCCGAACTCGTGTTGCTTTTCATCACTCCAGTCATGGATACCGGGGATCGTACCTGCGGGGCCTGTGAACCCTGTAACAAGTCCAGGCTCGGTAGCAGAGATCCAGAGAAGATAGCGTTTCACTGTGACCGGCACCGCGTCTCCCAGTAGGGAAGCGCAGTCATGTGCCGCGATATAAATCGTCATTTTATTATCATCAGGATTAAATTCTATGCTTGCGTCTACATCTTCTTTAGGATTCAGATGCTTGAAAAAGTTACGAGCTGCATTCAAAACGTTCCATAGTTTATTCGATGCGAGTTCACTGTGGTTCTGCGATATTCGATTGAACATTCGCGGTTTTCCCCTACGCTCACACTGTCTTTCAAAAATCTCGCGGGCGTTACAAGCCAAAGTATGGATTGCGACATCATCGCCATTGTTGAAGTATAACAAGATAGCGGTTTCGAGCTGGCGACAGCCTGCATTGACTTTGGTAATGACTTCCCTCGACATCCTGTTCCCCTAATTGAATCGCTTATTTATCGGCCCATCAATCATACGCCTCGTCCTCATAAATTTTTGGTCTACGCGATCACCGTTAGCCTCGCCTTCAATGAACGGCCGCTTTGGGTCGGGACCAGCCGGTCATGACAATCCAAGCATTTTTCCGCCCAGCAAGCTGCTATCGTGCTATGACAGGCCGGATGCGGCCAAAAGCGGCCTTACTAACGATGCTTTTAACGAAACATTAAGGATCGATGATGCTGCTTGAATTGGTTTTGGAACTAGCCGGCAATGCCCCGTACAAGCGCTTTCGATTCATACGACGAGCCACATTGGGCGGTTTAGCGGTCTTTGCCGCACTGATCGTTTGCGGCCTTATTTATTCCTGGGCGTCCGCTTAGGGTCGGGTCCGGCCCTTCGTGACAGTCCGTGAATTTTCTAGCCTGACAACCTGCTATGCTGCGCCGACAGGCGAGGCTTGGCTAGAAGCGGACGAGACAGATAGGGATGCTATGTTAAGGATTGAACGAGCGGTCGTTTTTGCGAACCTACGCTTTAAATCGGATGGGGCGATCGCCCTCCTTGGTCTTGCCCTAATCGCGACTCTATTCAGCCTTGCCGGTTGTGCACAGGCGCCCGTCGTACAAGCAGGCGCCGTCACGAGCGGTAGCACCGCAATTGCCAGCACGACGACGCCGGCCCATAAGAACGTCACATGCGCTAGGCCCGAGTATCCGAAGGACGCGCGCCGGCGCGATTCACAGGGCACCACGACTGTCCGCTTCCTGATCGATACCGACGGCAGCGTCGCCCAGTCCTTTATCCTGAAATCCAGCGGCGATTTATCGCTCGACGAGGCGGCTCGCTCGGCACTGTCCAAATGCCGATTCAGGCCAGCAGTAAAAGATGGCCAGCCACAGCGCGCTTGGGCTCCAGTCCAGTACGTCTGGTCATTAGGCCCCACCGGCAGCTCCCGGATGCCACCCACTGTCGCTGTCCAGCCTTAACCAGTCCGTCGCTCTACCAAATATTAAAAAAATGAATGTCGTGGAGGAAGCCGAGAAACAAGGCGTCCAGCGGCTTGTTCGGGTCGACAGCTGCCATAAGATGAACGGCGGATAGCGGCCCAGGCTGTGTAAAAACGCGCGATCGACGTGTTTTCAGGGGTCCCTTTACCATTCCCGACCTCGAGAAAACGCCGTAGTGAGCGATCTGAAAGGTCGAGTGTCGCCGAGTCGACGCCTAATTTGCGTTTTCACACAGCCTGGGCCAAGAGCGGACGTTCATGTAGAAGCAGGCACTGTCAAACTATGAAAGAAAATCAGGTGATGAACATTGCTTATTCAGCTGTAAAAGTCCTGACTCTCGCTGGTATCGGGTTCATGTTCGCACCGATTAATGCGGGGGCTAGCGACAAGACTACTCCCGTCGAGGCCACTGCCGAAGCGGTCGGAAACGTTAGGAAGATCTGTGACCGCCCTGAGTACCCTGAACACGAACTTAAACAGAATCATCAAGGGGTAACTGGGCTTCGGTTCCTTGTAGGGGCGTACGGGTATGTGAAACGGGCGCTGATCCACAAATCATCAGGTTACCCAGCACTGGATGAGGCTGCGCTCGTAGGACTCTCTAAGTGCCGTTTTAAACCTCTCTTGGCGGATGGAAAAGCTGTCGAGGGGTGGCTTCCGATTCAATACGTCTGGAAACCATAAAGAGGGCCAAGTGTCCGCTTCGGGTCGGTTCCTGCTCTTCGTGACAGTCCGCGACTTTTCCATCTCGGTGGCCTGATATGCTCAGCTGAACGGCCGGGTTCGGGCCAGAAGCGGACTGTAGATTGCGGCCGGTGCTAATGGAAACCAACTTTTTGGAGAAGTTCATGCGTTTCGGTACCGCTGCCTTTGCATTACTGCTCACCCATGGCTTAGCGGCTGCTGGCGGCTACCAAGGATGGGAATTTGGCATGACCCAAGCGCAAATTAGGGCAGTCGGCGATCCAGCCCGCTATTACACGTTTAAGAACGGTGACATCGGCGCTGGTCACGTGCCTTTCGAAAATGGCGAGGCACTAATTTCGTTCTACTTTACCGACGGCTACTTGGAACGCACCATGCTTATCGCTTATAGGGGCGAGGATGCCAGTTCGGCGCGTCAGGCCTGGACCGACGTCTACGCTCACTTAGCGCGGGTCTGCGGCGATGTCGAATCGCTTTCTGCTGGCATAGGCGCAAGTACACGTGAAGCGGCGCTAACGGCTTACGACAAGGACCTTCCTTCACTTGCGCCTGGCAAGCGACACCAGATGGGTTGCTTGCGTATGCCAGCGGGCGAACGGGTGTGGGCTACCGCCACGCGAGGCGAGGGCAAGCTGGTCATGGTGGCCGTCAACTATGGCAAGCCATAATTAGGCGAGTGTATGTCCGCTTCGGGTCGGTTCCGGCCTGTCGTGACAGTCAGTGCTTTTTCAAGCCAGGCGACCTGCTATGCTGAGCTGAACGGCCGCCTTCGGCCATACGCAGACGTTCGAAATAATCGAGGTGCACCATAAGAAAACTTGCATTGATCATTTTCTTGACGATCGGCACCAACGTGTATGCACAGACGAACGCCAGAGTCGCGCGATCCGCCGCCGATTTCGTACCGCGCGGTTACGTCGTGGTGCAGGAGATTAAAGGTGACTTGAACAAGGATCATGACCCGGATATCGTGCTCATCATCAAAGGCATGGACCCCAGAAAACTCGTCAAAGATAAATATCGCGGAGAACTTGACCGCAACCGACGTGGCATCCTTGTCGCTCTTCACGATCAACACGGGTATCGGTTAGTTCTCGAGAATCGAAATTGCTTCTCATCCGAAAACGAAGACGGCGGCGTCTACT
>Ga0308164_10005321_pt1 | contig 10425 bp, 9 predicted proteins | sample PhyTR2_FD_201031 | JGI IMG/M metagenome (GOLD analysis project Ga0308164, IMG submission 201031) | Phyllosphere microbial communities from UC Gill Tract Community Farm, Albany, California, United States - DLSLT.R2 | ecosystem: Host-associated > Plants > Phyllosphere > Unclassified | place: USA... | reverse complement strand
GCTGTCGAATGTCGTTGGTGCTATGTAGTTCCAGATGGAGCGGGCCAGGAGCCGGCCCGCTCCGCGGTCAATCACTTCGGGGCAAGCTCGCCGTAGAACCACGACGCGGTTACGCCGCCATCCATCAGAAAGTCGCTGCCGGTGATGAACGCGCCGTCGCGCCCCATCAGCAACGCACCCAGCACGCCGACCTCGTCGGGCGTGCCGGCGCGACCCACTGGCGAATGGTCGATCATGCGGCGATAGCCCTCGCCACGCGGGCCGGAGAGTTCGTCGTTCGCCAACGGCGTCATGATGATGCCAGGGCTGATCGTATTCACACGCGCACCGCGCTTCGCCCACTTCACTGCCTCCGCCTTCACGCGCAGAGAATTGGCGCGCTTGGCAATCTGATAGGCGTTGAGCGGGTCGGTCACGACGTCGGACTGAAGCATCGGCAGCGCCATCAGCTCTTCGACCGGGGTCGTCGCCAGTGCCGTGTCCTCCTCTGCGGTCAGTGCGTGCAGACGGTGGCCGGACTGCGAGGCGATGACTATACCCGACCCGCCCTCAACGATCACCTTGCCAAACTCCTCAAGGAGCAGCGCGGTGCCATAGAGATCGACGTGAAGGATCAGCTCGGGCGGTGCCTGGGAGGGCGAGACGCCGGCGGCATGGATTACCCCGAAGACATCACCGATCGCCGTCGCCGTGGCGACCAGCGCTTCGACGGACTCACGCTTCGACACGTCGACCGTGGCGGTGCTGACGACGAACCCGGCGTCGCTCATCACCTTGGCGGCTGCATCGGCCGTTTCCTGCCGCAAGTCCGCGAGCAACACATGCTTGCCGGTGCTGACGCGGCGGGCGATGGCCTGGCCGATAGAACCAGCTCCAATAACTACGATCACTTGGGTCATTGTTCGTTCCTTGGTCGAAGTGCGCAGGAGAAAGACGCCGCCTGCGTTGCAATGGTGGAAGATGTCAGTTTTGGATGGCTTCCAAGTCGTCACGCACGCGCTGCGGCTCATCTGCCAACGGTTGGTTGTCGGCGTCACGGATCGCGTCGAGCGAGGCGGGATCGTCGGGCTCGAGACTGGCGAAGACCGCGGCAAGATCGGTCTGCGCGCCGCCTTTTTCGGCAACCAGCTCGAACGTCTTGTTCTCCGCGGTGCCGCTGGTCAGGCTGTCGACCAGTACCCGAGCGATCTGTGCGCGGGCGATTGCCCCATCCGTTGCGTCACCGGCTTGCCGGGTGTCGCCCTGAAGCATGACGATCCGCTGTTCGTCCGCAGCCTGATAATCGAACCAGCCAGGCCGAACCATCGTGTAGGGGCGCTTGCTCGCGCGAACGAGGCGTTCGGCCCGGCGCTTCCAGTCATGCGCTTGCGTTCGCCGGTTGTAGTCGCCGGTGCGGTTGGTGACGCCGATCGCTGTCATCAGTGCGATCCGCGCTGGCCGGTCCCCGAGCGCGGTGAGGATGTTGCGTACGCCGCCATAGTCGACACTCTCGGCACCGGCCTTGCCGGCGCCCTCGGAACCGAGCGTCAGCACGACCGCATCGATGCCCTCGACCGCAGCGACGAGCGTTTCGTGACGGGTCACGTCGCCGACGATCATCGATGCGCTAGCAGGCAGGCGTGCTGCCTTGTGGGCGTCGCGCACCAGCGCACGAACCGAATGGCCCTGTCGCAACGCCTCGGCCACGACAAGCCGCCCGATGCTGCCGGTTGCGCCGACGACCAGGACGGTCAGGGAAGGCTTGGAAGTCATGACATCACCTTTCGATTAGTGCGGGCTGCAGGGAGGAACAGGCGCGCGCAGACGAGGCTACCGATGCCCGCAACGCCGACCACCCAACCGACCGGCCAAGGGGTGCCGTCTGCGAACGCTCCGACCAGCGCCGACCCGACAATTCCCGCGCCGTAATGGATCGCTCCCACAAGCGCAGAGGCCGTGCCCGCCCGCTCCGGGAAGCGCGCCAGAGCACCGGCGATCGAGTTGGCGACGATCAGCCCCGACATGGCGGAGAACAGGAACAGCGTCGTCGCGAGACCAGTCAGGCCGCCCCATCCGGTGCCCCCGGCGACCGCTACAGCGATACCGAAGATCGCCGCACCGACCGTGCCGATCCGCAAGAGCCGGTCACTCCCCAGCTTCGTGACCAGCCGGGTGTTGACCATGTTCATCGCCATGATGCCGGCGATGACGCTCCCGAACAGCAGGCCGTACAGCTGTGCGGGCACATGGTAGTAGCTGATGTAGGCGAACGGCGTGCCGGCGATGTAGGCATAGACACCGAGGTAAAAGAACGCGCCGACGCCGGCATAGCCGAGGATCGCGCGCTGGCGCAGCAGGTGCCTATATTCCGCGATCGCCCGGATCAGTGGCTCCCGGCTGCGCTGCGCAGGGGCCAGCGTTTCGGGCAAGGTGAAGAGGGCCGCTAGGGTCAACAGTCCGACGCCGACCAGCAGCCAGAAGATGACGTGCCATGAGGCGACCGCGAGAATCTGCCCGCCGACCAGCGGGCCGATCAGCGGCGCGATCGCCATGATGACAATCAGCGTCGATAGCATCTGAGCGGCGCGGTCGCGGTCGTACATGTCGCGCACCATCGCGCGTGCCAGCACGACGCCGGCACAGGCACCGACTGCCTGCACGACGCGCCAGCCAATCATCTGCCACGCCGTGTCCGACAGCGCACAGCCGGCCGACCCAATGATGAACAGCACTATGCCCGCTGCAACCGGCAGCCGGCGACCATAGCGATCGCCGATCGGACCCCACAGCAACTGGCCGAGGCTAAACCCCACCAGATACCCTGAGATCGTCAGCTCCATCGTGCCACTGGACGACCCGAGTGCCTGCCCCATCGTCGGCAACGCCGGCAGATAGATATCGGTCGAGATCGACCCGAACCCCATCAGGACGCTTAAGATTGCCATAACGCGCAGGCTTCGACCGTGGGCGGTCATTGCGGTCGGTAATGCCGGGGCGATCAGGGTGTCGTTGTCGGGCATCGTCAAAAGTCGAGCATTCATGAGGTCCACCTGTCCGGCACCGAACGGCACCGACGCGACCATCGCGTCATCCTCAATTTAAGATGCAGGCTTCCCAGCGATTAGACGGCAAGATCGGCATGCGGTGATATCCGCCATTCATGAAAGCTCCGGCCATCAATCCGCAGCAGAGGGGCGCGAACTGAGTTCGAGCCAGTCCAGCTCTTCCTCGACAGCGCGATACGCTTCGTCGCCGATCGTCCCTTTCGCGCGCAGTGTATCGATCGCGTGGCGCGATGCCGGGATCATGCGCTGCCGCAGCGTGTTGTCGGAGGAAGCCCGTGGATCATCGCCGGCTTGCGCGACACCCAGCGCCTCGCGATATTCGTGGCGCAGACGCTCCGCCGCAGGACTGGCGTCATTATCAAGCGTTCGCATCGCCGCATCTATCGCGCCCGCCCGTGCGGTCGCCATCTCATCCGAGACGATCGTATCAGCCGGAAACCGCAGCGCGCGCAGCAATGGCTTGAGCGTCAGGCCCTGGATCACCAGCGTCCCCAGCACCACGACGAACGCCACCAGTAGAATGAAATCTCGGTAGGGGAAGCCTTCCGGGACGGCGAGCGCGGCTGCGAGGGTGACAATGCCGCGCATCCCCGACCACCCGACCAGGACGCCACTCTTGAGGGTGCCCGTCCAGCTCCGCAGTGCGTCGTCCGGTTTGCGCGAGAGGCGATGTGATGCACCGTAGAACAGCACCCATGCGAGCCGGACGACGATGACTATCCCGAGGATCGCAAGCGCATAGAGCGGATAGGTTGCCCGTTCCCCGCCATCGAGCCGCTCGAGGATCGGTCGCAGTTGCAATCCGATCATCGTGAACGCCAACACGTTCAGCACCAGCGTCAGCGTTTCCCAGGTCGCGAACGACAGGACGCGGACCGACGTGTGAGATGAGGACGAGCTGCGCCGCCCCGCGGTCAAGCCGAATACGACGATCGTGACGACGCCCGACAGCTCCAGCCGCTCGGCCACTATCCACACACCGAACGTCGTCACGAACTGGATGATCGTCGCAATTGCCGGGTGTTCGATCGGCGCGGTCAAGCGGATGACCAGCTTTGCGAGCACCCAACCGACTACGACACTACCGACCGTGACCAGCGCGAAAGCCGGAACAGCATCGGCAGGCCGGAAGGAGCCGACCGCGACCGCCGCTACCGCCAGCTTGTAGACAAGCAGCGACGACGCATCGTTGAGCAGGCTTTCGCCTTCCAGGATCGAACGGATGCGATGGGGCGGTGCGACGGAGCGCATGACGGCCAGTGCAGCTACAGCATCAGGGGGTGCCAGCAGGGCGCCAAGTGCTATTGCAGCCGCCCACGGCATGTCCGGCAGAAAGATGCGCGCTACTACCGCTACCGCGAACGTCGTCAGTCCGACCGCGACAAGCACCAACGACAATACCGGCCGCCAATTTGCCCGCAGATCACGCAATGACGTGTCGTGTGCGGCATCGAGCAGCACCGGCGCGACGAAGAGCGCGAGGATCAGGTCCGGCGGTAGATCGAGCCGCGGCGTCCCTGGGATCAACGCCAGGGCCACGCCGCCCAAGGCCAGCAGCGTCGGATACGGCACGCCGATCTGGCCGGCCAGGATCGAGAGTAAGGCGGCACCGAACAGCAGGAGCAGGACTGTCTCAAAGATAATCAATTCGACGCTCCCGTTGCGGCCTGCCCATGCCCCGAATGGGCGTCGCAGCCTTGCCTACACTGGACGTGCGGCGTCGGTGAAGAAACTCGGATCAGCGTGCTGCCTGCGCTCGGATCTTGGCGATCGCTGCGTTGAATCCATCGGGACAACCGCTCGCGCCTGCCAGCTTGCTGACCTTCACTTGGTCGATCGGCCTGCCGACAACGACCGCGGGAACGGCAGCGGCAAAGCGTTTCTGGTAGCCGAGTGATGTCGGATCCTTTGCCGGCGTCCCGACTTCGACGCGCGCGACCATGCCCCGCACCAGCCTGACCCGCACGATGAGTGAGGACGGCAGGCCGCCATATTGCCCGGTCGCAGTGTAAACGCCGTCGGCGTAGCGCGATGCCTTGGAGGCAGCTTCGCTAGGTTCGACGGTTTGCGCGTCGGCCACCAGGGCCTCGGCGCCCAGTAACGACGCGGAGACCCCGGCGAGCGTGGCGGCATGTTTGGGCGATAAGCGCATGAACGTTCCTTTAGTCGATGAAGAGTTCGCCACCGAAGCACGGCGACATCTCGGCACGGCCGTCCGCGAACATCAGGGCATATGAAAATGCGAACGACCCGGCGAGATCGCCGGGGGGTATGAAGAACAGCGAGGTCGAAAGACCGTCCGCGATCATCGCGCTGCCGGCGCGGACCCAAGTCGCGACTACCTCTCGGGCAGGACGGCCGGTGCGTCCGTCGAGGACGTGATGCAGTCCGTCGCCCCATGCGCGGCGCCCTACAGCCGATGCGCAGAGCGCGCCGCTTGCCATCTCGACCACCCCGATCGCTCGTGTTGCATCGAAAGGATGCTCCAGCCCGATCCGGACGGGCTCGATACCCGCCAACCGCATATCGCCCCCGGCATCTACACTGACTGCCTGTATGCCGTCATCGATCAGGAGCTTCGTCACGATGTCGACCAGCAGGCCTTTGCCGACCGCGCCGACATCGATGACGACCGGCCAATGCGAGACGAGGGTGGTCCCCTCGCGACGGACATCGCGCAACCAGTTTGAACGTGGTTCACCGTGTGCCGAAGCAAGCGGTGTCAGCGAGTAGGCCGCATCATAGCCCAGCAATTCCAGATCGCGGCCGACCAGCGGATCTACCGCTCCATCCGTCAATCGGTGCAGGGAGTCATAAAGCGCGAACAGGTCGGCCGCTTCGTCAGGAAAGCGGAATATGCCCCCAGCCGGAGCCGTCGCCATCGTCGTAACGAGCGTGTCGGCACGAAAGCGTGACCAGATCGCCTCGAAAGCGGCAATCCGGTCGCTAACGTTCCGGCGCAGCGCTGGGGACAGCGCCACGCCGGTTTCAATCCGCCATTGCGTACCGATCGCGTCGAACTCGACAGGGACCACCGGCGCTGCTCAGCGGCCCGTGGTGGCCTCGAGTTGCGCGGGATAGCGATTGCCCTCGACTTCAATGGCCGCAAGCGCCTCCCCGATGTCGCCGAGATCGGCTTCCGTCAGCTCGAGATCGGCCGCGCCGATGTTCTCCTCAAAGCGGCTCAGCTTCGTGGTGCCCGGGATCGGCACGATCCAAGGGCGCTGCGCGAGGATCCATGCGAGCGCGACCTGCGCCGGAGTCGACTGCTTGGCAGTTGCAATGGCAGTAATGCGATCGATCAGTACCTGGTTTTTTTCCATCGCCTCCGGGGTGAAGCGCGGCAGCAGCTTGCGGAAGTCGTTTTCCGCGATCTTGCTGTCCTTGCCCATCGCACCCGTCAGGAAGCCCTTGCCGAGCGGGCTGTAGGCAACCAGGCCGATGCCGAGTTCCTCGCAGGCCTCGAAAATGCCGTTGGTTTCGGGACCGCGCGTCCAAAGCGAGTATTCGTTCTGGAGAGCGGTTACCGGCTGCACCGCATGGGCACGGCGCGCAGTTGCGGCGCCAGGCTCCGACAACCCGAAATGCTTAACCTTGCCAGCCTCGATCAACTCTTTGACCGCACCTGCCACGTCTTCGATCGGCACGTTCGGGTCAACGCGATGCTGGTAGAATAGATCGATCTGGTCGACGCCCAGCCGCTGCAGCGAGGCATCTGCGACCGCCTTAACCTGCTCGGGGCGGCTGTCCATGCCAGTGCTCTTGCCGTCGACGATGTTGAAGCCAAACTTGGTGGCAATGACGACCTCGTCGCGGAACGGTGCGAGCGCCTCGCCGACGATCTCTTCGTTGGTATAGGGGCCATACATTTCGGCGGTGTCGAAGAAGCGCTCACCCCGCTCGACCGTCTGCCGGATCAGCGTGATCGCCTCACCCTTATCAAGCGCGTGACCGTAGCTGAAGTTCAGCCCCATACAGCCAAAGCCAATCGCTGAGACCTGAAGGCCGCTCGTACCTAATTCACGTGTCTTCATGACAGTTTCCTTCTTCCCAAGCTTCGACGCTCGATTGCTAGAAGGAAGATAAGCGCGTTGGCGTGCCGCCATTAGACGTGAGAAACGACATGAACTTATCGCTCAGCTTCATGAATGCAATCGCACTGCAGGGCGTCATCGCGCTGTGCCAGCCAGATTGCAGTCGGTCATCGCAACTTCATCGGATGGTGTGAAGAGCGGTGCACTTACCCCTACGGAGGACGAAAGCGCCGATGTCGCCACCACGCTAGATGTTAACGGCACGCTTCCGGACTACGCCGTGAAAAACATCGGGTTGTGGGCGAACGTCGCCACAGTGCGTACCGTCCGTAGCTCTTCAAACTCTGATATTCCCGAAACTCGATCGTTTTGTGGGACAGTCGCCAGCAGAGAGCTGCAACGCGCCGACACCGCCTTGCGCGCGCACATAAGGCAGAACTTCAACCCTCAATGGAGCTTCTGCGGTGCCGTTTGGTAGGGTGCCGTTTGGTCTTCCTTGGTCAGGACTCCAGGCGGACCAGAGGGCCAATCCGAGCCAAACTTTTGATGTTCCTTTTTGGCGGAAATCGGACCGGCCAGAGTAGGAACGCAGAGGGTATACCTAAAAAACACCGGTTCTAAATCGATCAACGTCTCAGTCTGTAGCGGAGCGGGCAGGGGGGGGGCTGCCAAGCGTGGGTGCCCCGACGGACCTATCGCAGCCACTTTGGCTTTCCCGAAACTCCTTCTCCGCGACACCATTTCGGGAAAATGATTTCGGGAACAGATTTAGAGAAATGCGCCGTAGATGAGGGCGGGGCCGACTGAACGACGCCCGCTATCCCACTGGCCCTTCGTTTTTGGGAAGGAGCGCGACTGGGATCGACACCGTCAATGCGCGCCGGCTATTCGTTTCGGTGCTCCCGATATCCGTCGGACAGCTTTGTCCTCAATCGTAGCCGTTGACCCGATCGCCGCGTCGACAAAGCGAGTCTGCGCTGAGACTGTTATTGACCGTCCAGTCACTCTCCTATAGCAGATCCAAATCTTAGGGGTGTGAATTAGATGGCGCGGCCAAGAGACGACGAGCGCGAGGACCGGATCATTGAGGCGGCGATCCGGATCATCGCGTCTGGGGGGCTGGGGACGCCTACTGCCGCAATCGCGAATGCGGCCGAGGTGTCGAATGGGTCCCTCTTTACCTATTTCGAAACGAAGGCAGCATTGCTGAACCGCCTCTACGTAATGTTGAAGGCAGAAATGTCAGCGGCAATCGCTGACATCGATCCTGAGGCGAGCAACCGGGATCAACTGCGCCAAGTTTGGCACAAATGGCTCCGATGGGCCGCAGCAAACCCCGAACGTCGCAAGGCGTTGGCACTGCTTATAGTATCCGAAGATATCACGAAGTTGTCGCGCGAGAAGGGCGATACCGCCATGGCTCCGATCGCCAGTCTTCTTGATCGCTGCCGCGCCGACGGCGTTCTCCGGTCGGCGCCCATGGCACTTGTTGGCGGGTTGGTGATTGCGATGGCCGAGGCGACGATGGACAGCATTGCCCGCGATCCCTTGGATGCAGATATTCAGGGAACTCTCGCGTTCGATGCACTCTGGCGCGCCTTATCTTAAACTCTCATTTGCGATGTTTTTGACTGACCAGTCACTCTCTTAACTAAAAGGACTAGACATGAAGCTTGAAGGACGGACGATCCTTGTCACCGGAGGAAGCAGTGGGATCGGCTTCGAAATGGCTTCGCAGCTGCTTGCCAAGGGAAACACGGTAATCATCACCGGGCGCAATCAAGAGGCGCTTGATGCCGCAATGAGCCGAATGCCTGCGCTTCATGCCGTTCGCAGCGATGTCGCTGACATCGCGGGCATTGATGCGCTGTACGAGACCATGACCCAGCGCTTCCCGCAACTCGACAGCATTATCAACAATGCCGGGATCATGCGGACGGTGCGGCTGGACGAAGGGCGGCCTCTGAATGACGTGACGAGAGAAATCGACGTTAATCTCTCCGGCGTTATCCGCATGGTTCAGCGCTTCATGCCGCATCTGCTTCGTCAACCCACCGGCCTCATTGTGAATGTGAGTTCCGGGCTCGCCTTCGTTCCCCTGCCGCTGTCGCCGATCTACTCCGCGGCAAAGGCAGCAGTGCATGCCTATACTCGCTGTCTGCGGGTGCAGCTTAGCGAGACGACTATCAAGGTCGTGGAGGTGGCACCTCCTTTGACCGAGACACCGCTTTATAGCGAAGAGTTCAAGAAGAAGATGGGCGACGCCAAGGGAATGCCAGTCGATGCGCTGATCCGGGCGGCGATCGATGGAATTGAGGTCGGTCGAGACGAAATATGTCCGGGTCAAAGCCGAATTATGAAGATCGCCGCCCGAATCGCACCGGGAGCGATCTTTCGCCAGATGAGCAAAGTCAGATGACTGGCTGTTTTAACTCGCGGGTTGACATGCTTCCTAACCAGACATCGTTCGTTGGATTCATACCCGACCCTAGAATTGATTGGCCCAAGGATCACGAGCCCGCTTTGGCCAGCGTTTTTGCGCAGAATTCTATCAATATAGCGGCCCCGCCTGAGGTTGTTTGGAAGCAGCTGGTTGACTGCATGCGATGGCCAAATTGGTACAGCTTTTGCTCAGATGTGTCGGTTCTGCGCGATGGCCCGCTACTAGGGCCAACATCCCAGTTTCGCTTCAAGACTCTAGGTTTTTACTTCGAGCCGGAGATCGTAAGATATGAGCCATTCCGGCTGCTGGTATGGTCAGCCAAGGGGCCGGCAGGCACCAGCGGCGCGCACGCGTGGTACATCGAGCCGACGTCGAGCGGGTGCCATTTAGTTACCGAGGAGTCACAGCGTGGCCTTTTGTTGTCGATCATCGGGCACCGCACCCGCAAAAGGTTGCTGACGGCACATGATGAGTGGCTACGCGCTCTCAAAGTCTTGGCTGAGAAGAGTTAATTACGACGGGCCTGCGTTTGCTTCATACTGGCGCACTCTCCATCATCCTCGAACGGGTGACTGTCGTTCCTCTGCAACAAAATCGAGCAGGGCGCGGGTTCCTAACCACCAAATACCGATGTTCCCAAAACTCGATCGATTTCGAGGACGCGAAGCCCTTCTCGCTGTCGTTCCTTGGCGGAAAGCGGGCGGTGGGGCGGGGTCCCTTAAGCTACACCAGCTATTGACCCCAAAATACGATCCATAGACGGAACGTGTATCCTTGGTATGGGCTTACTTAAGCGAATTGCTTACGCAACTCAGTTGGTTGCCGCGTCATCGACGGTCTTATAATCAATATATCCAGACGTGCCCCCTTCGTAGAAGGTGTTCGGGTCTGGTTCGGTTAGAGG
>Ga0308164_10005320_pt1 | contig 10426 bp, 10 predicted proteins | sample PhyTR2_FD_201031 | JGI IMG/M metagenome (GOLD analysis project Ga0308164, IMG submission 201031) | Phyllosphere microbial communities from UC Gill Tract Community Farm, Albany, California, United States - DLSLT.R2 | ecosystem: Host-associated > Plants > Phyllosphere > Unclassified | place: USA... | reverse complement strand
AGATGGAGGGCAGGTGAACTTTGGGAACGCTTCGCCCAAACCTGCCGAAGGCAAGTTCGGGCCCGTTCCCAAGAGCTATGCCGGACGGAGCCTGCGGAGCCACAGTGGGTCTGTACAGCCGGCGTAGCCGCACAGAAGCCGCGTTCACAGGTCTTCGCCCTGCCCCTCACCCGGTCGCGGCTTTAGGCCTCTCGGTGGCGCTTGGGAGGGATCCCGCTGTAGCGCCTACGCCCTATGCGCCAGCCGAGAACCGTAGCGTCGGGAGGGTGACAAGTCTTGAGAAGCTGTACCCCGGCGCATGGTTGACGTTCAACGCACTTTGCAAGCAAAACCGGGGTTGGATAGAATTCCGCCAAGGCGCGAACAATCCTTCACCGGGAGTCTCTTGTTCGCTGTCCAGAAAACCCCAGGCCCGCCACAGGCCTGGGGTTTTCGCCATTTGGGACGGCGAAACGTGCTCGCATCTTACAGCCAGAATCTGGGCAAAACTGCGGCCCGTTTCATCGGGCTCGACTCAAGTCACCTACTCAACCCATCAGCAGGTCGCTCAAGCCTGATGGCGGCCCTGCGGCCGAGCCCTGGACCCCAACGCCAGCCTCAGCGGCTCATGCCCCGATCGATGTCTCGATCGATGCTGCGCTCTACGGAACGATCGCGCGCCTGAAGCGCTTCCAGTTGCGGCCTGACAGCATGAAGCATCGCCAGGAATCCTTGGTTCTTCTTCGGGTCCTCCAGCTCCTTACGCAGGTGGGCCTGCCGAGCGAAGTCACTGCCTGGCAGTTCTCCGATGAACTTCAACACCCGCTCGACACCTGGATGCCCAGCCACGAGCTTGCCTTCACGCTGCAGCTTGGCTGCAAGAACCAATCCCTTGGCAAGCTCGGCCTTCTGTTCTTTTTCGCGCTTTTGCTGCCGTGCCTTTTCGACTTCCTGTCGAATTCTCTCTCGGACCATTTCCTGCAACTCGTCCGCTTTCGCCCTAGCAGGTGCTGTCTCCATGAAAACGCGATCCCGCGCGATGCTGCGAACGTAATCCAGAGTGACCTCGGCTTTTCCAACTTGCGGTGCAGCCACTAAAAATTCATTTCGAGCATTGCTAGCTTCTTGTTGCCTAGCAGCCAAAAATCCCGACACGGGCATTTTGAAATCATGCATCTTGGCCAACAGCGGATGTGCTTGCCGCCACGCAGCCGTATCGCGCCGAGCTTCAGCCTCTGAAGTCTTTGCATGCTCAACCTGTGCTTCCAATGCTCGCAACTGGTTTTCTGCCGCGATCACTTTCGCATCCCTGTTGACCAACTCAAGCATGGGCAAGGGCCGAACGCGATCGAGTTCGGCTTGCAATTCAGTCAAGCTCATGCGTTCCAGACGACGCTGCTCAAACCGTTCCGCTTGCTCTTGGCGCTCGGCTTGGGCTTGGCGGTCGGCTTGGGCTTGCTCTTGATCCCTCTGGCGCTTGGCTTTTTCGATATTGCCAGACAGATCCAGAATCAAGCCCTCGACCGCTTTGTCCTGGCGTTCCAATTCTCCGGCTTCTTTGGCCAAGAGCAGACGTTGTGCGACCTCTGCTTCAAAGTCCAAACGTCGGCGGCTGGGCTCTCCTGTGCGTCGCTCGATACCTGTTGCTGCAGGCCCTAGATGCTTGGTCGGCTCGCGCTCGATACCTTGCGCAAGAAGGCTGCGATGATCCACCTGGACGGACTGGCCTGCCTCATGCAACCGCTCATTTTGCAAACTGGCAAAACGCTCGCGCCAGCGATCGACTTCCTTGGTCTTTCGATCATCCAGCTCGCGGGTTTTCTCCGTGAAACCAGAAGGCTTCAGACGACGTGTCGTTAGCAGGATGTGAGCATGATGATTTCGGTTGTCGCCGCCACGGTCTGGCGCATGGATACAGACATCGGCCACGCAGCCATGACGATCCACGATCTCACGCGCGAAGTCCCGCGCCAAGCGTTGGCGCTCGGTGGCAGAAAGCTCTGATGGCAGCGCAATCTCGAACTCGCGGGCCACGGTCGAGTTCTTGCGCGTCTCCGCCTGCTCGGCAGCATTCCAGACCGCGTTGCGGTCGGAGGCCCACTCAGGCGCTTCTGCAGGCAGCACCAGCTCGGCGGATTCGATGCCGCCCTTGCGGCGGTAGTCGTGAACGTCGCCGGTGCGCTCGTCCGTGATCTCCACGCCGGCACGATAGGCCGCTGCAGCCGTCGCACTGCGACCGGCTGAGCGGCTGATCGTTTTGACGGACAGGTGGAAGATGGCCACGGCGGGGTTCGGCTGTTGGTCTTGGCGTCGCAGACCGCACGCAAACCTTAGGTTTGCATAAGTGCGCCCTTTGCTACGCTCGGGTGGGGTCCGTTACGACGCATCTTACTCGTCAACACCACTCGCAACACCACTCGCAACACCACTCGCAACACCACTACTCGACAGCCTAAGATCGTGCTCGAAACTTCACTGAGGAACACTCATGGCCACCATCGAAAACACAATCGCCAGCCTGGAAGCCAAGCTCAAGCAGGCCAAGGCTAAGAAGCAGCAGATCGAAGCTCGCAAACGAGCCCTAGAAAACAAGGAAGAGCGCGCTAAAGACACGCGCCGGAAAATCTTGGTTGGCGCTGCCATTCTTGCCAAGGTCGATCGAGGCGAATGGCCCAAAGACAAGCTGCTGGCCATGTTGGATTTAGCTCTGAATCGCCCAGATGATCGAGCTTTATTTGATTTGCCTATGCCTAAAAACTCAGTTTACTAAGCTTACATAATAAAAGTCATGTGACAATGGCCACACTTACTGATTCGCAAAATCAGAAATATTAATTTAATTAAATTGGAAATCAAAATGCATGTCAAGAAAGCAACTTTAATAAACAGCGGCCCAACTGAAAAATTAGAGCTAACCTTTCAATTCAACGATGACTCTTCACCAAAATCAACAATTTTATTAGGAAAAAATGGTTCTGGAAAAACAAACTTTCTTTCTAGTTTAGCTGATGCAATTGTTGAACTTCAAGCGTCTAAATTTAATGACGTGATGCCCTCTAACAACGCTGGAGAGCGAAACTTCTATCGCATATTGGGCTCTAGCACCACTCATATAGGAAAAACAGGAGAAGCTACTGCGGTAAAGTTTGAGCACAATCATGCAGATTTTGTTTATTTATCTCGATCGGGACCAATCCAAGATGGCGCCGCAGAACTATTGACCGATTACTCTCCTCTAAATGCATGGCAAGATAATTTAAACAGTAAACAGATTCACCAAGGCGCGGACACTCTCGAATCATGCTTTAAAACAGGTTCATACACTTTTTTTCCATCGAATAGATACGAAGAGCCTTGGTGGCTGGCAGGCAGAGAACAAAAATTCGAAAATATCCGATTCTCACAAAGTTTTTCTAAGAATCTCAGGAAGCCATTCATTGTCAATAGATCATTTGAAGATTTAAAGCCATGGCTGGCTGATGTAATTTTAGATCAGGCAATTGATGGACTCTGGCTTCTTGGCCAATTGCAAGGAGAAGCTAACTTGCCAAATATTGCCTTTGAACAGAAATTATTAAAAGTTTTGAATGATTCGGTTGGCTCACATCCAACTTTGCTTTTTATCAACCATATTTTTTCAACAATATTAAAGACAAGGGTTTCCATAATCAGGTCGGGCCGAGGAAACCATGAGAGAAAAATCCAAATTTATCTTCTTGACGAAAATAAGATTTTGCCGAGCTTGGATTCGCTTTCAACTGGACAACAAAACTTGCTAGCAATTTTTTTGACTATCTTGCGATATGGTGACACTGGCTCTAAATCCACTAAACTGGAAGAAATTTCTGGAATTTCCATAATTGATGAAATCGATGCTCACCTTCATGCAGACTTGCAATATGAAATATTGCCGAATCTTATTTCCTTGTTTCCCAACGTACAATTTATAATCAGCTCACATGCACCCTTGTTTATTTTAGGCATGAGTCGAAAATTTGCAGACAAATGCGTTTTGATCGATATTCCTAGCGGACTGACAATCGATGCGGAAAGGTTTAACGAATTCGAACGTTCTGTACAAATTATAAGAGACACACAGTTATTTGATAATTACATTAAAGAAGCAGTATCTAAATCAATCAGACCCTTGATTCTCTGCGAAGGAGAGACCGATCCAAAATATTTCGAGACTGCTTGTGAATTGTTAGGTTATACACAATTAAAAAATTTGGCTGAATTTAGTTCTATCGGCTCAAAATCTGACCTAGGATCTTTGAACAGCGGAACTGGCGCATTAGACAACGCAAGAAAGATGTTCTTTGGCAACCCGAGCTTGCTGACTCGCAAGGTTGCCTGTATTTACGATTGCGATGCCAAGCCCAAAACATTTAAGACTGATGAAACATCTAATTTACTGACGCTCACACTGCCGATAAATGAAGAAAATTCAGTGACTGATTCGGGAATCGAAAACATGCTTCCCTCAACATCCATCGAACCTGCTTTTATCAGTGAAAAAATTACAGAAAACAAGAACAAAAAAATAATAGAAACGTATATTCTTAAAAATCAGCTTTGCAATTACTTATGCCACCAAAAGCGAAATGCAAACGATTTCAATTTATTTGCTCCGACTCTCCAGAAGCTATGTGATTTTTTTGCGATTCCTTACAACTGAAATTTTCGATAGGACCTCTTGTGTTTAATCTGCCAAACAAAAGATAAAGTTTAATCCTGAATGTAGAGCCAAAGTTTATGCTGTTAAATTACACAAACAATTAAACTTTCATCAAATCAAAATTCGCTCGATCTCATTGAGCGAGACCTGATCCTGCCGACGGTCGTAGAGCCCGGTAGTACGTGAACTCTCGTGGTTGGCCATCTGCTGGGCCACCTCGAGCCGCCCACCGTTGCGCAGGTACTCGGTGATGCCAGTGGCTCGGAAGGAGTGGCAGCCGATCTTCGTGGCGACGTCAGCATCCTCAGCCCGCCGCCCGATCATCCGGTAGACATCAGACTGGCTTATCGGCCGGTCTGAAAGCTCGCCAGAGCGCCCTTTGGCCGAGCGGAAGAGCCACCCCTTCCCGTCGCCCTGCAAAGCCTCTTGCTGCAGGTACGCGTGGAGGTACTCCTCCAAGTTGTGATGGCAGGGCATCTCGTGCTCCTTGCCGCCCTTTTCGTGCAGCCGCACCCAAGTGCGCCGGCCTTGGACGTAGACGTCCTCCACCCGCATCTGCAGCGCCGCACCCACGCGGGCGAAGGTGTAGACCATCAGGGCGATCAGGGCCCGATCGCGCAGGCCGATGGGCGTCGTAAGGTCGATCGCATCAAGCATGGCCCGGGCCTCGTCGGCCGCTAGCACGGGCGTCTTGCCTTTGCGCACCGAGTGCCGCGGTCCCCGCACCGAACTGGCCGGGTTCACCGGGATCACCTGACCCACCACCAGCCAGTCGAACAGCACGCGCAGCGCAGCCAGATGCTGCTTGACCGAGGGCGCGGAGAGACGCTGCTGCAGCTGCTCGATGTAGGTCGCCACATGGACCGGCTCGATGCTAGCCAAGTCGTGCAACCCATGCGATTCACACCAGGCGGCAAACTCCGAGACCGAGCGCGCATAGGCCTTGCGCGTGTTCGGGTTGCGGATCTGGGCGGTGAAGAATTCCAGCGTGCGCTTGGCCGCTGCGGGCGTGGGCCGGAACAGCGCCGGCAACTGCGCGATGGCCTGGGAGATTGGCAGAACCTCGCCAGCCAGCCCTGAATGTTCCAAGTAGGTCATTCATGAATGATAACTACTTTTATCATTCACTTAAAAACCATACAGAAAACGAATCATATGATACATTCCGAGCACATCACTACTAGGGCAGGCATCATATGATGCAATGAAGTCAGCGTATGAACCCAGACTCACTACGGCAACTGGTTGCGTGTTGCCGCCGCCCGGCATTTCGTGGCATCGGTTGGCCTCATAAATGGGTTCCGCACAGAGTGGAGCTACCTGACTTCAGCGGTGTGTACTTCACCGATCCAGGGGCGTGGGACCTCATCGCGAACCGACTTGCTGCAGGCGATCAATACGAGTTGATCACTCTGGATAAACCGCTAGGCGCAACAGCCCTAACCATGTCAATACCGATCTATCAAAATCGGCCAAATCTGTACGTCAAACTTGAAATTATCTCGGTGAACAAAGTTCTCGGCCGAAGTTTTCATGTGAGTGACTTCAAATGAACAAAGTATTCAATCAACTGAATCATTCCTGCCCCTCCTGTGAAGGCGGTGTTGTCACGACTCGACTCATAGATGATGATTTTCAATATGGCGAAGGTGCTGCGGCCGTGATGCTTCACGTCACTCTGCCGCTGAGAGAGTGTAAAAATTGCGAGCTTCAGTATTTTGACGAAGAAGCCGAGGAGATTAGGCATGACGCTGTCTGCAAACACCTAAAAATCCTTACTCCACGTGAAATAACAGCAATTCGACAACGCTATGCGCTGAGCAAAACAGATTTTTCTAGCTTGATAAAAGTGGGAAGAATCTCGCTTAGTCGATGGGAGTCCGGGGCGCTTTTACAAAACTCTTCAAGTGATAATTTGCTGTATCTAATGGGATTTACAGAAAACATGGATCGCCTAAAGAAGCGGCAAGCAGAAATTCTTGAGCCTGCAAAAACAGAAAGAAAGCCAGCAAGGAAATTTAAATTGAACGAGGAACAGCTCTCATTAGCAGCCATTCACTCTAACAACTTTTCTCTGTTTGTTAATTGCCAATAATATGTACACAGTCACTTTTTATTCATTTAAAGGCGGCGTGGGGCGAACCATGTCGCTTATAAATGTAGCGGCTCAATTGGCAATCTCTGGGAAAAAGGTACTAATTGTAGATTTTGATCTAGAGGCTCCAGGATTAACCACGTTTGACATTACCTCAAAGCATCAAAATTCAGCGGGCATCGTAGAGTACGTAGCTGCTTACCGAGAGTCTGGTGAAAGTCCAGACGTCAAAGATTACTTATATCGTGCTCAAGAATTTACCGAAAGTGGTTCTTTGTGGGTTATGCCAGCGGGCAAGCAAGATGCTGGCTACTCAGCCAGATTGAATAGCATTGATTGGCAGGAGCTTTATGAGAACGAAGATGGCTATATCTTCTTTGAGGATTTAAAAAAGCAATGGCAGGACACCATTCGACCAGACTACGTATTTATTGATTCACGTACCGGACATAGTGATGTTGAAGGAATTTGCACTCGACAGCTTCCTAACGCCGTGTGCCTCTTATTCTTCCCTAACGAGCAGAACCTTGTTGGGCTGAAGACGATTGCTAAAAACATTCGTACGCAAAGCGAAATCGACAAAAATTTGAAGGATCCCATCCATCTTCATTTTGCTGCTTCTAACGTGCCGGATTTAGATGACGAGCAAGGTATTTTAGAAAGCACCTTGCTGAAGTTTAAAGCTGAACTCGTTTACGATAAACTGTCCGCAACAATCCGTCACTACAACAGCTTGTCTTTACTTGATCAGGAAATATTTTCTTTAAAGCGGCCTAAAAGTAGGCTTGCGAGAGAATATGTGATCTTAGCCGAAGCTATTGTGCGAGAAAATCTGGCAGACAGATCTGCTGCACTTAAGTTTTTAAAACAAGCAATTAAAAGCCTTCGTGGTCAAAGTGAAGCCTCTCCTGATGTTGTCGAAAAGACCAAAAAGGTAGTGCTTCATTTTTCGGAAGATTCTGAAATTAGCTATTTAGCAGCATTGGTTTATGAGTCGATCGGTCGTGCGCTAGATGCACTCAATCTGCTAAATTCACAAGTTCGCAGTGACGCGGCTTCACTCTCAGTTAGAGCGAGAATTAATTTTAGACTTGACAAGAGAGATGAAGCACTCGATGACATAAAAAGTATGTTAAGCGCAAATGTAACCGAGCTTTTGCCATTTTTGGATGCCATATCTTATATTCCACAATTGGATCAGGAATTGTTCGGACTTGTGCCCAGTTCGCCTGCAGTTAAGTCTTTGTCTGCGCGAGACAGGTTTTTCTTGGCTACCGAAATTGATGAAGGGCCCGCGCAGTTGGTTGTAAAAGCCGAAATTCTCGAACAGTTAAGAAAAGAGGGGGCGGCTTCTGAAGAAGCTTTGACTGAACTCGCATTGACTTTCATCGGAATGAAAAGATTTGTTGAGGCAGCCGATATTCTTACAGGGTTAGTTGCTAGCCAAGGCGGAATTGCCGATTACTTTAATTTAGCAATGGCTGAGTGGGGGCGTGATGGGGTTCCAAAAATTTCCACATTTTTAAATGTGGCCGATTTGGACAAAGCAGGTACTCGTAGAGGCGCTGAGGCAAACTACATGGAGTGTTTGGCAATCACGTTCGCGGTCCTTCATGATAAGACTGAGGCGTTAAAGTGTGTGGCCAGAGCTCGTGTGCAAATGAATGCTCAAAAACGTCGCGAGTTTTCGGCATGGAGCTATACAAAGGTATCGCCTTTAGAATTCTTTGAGCATTTGGATGCGATTGAATTTTCTATTCATGAAGGGGTGCTCCAGCCACTAGTCTTTGTTGAGTCCAAACTGATTTAGCTGTGTCCCACTCCTCTCCCAAAATTATTTCAAGTACGCATGTACGTATTTGCGTGATAAAGTATTAACGTACAAATATAGGAGCGTAGATGCGTACTTTGGTTATTGCCAGTCAGAAAGGAGGCGTCGGTAAGACGACGCTTGCTGGACACCTTGGGGTCATGGCTGAGTTGACCGGGGCCGGCCCGGTCGCGCTCATAGATACCGATCCGCAAGGCAGCTTATCGAGCTGGTGGAATGAGCGCCGGGCTGACGCTCCTCTCTTCGCGTCTGTAGCGATCACCAACTTACCAAATCATCTTGTAGAGCTTGAAAAAGCTGGTGTAAAGCTAGCAATCATCGACACCCCACCCGCAGTTACGGACACCATCCGCCAAGTCTTAGCGGTTGCTGATCTTGTCTTGATTCCCACTCGGCCAAGTCCGCATGATTTGCGAGCTGTAGGGTCAACAGTGGAGCTGATTGAGCAAGCTGGGAAGCGAATGGTATTCGTCATCAATGGCGCAGCTCCGCGGGCCAAGATCACGGGCGAAGCGGCAGTAGCCCTTTCGCAGCACGGTACTGTGTCGCCAGTGACGCTGTTTCAGCGTACCGACTTTGCCGCTTCGATGATCGATGGCCGCACCGTCCAAGAGATTGACCCAAACAGCCGATCAGCCGATGAAGTGAAAAAACTATGGAACTACGTATTTGCACAAATACATAAATAAGTTTATTATACGTATCAACGTATTTACGGACTATATTTATGTCGAAAGTCGCAAGCCTCACATCGGGATTGGTTGCCAAGAAAGGACAGGCGATGCCTGCCATATCTTCCCCTGCCCATCCATCAGCTCCGGTTTTGCCAAAAACGGCGACCGACTACTACAAAGCACTCACAGTAAAACTTGATAGAAGCCGCTACGAAGCTCTAAAAAACGCTGGCGTAAAGCTAGATAAAAAGAGTCAGGAAATTTTTGTTGAAGCACTCGATCTTTGGTTGAAGCAGACAACTCCATAATCAGCTTTAGATTGCCCTTTCTCTCTTTCAATCGATCTGGGCAGGATTTGGCGAATATGAATACCTAAGGTCAACGAGACCGCATCAAGATCTGCAGTCCCATTTGCACTCAGGCGCAAGGCGGGCGGCTTAGAATAGTCCCATCTGGTCAAGGTAAGTCACCTTGCCACCGCGAGGAACGTTGTTGTCCTTGAACTTGGTCACCTGGGCATCGGTCAATTGCTGCCCGATCACGCTATCGATCCAGCCCTTGAGGGGTGGCCACTTCAAACCCAGGGCCTCGATCTGCGCGTAAGTCCAAGCACCGCGCTCGGTGCAGTTTTCCATGATGAATTCACGAGTGACTTTCATGACGTGGATTTTGTAGCCATCGAAGCGTCCAGCTTTTACTCGGCTGTCAGCTTTTCACAATCGCTTGGCCAAGTCCTGGACCTTGTTCCCCCGGGTTCTTATCGACGTCTTCCCAGGCTCAGAGGCTGCGCGCTCTCCCGCCCGCCGTGTACAACCGGCTGCCCACACCGCAAGGGTGTGGACAGGCCCTGCGGGCTGCCCGGTTGCACACAGCTCCCCGAGGTTGTGCCTCCGGCCTGACGCGGCCTACGGCCTTGCCGAAGACAGTTTGAAAAGAAGACGAAGACAGGAAGTCAGAAGACAAAACAGCCAACGGCCAGGGAGCAGGGGAAGACTTGTCCCCCCTCTTGGTCTTCTGTATTTGGTGTTAAGAAGGTCATGCCAGATGGAGGGCAGGTGAACTTTGGGAACGCTTCGCCCAAACCTGCCGAAGGCAAGTTCGGGCCCGTTCCCAAGAGCTATGCCGGACGGAGCCTGCGGAGCCACAGTGGGTCTGTACAGCCGGCGTAG
>Ga0308164_10005319_pt1 | contig 10428 bp, 4 predicted proteins | sample PhyTR2_FD_201031 | JGI IMG/M metagenome (GOLD analysis project Ga0308164, IMG submission 201031) | Phyllosphere microbial communities from UC Gill Tract Community Farm, Albany, California, United States - DLSLT.R2 | ecosystem: Host-associated > Plants > Phyllosphere > Unclassified | place: USA... | reverse complement strand
GCTCGGATGCAAGGGCAGCTACCAGACCGGTGTCAGGAACGCTGCGGAGAGCTACGCTGGCAAGAGCTCCTCGGCTGACGAATTTGCTCGAATTATTCTTCGACGCGGATCGTATCCGGCGGAGTTGCGCCCTATAGTTCGTGTAGAATTGGAGCAGGCCTGTACACCTAAGCGTTTCTGGCTTGCTATCCTCGCGGCGTATGATGACGGCTTTGCATCTTCAAAAGACGAGGAACAGTTACGGCGTAGTGCCTACGAAGCATTTGAGAAGCATGGCACCGTTCTTCTCATAATCGACGAGGTCCAGCACTCGGGTTACCGTTCTAAAGGCTTCTCAGCGCCCACCGACGTCATCAAGCGATTTATCTCCGATGCTCAAGTTGGGCTTGGTCTATTTGGCAACGAAAAGGCTAAAGAGCTTCTCGAGTCGAATAATCAGCTCAGTCACCGCCTGCTGCCGCCTTGCGACATTCAGCCGCTCAATCTCGCGGACGGCACGGATCAAGGAAGTTTTCGCAAATTTCTGCGGAAGTACGACAAGGCGCTGGTAGATGAGAAGCTGTTCTTGGGATCCAACGACCTGCATGATGAGCGAACCCTCTCCTGTCTTATGTCAGTGTCCCGCGGTTACCTCGGTCGCGTTGTAACGCTGGTACAGGTTGCCGCGCGCCACGCCTTCTTGCGTGATGCAAACGCCATCGAATTTTGTGACTTGTCATTTGCCTGCACGACCTGGGCTGTCGGACAAAAACTCGCGCTGCACGATCCCTTCCGCTTTGGGACGGGTGGAATAAATGGTTGATCAAGCCGATGCGCGCGCTCGCCAGGCCGAGCTTGATCGTCTCGCCGACGATTGTGGGTGCCAGATTTGCCGCGCAAGCTTGGGGGATCGGAACGGCCCCCGTGTCATGTCGGCCGTCGCACCCAAGCCAGGCGAGAGCCTCGTCGGGTTAGTTGGCCGCGTAGCTCGCCGTAATCATCTGCCCCACCTACGAGCGCTTTTGGGGGCTTGTACCTCAACCTGGCACGCGCACTTCAATCTTGCCTCACGTAATGACATCGATTTTGGCAACTTGGCGCACGTTGCTCGCCTTGCGCCGCACGACCTCGAAGGCCGTCGATACAGATCGACACCGCTGACGTCAGATTTGCCAGGCGTGGAGTACCATGGCGCGATTATTCCGGCCTATGACCTGCAGCTCCGTCCCCGGCGGCTCGCCACGTCGTGGCTTGTCGACGAGCCGTATCATTGTGCGTTGGGTCATCACGCGCTGGCAACGCACTGCCCGATCAGCGGGCATCTCCTCGTCGATCGCTGTCCCTGCTGCAAGGCCAGGCTCAACTGGTCCGGTCTTGACCTTACACGCTGCAGTGCGTGCGGCTGCGATCTTCGGGCTGCGGAGGTGCAGCGGGTCACCGAACGCCAACTCCGCGCGACCAAGCCAATGCTTGACCTGATCCATCCCGAGCCTGACCGAAACTGGGCAGCTGTAAATTGCTTGCCTGACCTGCTCTCCGGACTGGATCGCGGCACCGTCTTCGAGCTCGGCTGGCGTTTTGGGAATCTGATGTCGGGCGGAGGCAACGGCCGCCGGACTGCTGCGAGACACCTGCCTGTCGAAAGCCGCTTGCGCATCCTCGAGATTGGCTCAGCAGTTTTAGTGTCTTGGCCTGAAAGTATCCGTCTTGCGATGCAGGGGATCCCCGTCGGCCAAACTGGTCATAATCCGAAGTTGCCTAAGGCGGTCCGATCGCTCGCTAAGGCCCGTAACGCTTGGCCGGAGATCCGAGACGCTATTTTCGCGGCAGTCCCAGGGCTAGCGGTCTCAGCAAAGACCGGTGTACGATCGGTTCTGCCAAAAGCTGCGAACGGTGCTGAACTCACCCGAAGCTTAGGAGTGACCCAGCGGATGTTCGAGCGAATGCGGAAAGCCGATGTCTTATTCCCTGTCTCCGCGTCTGGGACCGTGAATCAGCATCAAATTTTCTACACTGCAGATTCCGAACACCTGCAACGACTATTTGCCGATCGTATCCCACTTTCATCTGCTTCCGAGCGGCTCGCCATAAGCGTACATGGCGCCGAGCAATTGTGTTGCTTGGGAGAACTTCGCCTGTTGGACGATGATGCCGTTTTCGCTGCGTTAAGAAGCCGGCAGATTACAAAATCAAGCCTAGAAGAATTGCGGAGCCGACTGGAGATGATGGACGTTAACTCCGAAGAGAAGACGGAGGGCGATTTGTTGCCGATCCATCGGGCGTTGCGCTCCTTCGGCGGCAGGGAGAAGCCGTGGGGACCGATTGTAGCGGCAATGTTAGCGGGAGAACTGCCTATCGTAATCGGCCCAGACAAGACGGGGCGGCTGATGGATCGTGTGTTTATTCCGGCCAGATCGCTTCCTTTTCTCACGGCGATGCACTTTGACGTGACGCCCTACTCCGCCTTCGCCTTTGCTTCCTGCGTTAATCGCCGCGACGCAGAGGAAATCCTCAACGTTGATCCTCCTGCATTTTCCCGTGCCATGAAGAATGCCGAGCTACCGCCAAGCAGTGGCAGCAAGTACAACCGAGACGACATAATTAAACTTGCCGCGAAAACTTTGTCGGTCAGCGAAGCGCTGACCCGCTGGGGTCACGGCGGAAGACGTCTACCGAAGCCGCTTAAAGGGCCAGGCGCACCAACCCGCGGCGGAAAGCTCGGATGGGACCGCGCGGAAGCGGAAAAAGCGATGAAGGAACGCTTTCCTCCATTTTCAGTCCAGATGAAAGTACAGCCGCTAACCGTTATAGCGCTTGGTAAAGTCAGGTGCGCTTCGACATGATCTGCGCAGCGAAAGATATCGAGCACCGGCTCGCGAAGCCGAACCACCCCTGGACCAACGGATAAGTCGAGCGGATGAACGGCACGATCAGGAAAAAAACCGTCAAACGCTTTCATTATGAAAGCCACGAGCAATTACGGGTGCACATGGCCGAGTTCATGGCAGCCTAAAATTTCGCCCGTCGGTTTAAGACGCTCAGTGGCCTCATGCCTTACGAACATCGCCAAGATCTAGGTGTCAGAGTCGGACAGGTTTACCGTTAATCCGATCTACCAAATGCCGGGACTAAACACCTAGGGCCTCATCGTGAAAATCAAATCAATCTTCCGTATCGACTGCGTCCGATCCAAGGCAACCCGCGAATTCAGGAGCTATTCGTACCAACAGCTGCTCAAGCCGATGGGTAGCCCCGTGCTCCCCCCCAGGGCGTGGGCATAGAAGGGTGCAATCACTCGCCGCCGGCAGCCGCTCAAAATCCTTCCATGCTTCAACAGGGGGCGGATAGAGGACGAAACCACCGAGAGGATGACAACCGATCGCCTCACCCTCCGCCGCCCAGCCGATCGTACGTCGATAGTGCTCAACAGTGTATGGTTTCGCGTCGGACATATCCTTTTTTTTGCCATGATGCTTAGGGCTTGCGAGGCAAGCGTCCCCGACCATCAGTGCCTTGCACGTCGGCGTTGTGATACGCAGCAAATAGTCCGGCGAGCACCGCTTCTCCATACCGAAATACGGACGCTCTTCGTCAAGCTCTTGGTTGCGTGCGACCCATTCCATTGTAGAAACGGCGCGAGAATAAATCGGCGGAAGCTGGTCATAATCGACGAGAGCGGGTTCGGCCTCGAAGTCGAGCTCAATCATCACGTCATCCTTCTTCAGACGCCAACTGCATCGATTCACCGTTTCAACCCGATCCATTGAGGAGAGGCCCGAAAAGCCGAGTCGCCGGAATTCCCTAGCCAACCAGACTGCGCCCCAAAGCTCCCAAAGGTCATTCAGGAACATCGGCGGGTAGTGTGATTGCGCAGCTTCCGTTTCTGAAATGACCTCGGCAGAGGGAGGCGCGAAAACACGCAAGAGTAAACGAAGCTTGTAGTCGCGTTGAAAGAGCGGGCTGGGATAGATCGGCGTGGCGAGCTCCGATCCGGTGATGAGGCGAGCCAGCTGATTCCTCAAACCAACAAGAAGATCCAGAATTGCACTTAGCCTGTTTATCTCATCGTCAATATTGGTCTGACGGCTGCCTGGATTTCCTCGACGGCTACGGGCCTCCAGCATCACAAGCGCTTGCTCGGCCATTTCGGCGAGGTCGCGGACCTGTGCCGATCGACGCGCGGCCCAGTGCGAGACCAGAGCATTCTCCGCAAGCTCAGTGTCCCGCCGCGATGGTGACGCGAGCTCCTCAAAAGGCGTGCGCCGTATCGATTGGGCCGCTTGAATTTCCTCCTCGATATACTTGATCATCTCGGACGGCACATTCGACCGGGCGCGCCCTACCATCCGACTCCAGGATTTGTCGCGACGGTCCGACAGCATGTCCCATGCCGCCTCGATACCAAGCTCCTCCTCGATTTCCTCAGTCATCACGGCGACTTCGCGAAAGCTTAGCAACAATGTCGGGATGACATAGCAACGTAATACACAGTTTGCTGGAAGACTGAGCCCAAGGCTTATGGTGCCGAGCCGCCGATGCCTCGCAACCTCGGCTTCAAAATCCCATCTTTGCCATTGGGTCCCCTCGTCAGACGGACAGGGAACGTCTGTAATCTTAACATCCATGCGCTGAGCTTCAGACTTAAGGTATTGTGCCTTCTTTCCTCTCGTCAGAAATTCAAAATAGGGTTGATCGTCGCGGACGGGATACCACGTGCTAGGGTTCCAAGGATATTCGACGAAAACGCCGTCCGCGTCCAAAACGCGAACTGCCTCAATGATCGTGTGCTTTACTGCCACGGCGAGACAAAGCCGAGCCGAGCCTGCTGGCGGGCCAAATTAATCCTGCGGCGTGTTCTTGGCAGTTCCTCTATGCTCTCGACCGCTGTGCTGAGCGCCTCGAGCGCTGGACTGATTTGATCGAAAGCCCCGGAAAGCTTCACCAAGATCCGGCTCGCCACCAGGCGGTCAACAAGCTCGTTGCGATCGAGCAGTTCACGAGCCTGCAAATCCAGGCTTTGATGGAGGCTCAAAAGCGACTTTATGTCGGACAGCACCCTGCGTGACGGCAGCAGATCGTGGCGCAAGCTGTGCTCTTGAACCGCGCCATGCAGAGCACGCAAGACTCTGCTGATATGCTCATCTGTACTGGCTCCGTTCAGCGAGACCTCAGGCAGCGCTGGGAGCGGTATCAAGTCTCGAAGTTCAGAAAGTGGCGGTGAGCTTTCCGCGTCCCATGCGATCTGAGGTAACTCAAGCAAGAAGCATCGATCAATGACCTTTGGCGACGGCACACGTGACGACTCGTCAATGTTTAAGGTTCCCAGAATCCTGCAAGAAGCTAGCTTCTCATCCTTAGAAATAGCCCGGGTACTGCTATCCAGCGCGTGAAAGAATCGCGACAGATAATATTCCGGCCGCGTTAAGTTAAACTCATCGAATAGCACAAGATGAGCCCTCTTGTCATCGCCGACAAGTTTCCGTAGCATTCCATCTTGACCAAAAAGTATCGCGTCGTCAGACCAATGTGCCTGAACTGCGATGTCATGAAAAGTCTCATCTGTTTTCTTTCCAAGAATCTGCGCGATGAATCTTACTAGCGTTGACTTTCCGCATCCAGGTGGCCCAGCTAGAAGTACGGTCGGACGCACCGCAAGTCCAAGCAATGCAACAACGATGTCGTCGAATACAAAACTGGGCGCCCGCAATTTTATCTCATCCCTTAGCCCCGTCAACGATTGCGCGAACTCGTTCTCTGACACGCGAAAAGACCAACCTTTGTGACCGTCCGTCTCTTCCTGTGTTTGCGGAAGGACAATGTCAGGCGTGTCCGCAGCTGCTTCAGCTGTCGTAGCATCTCCAGCCGCTTCGATGCCGTTGGCGTCATCCGGTATGGTCGTGACGAGCAGGATCTCCTCCCCCTCCTGCCGAGCGATCGGTATCTCGGAGCGAGCCTCAAGTGCGACCGGCGGGTCGTCCGCAATCACCATGACCTTGGCCGATTCTTCGCCACGCACAATGCGCTCCAGCGCGTTCGTTGAAATCCAGCCGCGGTCGGCCGTCACTGCCACTATCTTAGACATGCCGAAGTCAAAGATGATGTCCTCTGCGCCATCCACCGCCAGGCCATCCTTAGGTAGCACCCCCTCATACGGGTTAAGCACTGGTTCATCCCGCTCTCGCAGATTTCTGGCCTCGATCCAGAGATGGCCGGTGCGGTCAACTTGAGAAGACAGGACGGTAGCCTTCTCGCGAACGGGGTCCCATTCCAACTCCATCTTGCCGGGGGAATGACGAACAAGAATGGGCTTAAACGGGCGGCCGCGGCGCGCGTCAATCTCGGCCCCTTTGCCAGGCAAGAGGCGCGCTTTGGGTGCTGCTCCTTCGGCCAAAAGGGGGAGTCCTTCGATCGGCCGCCTCCCCCCGTCATCAACAAAGGGGTCGCTCGGATCCAGTAGCGTCACATACCGCTCAGGTTCCTGCCCATCCTTGATACCTAAAAGAACAGGATACTGAAGCGTGGCCTCCAACGGGGCATTGAAAACCTCACTGGTATCGCCGGGTTCACGAAGCCTTGACGGCTTGTAATTGTGCAGGATGTGCGCCAGCCCGCCGGCTGCCGCTGCGATGGGATATGCGTCTCCAACCCGAAGCACCTTGGGCCGATGGCCGTCCGGAAAAACGGAATTCAACATCGACTCTTCAAATCCGGGCAGTAAGCTTGTGCCGCCAGCCAGGAGGATCGTGTCGATGAGTCGATGGGCATCACGCGGCCCGTTCACATTCAGACTGCCAAGGCGGCCCTCATTTTTTGACTTCGCATCGTCTGATGACGTTTGATTTTCATAGAGCCGGTCACACAAGCTCTCGAACAGCGGCCGCAGTTCTTTCCAGAGCTCGGTTGTCACGGAGCCCAGCATTTTCCGATCAATCGTACCCAACGGCGCACCGACCGAAGACTCGATGGGCGAGCTTTCCATGTTGCCCAAGCTGACATCAATTTTGGCCTGTTCTATCTTACGCAGCAAAGCCGCATCAGGTGCTTCGGCGCCCAGAAGCTTCGCCAAACGCAGATCTACCCAGTGACCGGCGTTGCCAGCGCTATCGCCACGCAACGCACGAAGTCGCAGATCGCGCTGCGCGCCCGTGGTATCGACTTCTAAGATTGTGCGGTCACGGCGCGTAAGAATGAGCGTCATATTAGCGGTCGAGGCACCGGTGTCGACGACCAAGACGACATTGTTTCTGCCAGGCGTCAGCTCCAAGCTGCGCTCGACGAGACGGAAATATTCAGCGACCATTTCAGGTTCAGGAAGTACGGTCACTTCCGGGATAGTCGCCTCAATCGCCTCCCTGTAACGCGTCCGGGACTCGTCATCTGAAATCGATGGCATCAAAGCATATTTGCGCCGACTGCGGCATGCTGCCGGAATCTGGTCAAACATGTGTCGAAGATACTCGCGGAAAATCGTGTCTCGATCCAGGTCGCGAAAAGGCGTGCGGGGGTTCGAGCGGTCGTATATAATCTGCCGGACGGGCTTACCGTGCAACATCCAAGCCTTGATGTCATCGATTTCATATAGCCAAGCTGCACCTTCGGGGCGGTCAAGGTGCAGCAACCACTGCTTACGGTTATTAATCGTGGGGTCGGCTTCGATATAGCATCGGGAGGAGCGAAAAGGCTGCCTGCCCTCCTGCAACAAAAACTGGAATGCACTAGCTTGCATGTCGCTTATTCTCCCCCCGATTGGTTGGCGTGTTATTCCGATCGCCATCAACGATCAGCCATACTCGACCCGTTCGCGCTATCATCCAAAAATTTACAAAATGACCCGTTGCCGGTCTGATGGACGCGATGTTAGATACATTCACCGACGCTTGAAGTACAAAAGAGTAAGATGACCCAGGGTCAAGCGGCGGCGCGTCAGATGTAAACGTGTTCGGCATAGTCGAACACGTCTCCCTTTGCGTTGCGCATGCGATATGCTTTGCCCAAACTGCTGAGTCTCCAGTAAAGAGACGTGGTAAATAATGACGTGCGGGCGCACCGGTAAACCTGAACTTTCACTAAACAGGCTGCCTAAATCTCGTCGTCGGCTTAGTCCGCCTCCCAAACTTGATTTAGAATTCGCGCAGCCATGGCCGCCTTGTCTTGTGGCAGAAAGCGGCCGTAGTGCCTTGCCACCATGTCCGGAGTGTCCTGAATCGCGTAGCTTGCTTGCTCGTATGAGCCAGTCTGCTTTAGAATATGTGTGGCAAGCACGTCACGAACGTTATGCGGACCGTGCGGAAGAAGCCCAACAATCGCACCGCGCCCAGTCCAAGGGTTGTATACGCCATACCGCTGAATAATAAGCCGCCAGGCTTCATAGAACGTGTTCTGATCGTAGGCTGCGTTTTTGCTCGTGGCCTTCACTGATTTAACGAAAAAAGTGCCCGGGTCGGGAGCCCCTGCCAGCAGCGCCTGTCGATGGTCGCGGATGTAGGCTTCGATGTGACCGTACAGGCCGCCAAGATCCGGCAACATGAGCCTGAAAGGACGCCCGCCAAAGAACGAGGAACCGCTATTCTTGAAGGCGGACGCGGGGATCAGGACTTCCCATCCCGCATCGATACGGTTCCAACGAAGCTCGCCAACCTTCCGCGCCTCAAGCGCCCTCTCGTTTGTCGAGACGTGGTCGCGTGGACAGACCAACAATTGTCGCAAGTTTTTTTGACGAACACCAAGGTGCAAGCCCAAGCGTAACATCAGGAAAGATCGTGCGGCCTCAGCCGCCGCACGAGGATATCGGCCAGCCTCTGGCGCCAGGCGTAGGATCTCCTCCGTTATCTTACGATATTCGCCAACGGGACTAGGCGCCTCGAGTATGGTCAGAATCGGTTCGAATGGATCGCGATGTACCCGCGCAACACGCTCTATCTCCTTTGCCCGCGCCTGGGCGAAAGCGAAAAAACGGTCGCAGGCGGCATCCCAGTCTGCAGTCGCCTCGTCAATCTCACTCCTCGAAACTAGGCCGGCGATTGGTGTCAACCGAGCAGCAACGCTAGGATGCTGCCGCAACCAGCCGGTGCCTCGTCGAGTAAGCGCGATTCCGAGCTGGAGCATATTCACCTCCCAACAGGTGAAGAAGCCGCGTCGCCGCTCGCGCCACTGGACGTACCAGTCCCACACCGCCGGAAAGATCAGCAGGCCCAAACCGAGTGAGGGCAGCCCCACTCCGCGTCCGGCAACGGGCCCGCGAGGCGAGGCGGCTAAAGCGCCAAACAGCAGGCCGAGATGCTCGACCTTCTGGAGCGCAGTCACCTCGTTCCACACGCCCAGACGTTGCAGCCCGATGGTAGTCAAGGTTGCAGTCTTAAACTGGATTAGGGCCTCTACCTCACTCGAAAGTGCCTCTGGCGCATCGACCGTGCCGGCGGTGAGCTCTTGCTCCACGTCGTCGTCCCACCATCCGATGTCCACATCATCACCCTCGCCATGGTTATCAGACCGACGTGGTTGCACTCCGGTCAGGGCGGGGAAGCGCACAGCAAAACGCTGCCGTAATGCTCCCGCCTGAAAGCGGCGGTAATCGGTAGCTCCCGTTATGATGACACGACGGACCCATTCCAAAATCTCCTCGCGCTGTGACAACGGGCGTGAATCGAAGTCTTCTGGAAGGTGCCAGGCCAACCGTCTTCGCTCGGCGGCTTCGATTGACATGTTAGCGGCAAGCCCCTTGAGCGCGCGTGCCGAATGCGGCAGTTTTTCGCGAAAATAACCTTCTGGCAGGCGATAACGCCGCTCAATTCGGGCTAGCACAGCTAAACTCGTTGCCGATTGTGGCGCTTTCCGGCCAGCACGCCACTCACGAATGGTGGTGCGATTGAAGCGCTCTTCAGGCAGGCTTACCGACCGGTGCAGTTGCCAGGTCGTATCGCCGTGCCGGTCCATGTGAAGCGTTAGCGCCTGCTGAAAACCAGGCGGGTCGGCCCATTCGGCGTACATTGGCTCGGGGTGTTTGACGATCGGCTTTGGTGCTACGCCACGTTTCCGTCGGACAGGATCGACGGCTTGGCCATTATTTGATTTAAGCTCGTTGTTACGCGACGTCACGCGAGGCTCCTGTTCAGTTCGGGAGCGGCGCGCCTAAACGCGTCGCCCCAACTGCGCACCTCTCAGCAACGTTCTACAACGAGTAAAACGACCCGCTCGGACCGGCCTGTCCTTAGTGGGTTTCAGCATCGCTGAGCTTGTCGTAAGTGGGGCTTTCCCTATGGGTTTGTCTGAAACAACGGCCATTTCACGAGACAAAGCGGCGAATGGTTTTAATGGGTCCGATTATTCTTCTGATATAGCAACGTCGAACCGTACTCTGCGGCAGGCGTCCAAGCGCGTTCAGCCGCCGCATCATGCCGTTCATGGTCCAGCCTCGCCCGGGCGGCCATCCAGCCCATAGTCTTGTCAATT
>Ga0308164_10005316_pt1 | contig 10436 bp, 2 predicted proteins | sample PhyTR2_FD_201031 | JGI IMG/M metagenome (GOLD analysis project Ga0308164, IMG submission 201031) | Phyllosphere microbial communities from UC Gill Tract Community Farm, Albany, California, United States - DLSLT.R2 | ecosystem: Host-associated > Plants > Phyllosphere > Unclassified | place: USA... | reverse complement strand
GCTGCAAGCCCTGCGCGTAGCCGCCACGGGCGCCGCCGCCGGCCCCGACCTGTTCGAGGCGCTGTCCATTTTGGGCACGGGCGAAGTGGCCCAGCGCCTGCGCACGGCCGTGGAGCGCCTAGGCTAGCCAGTCCAAGCACTCGTCTTTGCATGAAGCCCCTGATTGAATAATCAGGGGCTTTTTTTGGGTATTGCCAGGGGTAGATTAAAGCCTTTGCCTGAAGAAGTTTGGGGGCAGCTGCGAAGAAAGCCAAGTAGGACTACAGCAGGATAAGTACCTCAATTTGATTTAAGGGATTGATGAGGTAGCTTTACCAATAGAAGCCATTTTTAGCTTTTATTGGCATTATTTTCCTCATTTCCTCCTTTTATTTCATGAGAAGATTCTATCCTAAGCATCTGGTAACTTTCCTGGTTGCAGCTTTTTCAGCCGCGCCGCTGCTGACCTCAGCGGCGCCCTTTAAGCCGGGCAATATTGTGGTGGCGCGCGTGGGTACTGGCTCGACTGCTCTGTCGGCCGCCGCCGCCGCCGTATTTCTTGATGAGTACACCCCTGGCGGCACGCTGGTGCAGTCGGTGAGCATGCCTACTGCGGTAAGTAGAAATAACCGCATTCTGACGGCGGCGGGCAACGCCACCACCGAGCTAAGCCTAACGCGCTCGGCCGATGGCCACTACTTGGTATTGGCCGGCTATGGCGCTGCACCGGGCACCGCTACGGTGGCCAGCAAGGCGGCTACCGATGTAACCCGGGTAATTGGCCTGATTGGGGCCGATGGCAGCATTGACACCAGCACCAGCACTGGCAGCGCCTTTGATGGCGTCAGCATTCGGGGCGCTGCCACGGCCGACGGCACGAGCTTCTACAGCGTGGGCGGCGACGGCGGCGTGCAGTACCAGGCATATAGCAGCTACGCCGCGACGCCGCTCAACACTACGCCGGCTGATATTCGCAGCGTTAATGTGGTGGGGGGCAACCTCTACGTATCGACCAATGCAGACCCTTACATAGGATTGAGCCAGGTAGCCACCGGCCTGCCCACTACCCCCGACCAGGCCGTGGCGGTACTGCCGGGCTTTCCCGGTGCTACGGCCGGGGCTAGCCCCAACAGCTTTTACCTGGCCGACCTCGACGTCACGGTGCCCGGCGTAGACGTGGCCTACGTGGCCGACGACCGCACTACCGGCGGCGGGGGCATTCAGAAGTGGAGCCTGGTAGGCAGCGGCTGGGTGCTGAACGGCACGATAGCCAGCACGAGCAGCGCGGCCGTGCGCGGCCTTAATGGCCAGGTCACTGGCACGGCGGTAGCGCTGGCCGCCACCAGCAACACGGGCTTATTTCTGCTTACCGATAACACCGGCTACAACAAGGCGCCCAGCCTGGCGGCGCTGCCTACGGCAGTGGTAACTGCGGGTACCAACCGGGCATTCCGGGGCATTGCCTTTGCACCCCTGGCGGCCCAGCCTACCATTGCCAGCTTCACGCCGGACGCGGGCGGCGAGGGTACCACAGTCACCATCACGGGTACCAACCTGGGTGGCGCATCAGATGTGCACATCGGGGCCGTCAGCATCACGGACTACACGGTGGTATCGGCTACCACCATCACGTTTGTGGTGCCCAGCCTCACCAGCAGCCTGGCGGGGCCGATAACGGTAGTGACGGCCGGCGGCACGGCCACCAGCGCGGCTAGCTTCAACCTCGTGGTGCTGGCTACCCTAGCCAGCCAGGCCCTGCCCGGCCTGAGCGTGTACCCAAACCCCGCCACCGACTACGTGCAGGTAGAGCTGCCCCAGGCCACCGCCCTTACTGTGAGCCTGCGCGACTTGCTGGGGCGGCCGGTGCTGGCCCCGGTGCTGCTGCAGGCCCACCAGCCGCTGCGCCTGCCTGCTAGCCTGGCCGCCGGCGTGTACCTGCTCGAAATTGAGCAAGGCACCACCAAAGCTGTGCGCCGCATCGAGAAAAAATAGGCCTCAGCATCGCCGGCTAGCTCCGGCTGCTACGCACTAGCAGCAAAAAGCCCCACCCGGAATTTTCCGGGTGGGGCTTTTTGCTGCCGGGCTAGCGCTGGTTCTGCGTACGAAAGCAGGTGAAGACTAAACTGCTTGCGGCCCGGCGCCACGCTGAAAAGCAAAGGCTAGCGGCCCCGGCACCGTCGGCGCGGCGCTTACACAAGTGGCCGGCTAAAGTTAATGCCAGTCGGCGCGGCACCCGCGCGGGTAGGGCCACCCGTGTAGGCGCCGCACCTGGGCGTCTTGTCGCCGGGTTAGCCCTGGTCGGCCCGCTGGCTAGGATACCACACCGGGCAAAAAAAAGCCCCGGCTGCGAAGGCAGCCGGGGCTTTGAGAAGGCGGGGAAGATTAGTTCACCACCACTTTGGTCGTCAATTTCAGGCCATCGGCCGTTTGCCAGGTGGCGATGTAGATACCACTGGCTAGCGGCTGAGCCGGTTCGATGGTGGTCTCCACGGTGCCGGCGTTAGCTACCTTGGTCAGCACCAAGCGGCCCACGTTGTCAAACAGCTGCACCGTGCCGCCGGTAGCAGCCAAGTTGGTGGTGAGCAGCTGGATGCGCTGGCCCGCCGACGGGTTGGGGTACGCTACCAGGGCCGGGGCCGCAGCCTGCCCGTCGAAGCGCACGGCCACCACCGGCGAGTAAGCGATGGTGCCATCCTGGTCTACTTGGCGCAGGCGGTAGTAGCTGAGGCCCGCCAGCGGCGTGGCATCGAGGCTGGTGTAGTCGTGGCGATTGAGGCTATTACCCTGCGCGGCCACTTTCTCTACATCGGCAAACGTGCGGCTATCGGCCGAGCGCTGCACCACAAAGTAGGCGCTGTTCTTCTCCGAAGCCGTGGCCCAGGCCACGCGCACGGCCGTGCCCTGGCGGGCTGCCGTGAAGCTCAGCAGCTGCACCGGCAGCGGCGCGCGGCCAGTCAGCGGGTTGTTCTCGAAGCTGGTCGAAGCCAAGGCAAAGTACGAGTTCGCATCGATGGTGGTCGCTGCCGACGACGAGATGGTGTAGCCGCGCGGAGATTCGGGCGAGAATACACCCGCCCCGCCCGTCGAAGCCCAGGTGCCATTGGGGCCATTAGAGGCGGCCACCCGCAGGTTGCCGGGCACCTTCACTTCTTCGTCTGTCACATCGGTGTTAAAGCTCAACTGCACAATGGTGCCGCTGTTGACGGTGCCGTTGGGCACGCTGATGGCACCCGACTGCAGCTGAATGCGGTAGTAGCGGTTGGCCGAGATATTGGACAGGCCATTGTCAATCGGGCCGGTCGGCTGCTTGTTGAAGATTTCAACCAGCACCACGGCACTGCTCGAAGGCCCCTGCGGCGTAAGCGTAACCGGGCGGTAGCGCCCGCCCTGGCCCACCGGGAACGTGCGGATGCTGGCCTGCGCGTCGGGCAAAGCCATCGAGAGGCGGCCAGCTACGTACGATGTGAGGCTAGCCCCCACAATGGGCTGCGTGTCCGTGTTGGTGAGGGCCAGCGTGCCGCTGGTGCCCGTAGCGAGGAGGCCGTCGCGCATGGTCAGCACGTGGCCCACCGTCATTACCGTGTTCGGGCTCAAAAGCAGGTTGGCCGTGCTCACCTTCTGCACGTCGTAGAACGTGGTATTGCCCGCCACTACCCGGTTGCCATCGGTGATGAACTGCACCAGGCTCGTGCCGGCGCTGAACGTGCCGCTGTTGGTGAAGTTGCCGTAGAGCGAGTTCGTGCTGGCATTGGCCGTAAACGTGCCGGTGTTGGCAAAGTCGCCGGCCAAGCGCAGCAGCGAAGCTGCCTTGTACGTGCCGCTGTTGGTAAGATTGCCGTTGACTACCACGCTGCCGCTAGCCGCCGTAAAGGTGCCCGCCACGTTGTTGAGGTCCCCATTTACCGTGAGGTTACCCAGCCCAGCCAGGTAGCTGTTGCTGTTGGTAAAAGTGGTGCCCACAGTAAGGTTGCCGGCGCCTCCCTTGGCGTTGTACGTGCCGCCGTTGTTGAAGGCAGCTCCTACTACTACATCGCCGGTGCCGTTAGCCAGCGTGCCGGTATTGGTGAGATTGGTACCGATGCTGGTGAGGCCCGCGCCAAGCTTGAGCGTACCGCCGTTGGTGAGGAAGGCGCCAGTGGTCAGGTTACCATCGTTGAGGGTAAACGTACCATTGAGCGTCGCGCCGCTCGTGGCCGAGGTCAGCGTAATGCTCTGGCTGGTGGGGTTGTCCACGGTCGTGCCCGCGTTCAGGGCCAGCGCGCCGTTGATGGTCAGGTCGAGGTTGCTCAGCTGCTTGCTGTTGCTCCCCGAGAAGGTCAGGTTGTTGTAGGTATCGCGGGCGGGCAGTTGCACAGCCCCGCTATAGTCTACGGTACCGCCGTTGGCGGCCACAAACGCGGCGTAGTTGCCGGCCGGGAACAAGGCCGAGCCAATGCGCACGGTGCCGGTGCCCCGCACCGTGTTGAAGTTGTTAGCACCATACGGGCCCAGGTCCAGCGTGCCTTCCAGCAGCAGGTTGGCGGCCCCCAGGCCAGCGGCGGCCGAGGTAATGAGATGCCCCTTGCTGATAACTACCGGGTTGGCTAGGGTCGGAGGGACATTTTTGAAGTCGGGAGTAGGGTCGCTGCCGTCGGCGTTGTTAGTCCAGGCCGAAGCGTTGGTCCACACGGCGCCACCGGGCTGGCCGGCGGTGCTGGTGCGGCTGTAGAAGGTCGGTACTGCGCCAAACTCAGTGGTTTCACCCGCCGTGTAGTCGCCGTCGATGGTGCCCGTAGCAGGCGCGTAGCCCACGTTGTTGAGCGTGTTCGTGTTCGCATCTACCGTGCTGGCGGCAATGCCGCCCACCGGCGTCCAGGCGCCGTTGTAGAAGCGGCCCAGCTTGTAGAAGCTCTCGTTGCCCAACACGTCGTTGTCGCCGTAGGTAAACTGTTGAGTAACCGTTGGCGCGCTTAGGTTGCTGGTCACTTTCCAGTAAAACGAGATTTTATTAACCCCCGAGCCCGTGGTCGAAGGGTGGGCCAGGTCGATGGGCTGCACGGTGAGGAAGCCGGCCGTGGCGTTGCTCGTCACGTTCATTACCACGGGCGTGTACTTGGCAGCGGCGCCCACTGGGAAGGTGAAAGCCAGCGCCCCGCTAGGGTAGCTTTTGCGCACGCCCAGGTCGGCCACAATGCCATTGGTGCGAATAAAGCGCGCCGAGTTATAGCCCATTACAGCCCCCGAGGCCGGGTTACTCAGCCACAGCAGGTTCGAGCCAATGGTAAGCACGCCGTTGCCGAGCGTCAGCACCTTGGTAATTTCCTGGTTGGCCGTGGTAGTGGCGCCCGCCGCGTTGCTGAGCGTCACATTGCCGAAGCGGCCGGTGCCGTTGCCGCCCACGTTCTGGTTGGCGCTGCCGGCTAGGGTCAGCTTGCCCGTGCCCGTGCCCCCGCTGGTGTGCGTAGCCGAGTTCAGCACGTCGCCCAGCGCCGTAATGGTGCGGTCGTTGTCGTTGAGCGTGCCCTTGGCTAGGGTCAGCGTGCCCGCCACCTGGGCGTTGCCGCCCAACTGCAGCGTGCCGTTGGCCTGCGGTGTGTTCAGCGTGAGGCTGCCGAAGGTGGTCAGGTTGGCGGCCGTGCCGGTAAGTAGCTGGGTAGCTACCCCGCCGGTGAAGGTCGTAAGCTGCGTCGTCGTCGTCGGCTGGAAGCCGCCGGTGTTGAGGGCCGGGTCAGCCGAGGTATTGTTGTTGACAAGGTTCTGGGCGATGTTCAGCCCGATGCCATTGGCGTTGAAGGCCGAAAAGTCGTTGCCGATGGTGAGCGAGCCTTTCAGCGTCAACGGAATCACGCCCGTGAGCAGGCCCGTGTTGGTGCTGCCGCTGTTGCCGGCCGCTACTTGCAGGTCGTAGAGCGGTACCGTCGAGCTCACGCTGATGATGACGTTGCTATTGATGGATGCCGTGTTGCCGAGCGCCACCGTGCCGCCGCTTACCACCGTCGAGTCGGGCGCCAGGTACAGGTCGGCCGTCAGAATGGGGTTTTTCTGGTTCGAGCGGTGCAGGTTCAGCTGGCCCGCGCTCATGCGGAAAATGCTGCCTTTGCCCTGCACCTCAAACAGGCCGCGCTCGTTGCTCTGGGCCGCCGAGGCGCCTATGCCGTCGATGTCAATGGTGCCGCCGCTCTGGTCAAAGCGCAGCGCGCCGTCGAGGTTGGCCACCGTGCGCCGAATCTGGCCGTTCACGTACAGGCTGCCGCTGGTTACCCGAATGGTGGGGGCACCTGCGCTGGCATATTCCAGGTCGTTGCCGAGGCCCGTGGGCGTGCCTACGTTCAGCTTGCCTTGCAGCACATTCAGCTGCCCGGCTAGCTTCAGGTCAGAGTTAACCGAATAAGGTGTGGTGGCGTCCTTGTAAGCCGTGGTGTTGGTGGCCACCGTTACGGTAGCGCCGGCGGCATCTACTGTCAGGCCCGCGTTGTCGGTAATAAGGTAAGCCGAGGCCGCGTCGTGAATCGTGAGCGTGCCATTCGGCTTGGCGTAGCGCAGCGTGCCATTGGTAAGCGTGAGCCAGCCGCTGGTGGGCGTAGCGAGGCTGCCGGTGCCGTCGAGATTCAGCAGCGCCGTGCGGCCCTGCCCCTTGTTCACCGTGAGGGTGTAGAGGTCGGTGAAGGTGCCGGCGCTGGTCAGATTCGCATCCTGGCTGCCCAGGAAGGTGAGGCCGGCCTGGCCGGTGCCTACTTTGAAATCGAGCGTGCCGTTGTTTACCAGCGAGCCCCCTACCGATAGGGCGTGGGTGATGTCCGCGTTGTTGGTTACGTCAAACGTGGCGCCGTTGTCGACCCGCAGGTCGGTGTCTAGCCTGAAGGTGCGAGCATTGGTGCCCTGCAGGCGGAACGTGCCGGCCTGCACGGCCAGCAGCGAGTCGACGCGCAGGTTGCCCGCCGCCGCGCTGCTAGGGTACACGATGCCGGTAAAGGCCGTGGCGCCGTTGGCAACGCCGGTTTTCAACTGGGCATACACCCGCAGGTCCTGGGCCGGCATCGTGATGGTCTGGCCGCTGGCCGCGTTCAGCCACAGGTTACGGTACTGGTTCAGGGTGAGCGAGCCGGAGTTGGAGGTAGCGGGCACCGCGAAGCTGGTGCCCGCCGAGTAGTACTCTACCGTGCCGCCACCGTACTGGATAAACGAGCCAAAGTCGCCGCCGGGGAAAGTAGCCGTAGCCGCCGCCGAGCTCACGCGCAGGCGGCCCGAGCCCCCGATTTTAGCATCGGGCAGGGCGCCGAAGTTGTGGCCGGTGGTGCTGGCCACGTCTAGGGTCGAGCCGCGGTCGATAACGAGCGAGCCCGACTTAGCGGTATTGGCCGTCACGTTTACCGTGTGGTACACCCTGTTGCCAGCCGAGCCGATAAAGACGGGGTTTCCCGGACCTGGGAAGTTGGTGCCGGCCACAGTGCCAGTGGGTACCGCCGCGCCATTGTAGCCCGTGGTGCTCCAGGTAGTGTTGGTTTCCCAGTTGCCGGTGGTGCGGCTGTAAAACGAGGTAATGGGTCCGAAAGCGTTAGACTCGCCGGCCGTAAACTCACCGTCGAACTGGCCATTGAATCGGAATTGAATAATAGAGGCAGCAGTGGCAGGAGTGGGGGAGGTGCCAAATGCTATTCTGTTATTGCCGTTGATGTTCCACGCTACCGGTGTGTAGCGCGCCGGAATGTAGTTGGTATACGTGCCGGCGCCGCTAGCATCGCCGTTGTTCATCGTGAAGCTCAAGGTTATGCCGGTGGCCGGCAGGGCCGAGAAACCCGTACTCCGCACCTTCCAGTAGTAGGGCAGAGCATTGGCAGTGGTCGTAAACGGGTTTCGCGTGTTGGTCGGGCTCACGCTTACCTGGCCGTACTTATCGAGCGGCGTGGCCGAGTTAAGCTGGATGGAGGCCGGCATATACCGGGCGCCTACGCCCACCGGAAACGTAATCGTAGCGTTGCTGCCATACGTCCGTTGCAGGCCCAAATCGCTCTGGTTACCTGCCGTTTGAATCATGCGCTTGGCCGAGAATGCCGTGATTGAGAAAAGTGCATCAGGGTCCACATTGGTAAGGGCCAGCCGATTGGCACCGATGTTTACAATGGCGTCGCCTGCAAACGTCATGGTAGTAGCCACAGCCATGTTAGCTGTGAACTGCACGGCTATGGGTAGCGGATTAGCGGTGCTGGCCGTAGTCGTATTGGCAATGGTGAGATTACCAAAAACGCCGGTGCCGTCGCCGGTCACCGTTTGCATCGTGGTGCCGGCTAGGGTGATGCTACCCTGGCCACCACCGCTGGTATGCGAGGCCGAGTTGACAAGGCCGCCGAGCACGTTAATAGTCTTGCCGCCGTCGTTGAGCACGCCGCTCAGCAGCGAGAGCGTCCCGTTGGTCGGGGTGTAATAGTTCGTGACCGAGCCCCCCAGCGTGAGCGTGCCCGTCGACTTGTTGATGGTCCAGTTGCTGAATGAGCCGGTGCCACGGGCCCCTACGCCCGACGTGGGCAGCGTGGCCGCCGTGCTGTTGCTGATGGTGCCGTCGTTGGTCAGCAGCTGGTCCTGCCCGCCGCTGAAGGTGGTGGTGTTGGCCCGCGTTAGGTACGTAGCACCCGAGTTGATAATTAGTGAGCCCTGAATGGTGACATCTTGCCCATTGGCGTCAAAAGTTGTGGGGTACGTGCCATCGATAATGAAATCATTGAGTACCGTCAGGGGCTGCGCAGCAATAGTAGCCCCACTGGTGTAAGCGGCCGGTACGGTCCCAGCATCTAGGATAGCCTTGCTCGTGCCAGAGGCCGAAGTTTTTCGGATAGTGAGGTTCCACAAAGGCGCCGTGGTCAGAATACGACCGTTGAAGGAAGTCGAAACTCGGTTAACCGTAATCGGATTAGGCAATACTACCTCAACAGTGCCGCCGCTCACGATGGCATTGTTGGCGTTTACGCCAATATGAAACAAGCCATTCTGGTAAGCCCCATCGGTGCTAGCCGGATTTTGCACTCGGATAGTGCCCCCGGTCATGCGAAATGACTGCGAAACATAAGGCACGGCAAAGCGTGCAAAGTCATCGTCGGTTGGGTAAGGCACCGTGCCCAGGCTTTCAAAAGTGCCTTCGGAGATAATGAAAGAACCCCGGTGAGTAGAGGAAGTGCTGGAAGGACGAAACTTGTTAACCGATGTAGTACCGCCTTCAATAAGGACCTGACCATCTTCGCGCATCACCATCGCGCCCGCGGTCATAGTCGATAGCTTGCCCCCGCTGATGCGATAGGTGCCATAAACGATAAAAGCCGATGCATTGTCATTGAGAATAGTAGCGCCGTCTATCCACAAAGTGGGGCTGGTAGTAGGAGAGCCAAGCGTCCACCACCCGGAGCCGGGGTCAGTATCCGGGTCGGAAAGGTTGTTGCCATTGTGAATCTTGGTCAGGTATATATTATTGCCAAACTTAGCAACGCCTCTATCCAGCCTTAGAATGCGCCCTTCGCCCACGTAGTTTAGGCGCAGGTTGCCTTGCGAGGCAACGCCCACCCCAGTAGTATTCTGAGTGGAGGTGATGTTCAACAAAACCTGGCTGTCGATGCCCTTATCAATTTGCAGGCGCCCCAGGTCGGTTGGCCCATTGCAGGCAAAATTGGCGTCCTTGCCCCCCGTAAAGTTGAGCAGGGCTACTTGGTTATCGTCGGTAGTACCGTTGTGCAGGTTTACGGTGCCGTTGTTGACGAAGCTGCCGCTCATATTGAGCACGTGCGAGCCCGTCACGGTCGATACCCCTAGCACGGTGCCCGCGCCCACTGTAATGTTGCCCAGCACATTGAGCGTGCGGTTGGTGCTAGCCGTTTTGCCCAAGTTCAGGCTCACGGCGGCACTGCTGGTGCGCGTTAGTGTCAGGCTGCCGCTCAGGGTCAGGTTATTATCGAGCTGCGCTACGTAGGCCGTGGCCGTGGTATTGAGCAGGCGCAGGTTGTTGTAGAGGTTGGAAGCCGGCCGGGGTAGGGTAGATGCCCCGCTCGGCCAGTTGTAAAACTCTACGGTTCCCGTGTTCGGGTCGTCGAAGTTGTTGGTGGTAACAGTGGGGAAGTACGCAGCGCCGATGCGCAGAATGCCTTGCCCCGACAGGCTGCTGAGCGCAGGCGTCGTGTACGTGCCCAAATCCAGCACGCCGCCCCGCTGCACCGTCACGCTGAGGCCGGTGGTAGTGCTAGCGATATTACCGGAAAGCGTCACCACGTAGCTATTGGTCACTACTACATTGTCGCCGGTCGTCGGCACGCGCTGGTTGATAGCCGTCGAGCCGGTAGGGTCGGTAGTCCAGGTAGTGGCGCTGCCCCAGTTGCCAGTGGTGCCGCCGCCATTAAATGTATACAAGGTTTGGCTCATTGCCTGGCCACTCCATAAAACTGCTAATAATCCAAGTAGGAATACCCTCATAAAAGAAAAAAGAGTGAGAAGAAAAAGGA
>Ga0308164_10005313_pt1 | contig 10439 bp, 10 predicted proteins | sample PhyTR2_FD_201031 | JGI IMG/M metagenome (GOLD analysis project Ga0308164, IMG submission 201031) | Phyllosphere microbial communities from UC Gill Tract Community Farm, Albany, California, United States - DLSLT.R2 | ecosystem: Host-associated > Plants > Phyllosphere > Unclassified | place: USA... | reverse complement strand
CACGGAGACTTCATCGGGCAGTTTGGCTGCATCCATGAACTCGGCGTAGACTTCGGAAAAATCCATCTGGCTAAGGTCGAGGCGCTGGAACTCCTCAATGGTGAAACCCTTGCAGGTTTCATCCTTGGGCTTGCCCCACGCCTTGCCAATCTGCTTGCGGCCCTCGACCTGAAGGATGCGGCTGAGCTTACTGCCGAAGCAGCAATAGGCGTCCTTGGAGGTGACGCAGACGCCCAGCACCTTGTCGGAACAGTAGGACCCGACCTTGTGGCAAAGCCCCTTGTCGTCCTTCTCATCGAGCTGCTTCTCCGCCGAACTGCACAGCCAGGGCGTCAGCAGCGGCACGCCGCTGCCCGAGCAGCAATTCGACGCGCCGAAGATCTTCTTGGTGCAGGTGCCGCGCTCGCCGGAGAACACGGTGAGATTGGCAGGATCGAACTGCTTGCTGGCGTCACCGATCGCATGGAGGGCGACCAGCGCATCCTTGAACTCCGTCGACGCCTCGCGCTCGATCGTCTCGCAGTTGCCGTTCAGGCAATAGACGTCGCCGCCACAGACATACTGCTTGTCGGTCGATGCCTTATCGTCGGGCAATGGGCAGCTGTAGATCCGCTGGGACACCTGGCAGGCCCCGGACTGCGGATCGTCAAGGCATTCATCGCGCAAGAAACTGCACAGGCGGTTGGAATCGAGGGCGCTGCAATCGCTCGCCGGGGTCAGGCGCTGACAGGTGAAGGTGCGCGACCAGGCCCAGCAGGACTGCGTCACCGGCACGCCATCGATCGTCCGCGTCTCAGGGCCCTCGGTGCAGACTTCGGCCGCCTGGGGAACGCAGGACGCATCCGCCGCCAGTGTGGGGCAGGAGCCCTCGTTGCGCGCGATCGTGACGCTGACCGTGCCTTCCTTGCGCAGAAAGGCCGTGTTCGTCTTGTAGTTGATGTGCGCGGGGATCTCGGCCTGCGGAATCTCACTGGAGCAGGAATAGAGCTGCGCGTTCGCGGTGACGCTGCGCTTGCAGAAGCGGAGATAGCCCTGGACGTCGTTGCCACCGGCGCCGAGGTCGACCTGCGCATCGCAGATATGCCTGGACACCGGCTCCGAACGGCAGACGCCAGCGGCGACCTTGGCGTTCATCACCGTGGCCGTCGCGACGCCGTAACCCTCATAGCGGTCAGCGGCGCCGTAGTAGAACCACCGGGCGGTGTTGACGACGCTCGGAACGATGTTGCCACGGCAGCTTTCAGCCGCTTCGGTGACCTTGGCGCCCTGGTTGCAGGTCGCCTCGTAATAACCCTTGCCGCCCACTGACGGGGGGAGCGGCGTGCAAGTGCCCTCAGTGCCACCGATGCTCTGACCGCCCAGATAAGCCTCCGGGTCCTTCTCGATCATCGTGCCGCGCGAGGTGGCAGCGAGGATCTCGGCGTTGCTGAAGGTCGGCCGGGTGCGGCCCTTATCAGTGACGGTGCCGAACGCGTCGTTGGTGCCCGCCTTCATGCCGCCATCGGCAGCAAGCCGGTCAGGATCGTCGAAATAGACCTTCTCGGGCAGATCGGTGCCACCATAATTGGGCAGCTCGGATAGCTTCGCCTCGCTCGGCCCCAGGCTCGCATCAGCACGCATGGCCTTGCCGAGGTCCGCGCCCTGCTTGCGCGCCTCCTCGATCGTCGTCTGTGCGACGACGCCACTGGTCGCGCCGGCGAGGACGGCGAGCAGCAGGGAGAGGGCAACCCGCTTCACTCAGGCACCCTTGGCCATGTTGCGCAGCGCCACCGACGAGACGCCGGCACCGGGACCGTGGCCGGCGACGAAGGTGTCGAGGACGTAGCGCACCGACACGTTGCCGGTGATGCGGTCATGCGCCGGCACCACGGTCTTGCAGGCAAGGCCGGAACACAGGTCGAAGTCGGAGGAGACCGCGACATAGGTCGGCACCGCCTGGACGTCGAAGGCGCGGAACAGGCGCGGATCGATGCCGACATTGGCGAGCTGGTCCTTCTCGTTGACGACCTTCGCCAGCATCGCGCTGAACTGCTTCATCGAGTTGCCCGGAAAGCCGCGGAACACGACGACACCGCCTGCCTTCGACGTGTCGGCGATCAGCTGACGCAGCGCCGGGATCGGCATCGACAGGCTGGCAAAGGCGATGAACTGCGGGGCCTCACCGCGGCCGGTCGACGACACGTTCTGGCTGGCGCCCTTGATGATTTCGTCGAAGTCGAACGCGCCATCGCCGTTCATCGGCAGATCGGCCTTGGCGAGATTGACGAGGTTGCCGGTAGCCTTGGCCTGCACGGCAACGGCTTCTTCGCGGAAGGCATCGCCGCGATTGCGGACATGCTCGGCGAAGACGTCGGCATCGCCCTGCATGGCGGCTGCGCGGCGCTTGATCGCCTCGAGGTCGAGCCCGTCGACGGTCTGTGCGATCGCCTGGATGCCGGCGAAACCGGCGAGGGCGGCGATGACGATGGTGAGGCGGCGCATATCAGTGTCTCCTCAAAGCACGCAGCAATTGCGCTTGCGCCAGACGAGGTAGCCCATGTCCTCGCCCTTCACGGGGAATGCACGACCGGCTTGTGGCGGCATGGTCGAGGCGCCGAGCGGGAGGCAGGCGGCCTTGCCGTTCACGGTCGGGATCGGGTTGACCATCTGGGTGCGGTACTGCTGCTTGCGCAGCACCGGCATCGGGTACTTGTTGCACAGGCCCTTGGAGCCCATCGTGCCCCAGGCGAGGCCCTCACGGTGAATCTTGAAGGCGAAGCGGGCGAGCGCGAGGCGCGACGCCTGCACATGGCCGATCGAGGCGGCGATGTTGCCGTTAACCGGGTACATCGGCCCCTGACAGCCCGCGCACCAGAAGGTCGCATCGAGCGGCAGCTTGGCAGTCGCTGCGATGCAGTCGCCGGCGCACGCGGCCTGCGCGATCGGCGACGAAAACAGCACCGCTTCCGGGTTGATGAGCGCGGTCAGCGAGTCATCCTGCCAGAGCGGATCGACCTCGGTCATGTAGGCGATGTCGAACGACGACGCCTCGAAGCACGCAAAGTCGGCGAGGATTTCCATCCAATAGAGCAGCGGATAGACGTACCAGTGAACGTGCCATTTGCTGGTGTTCTGGCCATTTCCACCCGTCTGCGACGGACCGGACATCTGACCCTGGCCGATATCGAAACCGGGCGAGATCTTCGTCCCGCCAAGGTTCACGAAGCACCACGGCTTGGTAGTGACGTCGGCGAGACGGACAGGCTCCCAGAAGCCGGCGGAGATGCCGATACGCGGCACCGGGCTACCGCACGCGCATACCGGCAGATCGGGGTTGTCGGTGTCGGGCCGCGTGCTTGGCCAGATTTTAAGCGCGCCCACCGACAGCGGAAACATGCACGACCAGCAGACGTCGGTGATCGGATTGACGAACTTGCCCGTGCAGGTCGACTTCGCCGCTGGCACTGCCGGCGTCTGCGCCTCCACGCGCGGGCTCAACATGACCGATACCAACAGCACGGCCAACGCCACAACGAGGAGGCGCAGTGTCTTCACGCCGGCTCTTCCGACGAGGTGGCGGCCTCAAGGAAGGCGTTGTCGGCGCGGTTCTTCCGGTAGACGTAAAGGGCGGTATGCAGCGCCGTGGTGATGAGCAGTGCTGCCACGACGAACGACGCAGGACGGCCGAACAGCCGCACGAGCAGCGAGATCGCCAGCACGGCGATCGCCGAGGCCACGCACAGGAACTGGAAGGTCCGGCGCATGGCGCGCAGATCATCGGTTTCGGGCGCGGCCATCGGCGTGCGCAGCAGATCGAGCCAGAGCGGCATCAGCTGTTTCCCTTGAGCTTGATTTCGGAGAGCTTCATCACCCGGCCGTCCTGGACCGCGATCGCGGGGGTGTGACGGATGCCGAGCTTGCCGGTCAGGCGGCCTTCCTGATCGAAGTAGAAGCGGCGCTTGCGGGCGGTCATTTCCTCGATCGGCGAGCCATTCACGAGGATGATCTTGGCTTTCAGGTCACTGTACTGGGTGGTCGCCCAGGCCATCTCCGCGGCGTTGTCGCCATTCACGAAGACTAGCGCCTGCCGGACCACGGTGAAGTCGAGCGGGTTCACCGCCTGGCCGCGGCGGGCGATGTAGTTGCCCTTCTGATCCTGCACGTCGTGCTCGATCACGATCGTCGGGTCGTAGGCCCACTCGCGCGTCTCGGTCGCAGCGGTGATGCCGTCGACGGGCTTGGGCCGGCGCACCCGCGCTTCCGCGCGGCGCGCGAACGCCGCGTTCATGCGGTCGATGCCGCCGGTGGCCTGCAGATGCTGGAGCTTGGCTTCCATCGTCGCCAGCAGGTCCGGCTCGATGATCGGGAAGGCCTGCCCCACGACGCCGTGATCGCGGGCGCGGGTCGCCGAGGTCAGCGACACTGACAGCAGTGCGATGATCGCGACGGACTCCAGCGTCCGCTTCACAGGATGGGTTGCCCGACGCCGACGATCTTGTCGGCACAGGCATAGCCGATCGCGGCGTAGCGGCTGTCGAAGCCGTCCTTGTGCGGGCTGCCGACATAGTAGCACCCTTGCGGGATGACGCCGGTCGGGCCTGCCACCAGCGTTTCGCCCGACTTGGTGACGGGCTTCATATGGCTGACCAGCTTCCCAGCGACGAACACGTCGGCGCCGCGGTGGACGACGGTGTCGCCGGGCATGCCGTAGACGATCTTGCCGAACATCTGCTTTTTAGCACCGAAATGCTTGATGACCAGCGGCACGGCGGGCGGCACGAAGAAGACGTACTCGCCGCGCTTGGGCACGGCGGTCTTGTGGATCACGAACGCCCAGTTAGGCAGCGATTCCGAGGCGTTGATGAGCAGCCCGTGGGTGTCACGCCATTCGGTGATGGTGTTGAACGCCATGCCGCCAGCGATGAACAGACCGAGTGCCGCCCACAGCCGCTTGCGCGGCCGGAATCCTTCGGCGGGTGCCGTCAGCGTGGTGGCGTTACTGGACACCGGGGCCTCCAAACGTCGAGACCGACGCGCCGCCTGCGGTTGGATCGACCGCTGCCAGGTCCTGCGCTGCGGCCGGCGTTGGCATGCCAGCGAAGGGGTTGGCAGCCGGTGCGACCGGAGCGACCTGCGCGGTCGCAACCGGCGCGATCGCCGGGGCGGTCGGGACCTGACCTTGCATCATCGCGCCCATCTGCGTCGGCGTCGCCGGCGTCGGCACCTTCATGCCCGACGCGTAAACCGCCTTGGCAACCTCTGCGGTGATGTCGGGCACGCCTTTGTTAAGGACCGCCTCGCCAACCATGACGATCTGGCCCTCGGCACCGTGGCGTTGAACCTCGGCATCCACCGAGGCTAGGAAGGCCGTCATCTGTGCCCGAACCTGATCGGGCGGGGTCGCGCTGCGCGCCTGCGCCTGGACGTATTCGCCAACGATCTTGGACAGTTCCACCTTGACGATACGCTGTGGCTTGTCGGCGGTCACCGTCCGCGTCACCCACATCGCCCAGACGAGCGCGACAAGGATCGCCAGCCCGATGACGAGCTGACCGGCAGTATAGCCAGCGAATGCGGCCTTGGGCCTCGCCGCAACGGCTGCGGGAGCGGTGACCGGAGCCACCACGGGAGTATCGGCGATGTCGCTCATGCGGGGCGCTCCTGGCGGCCAGCGTCACGCGGCAGAATGGCGTGACGACGGAAGAAGATGATCGCGGCGCTGAGCACCATGTGGACACCGCCGACGATCAGCTTGAACTGGTCGACGCGACCCACGTCCGCGGAGAGGTAGCGGCTGGTCAGGTTCTGGACGTGGTTCATCATGCCATCCAGCGAGAAGCCGCCGATCGCGAGGAAAAAGAACACGAACAGGCCCCACGTCATCAGCAGCGTGGTGGTGAGGAAGCCCGCCATGTGCAGGCCGAAGTAGAGGCCGTAGCCGTAGTCGACCTTGCGGCCGCTGCGGGGCATTGAGAGAACGGTTGCCATGCTGGTCACTCCGCGGCGATCGGCAGCACGTCATCAGCGCTGGGATCGGTCCACTTCTCGGGGTTGTTGGGGTAGGCGACCCGCTCGATCGCCTCTTCCATGGTCAGGCCCTGGCCAAGCAGATCATGGATCGCGGCGAACGTGAGGGGCGAGGACGAGTAGACCGTCGCCGAATAGGGATCGAGGACGAGGCGGCCGACCGCCAGCGTCTCCGGGCCCTTGATCATCACGTCGGAATACTCGGCGCCCTGCCGCTTCAGCGAGCGGAGCAGCGCGTCGGTGTGGTCGTCCATCTGAAAGCGGTCATGCTTCTTGAAGTCGGCGATCGTCTCTTCCTTCTGTTGAAGGATGACGAACCAGTCGCTGTTCTCGAGCGCCGCCTTGGAGCCGTCCGACTTGTAATAATCGTTGAGGCTCTGCGTAGCGGTGACCAGGGACGCGCCATATTTGCGGCAGGTCCGGGCATACGCTTCGATGAAGTCGGCCATCGAGCCACCCTTCAGCATCTGCCATGCCTCATCGAGCAGCAGCGCCTTGCGGATCGAGCGATCGTCGCGGCGCATCGACTGGCTGACGAGGAACATGATCGCGGTCAGCGCGACCGAGCGCAACTCCTCGCGCGACGAGAGGTCGGACATCTCGAAGACGGTAAGGTTGTTCTTCAGCTCGAACGAAACTTGGCCCTCGAACATGCGGCCATAGGTGCCCTTTGAGGAGAAGGGGCGCATCGCGATCGCGAGATCGATGCCGATCTGATTGCCGGTGGCATCGAGCGCGGTGATGACATCATTGACCGACCCTTTCGGGCCATGCTCTGCCCAGACCTCGTTGATCGCGCCGTCGATTAGGCCGCGCTCGGTGTCGTTGAGCTTGTCGATATGCCGCGCCATCTGGTTCACGATGCTTTTCAGCATCGCAAAGCAATCCATACGGTAATCCTCGTCGGCTTCCGCCTGGACCGGATCAATCATGCTGAACGGGTTGATGCAGAACCCCGATGCCATCGTGAACTCCACGAACGCCCCGCCCTGCAGCTTGCATGAGTGTTCGAACGAGCGGCCGTCATCGATTACGACGACCTTGGCACCGGCGCCGACCATCGACGAACAAAGTTCCTGCAGCGCCACCGACTTGCCCGAGCCGGACTTGCCGAAGACTGCGACATTGTGGTTGCCGGCGGTGTTCTCGAACGGCGACCAGAAGAAGGGCTGACCGCGCCGACCGATCAGCATCAGGTGCGGATTGTTACCACCGAGATACTCGCCCTGCAGCGGCATGAGGCTGGCGGCCGTCGTCGTCAGGACGGTGCGCAGCCGCTTCATGTTCTTCAGATCGAACGACAAGCCATTGGCCATCGTCATCGGCATCGCCGCGAGCAGGCCCTGAATCTGCAGATAGCGATCGTCGAGCAGGTCCCAGCCTGCCGCCCGGTACACCGACTTCAGGATGCGCTCATTGGCGTCGCCCTTGCCCTTGGGGCTGAACGAGGTAACCGAATAAAAGGCCTGCACGAGCTTTCTGCCTTGGCTCAGCTCGTCCTTGACGTGACGCCACTCCTTCGACTGGTCGTGCAGCTGCGGCAGCATCCGTGCCGACTTGCTATCGGCAAGACTGGTGGTGCGCATGAACTTGCGGCCGGCGCGCTGCCCGGAGGCCTCTGCATCGGGGAAGTCGAGGCATAGGTTGGTCGAAACCGGGCAGGGCATGCGCAGCTTGTCGGCGAACATGTCGCCGATGAGCTTGGCCATGTCCCACGGTGCCCAGCGCTTAGGCAGGTTGCGCGCCGAGAAGGACCGCACGTCGAATGTGTCGGGATAAATCTCACCGATCTCTGGCGCATTGTCGACGATCTTACCGGTCGGTCGGAAGCGCTCAGTCCGCAGCAGGATGCGGTCGGGCTCGATCTTCATTTCCAGATCGTGGCGCACGGCCTGATCGGCGATCGCATCGAAAGGATTGTAGGTAATCATGTCATCACCGGGCGCCGTGGTCGGCGAGGTGATGTCATCGATCCACGAGATGAGGCCCTTGGGATCAACGGCGCGGGCATGGACGCCAAGCGATTCCAGCGCCGAGATCAGCCCTTCCATGACCGAGGTGATTTCCTCGTTCGACACGCGGCTCGACTCCGGGGTCGAATAGGACAGGCCGAGACGGTGATTGCGCAGGCAGAAGGGAGCCGATGCCGACAGCGACTTCCAGACACCACCCATCAGGTAGTCGGTGCGGTGCCGCGCCATCCGCTCGTAGATGCCCGACGCTGAATAGCGCGGCAGATACCACTGCGAGAGCTTCTCGCTGATCCGCGGGCTCATCCAACCATGGACCTGCAAGGCCCCCGGCGTCGGAATGCCTTCGGACAGCAGCTGTGCAAGCATCTCATGGCTCTGGTCGGTTGCGCCGGTCATCGGCGTCGCTTCGAGGAAGAAGCCGCGCGAGGCACTGTTGTAATAGATATGCGTCTTCGGGTCGTAGCTACGGTAAGGCAGCCAGTGGACGAAACGCGGAACGGTAGTGTCCGGGCGGCTGTTCTCCGGCTTCTTGGAGTCGCCAAGGACGGTCGATAGCAGGCCGCTGAAGATGCTCACTGGTCTACTCCGGGGAACGAGGATGCGCGCAGTACCGGCAGCGGGCTGGCCGATTTGGCCGCCCCGCGGGCTTCCGGCTCGGCGCGGGCGACGCCCGAGCGGATCGCGGGATTGCCGGCGACCGAGGCGATCGCGGCGCGGCCTGCCGGCGTTGCGTACTTCGGGACAGCGATGCCCGAGGTCGAAGAAATTGCCACAGGTGCCGAGGCAGTTGGCGTGACCGAGCGAACAGGCGCGGATGAGGGGAGGGGTTTGGGCGCGGTCGTCATGCCGACCGCCACGGGGGCGGTCGTGGCAGGCCGGACGGTAGCGGGCGCTGCGATCGGCGCTTGCACGGCGGATACCGTCGGTGCCGGGCGGCGCGCGGTCCGCGACAGCCGGCGCGCCACCTGATCCTTGATGTCGCCAACCGGGTCCGCGTGCGCGCGGGCGGCCGCAACCGCCGCAGCGCTCGGCAGGTCGGGATCGACCACGGTGTCGCCATCCGCAACCACCGGTTGATCGGCGCGATCGATCGCGGCCAGCAACGTATCGCCGCCAGTCGCTGCACGAACCTGTGCAGGCGTCGTTGCAACAGCGTTCTCGGCAAGCGCCTGTTGCCAGTCACCGCGCTCGACCACAGCATGAACGGCGGTCTGCTCGTGGAGCCGGCCGGCACCATCGATCTGCGCCGGGAAGACGATACGCAGCACGCGCTCCTGGCTACGGGCGGGTGCAACCGCCGCGGTCTGGAAGCCACGGCCTTCGGCACGCGGCGCGGAGTAGGGACCCGCCGGCGTGATGAGGCGATCGCCGTCCTCGCCAGAGATCATCGCCAGCGCGCGATCGTCGATGAACGAGCTTGGCGCGCAGATGCCATCCGGTGCGGTGCAGTTGAAGCTTCCCTTCACGTTGCCGTCGAGCGTGGTGCAACCGGTGACCGCGGCGCCGCCCGCGAGAACGGCGAGGAGGATGCGGGCGCGGCTCACGACTTGCTGCCCGCGATGAAGGCAGCGGTCAGCTCGGCCGAGCGGAAGCCCTCCATGACGGCGCCGTCGCCGCGCACCAGCACCGGCGTGCCAAGTAGGCCGTTCGCCTTGGCGAACCGCTCATTGGCGTCGAGGCCGGAGGTGTTACAGCTTGCCGAGGTGCCGAGCGGCTCGCGGGCATAAGCGCTATGCAACGCCTTCACGCGATCCTTGGCGCAGTAGACCTGGTTGGACAGCGCCCGGGTGTTGAGCGCCGAGATCGGCCGCTCGACCACTCGTACGTTGAGCGACACCAGCGCGTTGCTGAGCGCCTTGCAGTAGCCGCACTCGAAGTCGCTGAAGACGGTGACCGTCTTGCCTTGTGGGTTGCCCCAGACGATCGCGCCGTCCTTGGGCAGGCCGGCCAGCGACAGATGCTTCGGTGTGGTCGGCACTGCCGGCCGATCGGCGCTGGTAAGCGGCGCGTCGCCACGATCGGGGGCAGCGTTGGCCTTGGCGGCCCCGCCAACCAGCGTATCCGGGTTGATCTCGAGCAGACGGGTCGCGGTCAGGTCCTGACGCGTTTCCATGTCGTACACCCGACCGATGACGAGATAGCGGCCGCTACGATCGACGTAGAACAGGTTGTTACCGGCGGTGACCTCACACAGGCCGTCGACAACCTTGCAGTCGACCTTGCTCACCTGCGTCTTTGGCAGGCGAGTCTTAAGACGTTCGATCGTGCTTGCCTCGGGACTGCGATCAGTGGCGAAGGCGACACCACCGATAACGGAGACGGCGAACGCGACCGCGATCGCGCCCTTGCTCCGGTGCCATTTCGGCGCGCTATCAGTTGCGGACATAGACACCCTCCAGGAAGACGATTTCGACATCGACGCCGGTCGGCATTTCGATGACCGGCTGGTACTGCTCGGCG
>Ga0308164_10005308_pt1 | contig 10452 bp, 11 predicted proteins | sample PhyTR2_FD_201031 | JGI IMG/M metagenome (GOLD analysis project Ga0308164, IMG submission 201031) | Phyllosphere microbial communities from UC Gill Tract Community Farm, Albany, California, United States - DLSLT.R2 | ecosystem: Host-associated > Plants > Phyllosphere > Unclassified | place: USA... | reverse complement strand
GATGGCCAGCAGCTGCACGTCCTGGCCGTCCGCCGCCAGTGCCGGTTGGAGCACGCCCAGCGCTTCCTGGCCGTGGCCGCTGCCGAGCAGCGCCGAGGCCAGCATCTTGCGCGCCTGGACATTGTCCGGATGGCTTTCGAGGTAATGCCGCATGTGGTGCTCGGCCAGGTAGTTCGAGCCCAGCTTGAGGCTGGTGGCGCCGGCCAGCAGCACGCTCGGCATGTGCTCGGGCGCCGCCTTCAGCAGCTTGTGCAGCGAATCGCGCGCCGCCGCATAGTCGCCGCGGGTGTAGTCGAGCAGCGCCTGGGTGTACACCGCCAGCAGGCTGCCGGGGGCGATCTTGAAGGCGGTGCGCAGTTCGGCCTGGGCCATGTCGTAGCGCTTCAGGCCGATGGCGAGATAGGCTTTTTCCACGTGCGCCGAGCGGTGCTGCGGGGACAGCGCGATCACCTTGTCGTAGATGGCGAAGGCCTGCTCGTGCTTGCCCTCGGCGCGCAGCAGGTCGGCCTGGAACATCAGGCCTTCCAGGCTGCCCGGCGCCGCCTGCAGCACGCGGTCGGCGTAGCCGCGCGCGGCCGCGGTGTCGCCGTCCAGGTAGGCCACGCGGCCCAGGCCGACCAGCGCGTCGATGCTGCGCGGCGCCGCCTGCAGCGCCTGCGTGTACAGGGTGCGCGCGGCGTCGCGCTTGCCGAGCGCCAGTTCGGCGTCGGCGCGTACCGGCAGCAGCGCCGGGTCGGTGGCGGCGCCTTCGGTGTCGTCGAGCGCCTTGCGGAATTCGCCGCGCAGCACCAGCGCCCGTCCCAGCACGGCCAGGGCCGCGGGCCGCACATGGCCGGCCTTCAGCGCCAGCCGCGCTTCCTTCTCGGCCGGCAGCGCGTCGCCGGTGTCGAGATAGGTCGAGGCCAGCAGGAAGCGGGTGGCGGCGTTGTCCGGCTCGGCTTCGGCGGCGTTCTTCAGCACGATCAGGGCGGCGGCGTAGTCGCCCTTCTGGCGCAGCTGCTGGGCCTGGGTGCGCAAGGCCTCGCCGGACTGGCCGCTGCAGGCGGCCAGCAGGAGGGCAAGCACCAGGGGCGCAAGGCGGCGCGCGGCGAAAGCGGAAGAAGAGGTCGACATGGCCGGAAGGGTGATTTCAAAAGTACATTGTCGGGCTATATCTATCCTATAAGCAAGTAAAACAGCTTGCCTGTCGGAAAAGCTTACAGTTGAGTTGGAAACACGGAACATTCCAAAGGTAAATAACTGATTTACAAGCGATGTTTATTCATGGCATGATTCATGCTGTCAAATGAAACAAACAATTCCGTCTGGAGAGTCCGTGAAGAATGCAATCAAGATGTTCTGTGGCACCCTCGCCTTCCTGGCGCTGGGCCAGGCGCAGGCCGGCGGCATCAGCGACAGCGGCGTCAACGCCTACTGGGGCTCGGACGATCACGGCTACGGCGACGTCATCGGCGGCAGCACCTACGATATCCAGGGCGCGACCATTACCCGCGCCGGCAGCGTGCTGACGATCGTGATCGCCACCAGCTTCGCCGGCCACGCCGGCATGGACGCGAGCATCAACCGCGGCGGCATCGGCTACGGCGACCTGTTCCTGTCCGATACCTGGAGCGCGGCCGGCACCGATTCGCACCACGTGAACGACGATTCCACCACCGGCACGGTGTGGGACTACGGCCTGGTGCTCGACAACCGCTACAGCAACAGCGGCGGCACCTTCAGCCTGTACCAGCTGAAAGGCGCGACCAACGCGGCCAACATCCTGAACTCCGAATCGGTGATGAGCTGCATCCTGGGCACCGCCTGCCTGTACCGCGACGGCCAGGAAACCCTGGTCAAGACCGCATCCACGACGGTCGCCAACACCAAGGTCACCGGCACCTGGACCGTGGCCGCCAACCAGTCGCTGACCTTCACGATGAATTTGGCCGGCACCGAACTGCTGAACTACACCTCGTTCGCGATGCACTGGGGCGAGACCTGCCAGAACGACGTCATCGAAGGCATCACGCGCGTGGTGCCGACGCCGGGCAGCGCGGCCCTGGTCTTCCTCGGCCTGGGCGCGCTGGGCCTGGCACGGCGACGCCGCCGCGTCGCCTGACCGTGGCAAGCCCGGATTGGCGCAGCCTGCGTCACTCCGGTATCATGCGGGGATGAACCAGATTCCTTCCTCTCCGCAGTCTTCTCCAGTTTTCTCCCCCTTCGTCATCGGTGTCGCCGGCGGCAGCGGCAGCGGCAAGTCGACCGTTTCGCAGCAAGTGCTGTCCTCCTTCGGCGCCGACATGGTTTCGATCGTCATGCAGGACGATTACTACCGCGACCAGTCCGATCTCACCCCCGAAGTCCGCCGGAAGCAGAACTACGACCATCCGCAAGCCTTCGACTGGCCGCTGATGGTGCAGCACGTGCAAGCCCTGCGCCGCGGCGAGACCATCGCCATGCCGGAATACGATTTCACGATCGACAACCGCTCCGACAAGACCATCCCCGTCAAGCCGGCCCCGGTGATCGTCATCGAAGGCCTGTTCGCCCTGTACGACCCCGACCTGCGCGACATGATGTCGCTGAAGATCTTCGTCGACACCGCTCCCGACGTGCGCTTCATCCGCCGCATGCAGCGCGACATCCGCGAACGCGGGCGCACGGTCGACAGCATCGTCGGCCAGTACATGGACACCGTGCGCCCGATGCACAAGCAGTTCATCGAGCCGACCAAGCGCCACGCCGACGTGATCCTGCCGCACGGCGCCAACGGCCCGGCGGTCGACGTCATCACCACCAAGGTCGCCAGCGTCATCGGCCAGCTGAAGCGTTCCTGAACCCGCGCCGGGTGCCCGTCAGCCCGGCAGATCGTGGCGCCGCGCGCCGACCATCCGGCATTCGGCCGCCAGCGCCAGCAGGTTCGGATCGCGCTCGCGCGTGCGCGCCAGCAGCAGCGTGATGGTCTGGTGCGAGGCGTACTGCGGCGCCAGCGGCAGCAGGTCGATGCGCGCGCTGAAGCCGGCCACCCGTCCCGGCAGCAGGCTGTAGCCCATCCCCCCGCCGACCAGGTTGATCAACGAGAAAATGTCGCCCACGCGCAGCACGGTCTCGGGCACGAAGCCGGCCTGGCGGAATGCGTGGCCGAAGCTGTCGGCCGTGACGAAGCCCTCGCCCAGGGTAATGAACTTTTCGTCGTGCAAGGCTTTCAGGTCGACCGCATCCTGGCCCGCGTACGGCGACCCGAGCGGCGCCGCCAGGTGGATCCGGTCCTCGAACAACGGCACCGCCAGCAGTTGCGGATCCTCGTGCGCGCCCTGCAGGCCGATCACGATAGCGTCCAGCCGCCCCTCGTCCAGACTGCGCAGCAGTTCCTGGTTGGAGCCGAGCGTCAGGTCGATCTGCAGTTCCGGGCGGCGCAGCTTGAGGCCCATCAGCAGTTGCGGGATGCAGCGCAGGGTCAGCGAATACAGCGAGCCGATTTTCAGCCGGCTGCCGGCGAACCCGGCCAGTTCGCGCACCTTGCGCACGCCTTCCTCGGTTTCCGCCACCGCGCGCTGCGCATGCTTGGCCAGCGCGAACGCCGCCGGCAGCGGCGCCAGCGCGCGGCCCTCGCGCCGGAACAGCGGGCAGCGCAAGCCTTCCTCGAGCGAATGCAGCGCGCGGTGGACGCTCACCGTGCTCTGGCCCAGCTCCTCGGCCACGCGCGACAGGCTGTGCAGGCGCATGAAGGCCAGGAAGACTTCCAGTTTCTTTAGCGTAATTTCTTCATCGATCATCGGGTGTCTCCGTCCGTCCCAGTCTACCCCGATCGTTAACCTCAGGGTAAACGATCGCAGTCCGCGTTGATTGAAGCGGCGGCTTGCCCTGCCTATGCTGGATCAAACGCGAGATAACGAGGAGACAACATGGAGAGCACCGATACCGCCGTCCCCGGCGGGCGCCGCTGGGACACGCGGCGCCAGGAAAAGCGGCGCCGCATGGCCGCGGTGGCGCATCTGGCCGACGGCCCGGTCCTGGACCCGGCGCGCCTGGTGCAGGCGCTGGAACAGCTGGTGGTCAGCGGCGACCGCGTGGTCCTGGAAGGGAACAACCAGAAGCAGGCCGACTTCCTGGCGCGCGCGCTGGTGCAGGTCGACCCGGACCGGGTGGCGTGCCTGCACATGATCATGCCGAGCGTGAGCCTGCCCGAGCACCTGGACCTGTTCGAGCGCGGCATCGCGAACAGGCTCGATTTCGCCTTCGCCGGCGCCCAGAGCCTGCGCATCTCGCAGTTCCTGCAGGAGGGCACGCTGCAGATCGGCGCGCTGCACACCTATATCGAACTGTATGCGCGCCTGTACGTGGACCTGGCGCCGAACGTGGTGATGGTGGCCGGCTACAAGGCCGACCGCGCCGGCAACCTGTACACGGGGCCCAGCACCGAGGACACGCCGGCGCTGGTGGAAGCCGCCGCCTTCCGCGACGGCATCGTGATCGCCCAGGTCAACGAGATCGTCGACGACCCGCAAGACCTGCCGCGCGTGGACATTCCCGGCTCTTGGATCGACTATGTCGTGCAGGCAGACAAACCCTTCTACATCGAGCCGCTGTTCACGCGCGACCCGCGCCTGATCAAGCCGGTGCACGTGCTGATGGGGATGATGGCGATCCGCGGCGTCTACGAGCGGCACGGGGTGCAGTCGCTCAACCACGGCATCGGCTTCAACACGGCCGCCATCGAACTGCTGCTGCCGACCTACGGCGAACAGCTCGGCCTGAAGGGCAAGATCTGCCGCAACTGGACCCTGAACCCGCACCCGACGCTGATTCCGGCGATCGAGGCCGGCTGGGTCGAAAGCGTGCACTGCTTCGGCGCGGAACTCGGCATGGAAGCGTATACCGCGGCCCGTCCCGACGTCTTCTTCACGGGACGCGACGGCTCGATGCGCTCGAACCGCGCCTTCTGCCAGCTGGCCGGCCAGTACGCGGTCGATCTGTTCATCGGCTCCACGCTGCAGATGGATGGCCTGGGCAACTCCTCGACCGTGACCCATGGCCGCCTGACCGGTTTCGGCGGCGCCCCCAACATGGGCCATGACCCGCACGGCCGGCGCCACGCCACGCCGGCCTGGCTCGACCTGATCCAGACCGACGGCGGCGAAAAAAATCCGCTCGCACGCGGCAAGAAGCTGGTGGTGCAGATGGTCGAGACCTTCCAGGACGGCAGCGCGCCCACCATCGTCGAATCGCTGGATGCGGTGGAGGTCGGCAAGCAGTCCGGCATGCCGCTGGCGCCGGTGATGATCTACGGCGACGACGTCACCCACGTGCTCACCGAGGAAGGCATCGCCTATCTGTACAAGGCGGGTTCGCTGGACGAGCGCAAGGCGATGCTGGCGGCGGTGGCCGGCGTGACCCCGATCGGCATGCGCCACGATCCGAAGCGCACCGCCGCCATGCGCGCGCAGGGCTTGATCGCGCTGCCGGAGGACCTTGGCGTGCAGCGCGGCCAGGCCACGCGCTCGCTGCTGGCGGCCAAGAGCATCGCCGATCTGGTCGACTGGTCCGGCGGCCTGTACGAACCGCCAGCCAAGTTCAGGAGCTGGTGATGACGGCGCTGAATCCCCTTGCGCACGATGCCGGCGCCGGTGCCGGCATCGAGTCGCAGGCCGTGCGGCTGGCCGCTTTCGCTGTCGACGCCCTGGTCGACGAAGCGATGCTGACCCCGAAACCGGGCCTGGTCGACATGCGCGGCAGCGGCTCGCACAGCGACCTCACCTGGCTGCTGATGTGCCGCTCGGCCTGCGCGCTGCAGCCGGCCTTCCGGTGCATGGCGCAGGCCGGCGCCGCGCTCGCCAATCCCTTCCTGCTGCGGCGGCGCATCGGCGCCATCGGGCGCGAGGCCGAAGCCGCGATGCTGGCCGCCAGCGGCGGCGTGAACACCCACCGCGGCGCGATCTGGGCGCTCGGCCTGCTGGTGACGGCGGCGGCGCGCTGCGGTCCCGGCGCGGATGCGGCAGCGATCGCGGCGGCCGCCGGTGCCCTGGCCGCCATCGACGATCCCGGCGCGCCCGGCCGCACCGGCAACAAGGGCGAGCTGGCCTGCCGCACCCACGGCGTCGGCGGCGCGCGCGGCCAGGCCCGCGCCGGCTTCCCGGCCGTGCTGCACGCCGCGCTGCCGATGCTGCGCCTGTCGCGCGCACGCGGCGACGGCGAGGCGCAGGCGCGCATCAATGCGCTGCTGGCGGTGATGAGCACCCTCGACGACACCTGCCTGCTGGCGCGCGGCGGCCGCTACGCGATGACGGCCACCCAGTCCGGCGCGCGGCGCGTGCTCGATCTCGGCGGCGTCGCCACGGCACGCGGACGCGCCGCGCTGGCCGCACTCGAAGCACGCATGCGGCGCCTGCACGTCTCGCCCGGCGGCGCGGCCGACCTGCTGGCGGCGGCGCTGCTGCTGGACCGCATCGAAGAACAACAGGCATAACGGAGACACCATGGAAAAACTCGCATTCACCTTTCCCGCCGGCCGCCCGGCCGCGGGGCGCGCCGTGACCGGCGTGGTCAGTTCGGGCGACCTGGAAGTGCTGCTGGAACCGGGCCGCGACGGCAGCACCACGGTGGCGGTGCAGACCTCGGTCGACGGCTACGGCGGCAACTGGACCGCGCTGCTGGAACGCGTGCTCGGCCCCGGCGAACTGCCGGCCGCCCATATCGAGATCAACGACAACGGCGCCACGCCCGGCGTGGTGCGCATGCGCATCGAGCAAGCCTTCGAGGAGGCCGCATCATGAACCGCATCGACCAGTTGCTGGCGCGGGACAGCTTCATCGAACGCGGCGCCCGCCGGCGCGCCCAGGCCCTGCTCGACCCGGGCAGCCTGCGCGAACTGGCCGGCCCGTTCGCGCGCCTGCATTCGCCCTGGCTCGCCATGCAGGGCCTGGTGACCCAGTCCGACGACGGCGTGGTGGTGGCCAAGGGCCGGCTGGACGGCGCGCCGACCGTGGTGCTGGCGATCGAAGGCGGCTTCCAGGGGGGCAGCATGGGCGAGATCGGCGCCGCCAAGATCGCCGGCAGCCTGGAACTGGCGGCCGGCGACAACCGGCGCGGCATCCCGACCCAGGCCGTGATCCTGTTCGAGACCGGCGGCGTGCGCCTGCAGGAAGCCAACCTGGGCCTGGCCGGCATCGCCGAGATCCAGGCCGCCATCGTCGACCTGCGCCGCTACCGGCCGGTGATCGGCGTCAGCGCCGGCACCGTCGGCTGCTACGGCGGCATGTCGATCGCGGCCGGCCTGTGCTCCTACCTGGTGCTCACGCGCGAGGCGCGCCTCGGCCTGAACGGGCCGCAGGTGATCGAGCAGGAAGCCGGCGCCGCCGAATTCGACGCCCGCAACCGCGCGCTGATCTGGGGCCTGACCGGCGGCGAGCAACGCGTCGCCGCCGGGCTGGCCGACGCCTGCGTGCAGGACGACAGCGCCGAAGTCCGCGCCACCGTCGCCCGTTTGTTCGCGCAGGGCCTGCCCGCGCGCCACCGCAGCGAACGCGCCGCCGAAACCCTGGCCGCGCTGGCCCGCGCGGACGCGTCGCAACAACCCGCGCCGGCGGACGCGCGCGGCATTTATCAAGGAGACGCATGATGGAACGCGCCAATTCGACCCGCGGCGCCATGTGGCTGCGTTTGCTCACCGGCGGCGCGCCGGCGCTGCACGACTGGCCCGCGGTGCGCGTGTGCGACGCGCCGCTGGCCGGCCAGACGGCGCGCTGGATCGCCGTCGTGCCGGATCCGGACAACCGCTTCCCGCGCGCCCGCAACGGCGAAGTCGGCCTGGTGGAAGGCTGGCAGCTGGCGCAGGCCGTCCTGGAGACGATCGAACAGGACCGCGATGCGGCGGTCAAACGGCCCATCGTGGCCGTGATCGACGTGCCGAGCCAGGCATACGGCCGGCGCGAGGAAGCCTACGGCATCCACCAGGCGCTGGCCGGCGCCGCCGGGGCGTATGCGCAAGCGCGCCTGGCCGGCCATCCGATCATCGGCCTGGTGGTGGGGCTGGCGATGTCCGGCGCCTTCCTTGCCCACGGTTACCAGGCCAACCGCCTGATCGCCTTCGACGACCCGGGCGTGATGGTGCATGCGATGGGCAAGGCCTCGGCCGCGCGCGTGACCCTGCGCAGCGTGGAAGCGCTCGAACGGCTGGCCGAGAAGGTGCCGCCGATGGCCTACGACGTCCGCAGTTTCGCTTCGCTCGGCATCCTGTCGCAAGTGCTGCAATTGACCGATCCGGCGCTGCCGGACGAACAGGACCTCGCGCTCGTGCACGGCGCGCTGGCGGCGGCCCTGGCCGACATCCTGCAGGACCCGGACCGCGGCCTGGCCGGTCGCCTGCAGGGACAGCACCGCGCGGCATCGCGCCGCGTGCGCGCACTGCTGGCATCGGAATGGGAGGCTGCCGACTGAGGAAACTTCGCTGATCCGCCATTCCGGGCGCGCGCCAACCTACAAATATACAAGGGCGTCGTCCACACTTTTTCTGGAACGAAGAGGAGACAATCATGATTATCTACGGAACCGCATTGCTGGCCGTGTGCCACCTGCTCGGCATCTTCCTGGGCGACCTGCTCGGGACCCTGCTGGGCGCGAAGACCAACGTCGGCGGGGTCGGCATCGCCATGATCCTGCTGATCTGCGCCCGGCTCTACATGCACAAGCGCGGCATGATGCCGCAGCTGACCGAGATGGGCGTCAGCTTCTGGGGCGCGATGTACATCCCGGTGGTGGTGGCGATGGCGGCCCAGCAGAACGTGGTGTCGGCGCTGCGCGGCGGCCCGGTGGCACTGCTGGCGGCCTTTGCCTCGGTGCTGGCCTGCGCCGGCTGCATCGCCCTGATCAACCGCAGCGAACGCGCGGCGCCCGAGTGGGATGCGGGCGCCGACGCCGACCAGCAACCCACCGCGCACCGCGCCTGAGGAGACCGTCATGATCGAACTGCTCGAAAAAACCGCGAAGCACAACGGCCTGGTGACCGCCTTCGCCCTGGTCGGCCTGGTGATGCTGGTGTCGATGTTCCTGTCGCGCCGCCTCACCTTCGGCCGGGTGCACGGCTCCGCCATCGCCATCCTGATCGGCCTCGGCCTGGCCTACTGGGGCGGCATCCAGACCGGCGGCAAGCAGGGCATTGCCGACGTCTCGCTGTTCGCCGGCGTCGGCCTGATGGGCGGCGCCATGCTGCGCGACTTCGCCATCGTCGCCACCGCCTTCGAAGTGCAGGTGGTGGAAGCGCGCAAGGCCGGCCTGATCGGCGTGTTCGCGCTGCTGCTGGGCACCCTGCTGCCCTTCGTGGTCGGCGCCAGCGTGGCCTGGGCCTTCGGCTACCGCGACGCGGTCAGCATCACCACCATCGGCGCCGGCGCCGTCACCTACATCGTCGGCCCGGTCACCGGCGCGGCGATCGGCGCCAGCTCGGAAGTGATGGCGCTCTCCATCGCCACCGGCCTGGTCAAGGCCATCATCGTGATGGTCGGCACGCCGATGGCCGCGCGCTTCCTGCGCCTGAAGACCCCGCGTTCGGCGATGGTGTTCGGCGGCCTGGCCGGCACCGTCAGCGGCGTCTCGGCGGGTCTTGCCGCCACCGACCGCCGCCTGGTGCCCTACGGCGCCCTGGTCGCCACCTTCCACACCGGCCTCGGTTGCCTGCTCGGACCCTCGCTGCTGTTCTTCGCCACGCGCGCGCTGGTGGCCTGACGTGAACCCGGCCTACCGTCCGCACGACCTGCTGTTCGCGCATGCGGCCGGCGGTTTCGTGGCCGCCGGCGCGGCGCCGGACTGGGACGCCGGCTGGATCGCGCGCGCGCCGCTGGTGGTGCGGCGCGACGCGCTCCCCGGCGGCCGCATCCCGGTCGGCGCGCGCGGACCGCGGCGCAGCCAGCGCAGCGCCGGTCATCTGCTGCCGGACGCGGTCGCGCGCTGCGTCACCCCGGAGCGGCTCGCGGCGGCAGTATTGGACGGCCCGGCGCTCGACCTCATCACCGCCGCCGACGGCCTGCCCGCCATTGCCACCCTGCTGGCGCTGGCGCCGCGCCTGCGCGATCTCGGCCTAAACTGGGGACCGGGCGGCGGCACCGGCTTCTGGCTGGCGAGCGGCTTGCCGGCGCTGCGGCCCGACAGCGACCTCGATCTGATCGTGCGCGCGCCGCGGGCGCTGACGCCACTCGTGGCCGACGCCTTGCGCGGGCTGCAGGAAGGCGCCGCCTGCCGCATCGACATCCAGGTCGATACCGGCGCCGGCGGCTTCGCCCTGAACGACTACCTGCGCGGCGGCCGCGTGCTGCTGAAGACCGCCGCCGGCCCGCTGCTGGTCGCCGACCCGTGGCAAACGCGCGAAGCCGCATGAGCGTCCTGTTCACTTTCCCCGGCCAGGGGGCGCAACAGCCCGGCATGCTGCACGCGCTGCCGGAGCATCCCGAAACCGCGCGCACCCTGGACGCAGCGTCG
>Ga0308164_10005306_pt1 | contig 10460 bp, 3 predicted proteins | sample PhyTR2_FD_201031 | JGI IMG/M metagenome (GOLD analysis project Ga0308164, IMG submission 201031) | Phyllosphere microbial communities from UC Gill Tract Community Farm, Albany, California, United States - DLSLT.R2 | ecosystem: Host-associated > Plants > Phyllosphere > Unclassified | place: USA... | reverse complement strand
TAATTCCACCGCCTCCAAATGGTTGATCAACAGGTGGCTGTATCAGGGAAAATGCCTGGGGCTCCATAGCTCTTGCTGTCATCATTTCTAATTCCGGGCCGCCTCCAGGACCTCCTCCAGGGCCGCCCCCTAAAGTGGTAATTTGTCTTTTAAAGTACTGAAATCCATCCAGATACTCTGTTTTCTCTACTGTATTGGTAACAGTATTAAATCCTGCAACATTAGTTTCAGTGGTTTTTTCCAGCTTTATTCCATCTGCTCTATACATGGTATTGATAACTACACCGGAAGTTCCCAGGCTGATAATTATTTCCTGAGGAAGGTTTAAATGATTGTATTTGATCTCTGAAATTTGTTTATCCTGCATAGAGATCATGCTGCCATTGGCATCATAATCAATAGTATTTCCAGCACCTCCTTCATAACCTGTCGGGTTATCACTGTGATCTTTAATGCTGGTCGCCTGATTTCCTAAATAGAAATATTCAAGATCATCGATCTCTGTGGCTATTGTTCCCTGCAGCGTAGATGTTCTGTACAGACGAGTGATGTTTCCGTTCACATCATACGTTAAAGATTCTATATTTTCTTTACTGTACGGATTACCGGGATTTTGATAATATCCTGCGCTCAATCGGTTTAATAAAAAATTCCGCACGAAAGGATTCGTACGACAGCCTGGGATGATACAATATCTATTAAAGATAAAAAACTTCTGAAAAAGTTTGAAGTAATACAGGATATGAACTAGGAAGACAAAGTTCTGATCACAAGATTTCTTAACCTTACAATTCGTGATTATAAAGCTAAAAAAGCCTACTCGTAGAAAATTACATTACATTATAAACACAAAAAACCTCGCAAATTGCGAGGTTTTTTTATTATTTGCCACACGATACGATCGTGCGAGAGCGGAGGGGGTGTATTATTCCGTCCTTATTGGTATCTGTATAACTTAGTCTTATATTTCCCAAATGATCGGTAAAATTGTAAACATATTGATTATAATACCCTTCTGCTGTTGGAATAATTCTTAACTTTAATACAGGGAAGACCCTTATTAGTATCCAATAAAGAAATTATTGGTTACCGTTAGACCGAGCTGCAGAGTATATTATTCTTTTCTCATATATACCCAAGTTGTCAAGTTATCAAGTTTAGAAAAAGGTTCATTAGTATAAATACATTTTTCTTCCACTTCGGAAAAATTTATATCTGCGCAAACTTCACCAGCGACTTCACTTATTATCTCATAATCATCTTCATCTGGTTCTCTATCCAAATAGAAAATTATTTTAAGTTTTTCTAATCCATCAAATCCAACTGCAATAGACCTGATAGAAGGGTATATCATTCCCCATAAGGCTCTTTGTATTGAGATTAATAAATCTCTTCTGATTTCAATTTCTTCCATTTTTGTTCTTTTTACTATGGTGCAGATGGGACTATATGAACCCCATTTTTTGCGTTAATAATTATGCCATTTGTTGTTGGAGCTGGCACTCCATCTTTTACAAAATCACCTATAACCCTACCGAAATCCACTCTTGTCTTTACAGCATTTATTGTTTGAGAAGAAGTTACATTTCCAGAATGAAATGCATCCAATAAACCTTGTGCATCCTCCGTAAGAACACTTCTTCCAACCGTATAATTATTATGACCTACAATATGTTTTCCTTGTTTTCCAATATCAATAATTTCAGAAACTCCTTCCACTCCTGTTTTGGCAGTTGGAAATAACTTCCCTACTAATTTCGCTCCAATTCCTCCTGTTACAGCATCAATAACAGCTCCTTGTACCAGAGGATTTTCAGAAACTTGCATTTGGATATCTGTTTTACCACGTGATTCAGGAATAGAACTAAATGTAGCACCCCAAGGGTTACCAGATGATGGTGGAGTACCTATGCCACCACCCTCAGCACTACCAACCGAAACCGTATTAACTAATCCGTTTGAATTGAAAGTGTCTTTATAAGTAAAGTTTATAGTATGAGATGTTACATTCCAAGTACTATTATTACCTTTATTAACAGTTGTATTGTAAAATCCAGAACCTAATTTATCAGCCCATTGTTCAGCATGGATTCTAGCATCCGATTTAAAAAGATTATTAAAAAAGCCTGCACCTCTTACCCATCTTCCATCTGGATCTGTAAAATTGATAGGATTATTTACCGTATAGTTATACGGAGAATATCTTCTATACATTTCCGCCAGCGGATCTACAACGCCCCATCTACCCAAATCTGGCATATACATCCTTGCGCCGTAATCATACATTCCCATCTCCTGTAACTCCTTACCGTTATACTTGTAGTTCTGGTATTTACCCGCACCAAAATAAGTATTTCCTGTCTTTAAATGACTCATCCCAAATGGGTAGTAATCATTAGCATCTGTTATTTCTAGACCTCCCGTACCCGTATTTTTTGCGAAACTTATCCTTGTATTTCCTAAGTGATCTTTATATTGATAAATGTACTGATTTTTCTGATAATCATAAAATCCTTCACCAGTAGGAAAAAATTGTAAATCAGGGTTTTTAAGAACTAAAATAATTCCACCGCCTCCAAATGGTTGATCAACAGGTGGCTGTATCAGGGAAAATGCCTGGGGCTCCATAGCTCTTGCTGTCATCATTTCTAATTCCGGGCTGACTCCAGGACCTCCTCCAGGGCCCCCCCCTAAAGTGGTGATTTGTCTTTTAAAGTACTGAAATCCATCCAGATACTCTGTTTTTTCTACTGTATTGGTAACAGTATTATATCCTGCAACATTATTTACAGTATTTTTTTCCAGCTTTATTCCATCTGCTCTATACATGGTATTGATAACTACACCGGAAGGTCCCAAGCTTATAATCATTTCCTGAGGAAGGTTTAAATGATTGTATTTGATCTCTGAAATTTGTTTATCCTGCATAGAGATCATGCTGCCATTGGCATCATAATCAATAGTATTTCCAGCACCTCCTTCATAACCTGTCGGGTTATCACTGTGATCTTTAATGCTGGTCGCCTGATTTCCTAAATAGAAATATTCAAGATCATCGATCTCTGTGGCTATGGTTCCCTGCAGCGTAGATGTTCTGTACAGACGAGTGATGTTTCCGTTTATATCATAGGTTAAAGATTCTATATTTTCTTTACTGTACGGATTACCGGGATTTTGATAATATCCTGCGCTCAATCGGTTTAATTGATCATAAGCATAGCCATATCTTTTTGGTTCCAACGAAGGATTATCACCCAAGGTGGTAACAGCCCTCCAATCAACTTCAGCAATGTTTCCATTATATTTAGGGGTTACATTTTTACCTGAAAATTTTATAGGGTCTGGATTATCAATTCCCTGTTTCTGATTGTATTTGATTTTATAAGAAAATAGTTTTCCCCCTAAATCAGGAAGTCCCATCTGATCTTTATTAATATCTGTCATCCAACCCCTGATATTGTATGCATAATCTATACTTTGAAGATTATTTCCGACTTTCTTGTTTTTTAACTGAGAAAGTTCGTTGTATTCATTCTGAACCAATAATTCTTCTGAATTGTTGTCAACTTTATGATAATGTTGTAAAAGCCTGTTTTGAGAATCATAGTTAAAACGTTCTTTTACTATTACTTCTGGTTCTCCAGCCTTCCTTTGATGTTCGGTCAGGGTATTTTGAACGGTTCCTGCAAAATCCAGTTGAGATTCTGTTCTGGTATAACCGCCCAAATGATTGATGGAATATCCTCCCACTGCTCTTCCTTTAGTGTCGTAATAGGTGTAGTTTTTAGTCCAGTTATCATCTTCAATGTTTTTCACCAGGCTCATCACCGGAAGTCCTTTGGTGCTTCGTCCATCATTGGAAAGAACCTCTGTGAGCAGAGCTGCTCCCTGAATATCTGAAGGAAAGGCAGGATTAAAACTGTAGGAAGGATAAGTGTCGTAGTAATTGACACTGAGGATGGTTTCTACATGAAAGAAATAGACATTGGTATAATAAATCAACATCCCATTTTTAGTAAATCCTGTCGCATCTCTTTTTTCTGAAATCACCGTATTTGTAATCTGGCCCTGCATGACACTGCGGTCGCCACCGGACATGATTCCTGTATACGCTACCCGTCCAAAGGAATCATATTTCGTAATCATCCAGTTATTCTGGGCTTTGAGATTGGCATCTTGAGATAATATTAATCTGTCGGCTTTATCATACACCATATATTCCCAGCCTTTTGCTGGTAATTTTTTCTCAACTTGTCTGCCCCGTCCGTCATAATTGTACTGATAACACAGCTGATCTGCAATCGCCTGAGTAATCACATTATTATTAGCAGTGATCTGTTGTACTGCTTTGGGAGAGATTACAAATGACAGCTGTTCATATTCGTTATAAACATAATAGGTGTCTGCATTTTCGGTGGCATTTAAGACTTTCCTTACCAGCAAAGTCTGTCCTTTTCCGTTTTTAAACTCTATGGTTTCATTGCCGTCTTCATCTTTCACTGAGTTTTTATACAATTGGCCTGTTCCATAGGTACCGCTATACGTAATCACGGGTCTAGTAACTCCATTCTCCCAAGTAGTAGTGGTGATATATTTGATCACTTCTCCTGAAACATTGGCATCGTAATTAAATTTTACGGGTTTATCGCTCCATGCATTACCTACTTGTCTCTGCTCTAGGATTCTGTCCAGTGGAGAATTTTCAAGGGTCTTTTCGGCATAGATCTTTTCTGTTCCATAGATGTTGGTTTGAGCAATATCGTATAATGAAGAAGGAACAATCGCTCCATTCAGTGTGCCAGCCTGGGGAACTGGAAGATAATCCTTGGTCTGTCTTCCAAACTGGTCATATTCGATGTTAGATACAACATCTCTTCCTGAGGGAGAGGCTTTGATATTCACGATTTGTTTAGGCCTTCCTAATCCGTCAACATATTGAACGGTTTCGGAAGTTTTGGGCGCAGGAAGTGTAGGATCTGATAAATAGGTCTTTGTATAAATGTAATTTTCTGTAGGAGTTAACTGGGCATGGGCTAAACTCGTGACAAGTAAAGCATTTATAGGAATTATAATTTTTTTCATCTTGCTTATTTTTGATATTGGAAAAAGAAATTCAAAGGATTGGTAGAAGATGCATCTACGGTTCCTGATAATAAAGTGACAGTACAGTTTCCTACAGTATCAATAAATATTTTCCACTGACGGTTAAAACTAGTTTCTGTATAAGTGATTTGACGATTTACAGAAGGAACACAAGCCGGTCCTACTTTACCGATATTTACACCATTTGACCAATTTTGCCAAATGCCATAACCTGAAAATGAAACATTAAAGTTTACATTATTATTAATTGTACCTGTAGAATTATTACTATACTGTGGATTACCTACCATTGAAGAGAAAGTGAAACTACAAGAAACAACTGGAGTACAACTCCCATTTAGGTTAGCTACATTCTGACCATTAGTATTGATATCGTCCAACGCTTTTTGATCTGCTGCTAACTGGCTCGTATCTGATAAATATGTCCCTGCTGGCACAGTGTAAGTGTAAGATCCCCCGACAATACCCCCGCTACAATTATTTCTTGTAAAAATCTCACTTTTTTCTATATTAGAAAAAGTTACTGAAGAGCTAGTAGCATATTTATATTTAAATTCTTTAATTATCTTATTATTAATATCTACAATTTTCTCTAATCTATTGGTTGTGTCATATTTATAATATTCTTTAACACCTGAAGGAGGTGCTATACTTGTTACACCAATTAATGGGTCATGGGTATAAGTGGTAATCTGGTAATTTGCCAGATTAGTATTTTTTCTTAGGTTATCTTCGGCATTTAATAAAGTTTGCTCATTGGTAGGATTTAGAGTATCAGTATTAGATGCTGCCATAATATCATTGACATACATGGCAATATTATCATACAGTGCACCTTCAATTTTTGCTATAGGCAATCTGGAATTATATCCCCAAATAATAGATATAGGTGTTCCGTCTTTTGCTGTATATTGAATAAGATTTCCTTTTACATCATATTTATCCAATGTTACTTCTGTGAAAGAAGAAGAGCTGTTTGAAAGGTCATACGTTTTTATAGATTTTGGCAGTATAAAATTACCTATTTGTGCATCTGGCAATGAAGTTGGATAAACCGTTTCCGTTTTCGACAATGTTTTAGTAACTCCATTATTAGTTTGTGTTACAATAGTTTCCAATGGAATACCAACCATATTTTTACTGAGCAATAGTTGATTCCCTTTTTCCTGAGCATAATTATAAGTAGTTTCACTTATTGATGTGTCTGGGTATATTGTTTTTTGTATACTAGGCTGATATTTATTATTATAGGTTGTGAAGGATTTTGTTTCTACAAAATTACCAGATCCTGTCTGAATATATTCCTTTGTTGTTGTTGATTCTAATAATGATTTATAGAGATTAATACTGTAGTTATGGATTATTCCAGGAAATGAGGCGTCATTTGTCATAGGTGGAATTCTAAAATTTGACAAAGGTTCTAAAATAGATGCGGCAATAAAATATGTATTTAGATTATCAGGATAATTGAATTTATAATTATATGATATTTCTTTAATTAGATTATTGCTATTATCATAAATTTTTTGCTTAAGTAAATCTCCATCTCCAACAATTAATGAAGTACCTCTTTGAGCCATCATAATACAAGATTGATTGTAATCATTAACAAAATAGCTTTCTGTTCTTCCTTGCCCCGTAACTTGTTCAATTACTTTCGAATAACCTATATGATTACCCTGCGGTAATGTAGATGTGCCTTGTCCAGGAGTTGCTTCGTAAACAGATATTTTAAAAGGATAATTGTTGGGGGATTGAGGAGTATTAAAATTCATCACACAAGTAGGATTGGATAACCAACCAGGAGCACTACCTCCTTGAAACCAATTATAGCATCTATTTTCAATTTCAAAAAATTTAGGAAAGTCTGCCAGATTTCCATTAGAAGTAATTTTTGTTCCGTTATTTGAGACCTCATCATAAATATAATTTTTAACTATCGGCACGGCTCCAACTTTTTCCGTTGATTTAATACTTTTAATCCTAATTCCTCCACCAGAACTGTAATTATACTCTACATTGTTAATGATACTTTTCTCATTAACATAATCAATGTGATACGAGTTATTTATAATTGTAGAATTGTTTGGCTGCTGTATGTTTCCAGCTATAAAATCATTAGTATAAGAAGTCCCTATTTCATAATTTCCTGATTGCAATAAAATGCTATCCGTTACTTCCGATGTTTGATAAGAACCCACATTAGGGTTATATATTTTTTTTACAATCTGACCTGTAGATTTGTCTTTAATGTAAATCCAGAAAGACTGGATTATCGCATTTGCAGAAAACTGATAATAAAAATTAAATTTTGCATTTATATTTAATTTTATATTATTCCCTATAACATTAAATTCATTTATACCTCCGGAATGAATCAACCCTCCATTAACAATATTAATATTTTGAGAACCATTTAATTCCTTTCTTGTATTATCATTAATTAAAGATTGCATCGGGAAATTAGAAAAAGTATTAGGCTCGTACTCATACTCTGTTTTTCCACCAGTTGGATGATTGATTGTAGTTAACATGCCTGCCAGAGAATACAATGAAGCTCTTCTATCGGATAAATAATGTTTTCCATCAGATGAAAAATCTTTATATATCTTGATTCCACCATCATTCGGATTAAAGGTTGGTGATGCAAAAGTTTCCTCATACCAATATTCTGCTTGATTCCGTTTAAAGGATGTTACATTAAAAACATTTTCACCTTTAAGGTATTTTGTTGGATTGGGAATAAATGTATCACTATTATTCTGGCCATTATAATATCCCCAAAAATCTGTAGAAAAGCTTAATTTGTTAGGTAAATTATATATTGAATTATATTCAAATGAATACTTTTCATTTTTTATTGATTCTGTAAGGTTAAGCAAACGTAATCTGTGGGTAAATATTTTGTTATTGTTAGCCCCTAGCCAAAGAGCTAACGGGCTAGTGTCTAAGTTATCCGTAGCAACAAAATAATCATAATTAAAATCATACTGCTGAATAAGCTTATATTTGTTAAAAATCTTTACTGAAGAAAGTTTTTTAGAATTAGCGACATCTTCTCTTTCTGTCCATACAAATTCTATTTTCCCATTACTAAACTCTATTTTCTCTAAAAAGCTTTCATCAACTTTGAGCTTACTACATTCAGTGAGTCCATTTTCTTTTAAATACCCAAGGTTTACATTTGTGTCATAAGTATAATCAGTTCTTATATTTTTACAGCCAGACAATCTATCATTAACCGTTGTTGCAGAATAATAAAAGTTAACCTGATTTCCCTTAATATCTTCAATTTTAGTAAGAAATCGTGAAAGACCATCTATAGAATATTGCCCAATAAGAGATCTGGAAGTTTCTCCTTTTTCATAAGAATAATTTATTCCTTTTTCATCGGTAACCTGAAATTTGTAATCTCCGTATGCACCGGGTTGAAATCCTGACGAAGGAATTATTTTAAAATTGATATTTGGTTGACCTGCAATGGCAAATTTCGGATAATCAGTTTTTGTAGTTTTAGACATATCCAAATACGCTTTATATGCTGTATGTGGAAGATTAATTAGAAATTGATCCGGTTGGAAATCATCATTTATATATATAAATCCAAAACCACTCATAAATGACACAAAGAAATTTGAATAAAATGCATTTGTTTGTGTGCTTGTATTCCAAGGGAGAATAGGACATACTGCTACTGAACCCGCTGAGCCTATAGCATTTTTTGGATAAGTATTATAATAACCATTTATACTAAAATCATTAGCTCCGGCAACAACATGCGAAACTCTACCTCCTGCGTTTAGATTCCACCCCAAACCTATAGATGACGCCTCATCATTTACTTTTATACCGCCTGCATGATAAGAAATAGAAATTGGGAGTTCTATATCTCCTTCTTTAATGGTAAATATAGGAATGCTAATATCAGGAACACCAGTATATAATGACACTGGGGTTTCTGTATATCTAAATAACGCAGCTGCATCTGGAGATTTAGCAGCTGTGCTATTTACAGCATTTTGTATAATAGATTTTGAATCTGTTTGAGATTGAGCCTGTATTATTGTTATAAATAAAGCTGAAATTAGAATTATTAATTTTTTCATCTTAGTTTATTTCTTTATAAGTTTCGCACTAGCTGTTTTATTCGTATCCGTTTTCACAGTAACCAGATAAGCTCCCTGAATCAAATTCTGAGTATTAATCTTCGTTACCTTATTTTTGGTCTTAAAGTTTTGGAGCTGTCTGCCTCCCATATCGTACAGCGTAATATCAGCTTCCTTGAATTCAAAGCCGGTTTCTACATACGCATAATCGGTTACAGGATTCGGGTAGATTTTAATTTCCTGTTTCTCAATCAACTTGTCAATCTGGCTGTCACCAAGTTTTACAATCTTCCAGTTCTCTTTTCCGAGTTCTTCGGCACTGGTTCCTGCTAAAATGATGGAGCCGTCTCTGTTGAGTCTGAGATCAGATAATCTTTCCTCTTTCTTTCTGGATTCTCCTTTTATATGTTTTCTCCATTGCTCATTTCCATCCTGATTTAAGTACAGCATCCAGAAGGTTTCATCATCGCTTTCTATCCTTCCTTCGGCCTGGGTATATCCACCAAGTAAAATACCTTTTGAAGATGTATCATCTGCTGAATGCAGGACACTCATTCCCATCAATACATCTCTGTTCTTGAAATTGAAAGACTTCTGCCAGATTTCTTCACCTCTTTCATTCAGTGAAATCAGCCACAAATCCGTTCCTTCTTCAATACCAACAGATTTATTTCCTGATCTTTCGGATCTGGATTCGCCACCGATAATGTAACCGTTTGAAGTAAGTGCTAAGGTTCTCAGATGATCATCTCCTTTTCCACCGTAATTCTTTTCCCATTCTACTTTCCCATCTTTGTTGAGTTTGATGATCCAGTAATCTCCTTCACCAAAGTTTTCGGTCTTCTTTGATCCTCCAGTATTGCTTCTGGAATAGATCCCTAACAATGCTCCGCCATCTTTGGTAGGAATCATTTTTTCCACTTCATCCAATCCTTTTCCACCTAAAATTAATTGAGAGAGTTCTTTTCCGTTTTTGTCGAGTTTTATAACCAGAACATCTTTGGAACCATATCCTTTAGCTGAATTTTGTACATTTCCGGCCACAAAAAATCCTAAATCCGTAGTTTGAATAACGGATCTTGCTTCTTCATCGGAAGAAGTTCCTAAAGTTTTCTGCCAAAGCTCATCTCCGAATTCATTGATGCGGATCAGCCAAATGTCAGAACCTCCTTTGGATTCGTCTTTTTTATCTAACCCTTTGTTTGAATACGAAGTTCCTGCCAGAAGAAATCCTCCTTCTTGAGTGGCTAT
>Ga0308164_10005305_pt1 | contig 10461 bp, 8 predicted proteins | sample PhyTR2_FD_201031 | JGI IMG/M metagenome (GOLD analysis project Ga0308164, IMG submission 201031) | Phyllosphere microbial communities from UC Gill Tract Community Farm, Albany, California, United States - DLSLT.R2 | ecosystem: Host-associated > Plants > Phyllosphere > Unclassified | place: USA... | reverse complement strand
ATGACAAGAAGCGCTTTCATTTCCACGCATTCATTCTTATCGAAGCCAAGCACACCCACCCTGATTCGATCATTCATTATCGGAAAGGGCATTGGCTGGAAAAGCTCCTAGCCTCGCGTGACATTGGATTCAACATCGCTCCACCGAAAGACCAAATGCACTACGTAGCAGACAAACAAGTCAACTACATGTACGTAGCCAAGAAGGGGCCGAAGCTGGAAGATGCACTGGTGCGTATCTCGTACCTCTACAAAGTCAGAAGTAAAGAAGGCGTACAGGGGCAGATTTACACAGCCAGCACCAACAGGGAGCCAAAGATTGTTTTCCCTATCGATGCCCCAGCATCGAAAGAAGAAGCAATTTCAACCGAAGATAAAGGAAACGATATGACGACACTGACAGCAACAGCATTCAAGTACGTAGGCGGATTGTACGAGACGGCAATTGACGCCCGTATGAACGTAGCAGAGATTCAAGCCTTCCTGAAAGACAATGGTATTGTTCGGTCACTCTGGCAGGTACGGAACGACCTGAACAATGTATTCGGCTTTACCGGCTTCGCAGACGCTCATACAGCCCCGCCAAGGCCAAATGTAGCGGAGCTGGACAAGATGATTGACAGGACGCCAGAAAGGCTCCTACGCCCGCTTACGGGCCTTACAAGACATGAAAGGATACACGCACCATGAAGGATTCACTCCTACGCTACATCAAGGCATTGCCAGCCAAGGCCGATACGCCCAAAATAGACGCCCTGAATTCTAAGGCCGTCTCTTCTGACCCTTCCCAGCCAGCCACCAAGGCTGAGCCTTGGTGGGCACCAGATGCCGTAGCAGCAGCACCAATGCCAGCGCCAGCAGCTAAGACGCCAGCACCAGCCAAGATGAACGCTACGGTAGTGGCTGAACTGGCCCGTATTGCCAGCCGGTCAAAGCAGTAACGTTCAGTCGTTTGGTAGCAGGTAATCCGTGTAGAACGTTCCTTTGATCTCTTCCGGGGATTCGAAGCGCTCTCCCCAGAAAGCGGATGTCATCCGTTTGCTTACCGTAAATACGCAAACAATTAGCCCGGTCCTACCTCGTGCCGGCTCTCCCTTTTTTACATCGTCACCATCGTCGAAATCATAAATGACTGATTCGACTTTTGGCGGCGTAACTTCTCCATGATCGGTAACCCACATAGAGTTTGTACCGCTGCGCAGGAACTGCATTCCGATAGTGGGAACGAACGATAAACGTACATGCCTGTTCGCATACAGCGCCTTGAGCTTCCCCTGCTCCTTGTACTGCACAAGAAGCAAAACGGGTTGCTTGCCATCTGATTCAACTTTCTGATTTTCCACGTTATCTCCTAGCTAATGGATGATGCAATTATGTCACTGATGAAAAATAAGGCAACCCCCTTCAGTAGCTTATTTGCAACAGTCTTTCTGTCGTACAGAATGGCTCATTAGGGTATACCGCATAGAACCAAGCGAACTGAGCCATAAACATAGCTCAATAGGGTTGACTGTAAGTGAGCCACCCGTTATTATTGAGCCACCTACCCAATTGAGCCAGAAAGGAACAAACATGAAAACGGTCTACTACGGACGTATCTCCACCACCGAAGGCCAAACCAGCGCCAGCCAGATCGAAGACGCAGCGAAACACGGTGTCGATGCCAAGCACGTACACATTGACGAAGGCGTGAGCGGCTACCACGTTGCACCGATGGACCGTACCGAATGGAAGCGTGTAATGGACAAGCTGTCTGACGGTGGAACCCTGTACATCCGCTGGACTGACCGTATCAGCCGCCGCTATGACGAACTGAGCCGCGTCATGACGGAACTGATGGGCATGGGCGTCAAGGTAGTCTGCACCCTGAACGGCATGGTATTCGATGGCACGGCCACTGACGCCACCCAGAAGGCAATCCGGGATTCCCTGCTGGCCTTCATGGCAGCACAAGGCGAAGCCGACTACCTGAACCGCAAAGAAATGCAGAAACGCGGCATCGACATCAAGAAAGCCGCAGGCGGGTACAAGGGACGCGCTAAGACGCTGGACCCGGCTACGGTGAAAGCATGGCGTGCCGAGAACGGCAAGAGCATTGCGGAGACGGCAGAACACTTTGAAATCTCGGTTGCCACCGTCAAGCGCTACTGCCAGTGACAACCCGACCTGCTTCCTCTGCTGTCAGAGGGGGCTAGGGTACGGCTCCCCAAGCTGAACGTGTCGAAGCAACGCGATGTAGTAATCCTGAACCACATGCGCTCTATCACGAGCCGCAATCCACTTTTCGATGTCATCAACCGTAGCGTTATCGATGGCATTCAGTTCATCCCATGCTGCTTGGTTAGCCTCCGCTGCTTCGTTAGCCTTTTCAAGTGCATCCTGTACCGCTTGCGGTAGTTGCTTCATACACTATCCTTTCAAGATTGATAAGACTTTAGTGTATGCCTATTGTTGAACCGAGGACAAGTCGATGCATGGGGGCAGGAAGCGTGTAAAGGCCCACCACGGGCCTCTTACCTATCGGTTGATACCAACCCAGCCTGACTCAGCCAAACTCAACCAAGGCCCGTTAAATGGCCTTCCTATCGATTGTGCTGAATTGATAGGCTTTAGCCCGAATGCATGCCAGCACGACATAGCCTCTCAAACGCGATTAGAGGCCCGTAGAGCCGTTCTACGGTGCGGATGCTCCTTTCCCCCTCCCGGCCCCCTGTGGCCGCCCTGTGATATTTTAAAGCTGGCCTATGGCCCGTCAGCAGCGCGCCCGCCAGTGCTAAGCCACGGTGGAGCGCTCCGATAGTTTTCAGGATTGGCCGAGGCATCCGGCCAGATGGGCACTTTCCAAATTTATTTTTTGAAAATTCTCGGCTGGGGAATTGCCTGTCAAGTCGTCTCGACTGGCTTACGCAGCTTCTTCGACCTGAAGCCAACGTTCACTTCCATTTCGTGTAGCTGTACTTCCCCTTGGTAGTGCATCGCCATCATCACATCCGGGCTATCGCTTTGCTTCTGTATGTCCCCATCTATCTCCGTAATCGTCAATATCTCTACCTCCTTCTTGTAGACCAGATACGTAACAACGTTGTCCACCTTGGACGCGGTAACAAGGACGCTCAACCGTTGCAACAGTTCGTTAGCTCTGGATCGTCCTTCGTAGCTCTCCAAGTCCAACCGGGCAAAGAAGTCAGCCTTGTCCGTGATACGGTCAGCGGCAAGAGACTTTTCCAACTCGATACGCTTCTGCTCCAGCCGTGCAATCTCGTCGTCAGCGTCCGCCACAAGCGCTCGTATCGCTGGAGACGGACGAGTACGCAGGAATTCTAGATTCGCTTCCATATCACGCTGTAGCACCGCCTTGCGGCCTTCTACTTCGTTCAGTTGCACTTGAAGGCTACGGGCGTCACTCTGCACCAACGCCAAGCTATTGACCTTCGTAAGCAACTCGCGGAACACATCCTCCGACCTGTCCAGCCGGATTGCCTTGGCTTCGCATCTGCCCTTGGCAGCTTCGTAGCAACGAAGGTACTTCCGCTGCTCCTTGCCCTTGCTGTACACATTCAACGCCGCATGGCAATGCGTACACTTCAACAGCTTCGACCAGACATTGAATTGTTGGGATTGTTTCGTTGATCGTGCCCTGAACCTGTCCGTAGTCGCCTTTTGTGCAGCATAGAACATGGTCTCATCAATGATTGGCGGATATAAGCCCGTGATCGGTTCGCCCACTGGCACCCGTTCTTTACCCTTGCCCCGGTACGGTTGATAGATGCCTAGCACTGTCGGACTCTTCAGAATCTGATCGACGCTGGACGGCCCCCAGCCGGTTTTTCCTCTGAAAGCTGGAATCCCACGCTCGTTCAGGTTACGGGCGACAATGTTCTTGCCGTAGCCATCAAGCGTCATCTGGAAGATGTCACGCACAATCCCCGCCTTGGCTTCGTTGACAACGTAATGCGTCGGCTTCTTCTTCGGGTTGTCCCGGTCCTCTTCCCTGTACACCGCGTCCAGCCATCCCGGCTTGGTGGCTCCCATTGGCTTCCCTGTACGGGCAGCTTCCTGCTTGTTTCGCCATGCCATCCCGACACGAACAGACTTGTGATGGCTTTCCCGGTGCGACCGTGACATTTCCATGATGGACACGATTAGGTCAAGCTCCTGCACCTGTCCAGCCTTGTACAACTTGTCATCGTTGACAGAGACGATGTTTATTCCTGCATTCAGCAGATCAAGGAACCTCGGAAGCGCTTCCCTTGGGTGTTGACGAGACAGGCGGTCAAGCGATTCCACGATAAGGTAGGAGCCAACCGGGATTGACTTGGCTTCGACCAGTTCAAGGAAGCGGCGTAGTTCGGCCTTGTCGTCAGTGGCGTTCTTCCCACGGTAAGCCGACTTGGCACGATCAAGGAATGTGTACTGTTCGTCCTCGACAAGTTGAAGATCATGCTTCAGACAATACTCAACGGCGATGTCCTTCTGTCGCTTGAGACTGCCTTCTTCATTCTGCTGAATATGCGAGAAGCGGCGGTACGAATATGCAAGTGGTTTGAGCGTGTTTGGGTTCATACCCACAGTCTAACGAACTGGGGTGTAAAGCGCCAGTAGAGCTACATTTTCAAGCAGCCCGGCATCGGCGGCGAGGTGCGCTGGCACCAGGATGCCACCTTCTTCGACACCACGCCGATCAGCGTCACCACCTTCTGGTTCGCGCTGGAAGACGCCACCATCGAGAACGGCTGCCTGTGGACCCAGCCCGGCGGCCACCGCGGCCCGCTGCGCGAACGCTTTTTGCGCGACGGCGACGGCATCGCGATGGAAAAGCTGGATGCGACGCCGTGGCCCGACGATGACAGCGCCGTGCCGCTCGAGGCGAAAGCGGGCAGCCTGGTGTGCTTCCATGGGCTGCTGCCGCATTACAGCGCGCCGAACCGCTCGCCGGTGTCGCGGCATGCATTCACCTTGCATGTGACGGATGCGCGTACTGCATATTCGGCGCGTAACTGGATTCAGCGCGATGCGGGGTTGCCGGTGCGGGGGTTCGAGTAGGTTTTTGCGACTTTGTGAAATACGTAGCGCAGTTATTTTGGCAAGCGCGTCAACGTCGCCCCTGCGAAGGCAGGGGTCCAAGTTCCTTGCATTGTTACGCACGCAAACTTGGGGCCCTGCCTTCGCAGGGGCGACGGTTTTACGGCTAACTATTTATATAAATCCGTCAGCTCGACCTCAAGCCAGCGACGCCGCCAGCAGTTCCGCATCCTCCCCCGCCGGTATCCGCATCGGCGCCGCCGGATCCGTTACCGCCCGCCACACGGCGTGCGCGACGTCCCCCGCCTGCGTCACCGGGCCATCCCCCATCACGCTGCCGAACACCGTTTCCAGCATCGGCGCATACACGTCCGGCACCGTGGCCTGCATGCGGCCGCGCGCATTCTGGCCGAAGCGCGTCGTCGGCGAGCGGCCCGGCAGCACCAGGCGGGCGCGGATGCCCAGCGGCGCCAGTTCCAGCGCCAGCGATTCGGTGAAGGCATTCACGGCCGCCTTGCTGGCCGTGTAGACCGACAGCAGCGGCAGCGGCGCCAGCGTGACGGTCGAGGTGACGTTGACGATCACCCCGGCGCCGCGCGCGCGGAAAGCCGGCAGCACCGCCTGCGTCATGGCGATGGTGCCGAGTGCATTCGTGTCGAACACGGCGCGCGCGGTCGCCATCGACGTGGCTTCCAGCGGATACAGCACGCCGATGCCGGCATTGTTGACGAGCGCATCGATCGGACCGGCGGCCTCGATGGCGGCCCCGATGCTGGCGGCGTCGGTGACGTCGAGCGCCAGCACGCGCAGGCGGCCGGACGGCGGCAGCGCGGTGGCAAACAGCGTCGGATCCGGCGTGCGCATGGTGGCGACGACATCCCAGCCGCGCTCGAGGAACAAGCGGGCGGTATCGAGGCCGAAGCCGGACGAGCAGCCGGTGATCAGGACGGTGGACATGGCGAACTCCTGTGGTGGGTTGAAGTAGCGCTACGATAAGCGCGCCCCTCAAGACGCGCTACAATCGTCAGTCCATAAAACATGTTCAGGAGTCCAGACATGATCGATCCCCTGGCCGAAGTGGTGAGCCTGCTGCAGCCGAGCGTGCGCTTCACCAAGATCGTCGGCGGCGCCGGCCGCTGGCAGGTCAGGCGCGCCGAAACCGGGCAGCCTTCGTATTGCGTGATCCTGGACGGCAGCTGCCGCATCGCCTTCGGCGGCGAACCGCCCCTGACGCTGGCGCCCGGCGACTTCATCCTGATTCCCGCTACCTGGGACTTCGCGATGTCGAGCATGCAGGCGCCGCCGGAGGAAGATGCCGATATCCCGCCGGTGATGCTGCAGCCGGGCGAATTCCGCCTCGGCTCGCAGGACGGCGCGCCGGACGTGCGCTACATCATCGGCCATTGCGTGTTCGGCTCGCCCGATGCGGCGCTGCTGGTGTCGCTGCTGCCGCGCCTCGTGCACGTGCGCGGCGAGCAGCGCCTGGCCACGCTGGTGCAGCTGGTGAACGACGAATCGCGCGCGCAGCGGCCCGCGCGCGAGGTGGTGATGGCGCGCCTGCTGGAAGTGCTCCTGATCGAAGCGCTGCGCTCCACGGTCGGCACGGCGGCCTCGCCCGGCCTGGTGCGCGGCCTGGCCGACACCCGCTTGGCCGCGGCGCTGCGCCGCATGCACGAAGCGCCGGCGCGCGCCTGGACCGTGGCCGAACTGGCGCAGGAAGCGGCGCTGTCGCGCGCCGCCTTCTTCGAGCGCTTCAGCCGCGCGGTCGGCGTGGCGCCGATGGCCTACCTGCTAGCCTGGCGCATGGCGCTGGCCAAGGACCTGCTGCGGCGCGGCGGCTGCGCCGTCGCCGAGGTGGCGGCGCGGGTCGGCTACAGTTCGGCCAGCACCTTCAGCGTCGCCTTCGCGCGCCATGCCGGCGTGCCGCCGGCGCGGTTTGCGCGCGGGTAGCGGCACGCGGCACGGTCAAGCGCCCATCGCCCGCCGCATCCCCCGCCCACCCACGTCCACCCCGTGCACGCTGACCCGGTTGCGCCCGTACTGCTTGGCGTGATACAGCGCCTCGTCCGCCCGCCGCAGGATGTCTTCCCAGCGCGCGTCATCGTCCGCCAGCGCCGCCACGCCGACGCTGACCGTCATCGGCACCGTGTACCCGTCGGCGACCAGCGGCGACGCCGCCACCGTCGCGCGCAGGCGTTCGGCGACGCGGCACACGTCGTCCGGCCGGCTGTCCGCCACCAGCACCGCGAACTCCTCGCCGCCGATGCGGAACCAGGCGTCACAGCCGCGCAGCACCTTTTCCGACACGGCGGTCACGTGGCGGATGGCGCTGTCGCCCACGGCGTGGCCGTGGCGGTCGTTGACCGTCTTGAAATGGTCGATGTCGAAGGTGATGAAATGGATGGCGGCGCCGCTGCGCCGGCTGCGGCGGAATTCGCGGCCGGCGATGTCCTGCAGCGCGCGCCGGTTCAGCCAGCCCGTCAGCGCATCGGTGAGCGAGGCGCGGCGCAGGGCGCGGGTCTGGTCGTGGGTGACGATCAGCGCGCAGCTCATGGTCGCCACCGACAGGAACACCAGCACGAACAGCGAGCCCGAAGTCTGCAGGAACTGGCTGCCCATGAAGGTCAGGGGATTGCCGCCGCTGACGGCCTGGTACAGCGTGCGCAGGCTTTGCTGGAGCGCGAAAAACACTTCCAGCACGATCATCGGCAGGTAGGCCAGGCGCGCGTCCCGGTCCGGCTGGCGCCACAGCAGCCAGGCCGCGCTCAGGTCGATGGCGACGATGACGGGCGTCAGCAGGAACATGCGGCAGCTCACCGCGGCCTGGATGGCCGGCGCCAGGTGCACGCCGAACACCAGCAGCGCCAGGCCGGCCAGCACGTCCCAGCGCGGGCGCAGGCTCAGGTGGCGGCGCAGGCCGGCCAGGATGCCGTAGTGGCCGGCGATGTACAGCACGTTACCGCAGGCCGGCACCAGGAAATGGTGCCAGTCCAGCTTGATGGCGCAGGCGCCGATGACGCTGCTGGCGGCAAAGAACACGCCGGCCACGGCCCAGTTGAACAGGCAGACCCGGCGCGAACTGGCCAGGTACAGGAGGCTCATGCTGACGGCCATGATCGTGGCCGCCAGCGCGGCGGCCACCACCAGTGTGAACGAATCCATATACCCTTTGCCCTGAACGATGCTCGATTTATATTTCCTTAAGTATAAAACTCTTGCCTGTATAGAAATCTCACGCATTGTTTCAGTAGCAGAAAAACATCGCGTGTCCGCTTGCGCCGGGTTCGTCCGACAGCCGGGCATGCCGGGTCCGCAGCGTCAAATTATGCACATTTACTACACTCATATGTTTGTAACAGCCTTGTTACAAATCAAGTAAACCTACGCGTATGGCGGAAGAATAGAATATTTTCTTTCTTTCAACTCTGCAGGGAAAACATGATACGTTTGCCGATCGGCCTGGTGGCGCTGTGCTTCACCATGTCAGCAATCGCTGCGGAACCATTCGACGACAAGTTCCGCCAGCTCGACGAACTGCTTCCGACCCCGACCACGATCCGCACCGCCTCCGGCGCCCCGGGTCACGCCTACTGGCAGCAGCGCGCCGACTACCAGATCCGCGCCACGCTCGACGAAGCCAAGCGTTCGATCACCGGTGCCGAGACGATCACGTACCACAACAACTCGCCGGACAGCCTCAGCTACCTGTGGGTCCAGCTCGACCAGAACATCTACAAACCGAACTCGGACGCGCGCACCAGCGCCACCCTGCCCTCGCGCGACGCCTGGCAGGCGCGCAGCCCGACCGACGGCGTGAAGTTCGACGCCATCCGCACCGTGCTCGAAGCGCGCACCTTCCCGGGCGGCTTCAACATCAAGAGCGTCAAGGACGGCAGCGGCCGTCCGCTGCACTTCATCATCAACCGCACGATGATGCGCATCGATTTGCCGCAGGCCCTGAAGCCGGGCGCGCGCACCGCGTTCAGCATCGAGTGGGATTACAACATCACCGAATCGAAGGTGCTGGGCGGCCGCTCCGGCTTCGAACAGTTCGAGGACAAGAACGACCTGTTCGAGATCGCCCAGTGGTTCCCGCGCATGGCGGCCTATTACGACGTCTACGGCTGGCAGCACAAGCAGTTCCTGGGCGCCGGCGAGTTCACGCTCGAATTCGGCGACTACGACGTGCAGGTCACCGTGCCGGCCGACCACGTGGTGGCCTCCACCGGCGAGCTGCAGAACCCGGACGCGGTGCTGAGCGGTGCCCAGCGCGACCGCCTGCAGCGCGCGCGCACCGCCGACAAGCCGGTCGTCATCGTCACCCAGGCCGAGGCCGAGGCGAAGGAAAAAGTCCGCGCCGCCGGCAGCAAGACCTGGCACTTCAAGGCGAAGAACGTGCGCGACTTCGCGTTCGCCTCGAGCCGCAAGTTCATCTGGGATGCGCAGGGCTACAAGAAGGACGGCACCAACGTGCTGGCCATGTCCTACTACCCGAAGGAAGGCAACCCGCTGTGGGGCCAGTACTCGACCCAGTCGATCATCCACACCATCGACCAGTACAACAAGTATTCGTTCGACTATCCGTATCCGGTGGCGATTTCCGTCAACGGCCCGGTGGGCGGCATGGAATACCCGATGATCTCGTTTAACGGCCCGCGTCCGACCAAGGACAAGAAGACCGGCGAGCTCACCTACTCCAAGCGCACCAAGTATGGCCTGATCAGCGTGATCATCCACGAAGTGGGCCACAACTACTATCCGATGATCATCAACTCGGACGAGCGCCAGTGGACCTGGATGGACGAGGGCCTGAATTCCTTCGTCCAGTACCTGGCCGAGCAGGCCTGGGAAGAGCATTATCCGCAGTCGCGCGGCGAACCGCGCGTGATCGCCAGCTACATGAAGAGCCAGAACCAGGTGCCGATCATGACCAACTCGGAATCGGTGCTCCAGTTCGGCAACAACGCCTATGCGAAACCGACCGCCGCGCTGATCGTGCTGCGTGAAACCGTGCTCGGCCGCGAACTGTTCGACTTCGCGTTCAGGGAATACGCACAGCGCTGGAAGTTCAAGCGTCCGACCCCGTCCGACTTCTTCCGCACCATGGAAGATGCGTCCGGCACCGACCTCGACTGGTTCTGGCGCGGCTGGTTCTACACCACCGACGCGGTCGACGTCAGCGTCGACGGCATCAGCGAGTACACCATCGGCACCAAGGATCCGGAAATCGAGAAAGCCTGGCAGAAGGCCCAGCGCGACGCCCAGCCGGTCTCGATTACCGACCAGCGCAACAAGGGCACGCTGCCGCGCCGCGTGGATGCGCATCCGGAGCTGAAGGACTTCTACAACGAGCACGACGACTTCACCGTCACCAACAAGGACCGCAACAAGTACAACGAGGAGACCGAAGGCCTGGAAGACTGGGAAAAGGCACTGCTGA
>Ga0308164_10005302_pt1 | contig 10465 bp, 19 predicted proteins | sample PhyTR2_FD_201031 | JGI IMG/M metagenome (GOLD analysis project Ga0308164, IMG submission 201031) | Phyllosphere microbial communities from UC Gill Tract Community Farm, Albany, California, United States - DLSLT.R2 | ecosystem: Host-associated > Plants > Phyllosphere > Unclassified | place: USA... | reverse complement strand
CTGTGTTCTTCGGCCACATTGCACGCCACGCACAGCGCGAAGCCTGTCTTGCCCATCTTCGGACGCGCCGCCACGACGATCAATTCGCCGGCGCGCAGGCCGCCGCTGAGCTTTTTGTCGACCTCGGGAAATCCTGTCGATATCGCCCTGGTCTGGCCGCTCATCCGTCGCTCGATCTCTTCGACGTGCGCGACCATCTCGTCGGACGCACGCACCGGCTCAATCCGCACGCGCGCCTGGGCCAGCTGCTCGAGCGCGGAAGACGCCTGGTCGACCATCGCGCCCGCTTCTGCCGGCGACGTGGCTGCCGCCTCGGCCACGTCGCGGCCGAACTTGATCAGTCCACGCTTGATGGCTTTGTCGCGCACGATCGTGGCGTAGCGGCCGATGTTCGCCGCCGATGGCGTCGTCTGTGCCATCGAGTTCAGGTAAGGCAGGCAGTCGCCCAACTTGGCGCGCAGCGCGTCGCCCAGCGAAATCACGTCGCAGCTGCGGCCGGCGGCCAGATTGCGCATCAGCTCGCTGAAGATGACGGCGTGGTCGGACAGGAAAAAGTGTTCGGCGCGGAGATCGCCGAGCCGATCGACCGCATCGTTGTCGCGCAGCAGGGCGCCGATGACGCTCTGCTCGGCGTCCAGGTTATGCGGTAACGTTTTGATTTCGTTGCTCATGCTGCCTCTTTCGATTCGTGGATTTTCTGTGCTGCCTTGCCCTGCGTGGTCAGGAAGTACTGGCCATTCCCGTCAATCGCCCACAGCTTCAGGTAGTTGCCCTCGACGTACTTGCGGAAGGCGGCGCGCCAGTCCTTGTAGCGCTTGGTGGCGCCCGTGCCACCGGGTAGGAAGCGGCGTCGGAATTCGACCCACGCCAGCGCCGTGAAGTCCTGCGGCAGCCCAGCCTCCTCAGCGTAGAGCCACAGCGGCGTGTAGTCGCGCAGCGGTCGTTCATTCGCAGCGGTGCAAGCGTCGAGAAACGTCTTCAGCACAATCGCCCCGGGCTTCCTTTCGGTCGGCGCAAGGCCCCCGTCAGGGGGTTTGGGGGTAGTTATTTGGTTATTGGTTATTGGTTCTTGGTTAGTTTGTGATCCGGCTGGCTGTGGGTTGCCAGTAGCAAGCGGATGGGAACCGGATGGAAACCCGCTGGGTTTATCGTCGGTTGCTACAGCTTTCTTTGGGCGGCCACCTTTCTTGCCATTGGTTTTCGCAGTTTCGGCCTTCGTGTGATAGTCCGTGATGACCTGGTCGCAGATCGCATGCCGGTAGCCGGAATCGGTTTTCGTGAATTTAAAGCGCAGGTGACGTTCAACGATGCGACGCTCTTCTTCGCTCTCGGCGCCAATTTGCTCGCACAGGACGTCGAGGTCGAGCGACAATGGTTCTTCCCGGTCGTAGTAGATGTCCAGCATGTCGCGGTAAATCCACCGGGCGTGCCGGGTCATATTGACCGTGCCCGAGCGGAAGTCGCCGATGTGGAAAGGGTAGTAATTCATGATGTGGCTTTCCAGGTAATTGCTATACCCACACCGCCTCCGCGCGTGCCGGGCCAAACAACGCCGCCACGAGCGGATCGCGCCCACTGAATGCTGGCCAGCTGCGCACGATCGCCTGGAATGGCACGCTACCGCGCTCCTCGACACGTGGCAACTCTTGGCCGAGCAATATCTTGGGAATCAGCTTGGCGCCGGGCGCTAGGCCATGGTGCCAGAGGTAGCACACGCCCTGGCCCAGCTCGCTCTTGATGCGCACGCGATATACGCGCTGCTCGTTCTCGAGCTCCTCAAGACGACGGCGTATTGTGAAGTTGGAATATCCAAGCTCGAGTCCGAGTGGATCGACAAGACGTGGCCCAAGCTTGAGGGCTTCCTCGATCGCTGCGGGCAGTTGCGCGATCGGGACTTTGCGTTTTGAGGGGATAGTCATGGCGGCGGCATCCCGATTTGCGCAGCGGCCTGATCAGTAATCTCAGCACTGTGCGCGCGCCAGCCGGCCTGCCACCACTGGATTGCAGCGGCACCGTGGTTCATGTCATGGTCATCGATGCCGAGGCCCTTGTCGAACGCAGCGGCGCCACGGTCCATCATCATCGCGTGGGTGACGATCTGGTCCATCAGCGGCCTCCCTGCGTGTCGATTGCCTCACGCAGCTTTTGGCGAGCATGGTATTCAGCGCGGCGCGTTTTGTCGCACCGGTTCGAGACGGCTTCCCGATCGTGCTTGCGCCAGTCCCGCGCCTGGTGTGCGATTTTTTCGTCCGGAGTCGCTTTCCGGTTTTCCTGGTCTTGCATGATGTCCTTCCTGTCAGTCTGATGTGGCCCAGGCGTGGGCGCGCGGTTTGAAATCGCCTTTAAAGACGCCGGTGAAACCCGCCCGTTGCAACTACGCGACCTGGGAAACGCTGCACATGGCCATGACGTGGCCATTCGCCGCGGCGCCGGGCCGGGTTAGGATTCGCTGCTGGTGTCGCTGCCGCCCGCATGTGTGCAAACGCGGCCTGCCGCACGAACGGAGCAACGTGCTGCCCGATGCTGGCGCAGAACTGGCGCAGCGCCAGATCTTCCGTTTCGTTGAGAGGCACCTTCAGCGTGTTCTCGCGCTTTGGGTTCGGCTTGTGAGTCTGGTGCGTCATGTTTTCTCCTGGTGGTGCGGTGATTCAGGGGTGAGTGAAGGCGAGTAACGTCCCCAGGACAACTTACTGGCCGATAAAAACCCGCATCGAAAATGCGGGGTGCTGTTGGTCAATCAGCCAGTTCTGGCCAAGTTCTGTGCCAGTCGTTCGGCTTGAGGTGTTTCCGCGAAACCGCGCCGAGCGTCTTTTGCTCAATCTCGACGCATCGTTCTGGCGAGATCGGGGCCGTGCCACTGGCCATTTGAGAAAGGTAGGAAGGGGATACGCCAAGTTCAGCTGCAAGCGCTGCGCCGCGTCCACGTTCGGCTGAGATGTAGGTTTTGAGGTCCATGCACGCAGTTTAGTAACTGCTAAATCAAAAGTCAAGTGAATACTAATTTAGAAAACTCTAAACTGATGCCCATGAACATCACAGAAACTCGCAGGGAAAACTTAAGGCGCTGGGTTGTTGAGAACGGCACGCCAGCAAAAGAGCGGAGCTTGTTCTCTCAGCTAAAAGCCAATGGCTCATTCGGAGAGCGTGTAGCGCGGCGGCTTGAGGCCGACTATCGGATGGGAGATGGCTATCTAGATCGCCCCATAGGCGAACTGACGTCCAGCGAGCACGCCAAGTCGATCGTGGGCGACTCTATGCGCGTGGTCGCGGTAGAGAAAGACGATGCGAGGCTCACACAGATCATGAAGGTCCAGATCAAAGTGCAGGCCGGGATGACCGGCTTTCAGGTCGAGCCAGAGCATTACGACGGCGAGACAATGGGCGTGCCTACGGAATGGATTCGTAACGAGCGGTTCGTGATGTCGGACCTATTGGCAATCGTCGTGCGCGGCGAGAGTATGGAGCCGGCACTGTTTGAAGGCGATGTTATCGTGGTAAATACCGCCGACAAAACCTTGGTGGATGGGACAGTCTATGCGGTGAACTACGAAGGCGAAGTTGTGGTCAAGCGCATGGTGCGCGACGCCGGCATGTGGTGGCTGACGTCCGACAATTCAGACCAGCGGAAATATCACCGTAAGTCGTGTAAAGGCGCCGAGTGCATTGTGATCGGCAAAGTGGTTCGAAAAGAAAGCACACACATTTAATCGAGACGTGCATGAAAAAAATAGCTGCTCTGCTGCTCGCCCTGTGGACTGCCCCGGTATTTGCTCAGACTGTCGTCAATGCTGACACCGTAAAAATCGCTCATGCGATTAGTCGCGATGAGCTTGGAGTGAAATCATGCGGGCTAAACTTTGTGGTTGGCGTGATGGAAGGCAAAAACAAGGCAACCCTGTATGATTTCAGCGTCAACATATGGAACTTCGCTCAGGGCATGGTGAAGGCGGGAAGCCATACTTATCTCAATGCGAAGAGCAAAACTAGAATCCCCGGTCCACAGCTGTTTTGGATCGCCAAGCGTGATGATAGCGCGGCGATACGGCCAGATTCATATATCAAGGCAGAGACGCCCGGCTTCGTTTTGGGTGACGCAAATGCCCTTGCAGTTACACAAGTCTTGATGGGGGTTATTGAAGGCGTTCCAATGCAGTTTTCTTTACAGTACCCTGGTGAACGCATTAGCCCTGTGGTTACTTTTCGCTCTTCGATGACGTCGGACGACCGAGATGCTATGCACGAGTGCTTAGGTGCGCTGATCAAGCGTATGAAAACTGAAGGCGCTTCAGAGTAAGGCTCTGCCGCAAAAATGAAGGCTCACAACACGTGGGCATTTTTTTCGCCCAAAGGTTTAGTAAATGCTTGACAAACGGTTTAGTAGAGACTAAAGTAGTCTCATCGCGACCGAACTCATTCCCTCCGAGATCGGGCAGCGACCACACAGCGCGACTTGCGTATCACTCGACCAACCTCAGTAATACAAGGGAGCGAGCCGCGCTGTGTACCTAAACGAATCTAGTTCTGCACCTGCCGAGCTACTCACCGGAGACCCAGCATGAAGCCGTTCCTTATCACCGCTCGCACATCAACCGTGAGCATCACCTTCAGCGCCCTGGCTCGTTCCAGCGCCGAAGCGGCCGAACTGACGATTGAGCTGATGGGCGATCTGCCATGCGGCGTCACCGTTGTGGCCGGGGTGCGCTGATGGCAACGGCGCGCCAGCTGCAGGACACGCCGGACAGGGCGGCCCTGGAGGTCGCCCACCGGATGCTGCGCACGCCCACCCCGCTTGATGAACTGCTGCGGCACCCTGCCTTTGAACTTGTGCTGAACACACTGGCGAGTCGGCACATGAAGCGGCGCAGCCAGGTCGACGTGAAGAAGCTGCAAGCCAACGACAACGATTAACCAGCCCAACCAGGCACCACCACGAGGAAACGCCAATGTTCACTTCTCTGCATGCGCTCGCAAAACAGGCGACGCTGATGATCACCATAGCCCCCGAGGGCGCCGACCAGCTGCGCGTCAATGTGACGCCGATGCCGCTCGACAGCAAGGCCAAGGCCGGCATGCCACAGCCGCTGTCACTGGTTGCCACGCCGGCCGAGTTCGACGCCGACTTCATCACCGCGCTGGGTACCTGGCAGGCGCCGAAGCGCACCCTGGTGCAGCAGGCGCAGGACGCCGCCGGCGGCGCTGCCGCTGCGCCAACGAGCGCGGAAGCGCCCAAGTTGCCCGCGCCAAAGGAGAAGCCAAAGGCGGGCCGCAAGGCGAAGAGTGACAAGCCGACGGGCGCCGACGACGCAGACCCAAGCGGCCAGGCTGAAGCGACCGGCGCCGATGACGCGGCACCAGGCGGCCAGGCTGACGCCGCCGGCGACGACGCCGCAATTGCCGGCCCCGACCAGGTCGATACTGCCTCGCTGGCAGCTGACGAACCAGCGGCCGCGCCGGTACCGGTGGTCGCTGCAGCTGGACTGACGGCTGCTGACCTCACGCTCGACCTGTTCTAACGGAGCACCCATGGACATCCAGAACCTTCAACGCGAATTCAACTACAACGGGGTCGCCCTCGCTGACCCGAGCCCGACCCTGAGCCTGCCCCAGGTGCGCGACTTCTACGCCAATGTCTACCCGGAAATCACCAGCGCCGATATCGAAGGCCCGAAGCAGGTTGGCGCCAAAGTGATCTACACGTTCCGCCGCGCCGTCGGCACGAAAGGCTGATCATGAAGCGCGAAGCTGCCTTGGAGCGCCTGCGCGCCGGCGGACGCCTGTCCTGCGGCGCGCGCCCGGCGAATATCCTGACCGAGGAACAGGCCGACATGCCGCTCGCTCGCCAGATCTCGCGCATCGTCGCCGAGGGCGTGCGCGCCGCCGGTCCACGCTGCCTCGCCCCTTCCGTGAACCACGCGGTGCTGCCATGAACGCAATGGTTCCCGCCTCGGTCCTGGCTCTGCCCCAGTTCGGCGCCGATGTTCCGATGAGTTACACGGTTCCGGGTGTCGACGCGATGACGATCCCGCTGACCATCGCCCTGCTCGAGGCAGGAGTGATCAGCGACGCGATGCTGCGCGCGCCGCGCAATGCGCTGCTGACTGAGGTGTTTGGCGAGACCGAGAAGCAGCTGTGCGAACGCGCGCTGGCCCACTGGTGGACTCGCCTGATCCGCGCGAACTCATGCAAGTTCTTCAGATGGCACCTGGAAGTGATGCAGCTCGAAACACACGGCAATTACGAGCCTGACACGACTGCCTGGTTCTGCTTCAGTCGACTCGGAGACGCCATCCCACGCTTCGCTATCGGCCGCGGCATTGAGCGCCTGGAATGCGTCCTCGAAGGATTCGGGCAAACCGTGCTGGCGGTGCTGCGCGAGGCGCTGCAGCTACTGCCCGACTCATTCACTCCATGGATGGCGTTGGGGTTGGCTGAGTGGATGCACTGGGAAGACTCCGAAAACGATGATGAGCTCATCGCGAACTATGCCAGCAACAACGACATGCTGGTGGAAGCGGTCAATGAAGGCGACGTCCTGACCAGAGCAATCTTTTTCGCCGAATTGCCCCGTTGGGCCGGTGCACCGCAGCAGGTTGTCTCGAGGGCTGCTATCGGCGCTGCCGGTACCGGCAAGTTCGAGCAACAGGTAATCGCCGCGTGCGACGAACTGCACTCGCTGGTAACCCGTCCTGATTTCATTTTGCGCCCCGAAGACAAGGGTACCTATCGATGCAGCCGCGACACGGTTGACGCTGCTGTGGTGCTGCTCTGGAAGGACAACGGAGTGGTCGGCCAGGTGATCGATGACTATCTGAACGATCTAGGCAACAGCGGCGAGTACTGCGAATACATCGACACCAATCCGGTAACGATGACCGCCGACGGCATCAAAGAATTCCAGATCAAGACCGAGCAGGCGCTGCAGGTTGCGGTGCTGACCGAGAAACTGATTCTGCTGATTGGAGAGAAATTGTGAGCCTTATTCCTGTGGATATCGTCGGCACAAACGAGACGACCCTGCGGCTGTCCAGCGCTGTGTTGATGTACGAGTCCGGGCGCGGCGACATCTATGCGACCTCGCACCAGGTTGTCCGGGACACGGACCAAGGTCGCAACGTGATCGGCGCTGGCGTCCCGCTGTCGAAGGCAGCCCTGGCGAAGTTCGCCGGCGCGGTAGCCAAGGCGACTGCATTTGCCGGGTTCCTGCCCGAGAACCTGCTCTACACCTCGCCGAACGTGCTGGCATGGTGGGCGCCCGCGCAGGTGCGCGCCACCTGGTTCAAGAAGGCAGGCAGTGGATCCGTCGATGCGCATGGGCCAGCGGCGCACCCTGCGCTGGTATTCGTGGCCACGCCGGACGACTGGTTCGTCTTCGCGCTGTACGACAGCGCGCGCCCAGTGCCTACCACCCGCCTCTTCCACTCGCCGCACTTCAACGTGTGGAAAGGCGGCCGGATCTGCACCGGCAATGTCGACTTGCCGCCGGCGCTTGGAGCCGAGGTGATCGACCGGTACGAAGCTGCTTTTTTCCGCAGCCACTTTACCCATCCGAACCGCAGCGACGCGGTCAAGTACAAGGGCGGCATGCAACAGCTGTGGCAAGACCAGCTGGCCAGCCCTGACCCGGAGTCGATGCGCCGCGCGCTCGTTGACTCGAAGGAAACGCTGCAAGCCGCGATCGAACGCATCGCCGGCCACCCCACCAATAACTGATCGAAAGAGGACATCATGGACAAGACAGAATTCACCAGCCAGTTCGACGAGCTGCTCAACATCACCCGGTCGTCGTTCGACACGTTCCTGGCAACCGCTGAAACCGTGCTGCGCGAGCAGCGCCCCCTGCCGCTGGCTGTTGACGAAGCCGCGGCGCCGGCCGACCTGCTGCAGCTGGACATGGCACTGCTCGCGGCTGCGCCGGTGGCCGCCGTGCCGCGCCACGCGCCGTTCTATCCGCTGCAGGAAAGCGGCCACCGCTTCCTGCTGGCCGCCGACGGGCTGCACCTCGAGGTGCGCCGGCCATGGCTGCACTTTATTCACAAGCTGGCAGAGCAGACGGCCGTCGCGATTCCGTATGGTGAGGTCGAAAAGACATGCCTGCTCGATTTCAAGTCGATCGGGAGTGCGCTGCCACAGATGAAGGAATTCGCGACGAAAGCACGCGCCGACGCGCCGATCGAGGCGGCCGCCAGCCTGCTGTGGAATCACCAGGCGCGCACCTGGCGCATCGCGTATCCAGAGATCATTGGCGAAGCCAGCGCGAGCAGGATCCAGTATGCGCAGGTCGAGGTCGGGCCCGACGAAAGCCTGGCTCTGGACATTCACAGTCATGGCCACGCCGGCGCGTTCTTCAGCGACACGGACGATGCGGACGACCGAGGCGCTGTGAAAATTTCGGCGGTCTTCGGCAACCTCGACAGCGATAAGCCGACGTGCGCGTTCCGCTTGTGCGTGCTGGGACTGTATATCCCGATCCCGGTACCGTCCGAGAAAGTGTTTGGGTGATCGCATGCCGCACATCACGCCACCCTACATGCTGAGCCGCGCGCCGCGCATCGCCCTCATCGGCTGCGGCGGCAACGGCTCGCAGATGCTCACCGGCCTGGCCAGGCTAAACCATGCGCTCATGGCCCTGGGGCACCCGGGCCTGGATGTCCGCGTCTACGATCCGGACACCGTCAGCGAGGCCAACATGGGCCGGCAGCTGTTTGGCAGCTTCGACGTCGGCGCCAGCAAGGCGCACGTGCTGGTGAACCGCATCAATGGGTTCTTCGGTCTGCGGTGGGACGCCGTGTTCGGCAGGTTCGATGCGCGCGCCCACATGTACGACATCGCGATTGCATGCGTCGACAGCGCGCGGGCCCGGAACGAGATAGCGCGCCTCTTGGAAGAGCGGAACGTGAGGTATCTGATGGACCTGGGAAATCGCGCGGCCGATGGCCAGGTGCTGTTCGGCGAGCTCAATACTAACCGCGAGTTGCCGGAAGGTAGCGTGGGCCTGCCCAGCCCGTACGAGGTGCTGCCCGAGCTGGTCGACCTGGCCGCGCCAGAAGACGACACGCCGAGCTGCGGCCTGGCCGAAGCGCTCGAGCGGCAGGAGCTGTTCGTGAACCAGTCAATCGTGACGCCGGCGCTGTCGATCCTGTGGGAGTTTTTCCGGCACGGCCGCCTGACGTGGCACGGCGCCTTCGTCAACCTGCGCACCGGCAGCATGCGGCCGATGAACGTGCGCGAGCCGGCGCCGGCCGCGCCGGCTGAACTGAAAATCGAATAGGAAGGGATTGTATGATCGAAAACACGAATGAACGGCGCCGCCGCCGGTGCGCTCGCGAGCGCGCCGACTGGAACGAAGTCGAAAGCCTTAGTGAGCTGCGCGGCTTGATCGCGAATGACGGCTACGCCGCCTCGTTCCAGGATATGGGCCAGTATCGTGGCGCGCTGATGCATCATATGGACACCGTCCTGCGGACGCTTCCTACAGGCCAGTCGAACGTGAGCGCGTGGCGTGAGCGAATGGGAAAGCCTGCTGACTGGCCACTGCATGCCCCGACAGACGTCGAGCGCGCGATGGTGGCCGAGATTGCCGCGCTGCGCGCCCAGCTCGGCGGCGGCCACGGAGACCAGCCATGACGCGCGCGCAATTGCGACTGGTCGGTGTCTGGATAATTGTCGGCACGCTGGCGGCCACCGCCTTTGCAGTCGTCGGTGCCTTTGTCGGCCCCAGCAAGCTGGTGGGAACGCTGCTGCTGATTGGCGGCAGCGTGATTGCCCTCGCATATCTGCTCGAGCGGGAAGAACGTCGGCGGGCCGAAGATCAGGAATTCGGGGAAGAAGGGAATTATCGATGACTGCCATCTTCGAGCTGCAGCTGCAATCCGAAACCCTGACCGATGACGAGATCAGCGATATTTCCGGATGTATCCGGCGCGGTGATCAGATCAGCTGGTTGAAGAGTAACGGATGGCTTTTTATATTGAACCGCGCTGGCGCGCCGAAGATCGGCAGGCTGTACGCAAGGCTCAAGTTGGCAGGAATCAACCCCGCCGCACTGGTTGCGCCAGAAGCGACAGGATGGAAAATGGACGTGACCAACGTCCGATGACAGGTAGGCGATGAGACCGAAGACCACAGGAATAAAATTACCTCCGCGCATGCTCGCGCGGAGGAGAAAATTAAAATCGGGCGCGGTCTGGATCGGCTATTACTACAACGGCCGGGACGTAGACGGCAAAAGGATGGAGGTTGCGCTCGGTACCGACCTGGATGCGGCAAAGCGCAAATGGGCGGAGCTGGAATGCGCGCCGGTGCCGGCTGATGCATCGCTGATGCGGCACGTATTCGACCAGTACGTGCGCGACATCCTGCCGAAGAAGAAGCCGTCCACGCAGCGCGAGAACAGGCTTTGCCTGTCGCAATTGCGCCCGGCATTCGATTCGGCACCAATCGACGCAATCCGGCCGCAAGACATTGC
>Ga0308164_10005301_pt1 | contig 10465 bp, 6 predicted proteins | sample PhyTR2_FD_201031 | JGI IMG/M metagenome (GOLD analysis project Ga0308164, IMG submission 201031) | Phyllosphere microbial communities from UC Gill Tract Community Farm, Albany, California, United States - DLSLT.R2 | ecosystem: Host-associated > Plants > Phyllosphere > Unclassified | place: USA... | reverse complement strand
AGAGGCTTCATCCAGAATGCGCTGTCGCGTACGCGCTTTATGGCTCAGCTTTTCCATCTTCATTGACTCCGATATCGTTGATAGCAATCAGTGTAATTATTACAACCATCATATTCTAGCTTGACGATAAATATTATGATCGTCATATTAAACCGCGTAAATATGATAACCATCATTTAGAGGAATACACCATGTCCCAACATCTGGCTTTGATCACCGGCGCATCAAGCGGAATTGGCGCGACCTATGCAAAACAGCTGGCAGCACGCGGCACAAACTTGATTTTGGTGGCGCGCGATGAAGCCAGGCTCAATCTGTTGGCGCAATCTTTGCGTGAATCACATGGCGTTGAAGTCAGCGTGTTAGCGGCCGATCTCACCAACCATGATGATTTGCAAAGAGTCGATCACGAAATCCAGCAAAATAAAGCGATTACTCTGCTGGTAAACAATGCGGGCATGACAGTTGAAGGTGAATTCATCGACGGTGACATCGCGAAAATTCAAACAATGCTGACGTTAAATATCGTGGCGCTGACACAGCTGGCCCACACTGCTGCGCAGGCGTTTCGTGCACGTCGCAATGGTACGATAGTGAATATTGCTTCAGTGCTAGCGCTAGTGAGCGAATCGGCGAATGGCGCGTACAACGCCAGCAAAGCGTATGTGCTTTCCCTGACCCGTAATTTGCATCGTGAATTAGCCGAAAGCGGTGTGCGTATGCAGGCGGTGTTGCCAGGCTTAACGCGCACTGAGATTTTCGAGCGCGCAGGAAAATCCATTAACGAACTTCCCGCAGAGATGCTGATGGAAGTGGATGATTTGGTCTCGGCTGCGCTACGTGGACTCGATGCCGGCGAGTTGGTGACCATCCCATCCGTTGAAGATGTGCATCTTTGGCGGAGTTATGAAGAGGCACGCATCGCCATATTGCCGTTCATCTCGCTTAACAAGCCTGCATCACGCTATTTGTAGCATCAGCAAACTTTCGAATGAGCCTGGTCTCAAAAACCATTGATGATTGGGCGCTTAATAAGCGATAGAGCGTGGGACGATAGAATTTTCTTTTGAGATCAATGAGTCAGCTATTGCTGTAATTTTCACCATCCAAATGGCGAACTCTGGATCACCCTAACAAGATACTCTATAATCCCCGCTCCGCTGGCCCCTTAGCTCAGTGGTTAGAGCAGGCGACTCATAATCGCTTGGTCGCTGGTTCAAACCCAGCAGGGGCCACCAAATTTAGTGATGTAAATCATACTGTTAAGCCATTTTTTTAAGTGGCTTTTTTGTTTGTCATTCATAGTGGCGATTAAATGGCGATACGTTTTCTATAGCACGTCTAAATATTAATCACGCTCCAACTCATTCACCTGCCACCGCACCGAACTCACGCCCTTCTCCAGACTGATGCGGCTCACCAGGCTTTCCAGCTGATCGGTTAACGTGGGATTGCCAATCACCTCAGCATTCACCTCCATGCGATGCGGCGGATCCAAATCCTCACTGTGCAGTGATTGCAGGCGCAATCCGCTGCCGCCCAGCGTGTGCAGCATTAGGCTGCGAACCTGAACCTCATCCTGCGCGAGGCAGATGATTTGTACTTTGTAGTGTTGCATCGCTTCGGCTGCTGAGACGATGGTTTGGCGGTTGATACCCAAGGCCAGTTCACGCAGCAGTATATTCGCGCACAGGATCACCATGCAGCCGAGGGCCGCCTCCAGCAGCAATCCCATACTGCACAGCACGCCAATGGCGGCGGTGCACCACAAGGTGGCGGCGGTATTCAATCCGCGGATGTTCAAGCCATCGCGCATAATGACTCCGCCGCCGAGGAAACCGATACCGGAAACCACATAAGCCGCAACGCGTGACGCATCCGTAGCGATGCCGGGCACGCTTTGTGTCATCAGAACGAAGAGACAAGCGCCGGTGCTCACCAGCGCATTGGTGCGTAATCCGGTCATGCGTTGACGTAGTTGGCGCTCACTGCCGATCAGCGCGCCCAAAACCAGCGCGACAGTGACGCGCAGTAAAAAGATTTTCCAATCCATGATAGACCTCAATCCGCAGCTTTCTATTTGCGGAACAACAGGTTAATAAATGGATTACAGACAGTGCGAATACCGCTGGGAACCAGCCGCATTGTGCTTATGAAAAGGGGTGATCCTGGAAGGAAATTCACCGTCTTAACGCGCAGTTAAGACAGCGTGAAGGCTATCTTACCGCGAGGTCCTGCTGTAATCGTTTGGGACTTGTGTCCAATGCCGTTCTCCTCTTAGGTAAAAATCCGCCGCGATTCTAAAGTGACTTACGCAGCGTTGCCAACTCAAATAGTCCGTTCGTTTACGTTGGGTTAAAACAAAAAACCCGCCGAAGCGGGTGTATGGAATTGTTATCGCCCCGTCGTTAGCCAACGACTTAGCGTGCCCGAGTTAGCATATCCGCTGATAATGGCGGCATAGCTATCGAAACGGTTGCTGACTTCACTGACCTGGTTGTTGTACAGATCGCTTTCTGCGCTCAATACATCCAGCAATGAACGGCGGCCTAAGTGATACCACTGATCAAAGAAGTCCTTACGAATCCGATCGGATTCCACAATCAGGTTTTTGTAAAGCACGGCGCGTTCCGCTGTTGAGTGGGCATTCTGGTTGGCAGCACGCACACGATTTTCCAGATCGCGGCGTTGCTCCTGCACCTGCTGACGACTCGCCTCGGCACGTTTAATCGCCGCAATTTCCTGGGCGTTGGTTGAACCGCCGCGGAATAAGCCCCAGCTAACGTTCAGGCCGGTTTGCCATGCCTGTTGGCGTCCGAGCTGATCTTCACGGGTGTTTTTGCTTACCGTCCAGTTGAGCTTTGGCAGGCCAGAAGCTTTGATCGCCTCCGCCTCTTTAAAGGCTGCTCGCTCCTCAGCGCTGGCGCGCAAGATCAGAGGATGGACATCCAAACTCGTCAGTTGGCGGTTTAAATCACCAAAGGAAAGCGCCCACTTATCGCTGGCTGGTAACGTCACGCGGTTGTTGCCCATCAGGCGATTCAGAGTGATTTCAACATCCCGCGCGCGAGACTCGGCATTTTCCAGGTAGCTTTGCGCTTGCAGTAAGCGCCCTTTTGCCTGCGTCAGTTCACTGCGACGTCCAGTATCTGACTGAACAATACCGCTGAGCATTTTGGTCAGCTCCGCCATACGCGCCAAATATTGCTTACTGATGGTGATGACGTGCTGCTGTTTATTCCACTCAATCAAGGCGTTACTTACCTGCATCGCCAAATCTTCTCGCTGTGCCTGCACCGACTGTAAGGCTGACTTAACGCGCTCTTCGCGACTTTCAATGGTGCGACTGGTTTGGCCAAAGTCTATTAGATTAGTCGCTACTGAAACACCTAAAGACGGCATATTCCCCTGGTATTCATAATTTTTAGTTCCACCACCAAACTCTTTGGTTGCCGAAGCGGCGCTTACATCAACTTGTGGCCAGCGCTGACCTTTCGCTTCATCCACGCTGGCTTCAGCCGCATCACCCTGAGCGATATAGGACTTCAGCGCCGGGCTGATTCGCCAGGTGATACGCGCAGCTGAGAGAAACTTTTGCCGTATTTCACTCTCGGCAACTGTTTCATTAACTCCGCCGCTTAACGTAACGGGTGAAGACGTTACTGCCGCTGCAGTCGCTGCTGGAGGGCTAACATAACTAAAATCTGCCTTAGCGCTTTCAGCTGGAGCATAGGTTTTCGTTGCTGCCGCCTGCTGCTGACTCACATTTCGCGACGGTTGCATCGGGTTAAACGGCTGTGGTTCAGGGCGACGCTGATCCTCCGTCAGAAAACCTCCGCCCTGAATTTCAGCATGCTGGCTGGTTTTCGCGCTGATCTGTGCAGGACGTTCGGCGGCTTCGCGCTGGTGCGGCGCTTCTGCTATTGGGGCCGGTACGATTGGCGCAACTGGCGGCTGAACCCGCGGAGTAATCGCGACCTCCGGTATCTGTCTTTCAACAAACAGCGGCGCAGGCGCGGTGAACGTTGGTTGCGCAACCTTTGCCGCAGGTGTCGTTGGAGCAGATGCAGGCGCCGTAGAAACTGGCAAACGTTGCGTTCGCACCGGCGCTGCCGCAGGAGCGACAGGACGCTGGCCGCTCATTTCCGCAAACATCATCAACTCACTGGTGGAATCAGCCATCACGTTGACCGCTGGCGCCATCACAACGGCAATACAAACGGCAAGCAGAGAGAAATGACGCGCCTGTGCATGGCGCATCTTGTTATTATTTTTCATGATTATTAACGCTCGCGGAATGCTTCTTTAGCTTTCAGGACCGGCTTCAGCAGGTAATCGAGAATGGTTTTCTCACCCGTGCGCACCTCGACGGTAGCGATCATGCCGGGAATGATAGGCAGCTCTTTGTTACCTGCGTGCAGCGTGCTTTTATCCGTCAGGATCAGTACGCGATAGTAGGTATCATCCGGGCGTCCACTGGCGGCTTTTTGATCGTCTTTTAAGGTATCCGGACTGATATACTCCACGTGCCCATCAAGCCCGCCGTAAATGGCAAAGTCATAGGCGGTGATTTTCACCTTGGCCGGTAAGCCTGGACGCAGGAAGGCGACATCCGACGGACGGATTTTTCCCTCCACCAGCAACTGCTCTTCCAGAGGAACGATTTCGAGAATATGCTCACCCGGCTGAATAACCCCGCCAATGGTGTTAACGCGTACGTTTTTCACCGTGCCGCGCACCGGTGCGACGATCGTGGTACGATCAACAATATCGGCACGACCAATCAGGTTTTCGCTAACCTGGCTCAGTTCTAATTCCAGACGTCCCAGCTCGGTGTGGGCATCTGATTGATAGCGGTTACGACGTTCGACGATTTGCGCCTGAATGTCATTGGCCTGACGCTGCATACGCAGTAGTTCGACTTCCGACAAGAGACCTTTGGCCGCTAACGGCTCAGCCAGATGAATCTCGCGCATCGAAAGTGCGTAACTGCGTTGCAATGAGTTGATGCTGTCACTTAGCGCACGTTTGCGCGATTCATAAGCTTTAGTTTCCTGCGCCACAACGGCGGGATCGCTCTGTACCTGCTCATCAAACGCCAGTGGCAATGAATAAGCTTCAGCACGTAAGCGTGCAATGCTGCCCTTCAGACCCACCACTTTACTCAGTACTTCGCGATAGCTGGATTGCGCACGCGTTGGGTCAATTTTCAATAGCACATCACCGCGATCTACAACCGTACCTTCACGCACATTCATCTCTGCCAGAATGCCTCCTTCCAGGCTTTGAATAACCTGTTCACGGCTGCGTGAGATGACCTTGCCATCACCTTTAGTGATCTCTTCCACTCGTGCGTAATTGGCCCAGGTAAGACCACCAACTAACACCGCGATGATGATCCACATCACTAGCTTGGAACCCGGCGTGGTCTGCGACAGCAGAGAAGCCTGCACGTCATTCATAAATTCGGCATCAGCAGCGGACATACCTTTCTCGCTCTTACGCCATGACATTAACTTGCTCATACTGCGGCCTCCTCTGCTGCTGCTTGCGTCGGCGCTGAATCGTTAGCGGGAGCTGGCGCACGTACCGCCGGTTCAACCGCCTGACGCGGCTGTTGGCGGGCTTTATTTTTTCCTTCTAAAGCGGCAAGCACCTGATCTTTCGGGCCATCCGCCACCACTTTGCCTTCTTCCACCACGATGATGCGATCGACCAATGCCAGAATGGATGGACGATGCGTTACCACAACCAGCGTGTGTCCTTCACTGGCGCGACGTAAATGCGCGAGGAACTGGTTTTCCGTCATACTATCCATGGCGCTGGTTGGCTCATCCATCAGCAGCACTTTAGGCCGGGTGAGCAGCGTTCGTGCCAGAGAAACCAGCTGACGCTGACCGCCAGACAAGCCTTCGCCGCCCTCGCCAACCGTTAAATTGATACCACTTGGATGGCGTGCCGCAACGTGGTCCAAACCGGTCAGATTTAGCACGCGCAGCAGCTCATTGGCGGTGGCGTCCGGACGCCCAATCATCACGTTTTCGCGCAGCGTGCCGTAGAACAGACGCGCATCCTGACCGACAAAGCCAACAGCCTTGCGCCAGTCCGCCGGATCAATCTGATTAACATCCAGACCATCGGCCGAAAGCTGACCTTTCACCGGTTGGTAAAGTCGTGCCATTACACGTAATAAGGTGGATTTACCGCTACCAATGCGGCCAAGAATCGCGACGCGTTCCCCGGCTTTAATGCTCAACGAGATATCTTTGAGGATCTCCGGGTTCGGCTTCATTGGCGGTGCCGGATAGGAGAAGTTGACGTTGGTCAGCGTGATCTCACCACTCAGCGGCGGATCGGTGAGATAGGTTTTGCTGCTGTCACGATCAATAGGCATCTCCATCAGCTTGTTGAGTGACGTTAGCGCCGCTTTTGCCTGCTGATAACGTACAGCCAGGCCAATAACCTGACCGAGTGGGCCAGTCGCGCGGCTGGCGAGCATCACGGTGGCGATCATCGCCCCCATGGTGAACGTGCCTGCATTGATTAGATAAACACCGGCCACCACCAACATCACCGTCTGAAACTGCTGCAGGAACGTCACCACGCCGGTTGCCAGCGTTGAGTAGCGTTTTGATTTCATCGAGTTAGCGGATTGCAGTGCGCTGAAATTTTCCCAGCGGCGCTGCATGTGCGCTTCACCGCCTACCGCTTTCAGCGTTTCCATACCTTCAACCGACTCAATCAGTACACCTTGCTTGAGTGAGGCGTCGCGCAGATTCTCTTTCATGATGCGCGCCAGCGGCCACTGGATCGCGGCACTGACGATGATGATCAATGGGATCATCATCAGTGGAATGATCGCCAGCGGACCGCTGATAAAGAAGATCACACCCACAAACATCAGGATAAAGGGCAGATCGGAAATCGCCGCCAGCGTGGCAGATGCCACGAAGTCACGTACCGATTCATACTCACGAATCTGGTTGGCGAAGGTACCGGAGGAAGCGGGTTTGTGTTCCATCTGGATAGAGAGTGCCTGACGGAACAGCATACTGCCGAGCACTAAATCGGCCTTTTTACCAGCCATATCCAGCAGATGTGCACGTACAAAACGGGTGACTGCTTCGAAAATCATCGCAATAGTTACACCAATGGCTAACGACCACAGCGTCACAAATGCCTGATTCGGCACCACGCGGTCATAAACGTTCATGGTGAAAAAAATGCTTGAGAGGGCCAATATGTTGATTAATATCGCCGCAATAGCCGCACTGCGATAATAACGGCGATAACGCCAAAGCGTGGTGAACAACCAATGGCCTTTCACTTCCGGCAGCATTTCACTGGCGCGTTCATCGACAACGGCTGCGGGTTTAGCCATCACAGCGAAGCCCGCGTAGATCTCATTGAGTTCTGCAAGGCTCATCTCGACTGCAGCACTACTGACTTCTGGCATCACCAGCTGGAAGCGCAATTCGCGTTGATTTTCCTCATTAGTGTGAATGCGGCGCGACAGCACAATGCAACCGCCGCCCCCTTTGCGCAGCAGAATCATCGGCATCAACTGCTCCGGCAGATCCTGCAGACGACGCTCAACCATGCCGCCGGTAATGCCGGCGTTTTCGAGCGCTGTCATGGCCTGTGATGGTGAGAGCAATGTCGCTTTTGGCAAACCTGCCACCAGCGCTTCTTCACTTTTCTCGCGTTTATAGTGTTTGCAGATCCAAGCCACGCTTTTTAACAGCGTGTCATCTACCGTGGTTTCAATACGAGCAACAGAACGCGCATCCTGCTCCACAGCATCCTGCTTCTGGTCGACCATTTCCCGACTCCTGTAAACCTGACAAAAAAACGGTGAGCACATTGCCCACCGTTGCACCTGTTTGAATTGGGAAAATTCTGACAGAAGGCAGGTTTTGAGCAGTCCAAGACTTGTCTCAAACGGTTAGGAATAATTGTTTAAACTCGTGATTGCAGGCACGGAGGCGGGCTTTTTGCACTGCCTGGCGCAGAAAAATGCAAGGCTGTTGATGCTCGTCCTGGGCGTGTTATCTTACTGGCTCGCTTTATCGCAATCGGACAAATAGCAATGGTAAAACAGCGCGTAGGGATCGTGTTTGGCGGCAAATCGGCCGAGCATGAAGTGTCATTACAATCGGCCAAAAACATCCTCGAAGCCATCGATAAGAGCAAGTACGAGGTGGTGTTGCTGGGAATTGATAAACAGGGTGAATGGCATCTCAATGATGCTTCGGGATTCTTGCTCAACGCAGAGAACCCGAAGCTGATTGCGCTTAATCGTTCAGGTGAAAATGTCGCGCTGGTTCCGGGCAGTTCTTCCCAGCAGCTGATTACCCGTCAGCAGGCGCAGCCGTTGTCACAGCTGGATGTCATTTTCCCCATCGTGCACGGCACGCTGGGTGAAGATGGTTCGCTACAGGGCTTATTACGCATGGCGAATCTGCCGTTTGTCGGCTCTGACGTGCTCGGGTCTGCCGTCAGCATGGACAAAGATTTTACCAAGCGGCTGCTGCGTGATGCCGGACTGAACGTTGCACCCTGGCTGAGCGTGACGCAGGCACAGCGCGCGAACATTGATGCTGAGGCCGTGATTGCACGCTTTGGCCTGCCGCTGTTTATCAAACCGGCTAACCAGGGATCGTCCGTTGGCGTGAGCAAAGTCGACAGCCCTGAAGCGTTCGATGCCGCGCTGGATCTCGCCTTTACGTTTGATCGCAAAGTCTTGATCGAGCAAGGGATTAAGGGGCGCGAGATTGAATGTGCCGTGCTGGGCAACGATGCGCCAGAAGCCAGCCCGTGCGGCGAAGTGGTGGTGCATGATGCCTTCTACTCATACGACACCAAATACATCAGCGAAAGCGGTGCGCAAGTGGTGGTGCCAGCGGCAATCAGCGATGAAGCCAGCGAGGCAATTCGTCAGGTGGCAATTACTGCGTTTCAAGCGCTGGAGTGTTTTGGCATGGCGCGTGTTGACGTGTTCCTGACGGAAAGCGGCGAGATCATTGTCAATGAAGTGAATACCTTGCCAGGTTTTACCAATATCAGCATGTATCCGAAGTTATGGCAGGCAGCAGGTTTGAGCTACAGCGATCTGATTTCCCGTCTGATTGAGCTGGCTCAGCAGCGTCACCAGCAAACCAGCCAACTGAAAAGTAGCGTTTGAATCGCCATGACGTGGCTCAGGCCACGTCATTCATCATGCTGCGCGGCTCCATCGCCGGTGAGGTTTGATTACGGCCATTGCGTTTGGAAAGATAAAGATTCTTATCCGCCGCTGACACTAAGCGATTGATCACGCTTGGCCATTCACGTTCGTTCTGCGCACTGCCGCGCGCCAGACCTAAACTGGCAGTTACCGTCACCGTGTTGCCCTGAATCCAGAACTTCTCTTTGACCATCGCCTGACGTACCGTTTCGGCGAGTTGGTAAAGCTGGCTATGGTTACAATCGAACATCACCATCACAAACTCTTCGCCACCAAAGCGACACACCATGCCACGATTGCCAACCACGCGCTGAATGCGCCGCGCAATCTCTTCCAGCACGCAATCACCGGCATCGTGGCCAAAATTGTCGTTAATGGCTTTGAAATAGTCGACATCAAGCATAATAACGCCAGCTTCCCGTTGTAGCGAGAAAGGTTCATTTCTTAAGCTTTCATACAGACCGGAACGGGACAGCAACTGGGTGAGAAAATCAAAATTAGCGCGAAGTGCAAGGCGATGATTTAACTGGCGGATCGCATCCATGCTCACCGCCACCAGCAGCGGGCTGAGCGCAACGGTGGCGACGCCAAGCCGTGCCGAGGTGAGATGGCTAATCGGTAGCAGTGCATCGTCACCCTGGATGTTCATCACACCATGCGACACCAGCACAATCTCCGTGATACCGGTTATCAGGATCACTAAGCTGGTCAATGGAATCGGCAACACGATGGCGCACCAGATCAGCGCCGGAACCGGGAATGTCAGGCTGCCGGCCCCGCCAATCAATGCCCCAACGATCAGCGACAGGATGACCGCCGCCAGCGGCAGCAGTTTGCCGGGATGCATTAAGGTGTGCGGTGAAACCGTACGCAGCGGGCGCGCCAGCATCACCGGCAGCAGCATCAGCGAAGTAGAGAACTGTTCGCTGAACCAGTCGCTCCACGCCACAATAAAGCGCGCATTAAAATCAATATCCTGTGCCCACGCGCCCCATGTTGCACAAGCCGCCGCGCCAAGAAAACAGGCGGGAAAAATGCGCATAGCATTGAACACCTGGCTATGGGCGGAAGGACGTTGCAGATGTTTGATCAGCATGCTGACCGCGACGAGAATAAACAGAATGTTGGCAAAATTGACGGTAAACGCTGGCAGCGCCCAGCCGGAAAATACCGTGTCGTTAAAAATCATCGCACTGAAGCACACCAGATAGCTGGAGGTAGTGTGCAAAAACGGATTCC
>Ga0308164_10005299_pt1 | contig 10470 bp, 7 predicted proteins | sample PhyTR2_FD_201031 | JGI IMG/M metagenome (GOLD analysis project Ga0308164, IMG submission 201031) | Phyllosphere microbial communities from UC Gill Tract Community Farm, Albany, California, United States - DLSLT.R2 | ecosystem: Host-associated > Plants > Phyllosphere > Unclassified | place: USA... | reverse complement strand
GGGTCGCGCCGCCGCGCACCGGGGCGCGGCGCGAGGCGCTGCCGATGCCGCCCTTGAGCTGGAAGCTCGACATGCCGCGCCCGGCGCCGACCGATCCCTGCGCGAAGGTGGTCGAGGCGCAGGCCAGGGCGTCGACGTAATGGGCCTCGCCGACCGCCATGCGCTGGATGTCGTTGAGGAAGCCGTCGTTGCACTCCAGCACCAGCGGATTGACGGTCGGCAGGTGGCGGCCGGTCCCGGGGTTGTCCGCCACGCAGGCCCGGATCTGGGCCTGCGCCACGGCGCCGACGCCGAAGGTGTTGGTCAATGCGATCGGCGTCTCGATCTGCCCCAGCTCCTCGAGCTGCAGGAGGCCGATGCTCTTGCCGAAGCCGTTGATGACCGCCAGGCCGGCGGGCACCTTGTCGCGATAGGCGTCGCCCGCGTGCGGCCGGATCACGGTGACGCCGGTCTGCACGTCGCCGTCGTCGAGCGTGGCGTGGCCGACCCGGACGCCCGGCACGTCGGTGATGGCGTCGAGCGCGCCGCCGGCCAGGCCGCCGATGCGCGGCGGCCGGGCCGCGCCGGTCGAGGGCGCCGGCGTCATGACTGGCGGTCGATCTTGGGGTCGAGCGCGTCGCGCAGGCCGTCGCCCAGCAGATTGAAGGCCAGCACCGTGAAGAAGATCGCCAGGCTGGGGAACAGCGCGACGTGGGGCGCGTTGACCATGTCGGCACGGGCCTCGTTGAGCATCGCGCCCCACTCGGGCGTCGGCGGCTGGGCGCCCATGCCGAGGAAGGACAGGCTCGCCGCCGTGATGATCGAGGTGCCCACGCGCATCGTGAAGTACACGACGATCGACGAGATGGTGCCCGGCAGGATGTGGCGCGCGATGATGGTCCAGTCCGAGGCGCCGATGCTGCGCGCCGACTCGATGTAGGTCATCTGCTTGAGCACCAGCGTGTTGCCGCGCACCAGGCGCGCGAAGGCCGGCACGCTGAACACCGCCACCGCGACGACCACGTTGGTCATGCTGCTGCCCAGGATGGCCACCACGCCCAGCGCCAGCAGGATGCCGGGGAAGGCGAACAGCACGTCCGAAATGCGCATCACGATGCGGTCCCACCAGCCTTCGTAGTAGCCCGCCAGCAGGCCCAGCACGGTGCCGATCGCGCCGCCGGCGAGCACCGACAGGAAGCCCGCGGCCAGCGAGATGCGCGCGCCCATGAGGATGCGGCTGAAGATGTCGCGACCCAGCGGATCGACGCCGAACCAGTGCAGCGCCGAGGGGCCCTCGTTGAGGCGGTCGTAGTCGAAGTAGTTCTCGGCGTCGAAGGGCGCGAGGTAGGGCGCCAGCGCGGCGACCGCCACCAGCAGCAGCACGAACGCCAGCGCCGCGACGGCCACGTGCTGCTTCTTGAACTTGCGCCAGAACTCGCGCCAGGGCGTGCGGATCGCGCCGGCGGAAGCGGCGACCGCCGTGGCGGCGACGGACGCGGACGCGGTCCGCGTCGCGTCGGGAGGGGTGGGGATGGAAGGCGTGGTCATGCCGTGGAACCTCGAGGTCGGGCTGCGCTCACTTGTAGCGGATGGTGGGATTGATGTAGCCGTAGAGCATGTCGACCACCAGGTTGATCAGGATGAACTCGAGCGAGAACAGCAGGACCAGCGACTGGATCACCGGGTAGTCGCGCATGGTCACGGCATCCACCAGCAGGCGGCCGAGGCCGGGCCAGTTGAAGACCGTCTCCACCACGATCGAGCCGCCCAGCAGGAAGCCGAACTGCAGGCCCATCATGGTGATGACCGGGATCAGGGCGTTGCGCAGGCAGTGCTTGAGGATGACCACGCGTTCGTCGAGGCCCTTGGCGCGCGCGGTCCGCACGAAGTCCTCCTGCACCACCTCCACGAACGAGGCCCGGGTGAAGCGCGCCATCACGGCGGCCACCGCCGCGCCCAGCGTGAGCGACGGCAGGATGTAGTGCTGCCAGGTCGCGGCGCCCACCGTGGGCAGCCAGCCCAGCTGCACGGAGAACACCTGCATCAGCATCATGCCGAGCGCGAAGGCCGGGAAGGAGATGCCCGAGACCGCCAGCGTCATGCCCAGGCGGTCGGGCCACTTGTTGCGATAGACGGCCGACAGGATGCCGATGCCCATGCCGAAGAGCACCGACCACGCCATGCTGGAGAGCGTCAGCAGCAGCGTCGGCATGAAGCGCTCGCCGATCTCGGTGGCCACCGGGCGGCGGCTGCGCATGGAGGTGCCCAGGTCGCCCTGCACGATGCGGGAGAAGAAATGCACGAACTGCTCGGGCAGCGGCCGGTCCAGGCCCAGCTCCTGGCGCACCGTCTGCACGGTGGCTTCGTCGGCGTCCGGGCCGGCGGCCAGGCGCGCGGGGTCGCCGGGCAGCAGGTGGACGAACAGGAACACCAGCACCGCCACGATCAGCAGCGTGGGCAGCAGTCCCAGCAGTCGTTTGACAAAGTAGTTCAGCATGGATGCGCCGCTGCGGTGCGCAGCGATGTGAGGAAACCGGGAAGGAACGGAAGGCGGCCCCCACCGATGGATGGGGGCCGCGGGCTTACTTCAGCGCGATCTCGTCGCTGTTGATGTTGCCGTCGGGCATCACGTAGACGCCCGACAGGCGCTTGGAGTGCGCATAGAGCACGTCCTCGGTCACCAGCGGGATGCGCGGCAGATCCTTGGCGAGCTGCTCCTGCGCGGTCTTGTAGAAGGCGGCGCGCTCGGCGCCATTGGTCGTGACCAGCGCCTTGGCGACGGCCTCGTCGAACACCGGGTTGCTGTAGAAGGCGTAGTTGGCCAGCTTCGGCGCCCACGACTCGGTGGAGAACAGGGGGCGCAAGGCCCAGTCGGCCTCGCCGGTGGAGGACGACCAGCCCACGTAGTGCATGCGCAGCTTGGAGGTCTTGGGATCCGGCCAGGAGTCGACCAGCTCGACCCGCTTGCCGGGCTCCAGCGCTTCCACCGTGACCTTGATGCCCACCTGCTGCAGCTGCTGCTGCAGGAACTGGATCACCTTCTGGCTGGTGGTGTTGGTGTAGTGGCTCCACAGCACGGATTCGAAGCCGTTGGGATAGCCCGCTTCCTTCAGCAGCTCGCGCGCCTTCTGCACGTTGTAGGGGATGGGCTGCATCTTGACCGCGTATTCCACGCCCTGCGGCACGAAGCCCTGGGCCGGGAACGCATGGCCGTTGAAGGCCACCTTGGCCAATGCCTCCTTGTTGATGGCATAGCCGATGGCCTCGCGCACCTTGACGTTGTCGAAGGGCTTCTGCAGGTTGTTGAAGGTCAGGAAGCGCTGGATGATCGACGGCGCGGACACCACCTCCAGCTTGTCGCTGTTCTTGAGCGTGGCGATCTGCTCGTAGGGCAGCGTGAAGGCGAAGTCGGCCTCGCCGGTCTGCAGCATGGCGGCGCGGGTGTTGTTCTCGGTCACCGGCTTCCAGGTGACCTGGTCGACCTTGGGATAGCCCTTCTTCCAGTAGCCGGCGAATTTCCGGCCCACGATCGATTCGGTCTGCTTCCATTCGACGAACTCGAACGGACCCGTGCCCACCGGATGGAAGGCGATGTCCTTGCTGCCCCACTTGGCCAGTCCGGCGGGCGAGATCATGGCGGCGGAGGCATGGGCCAGGGCGTTGATGAAGGGGCCGAAGGGCTCCTTCAGCGTGACGCGCAGGGTCTGCGGATTCACGGCCTCGACCTTGGCCACGCGGTTGAACTGGTTGGCGCGCAGCAGGCGGTTGGCGGGGTCCATCACGCGGTCGAGGTTGGCCTTGGCGGCGGCGGCGTTGAAGTCGGTGCCGTCGTGGAACTTGACGCCGGTGCGCAGCTTGAAGGTGTAGACCAGGCCGTCCTTGGACACCTCGTAGCCCTCGGCCAGCACGTTCTTGAGCTTCATGTCCTTGTCGAACGAGAACAGGCCCTCGTAGAAGCTCTTGGTCACGGCCGTGGTGATGGTCGTGTTGGTGTTGTAGGGGTCGAGCGTCTCGGGTTGCTGGTAGATGGCCAGGACGGCATTGCCGGCGGCCAGTGCGGAGCCGGAGGCAGCCAGGACCGCCAGGGCCAGCAGGCTGCCTGCGATGCGACGGGAGGTGGTGGTTTTCTTCATGGGGAACTCCGATGGGAAGAGGACGGATGCGATGGGGGAAGGAGGAAGGGAGGAGACGATGAGCCGGACGCCCCGGGGGGCGCGGCGCGTCAGTACAGGTTGGCGATCGAATGGCGCGCCACGAAGTGGCCGGGCGAGACCTGCACCAGCGGCCGCACGTCCGGCTCGTCGCCGATGGCGCGGATCGGGCTCGGGATGTCGCCCTCGAGCAGGGCGCGCTTGAGGTGGCGGCGCGCCGGGTCGGCGATCGGCACCGCGTTCATGAGCTTGCGGGTGTAGGCGTGCTGCGGGTTCTCGAAGATCGCGCGGCGCGGGCCGATCTCCACGATCTGGCCGAGGAACATCACCGCCACGCGATGGCTGATGCGCTCGACCACCGCCATGTCGTGCGAGATGAACAGGAAGGCCACGCCCAGCTCGCGCTGCAGGTCGAGCATCAGGTTGACGATCTGCGCCTGGATCGAGACATCCAGCGCCGACACCGACTCGTCGGCCACCACCACCTTGGGGTTGAGCGCCAGGGCGCGCGCGATGGCGATGCGCTGGCGCTGGCCGCCGGAGAACTCGTGCGGATAGCGTTGCGCGTGGTCCGGCGGCAGGCCGACCTTCCGCAGCAGCCAGTCGACCCGGTCCTGCGCCGCCTGGCCGCTGGCGACCTTGTGCACCAGCAGGGGCTCCATGATGGAGAAGCCCACCGTCAGGCGCGGGTCGAGCGAGGCGAACGGGTCCTGGAAGATGAACTGGATGTCGCGGCGCAGCGCCTGCACCTGCGAGGTCGGCAGCTCCAGGATGTTGCGGCCGCCGAATTCGATGGCGCCTTCCTGGCTGTCCACCAGCCGCAGCAGCGAGCGCCCGGTGGTGGACTTGCCGCAGCCCGATTCGCCCACGATCGCCAGCGTCTCGCCGGGATGGAGGTCGAAGCTGACCTTCTCCACCGCATGCACCCGGCGGGTGACGCGGTTGAACAGGCCCGAGCGCAGGTCGAAGCGGGTCACCAGGTCCTTCACGCGCAGGATCGGCGGCTCGCCCGCCGGGCGGGTGTCGGCCGGCGCGGCGGCGCGATCGCCATCGGCCGCACCTTCCGGCGGGACCACGACGCCGTCGCGCAGCAGCTCGAAGGGGCGCGGCAGGTCGGTGCCCCGCATCGCGCCGAGCTTGGGCACGGCCGACAGCAGCGCCCGGGTGTAGGGATGCCGGGGCTGGCCGAAGACCTGCTCGGAGGGGCCTTCCTCGACCTTGTCGCCGCGATACATCACCAGCACCCGGTCGGCCACCTCGGCGACCACGCCCATGTCGTGGGTGATGAAGATCACGCCCATGTGCATCTCGTCCTGCAGCTGGCGGATGAGCTGCAGGATCTGCGCCTGGATCGTCACGTCGAGCGCGGTGGTGGGTTCGTCGGCGATCAGCAGCTGGGGCTTGCACGACAGCGCCATGGCGATCATCACCCGCTGGCGCATGCCGCCGGAGAGCTGGTGCGGATAGCGGTCGAGCACGTTGCGCGCCTCGGGGATGCGCACCAGCTCCAGCATGCGCAGGGCCTCGGCGCGCGCCGCGGCGCGGTCCATGCCCTGGTGGTGGCGGATCGATTCGGCGATCTGGTCGCCGGCGGTGAACACCGGGTTGAGCGACGTCATCGGCTCCTGGAAGATCATCGCCATGTCGGCGCCGCGCACCGGCCGCATGACCGAGTTGCGGGCCCGCGCCAGGTCCAGCACCTCGCCATCGCGCCGGCGCAGCGCGATCCGGCCGTCGAGGATGCGGCCGCCGCCGTGCTCCACCAGCCGCATCAGCGTCAGCGAGGTGACCGACTTGCCGGAGCCCGACTCGCCCACGATGGCCAGCGTCTCGCCGCGGTCGACGTGGAAGGACAGGTTGCGCACGGCATCCACCGTGCGTTCCGAATTGGCGAAACGAACGGTCAGGTCTTCGACCGCCAGCACGCGCTGCGGTGGCAGGTCGTGGAGGAACGAATTCGTCGGAAGGGTCATGGCGGAAGCGGGGGTCATGAGGTGGCGGCGGAGGACCGGTGGGGCGACGGGCCGGGCGCTCAGCCGAAGATGAAGACTTCGGGCGTCCCGCCCGGACGTGCCGACCCGCGGTACATGCCTTCGGTGTTGAATGGCATGCAGACGTTGCCGAGGCGGTCCACGGCGATCAGGCCGCCGGTGCCGCCGATGGCGGGCAGCGCCCGGTGCACCACCGCGTCGGTGGCCGAGCGCAGGTCGGCGCCGCCATGGACCATGCGCGCGCAGACGTCGTGCGCGGCGGCCACGCGGATGAAGGCCTCGCCATGGCCGGTGCAGGAGACGGCGGCGCTGCGGTCGTCGGCATAGGTGCCCGACCCGATCAGCGGGCAGTCGCCCACGCGGCCCGGACGCTTGTTGGTCATGCCGCCGGTGGAGGTCGCGGCGGCGAGATGGCCGCTGGCGTCCAGCGCCACGGCGCCGACGGTGCCCATCTTGGTGTTCTCGGCCAGCGGGGCCATCGCCCCCATGGCGGCGGCGCCATCGTGGTCGAGCACCGCGCCGGCCTGGCGCGCGCGGGCGGCATGCAGCTGCTGGCGCCGCGCATCGGTGGAGAAGTAGCCGGGCTCCACCATCGGCAGGCCCGCCTCCCGCGCCATCGCCTCGGCGCCGGCACCGGCCATCAGCACATGCTGGCCATGGCGCATGACGGCGCGCGCGGCGTCGATGGGATGGCGGACGCGGCTGATGCCCGCGACCGCGCCGGCGGCCAGATTCGCGCCATCCATGACGGCGGCGTCGAGCTCGTGGGTCTCGTCGGCGGTGAAGACCGCGCCGTGGCCGGCATTGAAGAGCGGGCAATCCTCCAGCAGCCGCACCGCGAGGCACACCGCGTCCACCGCGCTGCCGCCCTGGCCCAGCAGGTCCGAGGCGGCCTTCAGGATGTCCCGCAGGGCCTGCTGGTAGGCCTCCACCTGCCCGGGGCTGATGGTGGCGCGACTGAGCGTGCCGGCACCGCCGTGGATCGCGATCACGGGAGGAACGGGGGAGGGAGGGGGAACGGCGGACATGGACGAGGGACGCGAGGTGACGAGTGGGAGTGGGAATGGGTGAGGGTGAAGGAGGTGGCGGGACGTCGGATGGCGGGCGCGGCGCCCGGGACGCGACGGTGTCGCGCCGGGTGTCGGGCGATCCGGCCCGGGATCGATGGCGTCATTCGTCCCTGGCGACCGCCTGCCTGTCCGGCTCGCCGGCGCCCAGCCGGTTGCGGCTGCTGTCGTGCAACCAGGGCAGCACCGCCTCGGTCACGCGCGCGGCCGACTGGACCGACCCCTCGGCCTGGTGCGCGACCGCGCTGGCCAGGGCCTCGATCAGCGCCAGGGCGGAGGATTCGGAATTGGCCGCGTACTGGTTCTCCGTCTGGGCGAACAGGCAGACGTGGGCATGGGGCACCAGGGGCGAGTGCGGGCCGTCGGTCAGCGCCAGCACCCGCGCGCCGCGTTCGAAGGCGCCTTGCGCCAGCATCACCGTGTCGGTCAGGTAGCGCGGGTAGGTGATGGCGATCAGCAGGTCGTCGGGCCGCATGCGCGGCAGCAGGCGCGCGCCATAGGACGCCCCGGCCACGCTCGCGAGCAGATGCACGTTGTCGCAATAGCCATCGAGACTGCGCTGCAGCAGGCCGGCCAGCCAGCCGCTGGCGCCGAAGCCGGCGATGTAGATCCGGCGCGCTCCCACGATGGCCGCGACCGCGGCCTCGCAGGCGGCGGTGTCCAGCGACTCGCGGGTGGCGGCGATGTTGCGCTGGCTCTCCTCGAGGGCGGCGGCGAACACGTCGCGCACGCTGCTGGGCTTCTCGATCCGGATGCGCATCTTCTCGATCGGGGCCAGCATCGCCTCGAAGCCGCGCACCAGCTCCGAGCGCAGCATCGGATAGCCGTCCAGCCCGATGGCGCGCGCGAAGCGGTTGGCGGTGGCGACCGACACGCCCACCGCCGCCGCCAGTTCGTCGATCGGCATGGTCGCCGCCTGCAGCGGATGCGCGAGCACGTAGTCGGCCAGCTGCTGGTGCGACCGCGTCAGCTTGACGCGGGCATGGGCGATCCGGATGGCGATGGACCCGGGATCGTGGGAGGCAGACGGAGACATGGCTCGAAGAGACAAGAACGAAATGACTAAAAATTTTCAGTTAAAGAATCATAAAGAAAATAAATGATCATTTCGGGTTATTTTTCGTTCTCCCTGGCGTGCCGCCTGGCTCCCTCGCCTCGACCAGGGAGTCCGGACCGCAGGACCGCTTCGCCCAGACGCCGGCCCGGGACATCGCGCGGGTGGTGCGGGCCCACGTGGTGGATGCCGATGGCGCCGTGGCGGACCTCTGCCGCGCGGGCGGTCCGCGGACGTTCGACCGGGAGGGCCGGTGCGCGGCGTCAGATCCGCGGATAGCCCGGCATGGAGAAGCCGATGGCGTCGAGCTGGCGCTCGAGGTCCTGCGCGACCTGGGGGGCGAGCGGGGTCAGGGGAGGACGCACGTGGCGCCATTGCGGCTGGTCGGCCTGCAGCGCCACCGCGTGCTTCATCGCCGGGATCATGGGGGCGCCCTGGAACACCTTGCGAACGTCATCGGCGGCCTGCTGCAGCGCCGGGCCTCGCGCGCCGTTCCAGCCATCGTAGACGGCGCGGATGCCGGCCGGATTCATGTTCACCGTCGCGCTGATGCAGCCGGCCGCGCCCAGCGGCAACGCCGCCGACAGGAAGGATTCGCTGGCGGGAAAGACGTCGAAGCCAGCGGAGGCGAAGTTGTCGAGCATCGCCCGGGTGTTGTTCCAGTCGCCCGACGAGTCCTTGGCGCCGGCGATCACCGTCGGATAGCGCGCCAGCAGGCGCTCGATCAGCGGCAGCGTGATGGGAACCTGCGTGAACTGGGGGATGTGATAGAGGTAGATGGGCGCGCAGCCGCTGCCGACGCGCTCGATGAGCTCGGCGTAATAGGCGAACACGCCATCGTCCGAGACACCCTTGAAGAAGAACGGCGGCAGCACCAGCAGGCCGGCCGCGCCCGCCCGGCTCGCGTGGGCCGACAGCGCCACCGCGTCGGGCAGCGCGCAGGCACCGGTGCCGGGCATGAGACGGGCGCCGGGGATGCCGGCTTCCAGCAGGGCGTCGGTCAACGCGAGGCGCTCGGCCACGGAGATCGACGCCGCCTCGGAATTCGTGCCGAAGACGGCCAGGCCGGCGCCGTGGTCGACCAGCCACCGGCAGTGGGCGACGAAGCGGGCGGTGTCCGGCGCGAGATCGTCGGTGAACGGGGTCAATACAGGGGCGAGGACGCCACGGATTCGCTGTGTCATGTCGGGCTCGTCGAGGTGGAGATGGAGGGGGATGGCGGAGCAGTTTCACGAACATCCGCACGGGCAACCAGCCCCGGAGGGAATGTCAGACAACAAGATTTTTTCACTCCGGCCGGCCGGTCGGTCGTCGGCCTTACATTCGCCCGATGGATACGCGCTACGTGCAGAGCTTCGTCGCGGTCGTGGAACTGGGCTCCATGGCGGAGGCCGCGCGCCGCCTGGATCTGACGCCGGCGGCCATCGCGGCGCGCGTCAAGGCCCTGGAGACCGAGGTCGGCGCCCCGCTGGTGCAGCGCTCGGGCAGGTCGGTGCGGCCCACCGAGACCGGCCTGAAGATGCTCGACCGGGCGCGCCACCTGCTGCGGGACGTGCGGGACATGCTGGCCGCGACGGGCGATGGCGTGTCGCTGGGCGAGCTCAGGCTCGGCGTCTTCGGCTCGGCCATGACCAGCATGCTGGCGCCGGTGCTCAAGCGGCTCTACGAGCGCTATCCGGACCTGTCGGTGTTCGTGGCGCCGGGCAGTTCGGTGGAGCTGTGCCGGCAGGTCGCCAATGGCGCGCTGGATGCCGCCATCGTCGTCGAGCCGCAGTTCGCCATCGGCAAGGGTTGCGCCTGGACCCCGCTGGTCGAGGAACCGCTGGTGGTGGTCGCGCCGAAACGTCTGGCCCGGGTGGGCGCGCACGAACTCCTGGGGCGCGAGCCGTTCATCCGCTACGACCGCTCCGTCCTGGGCGGCCAGCTGGCGGACCGCTATCTGCGCGACCATGGCATCGCGGTGCGGCAGCGCCTGGAGATCGACAGCCTGATGGCCATCGCATCGGTGGTCGGCCAGGGTCTGGGCGTGGCCCTGCTGCCCGACTGGGGCCCGATGTGGCACAGCGGCCACGAGATCGCGCGCGTGCAGCTGCCGACGCGTGCGCCCGTGCGCCGCGTGGGCATCGTGCATGCCCGGCAGGGACCCCGCGCGGCCCTGGCGCGGACGCTGCTGGTCGAGGCCCAGGCCGTCTTCAGCGAGGCGAGCCGCCGGCAGCGCCGGGAGCTCG
>Ga0308164_10005296_pt1 | contig 10478 bp, 6 predicted proteins | sample PhyTR2_FD_201031 | JGI IMG/M metagenome (GOLD analysis project Ga0308164, IMG submission 201031) | Phyllosphere microbial communities from UC Gill Tract Community Farm, Albany, California, United States - DLSLT.R2 | ecosystem: Host-associated > Plants > Phyllosphere > Unclassified | place: USA... | reverse complement strand
CAGGTCTTCATCCAACAGGGCGCGCAGATCCTTCAGGTTGCCCAGATGGGCCAGGGCGGATTGCGCGGCTTCGGCAAGGAAGTGGCGGTTCTCGCCTTGCGCTTCTCGCCGCTGCTCATCGGCCTCGTCGCAGCCGGGGCGGGCTTCGCGCTCTTCAACCGGTGGGTGAATGAAGGGGTCAAGTCCGACCAGCTGACGCGGGATCTCGGGAAAATCACGGGCGGTGCCAATGCCACCAAGGCCGAACTGTACAAGCTGAAAGAGGAGACGATCACCTGGGCGGACACGTCCAAGGCTCTGTTCAGCGTGGTCGGCAAGGACATCTCGGATTACTTCGTCGGCGACATGAAGGGCATGTCGAAGGGCGTGAAGGGCGTGCTCGATGACCTGACGTCCTACATGCGCTCGACCCTCGCCGGCATCTATGCGGGGGTCGCAGGCACGAAGGCCTATCTCGCCGAAGTCGAGAAGGGCGGCGCCCTCGGCATCGGCAAAATGCTGATCGGCCAGGGCGATCCCAAGCTGCTCGAGAAGACCTATGGCGCGGCCTACACCGCTGCCGACACCTATCTGACGAAGCTCGGCAAGCGCGTGAAGACTGCGGCGATCGACAACGCCCGCGAGCGCATCGCGAAGTCGATCGGTTACAACAACATCCCTAATCCGAAGACCGACAAGCATGCCGAGCAGCTGGCACGCGACGCCGCAGCGATCGAGGCGCAGATCCGCAACCTCTATCAGTTGGCCGATGCCTATGGCGTATCGGGCGCTGCGGCGCTGATCGCCGAGGCGCGCGTGAAGGCCGAGAGCAAGGCGATCCGTCAGCGTGGTGACATTGAGGCGGCAGTCGCTCGGGAGGTTCGCCTGGCGGTCGCGCAGCGCGTTTCCGATGCCGCCAAGAGCACCGCGACGATGCGCGAGCAGGCTGATATTCAAGATCAGGTCAACGCATCGGTCGCGGCCGGTATCACGCCGGCCGAGAAGGCCGCTGAGCTGCTTCGTGATCGTATCGCAGACCTTCCACTGCTGGCCGCGATCGAGGCAGCACAGCTGACGAAGGATGTCGATGGCGCCGCGCGTGCGTCGAAGGCGCTCGATGATCAGCGCGCCGCTCGCGATCGCCTGACCGACTCCGAGATGAAGGCCGCTATTCAGCTCGCCATGCCGGCTGGCGATCGCCGGCTGGCGGAGCTCGCGGAAGAAATCAAGCTTATCGACGCGACCGATGCCGCGCGCGTCCACTCGCTTGCTATCCTGCGCGCTACTCAGGAAGCGGAGTCGAAGGGCTGGGCCGGTCCTGACGCAGCCGCTTGGATTGCGCAGCAGGTCAAGGTCGCTGACGAGACGGAACGGCTCGGCGCGATGCAGCGCAGCTATAACGACTCCCTGACCTTCACTGCGGACAAATGGGACATCCTCGCGGGCAAGGTGCAGTCAGCCGGCCAAGGCATGGCGGACGCATTTGGCGAGGCTGGCCGCGCGATCGGTGACATGGCATCGATCTACGCCAGCTATCAGGCTGACCGGACGCGCGCCGAGGCCGAGCATCTCGCCGCGATCAAGGCGGCCGGCACTGACCAGAGCCAGATCTCACGCGAAAACGCGCGCTTTGCGCTGCGATCCTCCGGCGCCCAGGTCCAGGCATTCGGCGACGCAACGTCTGCCGCCAAGGGGTTCTTCAAGGAAGGCTCAACCGGCTATCAGGCGCTCGCGACCGCCGAGAAGGCATTCCGCCTCGTACAGTTCGCCATGTCGGTCCGCGCGATCGCGCAGGATGCGATCGAGACCGGCAGCAAGATCGCCAACAGCGTCGCGCGTATCGCGGTCGGGGCTACCGAGGCGGTGGTCAACGCGATCAAGAGCCTCCCCTTCCCGCTCAACATCGCCGCGGGCGCAGCGACGGTCGCCGCGCTGGCCGGGATCGGCGTGTCGGTCGCCGGCTCGTTCGGTGGTGGCGGCAAGAACGACCTGGCTCCGACCAATACCGGCACCGGCACCGTCCTGGGCGATTCGTCAGCGAAGAGCGAGAGCATCCGGAACGCCATCGATGCGCTGAAGGACGTCGACACGGTCATGCTGTCCTATTCGCGCGACATGGCCGCGTCGCTGAAGTCGATCGACAGCCAGATCGGGGGCGTCGCAACCCTCTTCGTCCGCGCCGGCAACATCGATGCGAATGCCGGGGTCAACACCGGGTTCAAGAGCAACGCCACGGCAACGATGGCGGGCATCGGCATGGCGATTGGCGGCCCGATCGGTGCCGGCATCGGCGCGGTGCTGACCAAGATCCCGGTCATCAGCAGCATCCTGAGCGGGCTGTTCGGCACGAAGACCTCGGTCATCGGCAACGGCCTGTCGGGCGGGCCGCAGTCGGTCGGCAGCATCCTAAACAGCGGCTTCGACGCCTCCTATTATTCGGACGTGAAGAAGAAGTCGTCGTTCCTCGGGATCTCGACCGGCACGAAATACTCGACGCAGTACGGCGCAGCTGACCCGGGTCTGGAAAACCAGTTCACGCTGATCCTGCGCCAATTCAACGATGCGATCGTTGCGTCGGCCGGGCCGCTGGGCGCCGCGACCGGCGATATCCAGAACCGCCTCAACAGCTTCGTCGTCAACATCGGCAAGATCGACCTGAAGGACCTGACCGGCGAGCAGATCCAGGAGAAGCTGACCGCGATCTTCGGTGCCGCGGCCGATGGTATGGCGGCTGCGGCTTTCCCGGCTGTCGCGCAGTTCCAGAAGGTCGGCGAAGGCACCTTTGAAACGCTCGTGCGCGTCGCGTCGACGGTCGAGGCTGTCGGCGCGTCGCTCGACCTGCTTGGTACCAGCGCGCAAACGATGGGCATTGCGGCGAAGCTCGGTCTTGCCGACCAGTTCGACAGCGTGTCCGCGCTGACGTCGGCAGCCGACGCCTACTTCGAGTCCTTCTATACGAAGGAAGAGCAGGCAGCCGCGAAGACGGCGCAGTTTGCTGGCGTCTTCAGCAGTCTCGGCATGGCAATGCCCGAAACGCTGTCGGGCTTCCGCCAGCTGGTCGAGGCGCAGGATCTGACGAGTTCGGCGGGTCAGGCGACCTATGCGACCCTGTTGCAACTCGCCCCGGCCTTCGCCGACCTGCAGGCATCCATGGAGGGCGCCAAGAGCGCGGCGGATATCGCCAGCGAGCGTCAGGATCTCCAGCGTCAGCTGCTCGAATTGCAGGGCGATACGGCCGCGCTGCGTGCGCTCGATCTTGCCAAGCTCGATGCCAGCAACCGCGGCCTGCAGCAGGAGATCTATGCCATGCAGGACGCCCAGGCTGCAGCGTCGGCCGCCAAGACGCTGGCGAACGCATGGACGTCGGTCGGCGACAGCATCATGGACGAGGTGAAGCGGATCCGCGGCCTGACCGATACGGGCACGGCCGGGGGCTTTGTCGCGCTGATGGGGCAGTTCAATGCTGCGACGGCTGCCGCGCGCGGCGGTGATCAGGATGCCGCCAAGAGCCTCCCCGCCCTCAGCCAAGCGCTGCTCACCGTCGCGGCCGATCAGGCGACCAGCCGGCAGGAGCTGGCTCGCGTGCAGGCGCAGACGGCCGCTAGCCTCGAGGCGACCTATGGCGTCGTCAACGCGCTGACCAAGGGCGGCAGCGCCCCGGTGACCACCGCTCAGATAATGGCAGCCGTTTCCGCAGCACAGCCGGCATCCGCGACCGTTGCTGCGAATGACGACGCGGTGGGCGCAACGGATGCCGTGCGCGACGAGCTGGCTGAGTTGCGTAGCGACCTGGTGTCGGGCCTCGCCAGCGTCGCCAGCGCAGCGAACCGGTCGGCGAAGGTGCTGGAGAACGTGTCGGCTGCCAGCGGCGGTGACGCGATCGCCGTGGGCAACGCGGCATGAGGGTCGTTACCGACCAGAACGAGACGATCGAGCTCGGCGACGTCGAGACGACGCCGACAATCGGCATCACCGATTTCAGCCGGCGCGTGACCGATGATTTTGGCGTCACGACCGTTGTCGAGCGCGGCTTCTCGCGGCGCATGTCGGTGAAGCTGGGCGTCCAGTTCGACGCCGTCGACACGCTGCAGCGCCGTCTCGCGAATCTCCGCGCGACCCCTGCCCTCTGGGTTGCCGACGATCGCTTTGCGAGCCTTTCGCTTCGCGGCTTCTACAAAGACTTTGCTCTCGATCTCGCGACGCAGCCGCTCAGCTACTGCACACTGACCGTCGAGGGGCTGGCAGAAACCGCCACACCGGCCGACATCGCCGGCGATCCCGCGCCCGTGGGTCAGTCGTCGACCCTGCAACTGCTTCAGCCGGTGACGGTCACTGGCGCGGTGCTCGTGTCGAGCAACGTTGCCGAGAACGACGCAGCCGAATGGCAGGCAAGCGCCACCTATGCGGCCGGCGCGCGCGTCATGCGCGCTGTCACGCACCGGGTCTACGAGAGTCTGACCGCGGCAAATGTCGGCAATGATCCTGCCGGCGCATCAGGCAAATGGCTCGACATCGGACCGACCAACCGGTGGTCAATGTTCGACGAGGCACTCGGCACGTCGACGACCAACACCAATTCGGTACAGGTAGCGTTGAATGCCGGCAGCGTGAACGCGGTCGCGTTGCTCGATGTCGTCGCCAGCACCGTGCGCGTGCGTGCGACGGGCTACGACCGCACCGTGCCTGCCGGCACCGGCGCAATCACGTTCCTTGATCTGCCGTTCAACGCCGGCACAGTGACCGTAACGATCGCGGGCACCGGGACGGTATCCGTCGGGACGCTGCTGATCGGCCGGGTGACGACGCTTGGCCTGACCGAAGCGTCCCCGACGGCCGGCATCACCGACTTCAGCCGGAAAGATGTCGACGAGTTCGGCGAAGTGACAATCGTACAGCGCGCGTGGGCGAAGCGCATGACGGCACGGGCACTGATCCGGACGGACGCGGTCGACATCGTCGCCAATCGCATCGCTGCGGTTCGCGCACAGCCCTCGCTGTGGATCGGGCAGACGGGCCTCGACAGCCTGACCGTCTACGGCTTTTTCAAGGACTTCTCGATCGAGGTCGGCGAAACCCTTAGCAAGCTGTCGCTTTCGATCGAAGGGCTGAGCGCTGCGGCCAAGCTTGCGCCGATCGGTGGCGGCGGTTCGGTGGCATGGCCGGACGTAACCGATCCGACGGGCACGAAGCCGACCGACAATGCCGACGTCACCGGCGACAATACCTCGAAGGACACTAGTGCGATCGGCGGGCGACCTGCCACCGCCGTACTCGCGACGCTCGACAAGATCGTGCCGATCACGCTCGACGTGTCCGACATCAAGCGGGCGACCGTGGATCATGATGCATTGCTTCGGCAGGCGGATCGGGATCGTGCCGCATTGGCAGCGGCCCAGATCGCCGGGCTGCTCGATCAGCAGGTGACCCGCATCACGCTGCGCGATGCCGGCTTCATCACCGACCCTGACACCGGCCGGGTCTACATCTACGCGGTCGAGCAGAACGCTGAAAAGGTCTCGAAAGTCGAAATCGGCCTCGACGCAGTGACCAACGAGATCGCCCTTCGCGCGACGTATGACGACGTCGCGACGATGATCACGCAGGCGCAGCTGTCCCCCGGTGATGCAGCGGAGTTCGGTGATCTCGTCAGGCGTGTGAACGCTGCCGAGATCTCGATCTCGGGCATGACGGCCACGATCGCGCTGAAGGCCGACGCGATCACGGTCACGCAGCTAGGCGGCATGGTGCAGAGCGTATCCCAGACCCTCGACGCTCTCGCCGGGGTCGTCGCCACGAAAGTCAGCTATTCGGACTTCACCCCTGTTCGTGATCGCGTGGGCACGGTCGAGCAGCTGCTTCAATCATATGGCGACGTTTCGACCTATCAGCTGACGCTTCGCCAGGCGGAACTGCGCGGTACCGCAGCTGCAGCGGCGGGGCTCGCTAGCCTGGTATCGAATTCCGACACCGCGCAGCGGCTGATCGTGCGATCAGCCGAGATCCAGCAGCAGCTGACGGTGCGCATGGACGAAGGCGATGCCGCGGAGGCGACGTCCCGGCTTGCTCTGGCCGCCAAGGTCAACGCTAACGAGGCCGGGCTTGTCGAGGAGCGCCAGACGCGCACCGACGCGGTGAGCGCGCAGGCGCGGCGAACCGATCTCCTGACGGCTACCGTGGTCGACCAGGGCACGACGTTCGACGCGCGGTTCATATCGCAGGCAAAGGCGATCAGCGACGGGGACAAGGCACAGGCTGATCGCACGGACATCCTGACTGCGGCTGTGACGAAGCTCGGGCAGGACACCACCGCGACGTTCGCGCAGCAGGCCAAGGCCATCTCCGATGGCGACAGCGCGAGCGCTACGGCGCTGACCCAGCTGACTGCGCGTATCGGCGATTTCGGCCTCGTGAGCGTCCAACAGGCGTTCTCGGTGCTTGCGGATCGCACGGGCAAGCTGGAGGGGCAGTATACCCTTTCGATCGACACCAATGGCCGACTGCAGGGGTTCAAACTGGCGGGCTCGGCAAGCGGTCCGGCAACCTTCAGCTTCATCGACACCGATCTCAACATGGGCCTTGGGCGGGTGATCTATAACACCGGTGTGGTCATGCAGGTGCAGGGCCTTGGCTTCGGGCGCGACGGGGATCTGCTCGAGTGGTTCGGTCCTTCAATGCCGGTCGGCGCATGCACCCGCGCGAATGCCCGGTCCTACAAGACGACCGCCGGCGATGAATATATGGGCGGCAGCCTATCGGCGGGTGCCCGAACCAACGCTGTGCGCTCGACGATGCTCGCGGCCACAGCTGAGGTCACGACCGGCGACTTTGAAAGCGCCGGCCGCGCGCGCACCGTGACCGTTTCGCTGCTCTTCAGCTCGGCCCGGCAGAACACAGGATCCTGCCCGACCAGCCCGGTCACGCCGACCGCAACGGTAGAGCTGTTCCGTGGCACCTCTGCCAACGGCGTGGTGCTGACGACGCGGACTCTCACAGGGTCGTTTTCCTGCGATCCCGGCCGGCCGAACGAACCGGGCTCGATCAGCGAGCAGATCGCGGGCTCGCTCACCTTCACCGATAACTCGGGCGGCACCTCGAGTGGCTATTACGTCCGGTTGACCGACCGCAGCACGAACACCCTCCCCGACCAGCAGATCCTCAGCCTGGTCTCGGTCGAACAGTAAGGAAAAGACATGGCTTGGTACAACGTCGGCACCGTCACGGTGACCAACGGCAGCACGGTCGTGACCGGCGCCGGGACGGATTTCGTCAGCAACGTATCGGCGCGGGACAGTCTGGCACTCGTCAGCCTGGGCACATCGAACGAGATCGCATCGGTCGACTCGAAAACGCAAATGACACTGGCCCGTCCGTGGATCGGTGCGACCACGAATGGCGCAGCGTATTTCGTTCAGCCGACGGTCGGGATCTACGTCGACCTCGCTTTGCGCGCGCTAAATATGCTCACGCCCTTCCAGGCGGTCATCGACGGAATTGGACAGGGGTTGATCGGGGACGGCACGATCGCCGTGCCGGGCATGAGGTTCGCTGCCGACCAAGACACCGGCATGGTGCGTCTTGCGCCGAACGATCTGGGTTTGGTGACCGGCGGAACGGTCAGGCTGCGGCTCCGGTCGGATGGCACGATCATGATCGGTTCAATCAGCACCACCGCCGCGGGAGATGCAGTGCTGGCAGCGTCGGCCGGTGGCGACTTTCACCGCCTCCGCAAGGGCGGGGGTGAAGGAAGCGCTATTGCGTCCTTTGAGAACGGCGCGGGTTTGCCGTCGCTGGTCACCCAGATCGTCAGTGGCCAGAACTGGTCTTTTGCGGGCGCAGCTCTCCTTGCGGGGCGTCACAGCACGACCGGCCGATCCGCCAATCTGGGCGGCACGATCAACGCCAGCGGCGCAGATTACGCGGAATACATGACCAAGGCCGACAGCTGCGGGATCATCGCCAAGGGCGACGCTTGCGGCGTCGATCGTGACGGAAAGCTGACCCGCTCGTGGGCTGAGGCCGTCATGTTCAAGATCAAGTCGACCGATCCCAATCTGGTCGGCGGGGATAGCTGGGGCGGGCATTTAGGCGCGCGCCCATCCGAGCCGGTACAGCACGAAGCCGACGATGCTGCACACGCAGCCGCGATGGGGCGGTATGGCGCAGATCTCACCGCGTTCGAGATTGCGCTCGAAGAGGCGCGCCAGACTGTCGACCGCATCGCCTATTGCGGGCGCGTGCCGGTCAACTTCGCCGACGCTTGCGAGCCCGGCGATTACCTGGTCGCGATCGCCAACGGCGGCGGGATCGGGCTGAAAGCGATCGCCGAGGCCGACATCACCTTCGCTGACTATCGCCGTCGCGTTGGCCGCGTCCTGTCGATCGGGGCCGACGGTCGCCCCATCATCGACGTCATGCAGGGCTGATCCAGCCTTCCAAGGAGATCATCATGAACAACAGCAGCTTCGCGGCTCAGGCGGTCGCGAAAGGGCCGATGACACTCGCCCCGCCCTCCTTTAACGGCCACGGGTGGCTCGTCGTGCTCAATCTGGCAGGCTTCACGGCTGGCTTCGTCATCGCCCTCATGCTCGCGATCAAGATGGCGCGAGACGTCTGGCGGAACCGCCGACATGATAAACTGCATCATCCGGTGACCGTGTGGCGCGCCTTCGGTGGAGCGGTCAGCTTCGCCATGGCGGTTCGGTTCGGTCCGGCCGCAATGGTGCTCTGGGGCTGGGATCCGGAAAAAGCTGCGTCCACCGCCTGGCTGCTTACGCTGCAGCGCATGACCGACCCGATCGCATTCACGATCGGGCTGCTCGCGCTGGCATTGTTCGAGATCTCCGGCCGCGGGATGGCGGATCATCTCAAGCGCGAACCCCTGCCCTTGCGCATCTGGGCTAGGCGCGACCAGCTGAAGCGCCCGGTTTGCATAACTCTTCTCAGCCTGATCGCCGCGATCGGCGTGGTGAGCACGCGCTGATGTGGCGGCTGATCGCGACCGCGGGGGCGGCATTACCGGTAGCGGCTGCGGCCATAGCAAAAGACAAGGCGGCGATCGTGACGGAAAGCACGCCTCAGATCTGGCATTTTCTGGGATATCCCTTTGAAGCTGGCAGCATGATCGCCGGCATCTGCGCGTGCCTCGCCGTGCGGTTCTACGTCAGCCAGGAGGACCGGAAGGACCACCGCTGGAACGTCGACCTGCCGGTCTCCATGCTGACGTTGCTGTTCACCGCCGGCATCATCATCCGCCTGCGCCCCGAGCCCTTTTGGGCGCTCGCCTACGGCACGGGACTGGGATCCGCTGGCGTCCTGATCATCAGCGCGTGTCTCGCCTGGGTGAAGCGTGGCAGCGATCTGTTCCAGCCGCCTGGGAAACCCGAGGCGTAACGGCCCGCCTGCGAGCGCGAAAGGGATCAGCGCGAGGCGGGCCGGTCGATGCGCGTTCATCAGCACCGACGCGACCTGAACTGCTCACCGCAAACATCGACCACATGTTGGAAGGAAGAATCATGACGACGGCATCAGAGCCGGCGTGGCTTCGCCATGCCCGGTCGCTTCTTGGTACCCGCGAAATCGTCGGGAGCACGCACAACAATGCCCTGATCGCGTTCCTCAACTCGGCGCGCAAATGGAACGGCGTGATCTGGAAAGACGACGAGATGCCGTGGTGCGGTGGGTTCGTCGCAGCATGCCTCGTCGCCGTTGGCGTGGAGCCGGTCAAGATCGCGGCGCGCGCGAAGAGCTGGGCGGCCTGGGGTAGCAAACTGCGGCCTAAGCGCTTCGCCCCCGGCGCGGTCCTCGTCTTCGATCGCCCAGGCGGCGGTCATGTCGGCTTCTATGTCGGTGAAGACGAGACCGCATATCATGTGCTCGGCGGAAATCAGGGCAACGCGGTCTCGGTAACGCGCATTGCAAAATCGCGTCTGACCGCCTCGCGCTGGCCGGCCGGCGTGCCCGTTATCGGTGGCGCTGTGAAAATGAAGACGATCGCGGGCGTGCCCTTTTCGTCGAACGAAGCATGACCTGGGCGGCGGGGTTCGCCCTGCTGCGGCGCTTGTGGTGGTCGGTGCCTATGGCTGGCCTGCTCATCGCCCTGCTGCTGACCCGAGCACGTGCCGATGATCTTGAGGCGACGCTGAAGGCCGAGCGAACGGCCATGAGCGCGGAAATCGCGAAGTCCGAACAGCTGCGCAGCGAGGCGGAAACGCGATTCGCCGTCCAGCAAACCACGGCGCTCACGACCTTCGCCGACCGCCTCGCAAATCGCGAACCCATCATTTTTCGATCCACTGACACCGTGAGGACCTATGCGCAAACTGCTGCTGGCCGTGCTGCCTGCCTTCCTGCTGACCGCGTGCGCGGCATCGATGCGCTCGACGCTGAGCTATTCGCCGGCGATCCCCCCAGTGCCAGCCGAGGCGAAGAAGCCCTGCACGGCAACGCCGATGCGCCGGCAGCCGGACGGTAGCGCCAACAGCGCGGACGCCGAGGGCTCG
>Ga0308164_10005294_pt1 | contig 10482 bp, 11 predicted proteins | sample PhyTR2_FD_201031 | JGI IMG/M metagenome (GOLD analysis project Ga0308164, IMG submission 201031) | Phyllosphere microbial communities from UC Gill Tract Community Farm, Albany, California, United States - DLSLT.R2 | ecosystem: Host-associated > Plants > Phyllosphere > Unclassified | place: USA... | reverse complement strand
TGGGGACGATTGAATCGTCTCCGACGATCGGCATCACCGACTATAGTCGCCGGACCACCGACGAGTTCGGCGTGACCACCGTCGTCAAGCGGAGCTTCGCCCGGCAGATGTCGGTCCGGCTGGCGGTGCCGTCTGCAGGCGTCGACGCGCTACAGCGGCAGCTTGCCGATCTCCGCGCTACATCGGCTACGTGGATCGGCGATGACCCCTATGGCAACCTTACGGTCCGCGGGTTCTACAAGAACTTCGAGGTCGACCATCCGACGTCACTGATCAGCTATTGCACGCTGACGATCGAGGGTCTGACGGGCGAAGCCGAGTTCACCGACGACGGTACTGATCCGGCGCCGGGCGGCAAACCATCAACGCTGCAGGTGTTGCAGCCGATCGCGATCACCGACGCCGTTCTGATTTCGAGCACCGTCGCCGAGGATGACGCGATCGAATGGTCGCCGGCCGGCGGCTACCCTGCCGGCACGCGCGTCGTCCGTCGCGGGACGCACCGTGTCTACGAAAGCATCATTGCCAGCAACATCGGCAACGATCCCGCCCTGACCGTTGGTGCGTGGCTCGACGTCGGTCCGACCAACCGCTGGGCGATGTTCGACCAGGCGATCGGGTCGACCACCACTGACGACAACGTCATCACGGTCGCGCTGCGGCCGGGGCCGGCGGTGTCCGGTTTGGCGATACTCGACACCAACGCCGCCAGGGTGCGCGTCCAGGCGCCGGGTTATGACCGCACCGTCGCGGTGACGGGAGGCGCAACCTCCGCCCTGTTCCTGGATCTAGCGACGACTGCCGGCGCGAGCCTGACCGTCACGTTGACGGCTGTCGGCAACACCGCGCAGCGCGTCTTATTGGACGATGCCGCCCCCTTCGACGATGCTGGCACGTTCCGCGACACCGTTGCCGGAACCGCTTCGGCCGAACCGCCCGCCTGGGATGATTCCGGGACAGTGCGCGATACGACGGCATGGCACGACACGCGCGCTGGCGATGGCGCGGTTTCGGTCGGAACGCTCATGGTCGGCATTCTGCGGCCACTTGGCCGCACGGGTTCGTCACCCACCTCAAGCATCACCGACTACAGCAAACGCGAGACGGACGACTTCGGCGAAATAGCGATCGTGCCGCGGGCCTGGGCAAAGCGGATGGCGGCAAAGGCGCTGATCCGCACCGACGCTGTCAATCAGATCATCGGCCGGGTCGCTGCGGTGCGAGCGGTGCCGTCGCTTTGGGTGGCCGATCGCGCTACCGAAAGCCTCACCGTCTATGGGTTCTTCAAGGACATCAGCGTTGAGGTCGGGCAGTCGGTCAGCACGCTGTCGCTGTCGATTGAAGGGTTCAGCGAAGCGGCGACTCCTGCGCCGCTGACTACCTACGAAGGGCAGGAGAACAGCTACGCCTGGTTCTGGCGCCCGTACATCGGTGGCGCCCGGCAGGGGCAAAGCGTTTGGAATGATTGGTCGTCGGGTAGCGCGCGGGCGGTGCAGGCTGCCACAGCTGCTCGCGTCGCAACCAGCATCGATACCTTGGCCAACGCCGACAGCGCAATCGGGCGACGGATCGACACGGTCACCACCGATTATGTCAGCCGGGACAGCACGACAAACGCTCGCGTCGACCAAACGGTGAGCGCAATGAGCGAGGGCGATCGCGCGCTCGGCGTCCGGGTTGACACTGTGGCGGCCAGCCTTGCGACCACCGACAGTGCGGTGCGCGCCGAGATAAGCCGTGTCGAACGCACATCGGTTGATCGGGACACTGCGCTAGGACAGCGCAGCGACACGATCACGGCATCGCTCAACGATGCCAGCGGACGGCTGTCGACGGTTGAAACTGCGGTGACCGACGGCAGGTTCGCCACGGCGCAGCGTGTCAGCAACCTCGAAGCGCAGGTGTCCGGCTCCGGCGGTGATCTAACGGCAAAGATCGACGAGCGGCTAACCGTTGTCGTCGATCCGAAGATCGGGGCAGTTGCACAGAGCGTCAGCGATCTGCGCAGCGCGTATAACGGTACCGCAGCGACAGTTTCACAGCAGGCCGGCACCATCGCCGATCTAAAGGGGCGAACGGCCGCCTACTGGCGCACCACAGCGGTTGCGGGAAACAACCGCGCCCAGATCACGATTAGCGCGGACGCGAACGCCGGGGCCGGCGTCGACATCATCGGCGACGTGTCGATCAGCGGAAATCTACTGGTAGCCGGATCGGTGATAACTGACCGCATCGCTGTGAATGGCGTGACCAACACGGTCGCGATCGCCGGCATGAGCGGCGGCGTGAGTCCTGAAGACACGGGCGAGACCGGGCGGGTTTATATTACCAGCACCGGCGGCACGATGAAGGTCGATGTACAGGCCGATGGCACTCGGACTGCTGGCTCCGGCAACATGCGAGCGCAGCTATTCGCGGCATACAACGGGACTGAGCTGGCTCTCTCGCGCGAAGTGGCATTCTCGCCGTCAAATACAGCGGTTCCTGTTGGCTTCTTTCAGATCATCCAATTTCCGGCGGGGACAGCCGTCCAGTTTTTCCTCCGCTTCTTCGTCACCACCACAAACACGACGTGGACCTATACCAGCGCCGCAATCGCGGTGACTGAGTTCAAGCGCTAGTCCCGGAGCTTCATCATGGAACATTGGATCGTCTACGACCTCGCGTCCGGCGAGGAGCTTTGGCGTGGCGGCGGGTCAGTCGGATCTGCCGCGCAGCAGCAGTTCTCCGAAGGCATGGGCATGGTCATGGTGCCGGCGCAGGTCGTGCGTGCGCCTACTCTCGATCTCGACGCCCTGCGCGACGCAAGCGCCGTAAAGATCGATGCCGAAGCCGAACTCATCCGCCAGAGCATTCTGACGCCCGGCGCCGGGCAGGCGATGACGTATCAGCGCAAGGAAGCCGAGGCGCGCTCATGGTCCCTCGACTACGACACCGCCACGCCGTTTCTGTCTGCCGAGGCAAACGCGCGCAAGATGACGATCGCCGACCTGGCAGCCGAGGTCATCCAGCTTGCCGATGCGTGGGTGGCGATCGGCGCCGCGATCGAGGGTCTGCGCATGGGCGCAAAAGCTGCCGTCGGGCGCGCGACCAACCTTGGCGCGATCGTCGCGGCGGGCAAGGTCGACTGGTCCGCCCTCAATGGCTGAGCGCTTCTGGCTCGGCCTGCGCCAGCTGCTCGTTGCAGTTGACCAGCTCGTCTACATCCTGATCGCCGTGCCGATCTACGTCGTAGCAGGCGGCCCGACCCCATCGGCTACGGCATGAAGCCCTCGTGCGCGGCAGTCGGTGCCGAGGCTCTCGCGGCGCTGCGCGCGAACAGCGACGTCCTGCTCGGCGTCACCTGGTGGGGTGGCGGCCGCGTCTGGCCCGAGAGCTACATCTTCAAGATCGACCCTCCCAAGGCCGCTCGCTTCACGGCGCCGACCTCGAGCTATGTCGAGCAGCTGACGGGGCGCTGACCGCCCAGCATGAAAGGAGGTGATGCCCATGACCGGGTGCACCGAGTTTCGCCAGTCCGGCTCCTGCCTGATAGCATGGCAGGGGCCGACTCCCGTCGCGCAGATCGCGTGGGATGCCGCTGACAGCGGCTGGTACATCAACTTTCTATCCGTCGAGCAACCCCAGCTCCTCGCGCCGCTTCTGTCGAAATTCCGGAAGCTATGGCGCCGCAGCGGCAAGCAGACCCTCTCGTTTCACGCATCCCCCGATAATCAAGTCATCGGGAGGCTTATAGGGATCCTCGGAGCTGAGTGCTTCGCGGACCTCTATACCATTGTCGACTTGGACCATAACAGTAGGAAGAAGCACCATGAGCAAGACCGAGAACGCACGCTATAAGAAGCTCTCTGCCAAGGGTAAGACCGAGTACGGCCGCGATCGTGCGAAGGACTCTGATGCCCATGGTGGCACGTTCGACGCCACCCTGGCGAAGCTGCACGCGGGCTTTTACGACAAGATGTGACTAATGCGCCCGGTTCGAAAGAGCCGGGCGTTTCACCGTTGCAGCAGCGCCTCGTCCCCGGGCAGGTAACGCTCTTCGGTCAGGTTCATTGATCGGACTGTTGACGCGCCGACCGGGCCGCGGTGCAGCCGCCCAGGCCGCGCGGTCTTCGACCGGTTGGCGAAATTCCGGCACCAAAATTTAGTAGACAATCTTTAAGCCAACAGGCCTATCAAGACCATTAGACACCCCATCCCTAAGGTCGTCCACAGAGCCCATTTCGACATAACTCCGGCGGGCTTCAGCCAATGCAGAGTGGCGCTTGAAAATGCGACGAAGACGATGCCGGTCACAAGCGTCGCACGAGGCTGTACAAGGCCGTCAGGCGTTTGCGGAAGCCCCTGTAGGATGAAGATTATAACGAGCAACGCAAGCATAAGGCCGCCCGCGCGCTTCAAGTGCTCGGCGTATACATCGCTGACGTGCCGAGCACCCAAGCCCTCACTTGCAACACTTTCGCGCGCTTCGTTACGCCATTCATACCGATCGGGTTTCATCTGAAAATCATGCCACGAAAGTCCAGTGTCCGCCATGGCGCGTTTGCCAACACTCGCCACGAAGTTTGACCAAATCTCAGGAAATCGGGTCGCAATCGATCCGGTCGCGTCAGCCGCGTCGCTTTCAGTGATGTGGCGCTGATAGTCCAGCAGCGCATCGTCCCTGGGCAGGTAGCGATCTTCCGTCGTTGTTCGGATCGTGGTCGATTCTGCCGCACTCCGATGCAGCCGCCTACGCCGCGCTGGCGTCGTGCGCTTGCCATACTTTCACACAGGGGAGAATTGCGTAATCCAAAACAGGGTTACCAATCCGCCAACTTTTTATGACAAAATTGCTACAGCCCGTTAAGCGGTCGTTAACGGTTCGCGAGGTGATTTTTAATGAGCAATTTCGACGGCGCGGTGGTGGAAGGCATGTCTGCGTTATCGGGTCACCACGCAGTCTTAGATTTTCTATTTCTCACTCTCGGTGAACGTTATACGTTTAAACTCGTACCACTGATTGCCGGTCTATTTTGGGTTTGGTCGCGCGACAGAGTTGGTCGACGGCAGGCAAGCGTGGGTGCGATCGGCGCGTTTGCAGCGCTGATCTTAGCGCGCGTCATTCAGAATTTTGGGCCGCATAGGGCTCGCCCCATCTCCTCCCCGCTTTTCCATTTTCCAGGAGCAGCGCAAAACACGGTTGTCGACTGGAGTTCGTTTCCCAGTGACACAACTGCGCTTGCTTGCGCGCTTACAACGGCAATCTTCCTCGCATCACGAAAGTTTGGCTTACTAGCATTCGCCTGGACAGCATTTGTCGCGATCGCAAAGCTTTACGGGGGATATCACTATCCAACTGACGTCGTCGTCGGCGCGCTGATCGGTATTGCTGCAACATTGGTCACGCAAAAGAGCACAGTCATGATGAATTGGATATTTGACCGCTTAGAGTTCCACCGGACCAAAAGGCCGGGACTATTTGCTGCTATTGCCTTTCTAGCCGCGTTTCAACTTGCAACGTTTTTTAATGATGTGAGAACGGCGGCGAAGGCGATACACGAGCAAGGGTCTGTGGCGGAAAGATCAAAGCTTACACAACCCCTGCCTGCCGGTGCGCATCAGATCAGATAGCATCCGATTTTGGCTCCCTCTACGCACCCGTAGTTGGTTAGTCACTGGCTAAGGGACATCTCAGAACGCCCTCGCCATTACGGCGTTGGTTAGACAACTCACCGCATTGAAATTAGACGAATGTTTAAGGCCAGGTCTCGTCCCGGCGCAGCCGCCAAAGGCCGCGCGGTCTTCGGGCACTTGCCGCACCCCCCGCACCGGAAGAACCGGGTCATCGACGGCACAGCCTCCGACCCCGCATAGGCGTCGACGTTGACCTCCTTATGCCGTCCACAGCCACAGATCAGATCTATGGTCCGGATACCAAGGGACCGCATGTTTTCGAGGTCCATGGGGGCTGGATCAGTCATTGCGGCTGGCCTTCGTTGATCGCATCGACAGCCGCAGCGACACGTGCCCAATCGGAGTGGTCTGGATCATCACCCATTATATCGAGCAGCATAGCGACGACCGGCGCGGATTCCCGCGAGCCATGCGTCTCGATGACCGCCCACGCCTTCAACCAGACTTCCCGGTTGCTCATCATATGTCGAGGTTACGCCGTTTCATCTCGGCGATCAGCGCGTCCGCTATGGGGTCGTCTGCCTTGCTATCAATCTGCTGATGCGCCTCCAGCAGGCTGAGATCATCTAAGAACTCGATCACATCGGGATGCAGGGGCGGTGTCTTCATGCCCAAAGACTAGGCTCGACTGACCGATTCGGGCAAACCATCTCAATGGACGAACTGACCACCTCCATTGTCGGCATCGACTTTCCGAACGAGGATAAGAGCAAGAGCAACCGGCGTATGGAATGCATGCTCTGCGCGCCTGGCGACGCGGTCGAGCTGCGCCTCGAGCCGACCAACCCGTACGACGAGCACGCCGTTGCCATTTTCAGCGAGCGCGGAACGCAGCTGGGCTATGTCAGCGCCGAGCGCGCACCGCTGATAGGCAAGCGGATGAAGGAAGGCGAAGCGATGGCCGTCTTTCAGGCGATGCACGGAAGCGGCGCCTACGTCCGTATACGGTTCGGAGGCGCTATGCCGACCTTGCCCGCCCCGGTCCCCGATATTCCGAAGCGACCGCCTCCCCGCCAAGCGCGGCCGGCGCAGCGCCCGGTCTATGATCCCCACGCGTTTTATCCTGACGAGGAAGGACCCGAGTGGGGAGCGTGATCAGCCAAACATATCCCGCTGGACCTCGTAGTCGGAGATGCGGAATCGCCGGCTGATGAACTCAATAAGCTGCTGACCTGCTTCGGTCGGAGCCACCTTGTAACCTTTGCAAACTTCACAGTGAAAGCTCGCCCTCATTTGACCGGGTTGGGCTGGCGACGAATTTCCCGTTCCTCCGCACGCTCTGCAGGGTTCCTCAAGGTCCGGTAGACGATCGTTCCGTATGCTCATGTCGTAGGTCCTATCTAGCGCCATTGGATCCTCGAACGCGAGGAACTGCTTTGCAACGACAGCATCAACCGATCCGCTCGCCGGTTCAAGGACAGGGCTTTTTGGCAATGCGGCCATGCCGGCGATCTGAACAGATTGAGCCCAGAGCCTATGCAACATCGATTAAACAAAATTGGTTTGGCGTATTGGGACAGTTGCTCTACCCCATTCCTTGCCTGCTGACGGAACTCTGTCGGCATCGGCATCACCCCTTACCTTGGGCGGCTTAGGCTGCCCTTTTTTTTATGCGCTAGCTATGCCTGCCTGCGTTCTATCCCAACAATCATGATCCCGAGGATCGCGCCAGGCGCTGGCGGTAGCACGACAATATCTGGCGAACCTGACGCGTCTGATCCTGACGAGGAAGTGCCCAAGTTCGGCGCCTGACTCAAGCCACGGGTAAGCTGGTCATCTTCGGAAAAGAATTTTATCATTACGTGGTGCCAATGATCAAGACACCGGAACAGCTGCGGGCTGAAGCTCAAGAGTACCGTGACCTATTGAACGTCATGGGTGGGCCCGTTCTGAACGTAGCCATTGAGGACATGGCGAAAGCGCTCGAGCGTTCGGCTGATGCCCTAGAAGAGGCCAGCAGCGCAGCTTAGCTCGGGGTCCCGTCTCGGTTCCCTATCCGTGCCTTCAGCTGTCGCCGTGCCATGACACAGGCCGCAAGCAGTTCATCCGAAAGGAACGATGCTGCCTCGAGATCAAGTGTGATGGCAAGGCCTGGTGCATCGACGAGCACGCTCCCATCACTCGCAGAGACGTTCAGAACCTCAGGACGCAAAGTACGCTGCATGCCGATTCTCCCGTGGGAGATCAGCGACCAGTGGCTGCATATCGTTCCAGGCATTGATCCACAGCAGCACGATGCTTGGCGAGCCTAGCGTCTCTAATATCAAAAAGGGCGCCGTTCTCACGACGCCCTCTCCGGACCGGCTTTCCAGTCTAGCGCTTTGGCAACCCTGTTACGTGATTGCCGCGCTTTCCAGTGTTAATCTCGGACACCCGGCCCGGATTGGTACCGTAGTCAGCGGCGATGTCATGCTGGATGTCGCCTGCACGCAGGCGAGCCCAGATGTCAGCGATCGCTGCATCGGACAGAGGGAAGCGTGAGCGGCGCGGTGGCCGTTGAGGTATGTTCGCCAAGGTCATATTCCTTATTTGGCAAACGACCGGTCTTGACGGAGTCATCCCACTGTGGAAGACGTTGCCGCCTTCTAGGGGGTAGTTCCCGCTCTCGCGTACCGGACTGGAAGCCCGCGAGAGTTGCCCCCGATCAGAGACCCCGGCGCCTGCCAGCGTCGGGGTTTCGTCATTTCGGAACCAATCGAATCGAGAGCTAGCGCAAAGGCGATGATTCGCCAAGGGCTTTTGCCTGCTTTTACCGATTGACTGTAGTGTTCGCACTGTCACTACCTTGAACGTTGCAATCTAGTAGCGCTAACGGTGCACAATCAGAACTGTATTCAGTTTGCCGACCGCCGCAACGTTCGTAACGTAACTACACTCGATGCAATAGCTCGACGATGATGCGCAGATGATGCGAATTTGCCGCATTCATCACCGGCTTTCGACCGACACACCATATTTGTGGTGTCGATGATCATGCGGCGAGCGCCGCAATGGCCAGCTAGTCGTAGTTCGCGCGGGTCGGCGCGAGACGGCGGCGGAGTCGATCGCGCTTTGCAACACCGCTATCAATCGAACTCGAGATCGGTTGACTCATCATAGCCTATGAACAGGTCAGCGAGGGCGGAGTCTAATGCCGTCCGTAGGGCAATCTTGGCGCCACGTGACCCACGGGGAATGAAGACCACGGAGCCGCTTCGTTCCCATTCCCGCAATTGGGACTGCGCGACGCCCGTGTAGGCAAGCGCCAACTCACGCGACATTGCGGCAGGCCATTCCGGCATGATCATGACCTTCGCCTTTTTCACAACCATTCCAATCGGCGGGACCTCCGTTTAAGCCAGGTTGGTCGGCACGCCAGTCATAGGTTTCCGCTTCGGGAGCACTTACGATCTTAAACGGGAAGATCGTCGGCACCGTCCCGCACATGCAGCATGCCCGCGATCAAGTATCTATAGAAGCCTTGCGTGTTTTCAGTGCCCGCCGCTCGACGGCCTGTTTCTTCTGTCCCTCCGCCGCGGCCGACATAAGCATTTCGCCGGCACCGATCGCGTTGAGCAGATCCAGCTCGTGGTCCGCGAGGCGGATACCTTTTCCCTTGATCCCCGCGCTAGTCCATCGCCGAGAAAGGGCGACGATGCTGCCCACCAGGTGCGTCAGGGTTTCGCCCTCCACTGAAGTAAGATCGGTGGTGCCGGGCATCTCGTAGCTACTCATGCCGTGCATGGTCCTTTAGTGTAGATGGGCTCCGACCCCGCGCGCATTTGCAGCCAGTCTGCAAGATACGCGATCATTATAGCACGCCGGTCCGCCATAGACTGCTATGTGGTATCTAGGTCCGGCGGGCATGGTACGGGCGGCCGAGCAATAGACAAGCCGTCGCCGAGGTGAGATATTTTTTCATGGTATAATCCATGGTACGGCCAACATGTAGATCAGATTTATCTAATGATTACAGAGGGAATGGCCCGTCTTTATGGTAGTCTCCTTCGCTACCATTTTCAAACACACCGAACGGGTCGTTGACGACCAGGATCGCGTCGCTGCGGGCGAGCGCGAGCAGCGTCAGGCCGTGTGCGCGCGCGTGATCGATCGCGAGACTGGTCGGCGCGGAAATCCCCACCAGCATCGCCACGCCCGCGACCAGCGCCTTGTCGACCATCTCGAAACTGATCCGCGAGGTGACGAGGATGAAGGCGGGCGGCTCGGTCGACCGCATCGCCAGCCCGCCGACGAGCTTGTCGAGCGCATTGTGGCGGCCGACGTCCTCATAGGCGGCCAGCACGTCCCCTGACCGGTCGCAGGCGGCGGCGGCATGGATCGCCCCCGTCGCGGCGTTGAGCGGCTGGTGCGCGCGCAGCCCCGCCAGCGCGGCGAAGATGGCGGTGACGGGCACGTCGGGGCGGGGCGGGGTGCCCGCCACCGGCTTGCGCAGTTGTTCGAGCCCGGAGATGCCGCACAGCCCGCAGCTGGTGTCGCTGGTCCGGTGGCGGACGCGGTCGTGGATCCGCCCCCTGCACCGCTCCGACAGGCCGACACGGACGATCCAGCCCGCCTCCGCCTCGAACACGTCGATATCGCGCACGTCGCCGGCGCTGTCGGCGAGCCGCTCGGTCAGCAGGAACCCGGTGGTGAAGGCGGGCAGGTCGGCGGGCGTCATCATCATCACCGCATAGCCAAGTCCGTCGATCTCGATCGCGACGGGCACCTCGATCGCGATCGCGCGCGTGCCCGGCGCGACGGCGTCGGGGCGCAGGATGGTGATCGCTTCGGTACGGGCAGTCGTCACAGCGCGGCCATGTCCTCGGG
>Ga0308164_10005290_pt1 | contig 10484 bp, 7 predicted proteins | sample PhyTR2_FD_201031 | JGI IMG/M metagenome (GOLD analysis project Ga0308164, IMG submission 201031) | Phyllosphere microbial communities from UC Gill Tract Community Farm, Albany, California, United States - DLSLT.R2 | ecosystem: Host-associated > Plants > Phyllosphere > Unclassified | place: USA... | reverse complement strand
CGATTAGAATGAAAAGATACAATAGAAATCCAACTACTCTTAAAACTATGGGCAGTTTACTGTAGAGAAGAATACTTCCCCAAGGAATTGCACCAAGCAATGCAACACTTCCCAGATAAATCACAGACACACCGAAATACTCCGCTTTCCAGTCCCATTTAAAAATTCGAGGAATGATGAACAGAAATACAGATAGTATGCATATAACAAAGCATACGAGGAAAAGCGGATTTCTGAACACTTCAAGATGAGGTGCTGCACCAACCGCCAAGAACATGCTGCACGTCGACAATGCAAAAGGAAGAAACGCAGTGTTCGCGCAAAAGGTATTCGGCCTGGCAAATTTCGGGTTCGCTTTGTCGAGATCTATCAAAATGCGATCCATCGGTAATCGTTAGGGCATCTACTGATTAGGTGATTTATTATATTTTCTGAACGTTAGCCCTGCTTTCATGACCTAAGCCATGACTAAGCGTGCTTCGATACTCAACGCCCCGATCACAACAAATCACTTCAGTCGCAACTTGACTGCGATCAGGGAGCACCCTGCTCTTCGTACAGGTCGAAATAAACCACGTTAGTCTTGTAATCAGCTTCAATATCGACATAACGCAGCGGACCGCCGCGATTCGCTTTTACCTTCCATTGCATTTCGCAGACGCCTTGTTTGGATTCGGGCTTGCCATAGCGCCTAGTTAGGATGCTAGTCATGTACTGGCATTTATCGACGCCGATAAAACTGCTCTGTATCATGGTGACTGGATCGGAGCCTGTGTTTGCCATTGCAAATTTAACCACGCCAACACTTTTATTGCATGCGACATTGCCCTTTTTCAGCAGGTCATCACCGGTGTCGGTACTCGACATGCACATGCCCTGCAACTGCCGCAAGACGCCCGAGGATGGCGTGGAAAACACTGTCTCAGAACTGATGACGTCAAAAACCTTTTGAAACTGCTCGGCTTTCTTGTCAGCTTGAGCGTAGCAACTTGCGCATACTAAACTTGCCAAAAAACAGAATATTTTATTCATTTTTAAAAGAGGTTACATTTATGAACCGTCGGCGTTGGATCGGCCAGATCAGCACAGCGCAGGAAGCCGTGATTTCTGGTTTGAATTAAATCCCTCTAGACCCTCCGTGATGGCGTTCTTTCAAAAAGGCTGCGTCACCTTTTGAGAGCAATATCCAACAGCCAGCAGTGTTGCATCTTACTGAGGCATGATCGAATTTACTTTTTTCATTTTCTTATACATTTTTTCCAATGCGTTAACATGCAGTGGAGAGTTTTTAGAATCCAATAACTTTCCGCTCTCATCGTATGCAGTCCAGAATTCGGAATACGGCGCAGAACCACCGCCGACGGAGTAATACAGAATCGCGTAGTTAGCATTCGCCACCTGCGCACAACCCATTTTGATGACGTACAATTCGCTAACTGAACCTTCTTCTTCCTTTATCGACTTGATGTCACCCTGGTTCAACTCAGGCAACGTCGCGCTGCGTATGACGCCAGCACTAGACATTGTCATTTTCTGCGGCTTGCAGACATTCAGCGACATATCGTCGTCGCCTCTGGCGCATATTGACTGTATAGCCAGTTTGGCCTTGCCGCAGTTGATCTCATCTATGAAGTTTTTGTAGGTGCCGGCAGCTTGGCAGACGCTTACGCCCGTTAAGGCCAGTCCACACAGGATCGACTGAGTATATCGCTTGGTTTTCATCATCGCTTAAAGCCTTGTTTGTTGCGGGACTAGCCAGCATTTATCGAGCGGCATAACTTTGCACGGCGTTACCCAACATTACTGCGCTGCGGGAAGCCAGGGGCTGCCAAATACCACCCTATCCTCAATAGTAATAAACACCCATGGGCAACTCAGGCAATCCGTCGTTGATTCTGGCTTTCGTCGATTTTGAAAGGTCAACATTTTCCGGAAAATCGATTTCAAGCGCAGACGCTACTCTAGTCATCCGATGTGCAAAGGTCATGAAATCCCCCCAACTCATTCCAACCGTCGCGATTAATATTATCGCGCTCGACAAGGAAGCCCCCAGCATATAGAACCAGAGTTGCATCGTCGGTTCCGTAAACAGAAAGGTTGAAATTAAAAATATTACGACAACGAAAATGATTGAATTCCTTAGAATATAGCGTCTCTGCGCTGAAACACCTCTCTCGCAGTGAGGCTGCATCCAAACAATTCGTTTTTCCGGAAGTGCCACCGCAATCGCATTGAAAACACCATTGCCTTTCAAGCCAACCACTTTGATGGAATCACAATTTTTAAATGTTGTCTTCCAAAAACTGCCTTGGACTGCAAGGCCCCCTATGCGCATCGAAAATTCCTCTATCGGATCGCCTGCATAACTCGCGGCCTGCGCACTATCTTCTGCAGCTGGGCGCTGGCATCGATCTGCTGGCGCGCTTCTTTTGCGTCCATTTGCGTGCCCTGGCCGCTCGCCCGCATGTCGGTTGACAGCAGGATGCCTCGACCTGCGCGCAGCGCGGTGGCATGTTCGGTTTTCAGCTCCAGCCCGAAGCCGACTGGTTTCAGGCGTTCGTTGTCGCTCTGCTGGCGCAAGACGCCCAGATTGAGTTCGCCGTGCCCAGATGGGCGCCGGCGTGGCGCTGCAAGCCGATGCGCGGCTGGGCGGCACTGTCGTCGAAGACAAGTTGACTGTATGCGCCGGCGCCGCCCTGGCTGCTTGCCATCGCCTGCGATTTCAAACCGGACAACACCGCCGGGTGCGCGTGCGCGGCCGCTTCGCCAGGGAACCAGGCGGGCGCGTTCCCGGTGGCGGCGCCGGCGCCTTGCGCGACCTAGTTGCACTGCGCGTCGGTCGTGCCGGCGCCGTTGTATTCGTCGTCATATCCGTATCTAAGCTTTGCCGTTGGCACGTGTGTGCCAACGCGTTCGAACGATACTTATGCGCGCGCTTTAGTTTTAGCTTGGCTGGCAGGTTTGCTGACCATATCGACATACACCTGTTTGCCCGTCTTCCGGCGCAGCATGCGTGGATATTTGTAGAATATCAGCCAGCCGCGCGCGGCGAACCCGACACCGATCATATTGACCGAAATACCGAGGATTGCGAGAAAAATGTGTGCGTACGGCAGGCCGAAAAACGCCACCAGGTCGCCTGCGTACAACATCGATGCACCAGAGACAGCGAGGGTGGACAGGACAAACAGGGTGGGCGGAAACTCTTTGAAATCGCATATCTTGTCTAGCACCATGCGGTCTCCCTTCTGCAAATAATAAATGCAGTCGTCGTCTTCTACGTACACGCTCTGGCGTAACGCGTCGGTAGCGAACACCTTGCGGTACAGACTAGCGTAGCGCCCCGCCCACCATAGCAAAGTAAGCGTATGTAATGAAAACAACAAGCATCTGAGCCACAGTGACGCGCTGCTGAACACGAGTAGGCACAGCCAGGGAATCCCACCGATCAGCGAGATGCTGAGAATGTACAACAGCGAAAACCCGAAGTAACCTGCGCGCCAGTCCCAGCGCATTAACCGAGGGATGATCAGCATTGCGCACGATGCGACGGAAATGGCCAGGCAGAACAGGGCGACAGGATTACGCACCACTGCCAGGTCAGGCGCGGCGCCAACTGCGAAACCCACGCCCACCAGGCTCGTCAGCAAGGGCAGCAGCGAACCTAGCGCGATAAACGCGCTAGGGCGCGCGAAAGACGGATTGATCGCATCCAGATTTTTCAAAAGTTGAACTCCATATAGTCCTTTGGGAATTTTGCTTTCAGATAGTCCCAGCTTTCGCCGATTTCCTTGCCAGCTTTGCGCAGGTAAGGCGCCACCACCGAGGACAGGCCGTCAGTGTTCGTTTTGTCGCCGCTGGCGGCGCGTCCCAGCGATTTGTCGGCCGCTTCGACCACCCAGTTCACCCCGACGCCGACCGCCACCGTAATGACGCCTACAAGTAGTACCGGGACCGAAGCGGTCGCCGCAGCCATGATGAACATCATCATCAGCGCCATGATCACCACTACCAGCGCGGCGACGATGATGGCTTTTAATAAAGCCATCAACAGGCCGGCGGTTAGATCGTAGCCGTCTTTTTTAACATCTTCCTTCCATTCGGCGACCGCGGTGGCGGCGCCGAAAATAAAGCTGACCAGCGCATTGCCCTTAAATGAGCCGGCCACACCCTTGGCGGCAGCGGTAAAGGTGCTGGAGGTCTTGCCCGCGCCGGAAAAAATGCTGACCACGCGCTCATTGCCGGGATTAAATCCACCGCGGCCAAACACTTCGTTGTACTTGCTGTAGCCGGAAAAATAAAAGCGTAGCTTGCCTCTCACCATTACCATGCGTGCCTTGACGAACTTGAATCCCGTGTGGGTGCGGCTGTCCATGCTTGCGCGCAGCCATTTCCAATTGTCGCCGACGAAGGCAGCGCTGCCTGCCGCCTGGCCCCAGATCCAGTTGCGCGTTGCGACTTCGAATGGATCGAAATCGGCCATGCCGGATTTGCCGCCGCCCTTACTGAAGTGGCTGGCGAGATGGCTGGGCATGCCCTTGACGGTCCCCTCCACCACGCAGACCAGTGAACACTGATCGCCCGCCGGCGCTGATGACGCGACCACAGGGCGAGGCGCCGCTGCCGTTTTGGCTGCGTGAAGAACGACCGGGTGCGCAGCAGGTGCGCTGGTGGCGGGCGAGTGAGCATTGTTCAAGCCCATCGCCACGATAATTGGCGCTGCCTTGGTTTTCGGATTGTCATCGTACCAGTGTGGATCGAGTTGGTTGGGAGCGAGCTTCATGAGCAACTTGCCGTCGCTCTTGAGCAGTAGCGCTCCTTTGAAATTGCGCGGCAGCCACAAATGCAGGCGCTCGCCATCCTTGAAAGTCACTAAATCGCGACGTTTCGCCTGCACTAGTTTTTTATCGCGGGCGTTGTAAAAGTCAGTGTCGGTAGCCTGCACTGAATAGCTGCCCCCAGCTTTTAGATGCAGGTGAAAAATCACGTCGCGGTGTTTGCGCAGGAGCACCTGCAAATGGTCACTCGACCGCCAGCATTTGACAGCTTCGCCGGGCAGATCGATACATACTTCTTGGGCTGCGGCGCGCGTGGCGGGTTTGGGGGCGGTCATAGGATACTCCTTATTTACGCTTGTTCTGATGGGCGACAATGGGGCCTAACGGGGCATTTTTCAGGATCGCAGTGCCGGCGCCGTCGAGCGTGATGGCCTGCTGGTCTCCACCGTGAAACTTCAGGTCGATCGGCTCGTTTTTCAAAGCATTACCTTCAGCATCGAGGTACTCTATTTTCAAATCGCGTTTCAGGTTTAATTCGCCTACCTTGTTGGCGATATCCAGGGACGCCACGCTCAAGGGGCCCGCCAACTCCTTCATGCTCGCCTTGAACGCCATCGTCCCCGGACCGTGAATCTCGATATTCCCGCCATATAATTTGAGTGCCGCGCCCTGCGCCACAAGCTGGACGTGCGTCTTGGCCGCCACATTGACGCTCTTGGTCACACTGGCCACCGTCAGCGCCTTGTCGGCCGTGATCCGCGTTTCGTCGCTCTGGCTCTGGCTGCTCACCTTGCCGCTGGCTGCATGCAGCCGGATCCCGACTTCTTGATTCGGCTTGTCGCCACCGGTCAGTTTGCCGTACGTGAACAGCCCGATGCCGCTGCGTACCGTGTGATAGGCATTTCCCTGCGACGCCGCATTGATATCCTGATCCGCAGCGAACGTGCTCGTGCCCCCGGCGCTGAGCACCGCATTCGCCGGCGTTAACGCCGCAATCCCTGCTGGACTCGACAGCTGCAGATGCGGCTGGTCGTACGCTGTTGGCGCTGCCGGCCCCTCGGCACCGGCAGGCGCACTGCCCTGCCCGCGCGCCTGTAACGTCCCGATACTGCGTTGCAGCCCCTTCACCGCCGCCAGTGCTGCCGGCGTTGTCTCGTCTTTCAACAACGCCTTGTGCTTGTGCGCCAGCGCCGCCAATTCTGTGGACATCGTCGCTGCCTGCTCGGTCAGCATTTCCGCCTGCGTTGAATCCAGCTGCGAGCCGCCACCCGAGGTTGCATCCGTCGACAGCAGCAAGCCGCTCCCTGCCCGCAGGGCCGCCGAGTGTTCGGTCTTGAGCTCGGCCCCAAACCCGGCTGCCGCCATCAAGCCGTTGTCGCTCTGATGCCGCAAGTGCCCCAGATTCAGTTCATCGGTGCCCGCGTGCTGCGCCGCGTGCCGCTGCAGTGCCACCCGTGCTTGCCCCGGGCTGTCATCGAACACGAGCTGGCTGTACGCGCCGGCGCCGCTTGCGCTCGCGCCCAGGGCCTGGCTCTTGAGGCCTGACAGCGCCGCCGCATGGGCGTGGGCGCCGCCCTGGCCGGGGAACCACATCGGCGCGTTGCCCGTGGCTGCCCCGCCACCCTGCGCTACCTGGTTGTGCTGGGCGTCCTGCGCCCCGGCCCCGTTGTAGACCGCGCCAATCACCACCGGCCGGTCGATATTCCCGTCCAGGAAATCGATCAGCACCTCCTGGCCGACGCGTGGCAGCGCATTGCTGCCCCAGTTGGCGCCGGCCGTGGGCGCGAGTGGCGTGGCGACGCGCAGCCAGGTGCCGGCACGGTCGTCGCCGGGTGCGCCAGCGTGACCGTCGGGCGTCGGGTGCGTCAGGCGGCTGTGGCTCGCCTCGCCGCGCTGCCAGTGGAACTGGACCTTCACGCGGTGATCGCGGTCGGTGTGAACGGCGGCGCCCTGCGGGCCGACGACGATGCCGGTCTGCTGGCCGCGCACCAGCGGGCGTGGATGCAGCAGTTGGCCGTCGCCGCCCTCGCCGCTGGCGCGGAATGGCACGCTGGCGGGAATGGCGTCGATGCGATTGCGGTACACGGGGCGCTCGCCCGCGTTGCGGCCAAGCGTGTGCAGGCTCGATGCCAGCTCGGCGTCGTTTTCGCGGCGCAAGGCGCACTGGCCCAACAGGCGCGCGAGCGCATTGCCGGTGTCGGCGTCCAGATTGTTGTGCGCCATGTGGCGGGCGTGGATGATCGTGAAGGTCTCGCCATCGACGCTCGCATGGTCGTGCAGCGTGAATGTGGTGCCCGGCGCCAGCGTGCGCACCGTGCCGGCACCGATGTGCACCTGCTTGCGCGCCTGAATCGCTTCGAGCTGGCGGTCGGCGATGCGCAACCCATCCTTGCGCGTCGGGTAGGCATACGCGCCTGGATAGTCGCGGCTGGTCAGGCCGGCGTCGCCGCCAGTGCTGCTGGCCACCTCGCGCACCGAGCGGCTGCGGTAGTCCCAGCTGGCCAGTTCAATCGCATCGGTCGTCTGCCGCCACTCGGTGCGCCAGCGGTCCATGCTGTCTTCGCGCATGACGGCGCCTGGCTGCGTGAAGCGCACATCGGCCTGCGCATTCGGCTTGAACGCGCCGTTGTGGTCCGCGATCACCAGGGTATGGCTGCCGAAGGCGGGGTCGGCGGCGTCGCCCACGTGCTCGAAGAAGTAAAACAGCCCTTCCTCGAACATCAGGCGCTCGATGAAGGCCAGGTCGCTTTCCTGGTATTGGGTGGTCACGCTGCGCGTCAGGTAGGCGCCGCGGTCTTGCAGGTCGAAGCGCCAGGCCGGCGCCAGGCGGCCCTTGCCATCGTAGCTTTTCATGACCGCGTCGAGGATGTCGCACACCGTCATGTCCTGGAACAGCCGGCTGTCGCGGCCCAGTGACAGAAAGCGGGTCCAGGGTTCGATGGTCAGGCGGTAGCGCGCGAAGCCGCCGTTCGACCCTACCTGCTCGGCGCCCGTAACGTGGCCATGGAAGGCGCGTGGCGCGCCGAAACCGGCGGCGCCCAGTTCGACCAGCGCCGGCTGCCCGATCAGTGATTTGAGCGGGATTGCCGCATCGAGCGACAGCGCCGATACGTCGAGCCGGAAGCCTTCGCTCAGTCCCTCGGTCGCGCGCAGGCTTTCAGCCAGCAGCGCGTCCGGACCCGCCACCGTCGATAGCGTCATGATCCGCTGGTGCTGGCTGAACGTGCCGCCAAGGGCCGTCTGGACGGCGCTTGCCAGCGCCGCCGCCGAGGGGTTGAATGCATTCGTCATAAAGCCAACGTCATGGAAATTCCGATCCGGGTCGAATCGGACCGGCTTGACCGCCGGCCCGCTTACTTATTTACTTATTTACTTGCTTACTTCACGCTGTACTTGAACTGCCCCTTCTTGTCGGCGCCCACCTTGATCTTCGAGATCGTCTTGCCCTCGGCCATATTGGCCAGGACCGATTCGGCGACCTCCGGCAGCAGGCTGCCGTTCAGAATATTGTCGACATTGCGCGCGCCCGAATCGACTTCGGTGCAGCGCGCCAGCACTGCTTCGACCAGCGCCGCATCCCAGGTCAGCTCGGCCTTGTGATTGACGGCGATGCGGCGCGCGATCTTCGCCAGTTTCAGCTCGATGATGCGCACCAAAACGTCGTCCGGGATCGGGTAATACGGCACCACTTTCAGGCGGCCCAGGAAGGCGGGCTTGAATGCCTTCATCAACTGCGGGCGGATCTGCTGTTCAAGCGCTTCGGGGTTTGGCAATTCTTCGACCGTCTTGTTCAGGCATGCGGCCATCATCGTGCTCGATGCCACATTCGAGGTCAGGATGATGATCGTGTTGCGGAAGTCGATTTCGCGGCCCTCGGCGTCGTCCATCACGCCCTTGTCGAACACCTGGAAGAACAGTTCGAGCACGTCCGGGTGGGCCTTCTCGACCTCGTCGAGCAGCACGACACTGTACGGGTTGCGCCGCACCGCTTCGGTCAGCACGCCCCCTTCACCATATCCCACGTAACCTGGCGGCGAGCCTTTCAGGCCCGACACGCTGTGCGCTTCCTGGTACTCGCTCATATTGATCGTGACCAGCTTGCGCTCGCCGCCGTACAGCACGTCTGCCAGCGCCAGCGCCGTCTCGGTCTTCCCGATGCCGGACGGGCCGACGAACAGGAACACGCCCTTCGGCTTGTCCGGATCGTCCAGGTTGGCGCGCGACGTGCGCACGCGCTGCGCCACGGCCTCGATCGCGTGCGACTGCCCCAGCACCCGCTCTTCCAGCAGGTCCTTCAATTTGAGGACCGTCTTGATTTCATCCTTGACCATCTTGCCGAGTGGGATGCCGGTCCAGCCGGCGACGATTTCGGCCACCACGTGGCCGTCGACCTGCACCGGTACCATCGGCGTCTCGCCCTGCAACGTGCGCAGCTCGGTCATCAGGGCCTGTACGCCAGCGGCGTCGCCCGGTTTGCCACCTTCCTTCGCGCCCGCTTCCAGTTCACCGCGGGCGGCCTGGATTTTCTCGGTCAGCCCTTTTTCGATTTCCCAGCGCGCTGCCAGCGTGCCATGTTCGTCGCTGGCCGCGCCACGCGCTGCGCGCAGTTCGGCCAGGCGCGCGGTGTGACTCGCGCCGCCGCTTTCTTCGCGCGCCAGCGACGCGATCTCGGCGTCGATCCGGTCCAGGCGCTTGGCCAGGTTGTCGAGCAGCGCGGGCGTCGCGTTCTGGCCCAGCGCCACCTTGGCGCAGGCGGTATCGAGCACGCTGATCGCCTTGTCGGGCAGCTGGCGACCGCTGATATAGCGGTGCGACAGGCGCACCGCTTCCGTGATCGCCTCGTCATAGACGCGCACATTGAAGTGCTTTTCCATCAGCGGCGCCATCGCGCGCAGCATGGCGCAGGCCAGTTCCTCGCTCGGCTCTTCCACCTTGATCACCTGGAAGCGCCGTGCCAGTGCCGGGTCTTTTTCAAAATACTTTTTGTATTCACCCCAGGTGGTCGCGGCGATCGTGCGCAGTTCGCCCCGTGCCAGCGCGGGTTTGAGCAGATTGGCAGCATCGTTCTGGCCGGCCGTGCCACCGGCACCGATCATCGTGTGCGCTTCATCGATGAACAGGATGATCGCGTGCGGGCTCTTTTTGACCTCGTCGATCACGTTCTTGAGGCGATTTTCGAACTCGCCCTTCACGCTGGCCCCGGCCTGCAGCAAACCCATGTCAAGCGTGTGGATCTCGACGCCTTTGAGCACATCGGGCACGTCGCCTTCGACGATGCGTAACGCGAGGCCCTCGACGACGGCGGTTTTACCGACGCCCGCTTCGCCCGTGAGGATCGGGTTGTTCTGGCGACGGCGCATCAGGATGTCGACTGCCTGACGGATTTCCATGTCGCGGCCGATCACCGGATCGACCTTGCCGTCGCGCGCGCGTGCGGTCAGGTTGGTCGTGAACTGGTCCAGCGCCGGGGTCTTGCCGGCCCCCTGCCCTTCGAGTTCGCCGACCGGGTCGGTGCCTGCAGCAGCATCCTCTTCGCCGTCCGCCGCCGGGCCCACCGCTTCCTGCGAGCCCTCGGTCACCGCATCGAATTTGTGCTTGAGTTCATCGACGTTGAATTTGTTGAACAGCGCCGAGCTGCGGTAGGCCAGCTGCGCCAGTTCGCTGTCGGTCAGCAGCGCCTGCAGCAGGTGGCCGCTGCGGATGCTG
>Ga0308164_10005289_pt1 | contig 10484 bp, 7 predicted proteins | sample PhyTR2_FD_201031 | JGI IMG/M metagenome (GOLD analysis project Ga0308164, IMG submission 201031) | Phyllosphere microbial communities from UC Gill Tract Community Farm, Albany, California, United States - DLSLT.R2 | ecosystem: Host-associated > Plants > Phyllosphere > Unclassified | place: USA... | reverse complement strand
CGACAGACGTAAAAAAACCGGCCCGCAGGCCGGTTTCTTCATTACCGAGTAACGAATTACTTGGTGGTAGCAGCAGCGTCAGCAGCTTGCGTAGCCGAGGTCTGAGCAGCAGCAGCAGCGTCGGTTGCGGTGGTTGCAGCAGCAGCAGCGTCGGTTGCAGCAGCGTCAGCAGCAGCAGCAGCTGGAGCGGTTGCGTCAGCAGCTGGCATGGTTGCGTCAGCAGGAGCGACGACAGCAGCTGGGGTTTCGGTCACTGGTGCGACTGGAGCTTCTTCTTTCTTAGCGCAAGCAGCCAGGGTAACAGCGAACAGGGAAGCGATCAGCAGGGATTTTTTCATGGTTTTTTCCTTAGTATTTACAAAAGTAGAACTACTTGATACGAATAATAATTACCGGTAATTATTTCTCGATGGAATTCTCGTGCCTTCACAAATAGCAAGACTGCCACGGGCGCAACGGAACCTTCCTGATTGATATTATAGACAATTTTACAGTTTCGCAATAGCGAACACATGCTGTGGTGTAAGAATTTTCCGCTTTGATAAGCTTTATATTGTTACAAGATGCTACGCACATGACGGAATGTGGGGAAAGTAACTATCAAGCAACGACTCATGTCGGCTGGGTGCGTTACAACCCGGTTGTCGTGGGTTGCAGCGTCGGGCGCGATGCTTCCCAGATCGCTTCAAACCGATGATGCGGCACATCGACGGCGCGTGGATCGTCGAAGTTGGCTTCGCCACGCATATGGTCGCTGTGAAAGCGGCGCACCACGTGATGTTCATCGGCGATGCAGAACGAATCGGTGAGCTGGCGCAGATTTTTCGGCGTCTGGCGGCATTCGCAGAGGTGGCCGTAATCGCGCAGCAGGCGCAGAAAGCGCGGGAAGTGGCGCTCGATGTGACCCGGCTCGTGCAGCGCAAGGCACAAGGTGCCGCCCCGTTGCAGGAAGGCGCGCAGTGCCGCATCCACCTGGACTGCGCCGAGCGCGAACACCGCGCAATCCGGATCGAACAGGCGCAGGCTGTGCTGCGCCGCCGTCACAATCGCGAGAAACTGCGCCTCGCAATCGCGCCGGGTGTCGAACGGGATCGCGCGCGCATCCATGGTCAGCCTAGCTCGACCCAGCCGTCCTGATACCAGGCGTACAGCGATTCGGTGACGTCGTCGGTGGCTTTGCCGAGCGTGGCGCCATCGATGCGGCGGTCGTTGGCCAGCACGTCGAGTACCACCTTGTCGGCGCGGCCGGCGGCCAGCGATTCGCCATTGATGAACACGTTCTTGCCGCGGTACAGCATCAGCGTCTTGCTCGACAATTTGACGCCGCGCTTGGCTGCCGTTTCCATGAAGCGCCCGAAGGTCAGCGGCTTGGCGGGCGGCGTGAAGAACACATTGTGCTTCGGCTCGGACATGTGCTCGCCAAGGAAGATGGTGACGTCTTCTTCGTCCCAGCGCACCTTGTTGAGTTCTTCGGTGACGGTGGCGAGCATGTGCTTCGGAATCTCGGCCGGGTTCTTTGTTTCTTGCAGTTCCGGATCGGCGTAGCGGCCCGGCAGGTCGATGGAATCGGCCATGAATTGCAGGAAGGATTCGCCCAGTTCCTGGAACGACGGCGAGCGAAAACCGATCGAATAGGTCATGCATTCGCCTTCGGCGATGCCGTCGTGCGCGTACTGTGGCGGCAGGTACAGCATGTCGCCCGGCTCGAGCACGAACTCTTCTTCCGCCTCGAAATTGGCCAGGATCTTGAGCGGCAAGCCTTCGATGATCGTCAGGTCCTGCTGCGCGCCGATGCGCCAGCGGCGCTTGCCGTGCGCCTGCAGCAGGAACACATCGTACGAATCGTAATGGGGGCCGACGCCGGCGCCATCGGTGGCAAAGCTCACCATCAGGTCGTCCAGGCGCGCATCGGGCACGAAGCGGAACTGGCGCAGCAGCTCGTCGGCGCGTTCGTCGTGCAGGTTTACGCCCTGAACCAGCATCGTCCAGTTGGGCTCGCTGCGCGCGGGCAGTTCGGTGAGCGGACCATGTTGCATGTCCCATTCGCCGTCGCGCAGCGAGACCAGGCGCGATTCGACGTGGTTCAGCGCAGCCAGCTCGGCCAGCTTCTCGAACTTGAGCAGCGGCTTGAAGCCGGGGATGGCGCCACGGATCAGCAGCGGTTTCTTGTGCCAGTAATCGCGCAGGAATTCTGCAGGGGAAAGATTCCCCAAAAGCGGTAATTTTTTCATACGACATTATAACCAGCCGAAGCGGGGCCTAGACCCATCGAGAGTATAATCCGCAGCTCACAATGAAAGGATGGACGATGAAGATTGCTAAAGACACAGTCGTGACGGTTAACTACAAACTGTCGGATGCCCAGAACAATCTGATCGAGGAGGGCTCCCAGCCGATGGTGTACCTGCACGGCGGCTACGAGAATACCCTGCCGAAGATCGAAGAAGAGCTGGACGGCAAAGAAACCGGCTACGCCTCGACGATCCAGGTGGAGCCAGACGACGCGTTCGGCGACTACGAGCCAGAGCTGGTCAAGGTTGAAGAGCGTTCGCGCCTGCCGGAACCGATCGAAGTCGGCATGCAGTTCGAAGGCGTGGCCGAAAACGGCGACGACGAGCCGGTGATTTTCACCGTCACCGAAATCGCTGACGACAAGGTCGTCCTGGATGGCAACCATCCACTGGCCGGCATGGCTCTGCGTTTCGACCTGTCCGTGGTCGACGTGCGCGCTGCGACCGCCGAAGAAATCCAGCACGGTCACGTGCACGGCGCTGGCGGTCATCATCACGAGATCGATGACAGCGATGATGGCGATCACTTCCGTACCCAGCCGCTGCAGTAATCCGGTTGGTGCGCGGCTACCGCATCACGCGGTGGCCGCGCTTGTAACTTCTGTTTTACTGCTTCGCGTCCACCACCGTGAACGCTGCATCTTTCCCCAGCATCACATTCACCTCGACCGCCTTGGTTCCCACTGACAGCTGTCCCAGATTGCCTTTCCATGCGATCTGCGGCTTATGGCCACTTGGCGCGTCACTGTCGACCAGCAGCACCTTCCCATCGAACTTGACGGCCTGCGCCTGGATCTGACGCCGCGCTGCCTCGAACCCGTCGCGCTCGACCGGCGCGCGCCGCAGCAAGCCGCGCAGGCCCGCCGGCTGATCGAGATGGAACGGGCGCACGGCCCCTTCCGAGAACAGCACCAGCGCCTGCGCCTTGTCGCTGCGCGCCATCGCGAACAGACGGTTCAGCCAGAAGCGGTTGGCCACGGCCCGGTCTTCATATTCGCTGTTGCGGCCCGCCGCCGGCAGGAAATGGTTGTTCGCGGCCGGCAGATTGATGGTGGCGTACAGCACCTTGTCCACCTTCCAGTGCGCGTTCTCGGCGTAGCTGCGAAAACGCGGACTGGCCGACAGCTGCGTCAGGTGGATCTTGGTTGCGCCAAGCGATTCGGGTTCGCCGTACAGCAGTTCGCGCAGGCGGTTCAGGCGCTCGATCGCATTGGTGCGCTTGGCCGAGTTGCGGCAGCCGGTCCAGTCGCTGCCCGACAGCGACACGATCACGGGCCGCTTCGCATGCTCGAACAGGTCGCGCCGCTGCAGGTACAGCTTGTCGCCGCAGCTTTCGTTCTCGCCCTTGATGCCCGTGAGGACCACGAACGACACCGATTTTTCGGATGAATCGGCCAGCGCCTGCTTCAGGCGCGCGTCACTGTCTGCGCGCGTGTCATTGCCGACCACGGCGAAGCGGTGGGTAGGGCGCGCTTCCTTGTCCTTGTCTTTGGCCTGGACCGCCAGCGGCGCGCAGGCGAGTAGAGTGGCCAGCAGCGCAGCGCAGCCAATGACCGGACGCGGGATCGACATCAGGCAGCCAGCCGTTTCAGCTCGTACAGCCGTTCGAGCGCTTCGCGCGGCGTCAGCGCATCCGGATCGATGGCATCAAGAGCGTCGCGCAGGCCGTCATCCTGGACCTCCGCCACGACTGGCGCCGGGGTGTCGTCGATATCATGTTCGGGCAGGGGCGTGGCGAACAGGTCGCGCTGCGGCGTGCCGCCGGCGGCCTGCGCTTCCAGCCGCGCCAGATGCTTGCGCGCGGCCTTGATCACCGGCTGCGGCACGCCGGCCAGCTGCGCCACCTGCAAGCCGTAGCTTTGCGACGCCGGACCATCCTGCACCGCATGCAGGAACACGATGCTGTCCTTGTGTTCGACCGCCGACAGGTGCACGTTGTACGCGCTCGGATACGACTCCGGCAACTGGGTCAGCTCGAAATAGTGCGTCGCGAACAGCGTGAAGCTGCGGCTCGTGTCGATCAAGTGGCGCGCGATGGCCCACGCCAGCGCCAGGCCATCGAAGGTCGACGTGCCGCGCCCGACTTCATCCATCAGCACCAGCGAATGCTCGGTGGCGCCGTTGAGGATGGCGGCCGATTCGGTCATCTCGACCATGAAGGTCGAGCGGCCGTTGGCCAGGTCGTCGCTGGCGCCGATGCGGGTGAAGATGCGATCGATCGGCCCCAGCGTGGCTTCGGCCGCCGGCACGTAGCTGCCGACATACGCCAGCAGCGTGATCAGCGCAACCTGGCGCATGAAGGTCGATTTACCGCCCATGTTCGGGCCGGTGATCAAGAGCAGGCGGCGCTCGTTCGAGAAGCGGCAATCGTTGGCGATGAAGCGCTCGATCTGGTTTTCGACCACCGGATGGCGGCCTTCGACGATGTTCAGGCACGGCGCATCGACCAACTGCGGCGCGCACCAGCCGTGGCGCAGCGCGTGGCTGGCCAGCGCCACCAGCACGTCGGCTTGCGCGATCGCGCGCGCGATGGTCTGCAGCACGCCAATGTGCGGCGCGAGCTGCGCCAGCAGGTCGTCGTACAGGATTTTCTCGCGCGCCAGCGCGCGGTCCTGCGCCGACAGCGCCTTGTCTTCGTACGCTTTCAGTTCGGGCGTGATGTAGCGTTCGCAGTTCTTCAGCGTCTGGCGGCGACGGTAATCGTCCGGCACCTTGGTCGCCTGGCCGTTGGTGACTTCGATGTAGAAGCCGTGCACGCGGTTGTACTCGACGCGCAGGTTGGCGATGCCGGTGCGGGCGCGCTCGCGTGTTTCGAGATCGACCAGGAACTGGCCGGCATTTTCGGACAGCGCCTGCAGTTCATCGAGTTCGGCGTCGTAGCCGCGTGCGAACACGCCGCCATCGCGGATCATCGCGCTCGGCTCTTCCAGCACGGCGCGCACCAGCAGGTCGAGGCAATCGGCGGGCGTGGCCAGGTCGTCGTGCAGCTCGCGCAGCAGCGACGTATCGCCTGGCACGAAGCAACGCGCTACCAGCTCGCGCAGCATCGGCAAGGCCTTGAGGCCATCGCGCAGGCTCGCCAGGTCGCGCGGGCGCGCGCTGAGCAGCGCCACACGCGTGGTGATGCGCTCGATGTCCGGCACCTGCGCCAGCGTCGGCGACAGATTGTCGATGGCGTCCGCCTGCAGCAGCGCGGCGATCGACTGGTGCCGGCTGCGCGCGATCGACTGGTCGCGCCGCGCATGGTGCAGCCAGTGGCGCAGCATGCGCGAACCCATCGCCGTGCGGCAGCCATCGAGCAGAGAAAACAGCGTCGGCGACTCTTGCCCGCGAATGGTCTCGGTCAGTTCCAGGTTGCGGCGCGTGGCGGCGTCCAGGCCGATGTATTCGTTCTCGTTTTCGCACGCCAGCCCGCGCACGTGCTGCAGCCCGCGGCCTTGCGTGGACTGGGCGTAGCGCAGCAGCGCGCCGGCCGCGCCGAACGCGGCGCCCAGGCCATCGGCGCCAAAGCCCGTCAGCGTGGCGACCTTCAGTTGTTCGAGCAGCGCCCCGTGGCCCTTGACCACGTCGAAGTGCCATTCCGGCACGCGCTGGGTGTGCACGGTGGATGCGCCATCGTCGAACATGTCGCCGCAATCGGCGCGCAGGATTTCGGCCGGCGCGATGCGCTCGAGTTCATGCGCCAGACGCGCCTCGATGGCGCGTGCGTCGCCTGAAAACTCCATCAGGCGCAGATTGCCACTGGCCAGCGACAGCCAGGCCAGACCCGCGGTGACGGTCTTGCGCTGGGTTTGCAGGCACAGGGCGAGAAGAGGGCGCTCGGCTTTTTCGGGCAGCAGGTCGGAATCGGTCAGCGTTCCAGGCGTAACGACGCGCATGACCTTGCGTTCGACCGGGCCTTTGGACAGCGCCGGATCGCCAATCTGCTCGCAGATCGCGCACGACTCGCCCAGTTTCACCAGCTTGGCCAGGTAGCCATCGAGCGAGTGAAACGGCACACCGGCCATCTTGATCGGATTGCCCTCGGACTTGCCGCGCGCGGTCAGCGTGATGCCCAGCACGCGCGAGGCTTTTTCGGCGTCGTCGAAGAACAGTTCGTAGAAGTCGCCCATGCGGTAGAACACCAGCATGTCGGGGTAGTCGGCCTTGATGCGCAGGTATTGCTGCATCATCGGGGTGTGCTTGTCGGTCGCGCTGTTCTTGACGGCTGCGGCGTTGATTTCAGTGGGAACGGTGGTCATTTCTTCGGATTGGGTACGGCGAGGCAGAGGCTGGCCAGAGCTGCGTATTTTACCGCGATTGATGCTGCGCGCGCGGCACAGCCGGGGTCAGGTCTGACATTCGGACACGACCTCAGCCTTAGCACAGTCGGGGTCAAGCACAGCCGGGGTCAGGTCTGACATTTAGACACGACCTCAGCCTTGAACAGTTCCAAGGGTCTCTTGTCCAGATTGGTATGGCACCGTGTCAGCTAGTTCTACTACTCTACTGCCGAGATCGTGTCCGAATGTCAGACCTGACCCCGGCTTTTCTGACCCCGGCTTTTCGCGGGTCGCGCGACATCACTCGTAGCCAAGCACGCCTTCGACCGCTACGCGATCGCTGCTCAGCACGACAAAGCTGCCGGGGAATTCGCAGGCCATCAACGTTACGGAAGCACCGAGCGGCACGGCGCGTTTAAAGCGGCATGTAAGACTGGTGACAGGACGATTGGCCGATTGCTCGAACGCCGCGCAGACGCGCGCCATCGTCTCCATGCCGTGGATGATCGGCGCGTGCATTCCCATCAGCTGCGCACTCCATGGCCACAGATGAATGGGATTCCAGTCGCCGGACAAGGCTGCATAGCGCCGCCCCGCATCCGCGGTTACGACCCATTCTCCGACGACGTCACCTACCGGCGCGACCGGCGGCGACGCGGACGCATGTTTGCCCCGTTGCCCCCGTTTGATCAGGTACCGGCTGGTGCAGGTGAAAACCGTCGTCGCATCAGCGCTTGCTACTGTCTCCAGCACGCATTCGACGGCCCCGTTGGCCGCGGGTTCCGGCATCGACAATGTCGTCACGATTACCAGCGGTGCATCAGTGCGTACCTCGCAATGCATCGCAAGCTCGTTCGACACATGAATCAACCCGACGATCCGAAACGGCATCGCCCGATCGAGCATCGTCGCTAGCTGCGCGCGCTGCGCCAGTAGATAGAGATAAGTCAGCGGTACGGGGCCAGCGGGGAAGCCGAATGCGGTGCTGTAGCGCCGCACGTGATCCGCATCGATCAGGTCTAGCCGGTAACTGGCCTGGACGGGTTGCGCTGACGGCCGCGCGGGCCGCTTGAACAATGCCCGCAGCAGCGGCCAGGCACTGGCCCTGGGCAGGGCAGGGAGGGATGACGGGGACGGGCTATTCATCGACGCAGCATACCGCGTCGTCGCTCGTCCCCGGTAACACAGCACCAATACTCAGGCCGCTGCCTTGACCCGCGCCGTAATATGCGCCAGCGCCTCGTCAACCTGATCGATCAGGATCAGGCACAAGTCCCCGTCACCCAGGCGCGAGAGCGCCCGGTCAATCGCGACGAACTCGCCGTTGATTTCTTCGACGTGTCCCGTGCGGGTTGCATTGCTCAACCCCGCGCGCAGCAGCGCAATGACTTCGCCATCGGCGCGGCCACGCTGGCACTGGTCCTGATACAGCAGCACGTCGTCGAACGCCGCGCCCAGGATTTCGGTCTGCTGCGTGATGTCCTGGTCGCGCCGGTCGCCGGCGCCGCTGATCACCACCGAGCGGCGCTTGGCGGGCATGCTCTCGACCGCATTGACCAGCGCGGCAATGGCATCCGGGTTGTGGCCATAATCGGCGATCACGGTAGCGCCCTTGTAGTCGAACACGTTGAAACGCCCCGGCGCATTGTCGCTCTCGCCGACGAAGGTCTTCAGGCCGAGGCGGATCGCATCCCACGACGTGCCCACGCCCCATGCTGCAGCCACCGACGCCATCACGTTTTCGACCTGGAAGCCCACCACGCCACCGCGCGTGATCGGTACTTCCTTCAGGTCGATGCGTTCGACGAACGATTCCTGCGCTGCCACCAGATAGCCTTCTTCAACGAAGACAACACGGCGGCCCTGTGCGCGGTGCATCGCCATGACGGGATTACCCACGTCCTGCGCGAAGAACGTCACGTCGCCGCGCGTCCGTTCGGCCATTGCCGCCACGGTCGGATCGGCGGCGTTGAGTACCGCCATGCCGCCCACGGCCACGTTCTGCACGATCACGCGCTTGAGCACCGCCAGGTCTTCGAGCGTGGTGATGTAGTTCAGGCCCAGGTGGTCGCCCGAGCCGATATTGGTCACGACCGCGACCTGGCACTTGTCGTAGGCCAGGCCTTCGCGCAGCAGGCCGCCGCGCGCCGTTTCGAACACGGCGGCGTCGACGTCGGGGTGCAGCAGCACGTTGCGCGCGCTGCGCGGGCCGCTGCAGTCGCCGCTTTCGATGCGGCGGCCTTCGATGTAGACGCCGTCGGTGTTGGTCATGCCGGTGCGCAGGCCGGAAGCGGTGAGCAGGTGCGCGATCAGGCGCACGGTGGTCGTCTTGCCGTTCGTGCCGGTGACGGCCACGATCGGGATGCGGCCATCGTCGCCGTCCTTGAACAGCGTGTCGACGATGGCTTCGCCGATCGGGCGCGGTTTGCCGAACGATGGCGCCAGGTGCATGCGCAGGCCTGGGGCGGCGTTGACTTCGACGATGCCGCCGTTCTGGTCCTCGATCGGTTTGAGGACGCTGTCGCACACCAGGTCGACGCCGCAGATATCCAGGCCGATCATGTGGGCGGCAGCGACGGCGCGCGCCGCGACTTCGGGGTGCACGTCGTCGGTGACGTCGGTGGCCGAGCCACCGGTGGACAGGTTCGCGTTATTGCGCAGGACGACGCGCTGGCCGATGGCCGGCACCGACTCCGGCGTCAAGCCGTTCTGGGCCAGCGTGCCGATGGCGATGTCGTCGAAGCGGATCTTGGTCAGCGATGTACCGTGGCCATCGCCGCGGCGCGGATCCAGGTTGACCTGTTCGACCAGCTCGCGCACGCTGCGCTCGCCGTCGCCCACCACCTGCGGCGGTTCACGACGTGCGGCGGCCACCAGCTTGTCGCCCACCACCAGCAGGCGGTAGTCGTGGCCCGGCAGATAGCGCTCGACCAGGATGTCGTCGCGGAATTCGCTGGCGGCCTTGAAGCCGGCGTCGAGCTGTTCGCGCGTGGTGACGTTGACCGTCACGCCCTTGCCCTGGTTGCCGTCCTTTGGCTTGATCACGACCGGCAGGCCGATTTCCATCGCGGCAGCCCAGGCGTCGTCAGGGTCGCTCACGCCACGGCCCTGCGGCACCGGCACGCCAGCCGCGTCGAGCAGCTTCTTGGTCAGTTCCTTGTCCTGCGCGATCGATTCGGCAATCGCGCCGGTGGCGTCGATCTCGGCGGCCTGGATGCGGCGCGCGCGGCTGCCCCAGCCGAACATGACCATGCTGCCTTCGGTCAGGCGCCGGAACGGGATGTTGCGGGCCACGGCGGCCTGCACGATCGAGCCGGTCGATGGCCCCAGGCGCACGTCTTCGTCCGTCGCGCGCAGTTGCGCCAGCGCGGCGGGCACGTCGAACGGGGTGTCGTTGCGGGCCGCTTCAATCAGCTGCTGCGCCAGTTCGAGAGCCTGGCGGCCGACGTCTTCTTCGCTGTATTCGACGACCACCTGGTAGGTGCCGCTTTCCAGCGTGGCGGTAGTGCGGCTGAACGTCACCGGGCAGCCGGCTTCGGCCTGCAGGTGCAGCGCGACCAGTTCGAGCACGTGGGCCAGCGGGATCGTTTCGTAGTGGCCGAACGGCTGCAGGCCGCCGATCTGCGGGAAGCGCACGCGCAGGCGCGATTCGAAACCGGGCAGTTCGCCGATCGATTCTTCCTCAGGCGTGCACGTCACGATCGCCTCGACCGAGGTGTGGTGGCTCCAGAGATTGGGGCCACGCAGGGCCCGTACGCGAGATACTTCCATAAACCGTCATTCCTTTCGCGGGCCGCGCGCCGCGCGCACATGCGCGGGGGCGGGCGCCAGGCCCGGCAGATTGCCGGGCAGTGTCATTCAATGTGTCGTTTGTTTTGGTGTCGCGTCGAACGCGCGCAGGCCGCCGCACAGCAGGTCGCTCGGCACGCCA
>Ga0308164_10005287_pt1 | contig 10491 bp, 9 predicted proteins | sample PhyTR2_FD_201031 | JGI IMG/M metagenome (GOLD analysis project Ga0308164, IMG submission 201031) | Phyllosphere microbial communities from UC Gill Tract Community Farm, Albany, California, United States - DLSLT.R2 | ecosystem: Host-associated > Plants > Phyllosphere > Unclassified | place: USA... | reverse complement strand
GGTTCGACCCGTCCTGGGCCGAGCACAGCGCGTAGAGGGCGAGGAGGATGAGGGCGTGGGTCAAAGGGTAGGGCGGATGTTGGCGAGGACGCAGAAGCGCTTGTAGGCGGCGAGGGCGGCGCGGTCGGCGCGGTGACCGGTCGAGAGGTTGGCGACGGCGAGCTGGTCCGAGCGGCTCTGCAGGGCGGCTGTGGGGTCGCAGAGTCAGCTCGTGCCTAGAGAGTGGGACGACGCGCAGGAAGAGGGGACGCACCGTCGTCGGCCTCGCGCTGCTTGTCGAAGATGGCCTCGCGGCGACGGACCAGGTCTTGCACGAGCGGCGACTTGGTGCGGGCAGTCCACTCGAGCGGCTTGTCGGGCGGGAACCGAGTGACGGGGAACACTCTCCCCGATGCTGAGATGCTCATGCCGCAGAGGGAGCGCAGGGTGAAGGGTCGAGAGTGGACGAGGTGAATGGCGAGGAGGACGGCGAGAAGCGGCGGCGGGTAAGGGGCTGCGGCGGCGCTGGGTGCTGGCGGCGAGGAGAGTAGATCGAGCGGTGCCTGGTGTAGCCCTGGTGCTGGGGCGACGCGGCGACGGTGAGAGGAGGGAGCGAAGAGAGCTCGGCGTCGCGGCGCGACCCCCCCGCGCAGAGGAGGCGCGAGCGAGTTTCGTGCCGGGGAGCACCCGCCGCACGAGCACTATCAGGCTTTGCGCTCACTGCAGCGCTCGAGAGCGCGCAGTATGTAGTGCAGTCCCTAGGAACGGCTTTCGAGAGCTGCGCACGCGCACGAGCGAGCCTTCTCAACGTCGCTCTCTCGCTCGCCTCTCTCGCTCGCTCATAGCTCGCAGCGCTTGCAGAAGACATCAGGACGGTCGATGAAGCGTTTGCCCTGCAAGCGAAGCACCTACTGTCCCTCACGGTCACCTCGACCACGACTGCCGCGCGACCTCGCGCAGCTTCCCCTCGAACACCCAGAGCAGCTCGATCGACGCCGCGGGCTCGCTGTAGAGCGCCGGTTGTTGAGCGAGGTCGTCGAAGAAAAGGCGCAGCGTCGTCGTCTCGAGCTGGGCGAGGGCGGCCAAGTCCCGCACCGAGCTGACGCCTGCCGAGATGAGGACGGGCGCGAGGGCGACGAGCGTGGGGTCGAAGCCGCGCAGGAAGGCGGCGACGTCGTGGCTCGCGAGCTTGGCCTGAGCGGGAGAGGAAGGCGCGGTGTGCTGCGCGGGTGCGAGGCGGTGGATCGGGGCGTGCGAGGTAGAGAGGGAAAGAGCGCTCGGCGGGATGAGGGGCTTGCAGCGTGCCGGACTTGTCTGCGCGCAGGGGGGCAGAGAGTCAGCGACCCATAAGCTTGTAGCGTGCGGACGAGCTAGATGGGAGCGAGCTCACCTCGTGCGAGAGCTTGATGCGCTTGAACCTTGACGGAGTCGATGCCGCCGGCTTGACGTTGCTCGGGGCGCGCTCACAGCCCTTGCCGACGGCCGAACGCTGCCGTATGATGCGCTTGTCGTCGTCGTTGTCGTCATCGTCGTCATCGGACGAGGTGTCGGATGAGGCGTCAGACGAGGTGTCGGACGAGGTATCGGATGAACTCGAAGTCGGCCGCCGGCGCTTCTTGCTCGGTGCCGAGCGGTGCCATGGTGCCGCTCGCGGGGCTGACGGACGACGCGCTGCGAGGGCTCGAGTCAGCGAGGGTCGAGAGTAGCAAGGTGAGGGAAGAGAGCGACGCACATTTCGCGGCTTTGCTCGTGCGCTCGCGGACGAACGCCTTGAGCGCGTTCACGTCTGCCTCGACGGAGAGCGAGTTCTTGATGCCCTCGATGGCCGTCCACACGAAGTCGGTCGCGCGCTTGGTCCGAGCGAGGTTGTCGCGGAACGTCTGGATCGGGCCGCTCTCCTGCGACGCGCGCGCAAAGACGACGAGGGCGACCATGGCGTCCGTGACCGGGTAGGGCGGTACGTTGGCGGCCATGCAGAAGCGCTTGTAGGCGTCGAGGTCGCGAGTCTGGCGGATGAGGTCGACCTTGCGCATGGCCTTGTCGGCGAGCTCGTCCGAGCGGGCTTGGAGTGCAGCTGCGGGCAAGCTGAGCGTCAGCGTCTGGGCGCAGGAGGTCGATCGAGGGAGATTGGAACGCACGGATGTCGGCCTTGCGCTGCTGGGCGAAGATGAGGTCGCGGCGGTTGACGAGTTGGCGCATCTCGGACGACTCGGTCGAGGCCGACCAGTCGAGGGGCTCGCCGGGCTTGAAGCGCAGGCGCCAGTGGGTCGATGTGAGCGCAGTCGCCATCGTGGCAGTCGACGAGTCGAGGCGAGGGCGAGCGAGTCGTGGCAGGAGGAGGAGGAAGGCGGGGAGCCGAGAGGAGGAGGAGGCGACGAGTCGCGCAGTCGGATGCGGCGCAGGCTGCGGTGCGGACAGGGCTGCTGACTAGCTATGCGCTGCGACTGCTGGGCTGGCCGTAACAGCTGCGAGCAGGCCGCATGCGGCGACAGGGAGCAGCGCGTGCGGGACAAAGGGCCGCGGAGGCGAGCTCTCGGCGAGCAGCGTGAAGCGCGCGCACAAGAGGAGCGAGCGTCCGGCTGCGGAGCGAGCGAGCGTACGGTCGGCGGCCGGGCAGAGCTGGCCGGACCGCTTGCCGGGGAGAGAGAGCGACAACGAGACGAGGCTCGCGCCGAGTCCGCAGCAGGTTGGTTACGATTGAAACGCGCAGAATGCAATCTCCGCGGATGTAGCTCTGGGGGCGGATCGCCCTGGCCTCGCGGCGGGCGCGTCATTTCCTTCGGACTGGCTGCCGCCCCCGGGCTCCGCCTCCCTCGCTCTTCCTCCCTCTCACACCACACCGCCCTTCAAGCTCTTCACCATGCAGCGCTCTACTCGCATTGTGAGCACACCCTCGCACCCACCCTGTGCCACGGCGCGCCCACGCTGACGTTGCTCCTCTCGACCTCGACTCCCAGATCCCCTCGTCCCGCCGCTTCCTCTCGGTCCCGCCCACGGGCCGCCCCATCGCGACCGACAAGACGACCAACGTGCCCCTCGGCAGGCAGACGGCGGCCGGCTACGGTGGCACGAGCGGGCCCATCCCGCAGGCCGGCGGCGTCCCTCCCCCGCAGCCGCCCAAGAAGTCCAACGTCGGGTACGTCACCCTCGCTCGACTCCCTCTCTCACCTCTACTCGACGGAGCCGCACGGCGGGAGGCTCGACGCAGGAGTGCAGCCGCTGACTCGAGAACCCTTGCTCCCGTGCAGCTTCATCGTCGGTGGTCTCGCTCTCGTCGGCGGCGCCGCCGCCTACTACCTCACGCTCGACGACCCCAAGCACGAGGCGGCCAAGGACCTTTCCAAGCTCAAGCGCGGCGCCGAGCGCGAGATCCACGACCTGCGCTCGGGCGGCGCGCGCTCGACGTCCGAGCCCCTCGGCCCGAACGAGGCCGACCGGGCCTCGCGCGAGGCGACTCGCCTCGCCGACAACGTGCGCTACGGCGCCGAGCAGGCCAAGGACTCGCTCAAGGACGGCGCGCACTCGGTCGCCAACGCCGGCCGCGACGCCGTCGACGAGGTCAAGCACTGGGGCGACAAGCTCGCCGGCGACGCCAAGTCGACCGCCGACCGCGCGCGCAACGCGGCTGACCGGGCGACGACGCCGTCGCTCACCGACCGCGTCCGCAACGCCGCCGACCGCGCGACGCCGTCGTCGTCGGCGGCCGGCCACGGCTTCACCGACGAGGTGCACCGCTGGGGCGACGCGCTGCGCTCGGGCCCGAGCGAGCGCCAGGCGTGGAAGCCGACGCTCGACGAGCTCAAGCGCTACGGCCAGAGCCTCAAGGGCCCCGACCGCGAGTTCGGCTTCGAGCAGCTCGAGAAGACCTTCAACAGCAACGGCATCAACACGTCGGTCGGCGGCAACCCGTACCTCGACTGGGTCGGACCCGGCCGCTCGCTCCGCCGCGGCACCATGGAGCGCAAGCTGCGCGACCTCGAGTACGAGGTGCGTCCAGAGCCTTCTTTCCGAGCCCGCTCGGGCCCCCTCCTCTCGACGACCTTCTCAAGAGGCTGACTCGCCTTCCTCGCCTTCTCTTGCCCCTCTCCTCTCGCAGACCAAGTCGACCCTCGACAACGCCGCCGACTCGGTCAAGAGCGAGTACAACCGCGCCAAGTCGGCCGCCTCGAACGCCGCCGAGGACATCAAGTCCGAGGTGCGTCTCGCTCTCTCGCTCGCGCTTCTCTCCTGTACGACGAGCGTCTCGTGCTGACTCTTCCGTCTTCCTCGCCCGCAGACGCGCAGCTGGGTCAACTGGGGCTCGAGCAAGGCCGAGGAGGCCAAGGACAAGACGGCGGCAGAGCTCGACCGTGCTTCGCAGGCTGCGAGTGACAAGGTGCGTCCCCTGTCGCTCTCGCTCCCTCGCTCGAGTCGAGCACGCACTGACTCGGCTCGTCCCGCTACCTGCTCGCAGGCCTCTTCGTGGTCGTCGTGGACGTCGGCCAAGGCGGACAACGCTGCGGCGTCGCTGTCGTCGGCGGCGGCGAGCGCCGAGCAGACGGCCGACGAGGCTGCGCGCAAGGTCGAGGCCGAGGGCAAGAGCTGGTGGAACTGGTCGTCGGCCAAGGCTGAGGACGCCAAGGACGGGCTCAAGGAGGGCCTGCTCAAGGCGGAGCGCGGCGTCGAGAAGGGAGCGCAGCAGGCGCAGCACGAGACCAAGAAGCTCTGAGGTTGGGAAGCCGCTCCGCTCTCTCTCTCGTGTCTAGTTCGACGTAATAGTCCCTCGTGTGTGTGCAAAGGCAGTAGTGCAAAGCCGTCTTGAACCGCTCGAGCGAGAGAGAAAGAGTGAGACGTCGAGGCCTGGAGCGACGACGAGAGCGGCGGCCGCCTTTTCTCCCGCCCAGTCGACCTCACCCCTCTACTCGCACCCTTAGTCAGTGCGTCCACTCTCTCTGTACCCTCCTGGCTCTACCTGAACACGGGCGTGCGCGGTCGGCGAGGCCTGCCGGGCTGGGATGGGCCGAGGCGGACGAGCTCCCACGACGAGACGGCGGCGGGGCGAGGGCGGGCCTCCCACCGGCCTGTGCGGCTTGTGAGGAGGCTCGAGGCACTGGTAGCACTTCCGACTGTCCCCCAGCGCGTGCACAGTCTGGCCAGAGCAGTCGTCGCTGCGGCACGTTCCCTCCGCTGACGCTCAACCTCGACCTCTCCCCACTCGCCGCTCTCCTTCCCCTCGCCCTCCGCGCAGCCTACAATGGAGCAGACCTACATCATGATCAAGTGCGTCTCCTTGCCCCCCTGCCCGCTGCCGCAGGAACGAGATGCTGACGTCGTCTCCCTCCTCCCGCTCGCAGGCCGGACGGTGTCCAGCGCGGTCCGTCTCGTCTCGCACTCCCGCCTCGGCAAGGCACCCGCTGACTCGGGCTCCGCACCCCTGCAGGCCTCGTCGGCGAGATCATCGGCCGCTTCGAGAAGCGCGGCTACAAGCTCGTCGCCCTCAAGCTCGTCCAGCCCTCGGTCGAGCACCTCGAGAAGCACTACGAGGACCTCTCGTCCAAGGGCTTCTTCAAGGGCCTCATCAAGTACATGGCTTCGGGTGCGTCGCTCTCGCCCGTGCTCCTGCGCTGCGCGACCGGGCCTCGTTGCGGCGAGCCTCGCGTCCCGCTGCAGTTCCTGCACTGGACGTCGCGCTGACGCTCTCTCCTCAACTGTGCGCAGGCCCCGTCGTCGCCATGGTGCGTCACCTCTCGATGCCGATCCTGGGGGGGGGCTTCCCCTCGAACAGGAGGGTCCTCCTGAGACGTCCGGCCTGGCTGACCACGCTCGTCTCGCACGCAGGTCTGGGAGGGCAAGGACGCCGTCAAGACCGGCCGCACCATCCTCGGCGCGACCAACCCGCTCGCGTCGGCCCCGGGCACCAGTGCGTCCTCGCTCGCTGCGGCTTTTGGCGCACGAGCCCCTCCCGACTGACCTCGCTCGGCCTCCCTCGCTCGCAGTCCGTGGTGACTTTGCCATCGATGTTGGCCGCAACGGTGCGTCGCACTCTCTCTCGCGCGCAGCTTCGTGCACGGCGAGAATGGCCCGGCTGACGCCGTTGACCTTGTCCCTCGCTCGCAGTCTGCCACGGCTCGGACGCCGTCGAGTCGGCGCAGAAGGAGATCGCTCTCTGGTTCCCGGAGGGCCTCACCCAGCACAAGCTCGGTGCGTCGACTCTCGCTGTTGCTCTTCCTCGTTCCTGCGCACGTTCTGACTCGACGACCGTCATCTGCCTCCCCTCGCACAGCTTCCGAGGCCTGGGTGTGCGTCTCTCTTCCCTCGGTCGCCCGCCTTTCTCCCACCGCAGAGACTGACTCGCCTTTTCCTCCTCGATCTGCAGCTACGAGTAAACGCACCACGTCGCCTTCGTGTAGCGCTTGCAGTAGAAAAAGCTCGTTTGCCTCAGCACCACGACTCGTGAGCGGCTCGCAGTGCGTTTCTGTGCCTTTCGCTCTGACTCGCTGTCGAGAGAGAGAGCGAACGTTCGAAAGGGCAGAGAGCGAGAGCTGGAAGGGCCAAGCGACCGTCGTTGTGAGGCGCGAAGGCTGGACGAGACTCGCGCTCGAGCCTCGTCGGGCTCCACCGCGCGTGCGCTGGTCCGCCTCGCTCGCCTCGCGCTCGACGGCCCACTCTGCTTTCGTGCTGCTCGAGCTCTCGCCGTATTGCCGTTCTCTCGACGCGGTGCTCGACGAAAGGCAGAAACGGCTATGGACATTGCTCGAGTGAACGTGCGCGAGGGGGTAAATGTACAGAGGGGGGACGGCTCGAGGGAAGGCTCTTTGCCATCTCCCGCCGTCGACGCAGTCGGTATTGGTGAGATCTCGAGTAATAGAGAGAGGGAGAGAGAGAAGGAAGGCCATCGAGCGCTCTACTTGGTGACCTTGGCGAGCTGCTCCTTGAGCTTGTCCTTGCCCGACGAGACGGCGGCGGCGACCGCCGAGTCGTGCTCGGCCTGCTTCTTGGCCTGCGGGCACACGGGCACGATGAGTCAGTGCTGTGAACAAGTCCTCGACTCGCACAACGAAGGGACGGAGGCGTGCGCCTCGTCGCCTCGACGGGTACGGCAGAGAGAGAGCGCGACGCACCTCCTCCTCGTCCTTCTTCTTCTGCTCCTCCTCCTCCTTGGCCTTCTTCTCGTCCTCCTTGGCCTGCTTCTCGGCCTCCTCCTTCTTCTGGCGCTCCTTCTCGACGTTGGTGAACTTGACGTACGCGTCCGACGCCTTCTCGGCCTTCATGTCGCCGAGCTGGGCCGAGTAGCTGCGCGCGGCGAGGAGAAGCGGACGAGGAAGACGGACGAGACGTCAGTGCGCGCTCTGAGCAAGCAGGGTACCGAGAGCGAGATCGAGGGAGGAGAGTCGTCCCTCGCTCGCACCCGCCCGACGAGCCGTCGCAGAGAGGGAAGAGCCGACGCACCCGACCGGGTTGGTGCTCGCGGGCGGCTTGCCCTGACGGAGCTTCTTGAGCTGGCTCTCGCGCTTGGCGAACTCGGTCGACGAGCCGTAGTAGCCCGTCGCGGCGAGCGAGAGGAGGATCGAGCCGCCGACGATCGACGTCAGCCAGAAGCGGTACTGCGGGCGCGCGAGAGGACCAAGAAAGGGTCAGTGCGGTGCTCCGAGCCAGTGGTGACTGCAGCCGAGGAGGCGAGAAGAGCGAAGGGGGAGAGCCGAGCCGGCGCGACGAAATTGTCGAGGCGGCGGGGAGGGGCCCGAGCGGGAAAAGCGGAGGCGAGAGGGAGAGAGGAAAAGGGACGCACGGTCGCGTACCACTTGGGGACCCAGCCCTTGGTCGTCGCCTTCTGGTCCATGTACCACTGGGCGAAGAAGGCGCCCCACTGGGTGACGAGCGCCATCTGACCCGGGATGAGGAGCGACCCCCAGCCCGCGATGACGGGCACGACGCCGAGGAGGTAGCGCCGGTTGCCCTTGGTGCCGCCGTACTTGGCCCACTGCGTGCGACAAGGGCGAGGCGGCGAAGCTCGTCAGTGAGGGTACGAGGAAAAGGAGGGAGCGAGTCGGAGCAGGGACGAGCGCTCGGGACGCACCTCGAAGCCCCAGTGGACGGCGCCCATGAACGAGAGGATGATGGCGCCGTACTGGATCTGGAGGAGCTCGGCGTGCTCGAGGAGGGCGTTGGCCGCCGCGGCGTCGTATCCTGCATCGGCTGCGAGCGAGGAGGGAGGGCGTGAGTCGCTGATCCGCTTCGAGGCGCAAGCCGCTCAAGTGCTCCAGCTGTCGAGAGTTCAACGAGAAGGTGAACATGGTGACGCACCGCCGAGTTCTTCTGCGAGCCAGGCCTGGCGCGCAAAGTAGACGATGCTGAGCGAGGTGCCGGCGTAGGGGAGGAGGCCGGCTGCGCCCCAGGCGAGCGTGTCGCGCGGGACCTTGCTTAGGGTGCCCTTGATCGTGTTCTGCGGGTAGTGGCGGGGGGATGGTCAGTCGGGCGCACGAGGTGGAGAGGGAGGGAGAGAGAGAGGGAGGACGGACCCATTCCTGGCCGACCTCGCTCGCGCCCAAGTCCTTGCGCGGGGCGGTGTGGCTCGTGACGTCGTTGGCCTCGCCTGCGACGGCTTCTGCGACGGTGCGAGCGATGCCTGCAGGAGGAGGGAGAGGGTGCTGGGTCAGCGCCGAGGTGTCGAGAGGGAGGCGCTCGAGAGGGGGAGGGGAAGAGGACGGACCCTGGACCTCCTCCTTTGCGTTCTGGCCCATGTGCTTGATCGAGTCGGATGCAGGCTGTTGGCTGTTGGGGTTGACTGCTGCCCTGCGTGCGCTGGTCGCGAAGAGGGCCGCCGAGCGCAGTGGGGGCGGGGCCGCAGCGAGGCGCGCGACGGCGACAGTTCGAGGGCGGGCCATGGGGCGCGCGGTGGCGGCGAGGAAGCGAGTCGAGAGCATGCTCGAGCTGGTCTGAGTCTCTCTGGTGGTAGAGGAGAGGAGAGAGAGAGAGAGGAGGAGCAGAGTCCGTCCCGCGCTCGCCGTCATCGTCACTCGGCGCCTTGACCGAAGATCCCTCGGTCAAGCTCTCGCTCCACTCTGCGCACGTCTGGCCTTTCCTGCTCTCTGTCAAACCATCGACAGCCAGAGCGAGCCCGCCGAGAAACAGCAGTCAACCTCGCACGGCGACGACCAAAATCCCCCGACCCGACCTGCTCGCCCAAACCGTTCTCGTCTCTCGCCTCGAAGCTCGCCGCAGACACTGCACAGGGGATCCCATTCCCAGCGGCACCACCGCCCCACAGTCTACCTCGGCCTACACAGAAAGCGCCCGCTTTACGCGCGCGTTGCGTGGTCGAACGCAGAGCGGTCCGCCTCCTCGGCCTCGACCTCCTTGATGAACGGCTTGAGGTAGCGCGTGTCCTGCACAGAGGTGGAGCGCAGATGGGCCGAATCGGGGCGGCGGGTGAGAGTCGTCGACGCGCGAGCGAGGCGAAGAGGACAGGAGCGAGGGTGCGGCGAGGCGACGAGGTCGAGAGCGGTGGCGAGGAAGATGGGGGCGTCGAGGACGTCGGCGAGACGTGGAGAGGGTATAGGCGAGTGTGCGTAGGTCGTCGGAGGTCGACAAGGAAAAGACGCCGCGCGAGGCGAAGTGGGAGGTGAGCGGGGAGGACGAGCGGGGGAAGATGGAGGTGAGGAGGAGCGGGTCAGCATCTGCGCCCGAGCACAGCTTGTCGGCAGAGGAGAGAGACAACTGCGCACCTCGTTGGGCTTGATCCACTTGTCCTTGGGGAGCTCCTCGTGCGCGATGGCGCACATGCTCGCCGTGCGCAGGCGGAACGCACGGTCGTACGCCTCGCGCTCGGACAGGCGGCCGATAGCCTGCGAGAGGCGAGCAGAAATGTGCGGTGTCAGCGATGGTGTGCTCGGAAGAGGCGCAGGGGTTGCTAAACGAGAGGCGATGTCGGCGAGAGGAGCTTGTCGAGGTGGAAGATGGCTGTCGACGGAGACCGCTCGTGAGGCTGCGCCGTGCCCAGGGCATGCCCGAAGCAGCCCTTCGAGCTTGCTCCTGGCTCACAGGCTCCCCTCGAGCGGCGTGCGAGGTGTACGGGGAGCGAGATGAGGGAGGATGGGCGCACCTTCTGGACCGAGGCCGACTCCTCGATGAGGACGTCGTCGTACTTGAGGCCGTACGCGCGGAAGCCCGCCAGGTTGGCGTAGCGGTCGGCCAAGGGCTTGAGGGCCTTGTACAGGCCGCGCGACGCCTTGAGGTGGTTGGCGAGCGAGATGCCGAGAGCAGACCTGCGGGCGCGGCGAGGGGCAAAGGGGGAGGAGAGGGGACGATGTGGGTCAGTGAGAGCTGCTCGAGCGAGCCAGACAGGCCTCGAGTGCTCACATGGTGTGTGGGTGGCGAGCGGAGGACGACGAGCCGACTCTCCTCCTCCGCGCCTCGTCCCGCGCGCGCAGCCAATCAGGCTCGCCGCTCTCGCCTCATCTTGCTCGCGCACAACTGCAACAGACCTCGCCCAGTGCAATGCAAAACACTCGTAGATACACAGCCGACCCATAG
>Ga0308164_10005285_pt1 | contig 10495 bp, 7 predicted proteins | sample PhyTR2_FD_201031 | JGI IMG/M metagenome (GOLD analysis project Ga0308164, IMG submission 201031) | Phyllosphere microbial communities from UC Gill Tract Community Farm, Albany, California, United States - DLSLT.R2 | ecosystem: Host-associated > Plants > Phyllosphere > Unclassified | place: USA... | reverse complement strand
CGCTGCGGGCGAAGAAGAGGGCCGAGCGTCAGGTCCTGCCGCTCGAGTCGTGCTGAGGGTCCGAGCAGGAAGAGGGACAGCACGTACGTCGACGCGGGCCGGGAGGGAGCGACGAGCGCGCACATGTCCAGAGGGAACCGGTGCGGGCGAGGCGGACGGTGCAGCGGCGGCCGCGGGACGACGATGGGCGGCCGCAAAGTCGGCGATGGCGTCGAGCGGGTCGTCGCTCGTATAGGTGCTCGTCGCTGCGGTAGTCGATGGCGCGTCTGCCGAGACTGACAGGATCTGGATGAGGCGGAAGAGCGTGTCGTGCTGCGCGCTCGAGGACGAACGTCAGCTTCGACCTTCGCAAACCGGGGACACCGGCGGTGGACGTACGACGGCGGCTCCCTCCTCTTCGACCGTCTCCTGCTGTCGAGCTCCACCTCTTGCGCGCTTGACTCGCTCGGCTCGTCGAGTCACGTCGGCGCCGACCGCCTCGACCGCCCTCCTTGCGCCATCGAGCCGGCTCACCGCATCTCGCTGCGCCTGCGCCTCTCGAGCTGCCGCACTTTCTCCTGCTCCAGGAAGGATGGCTTGGCGTGCATGGAGGAGGGAGCGGGACGAGAGCGCCGAAGGGTGGAGAGAGGACTCGTGCGAGAGGTGGCCCGGATGGAGAGGAGGATGGAGGGGGTCGGTGCGCGCGGTCGCAAGGGTTGCTGCGAGAGGTCGAGCGTCAGCTCGGCGCCTCTTGGACTGGTCGACGATGCGGTAGAGAGACGCACAAAGGAGAGCGCCGACGGAGACGAGCAGGAACGAGCGGGCGGCGAGCATCACCTCGCGCGGCGTGAAGGTCGTAAAGGAGTGACGGACAGGCGAGGCCTGGCGGATGAACGGCGCAGCGATGACGGCGACGAGACGGGCAGAGTTGGAGCGAGACGAGCGAGCAGAAGAGCACCGCGCCGCTGTGCAGTGAGCGAGCGAGCATCGAGAGAGGAGCCTCGAGCGCAGGACAATGGCGCGCATCGAGAGCTTGACCTCGAAGCGTTCGGCGTCGACGCCTGGGGCCGACGTGCACGAGGCTCGAGCGAGCGGAGAAAGGGCGCACGAGCGAGTTGAGAAGGCTGCGCTCGAGGCTCGAGAGCCGACTCGGCGGGTGCGAGCGCGAGGAAGAAAGGGACGGCGTCGCAGGACAAAGCGAGCGGCTGCGGCCGTGCCGTTCTTTGACAGACCGACGCAGAGGACGCACGACGACGAGCACGGAAAATGGCAAGGCTTCGCCGTGACCTTGAGTCGGCGAAACCCCGGTTGCGCCCGCTCGAGGAGGAAGTCGAAGGGCGGGGTCTGAATCTCGGGTTCGCCGGTGATCGTTTGCCGGTGGAGGACGGTCGCCGTGTGAGCGTGTGTCGAGTGCGAGTACGAGCAGCTGCGGTTACCTGTGCGAGAGGAGCGAGAGAAGCAACGGGCTCGTCCCCCCCTCGAGCGGGCGGCAGCGATTCGTCCGCGGCGAGAGCGAGAGGGCGACCTCGTCCCACCCCACCCCGCCCTCGGCCTCGAGCAGCAGCGCGAGCACCTCGAGCAGCACACCAGCACCCGCACCACCCGCCTGCGCCACCCGCCGAGCCGACCACAGCAGCCGCCGAGCCGTCGCGCCCTCGCCTCGCACTCGCCCGCCTCGCCCTCTCGTCCCACAGCGCGGCACCCTCGCCCTGCGACCGAGGCCACACCAGCACAAGAAGCCGCGTGGCAGCCGCACAGCATGTCTGCGCCCAACGGTGCGTCTCCCATCTCGAGCGACGAGGGTGTGGTCGAAGGGCGGCGGACGGTCTCGGTCGCCAGGCCGCTCCTCCTTCGAGACGCGGCGAGCACGAGCCTTGCCGTGTTCAGCGATCGCCCGGTCGAGCACCGACGGGCCTCGGTGCACCGCTCGCACCAAGCCTCGAGCCAGCTCGTGGCCCGTGTGCGCTCGCAGGCCCGGTGCGCGTCGTCGCGTTTGTTGTGGGCCGGCGCACCTCGTCCGCTTCCCCTCCTGGTTCCCGAGTGGGGTCGGTCGACGAGTCGCTCGAGTGGGGTCCAGGACCCGGCACGGTCGAGGTTGTCGTCGGGCTTGCGAGTCGAGCTTGCTGTCGCGCTCTCGCTCGGCGCCGCCTCGACCGCTCTTGCGGGTCGTCCTCCTGCGCCGACCTCGCGCCGACGTGCACCTTTCTTCGACCAGCATGTCCAAGCACGGTGCACCGAGTACCTAGAGCTGACTCCCTCCCTCTCTCCCTCTTGCCCCCCTCGCAGGAGACGCCGCCTCGAACGGCACCAAGCGGCCCCTCGAGTCGTCGCCGTCGCAGGCCGCCCAGCCCGGCACCTCGCTCTACGGCACCGACAACTCGTCCGACCGCACCATCTCGTCCTACCCTCCCCCCTCGAACGGCACGGGCGGCGTCGACGGCGGCGGCAACGGCCAGGACGACTACGCCGCCGGCGCGCTGTACGAGGGCCCGCGCACGACGGGCATGGGCCGGCAGGCGTCGGCCGACTCGAGCACGACGTCGGGCACGCCCGGCGGCTCGAGCATTATGAACCCGATGACGCCGCAGGACCAGCCGAGGAAGCGGCTCCGTCGTGGTGGACCCGGTCCCGAGGTGCGTCCTCCTCCCTCCCGCTCACAACCCCCCCCCCCCTCCCTCGTCGATCCAGAGCTGACTCTTCGCACACCTTGCGCGCAACAGGGAGAAGAAGGACCGGGCAGCTTCACGGCCAACCTGCAGAACCGCCTCGCCGACGTCCACGTCAAGTCCGAGGCGCCGTCCGAGAACGGCTCGGCGAGCGCGAGCATGGCCCCGACGCCTTCGTACACCGGTAGCGTCGACGTCAAGCCGTACGGAGGCGCGCCCGACACCAAGCCGTACGTCGGCGGCGACGCCGACGTCAAGCCCGGCTCGTCGGCGGGTCTCGGAGCGTCCAGCGGCTCACCTGCGCTCGGCGGCATGCGCCCTGTCGGCGGCTCGCCCTCGATGGGCTACGCGTCGATGTCGCCCCGCATGCCGGCGCAGGGCATGCCGCCGTCGTCGTCGGCCCAGCAGCAGCAGCAGCAGCACCCGGCGCAGCGCTCGCCCATGGACGACCCGGCCTTCCGCGCCTTCTGCCAGCAGGTCGGCCCGGCCTTCCCGCCCGACAAGTGCTGGGCCGCCTTCCAGCGTCACCCGCACGACTTCAACGCCGCCCTCGCCGCCCTCCTCGACGCCAAGCCGCTCTCGAACGGCTCGCCCGCCCAGGCCGCGCCGCATCAGCTCGCCGGCGCTCCACCCGGCGGTCCCTCGCCGTACAACGCCGCCTACGCCGCCGTCAACCAGCCCGTCGCGACGGGCTCGCCCGCGCCCGGCCCGCCCGCCGGCGTCCCCGGCGGCTTGACGCCGCAGCAGTACCAGGCGGCGCTCGCGGCGCAGGCGGCGCGCACCGGTCAGCCCCCGCAGCAGCACCCGATGCAGCACCCGATGCAGCAGCAGCAGCACGCCGCTCTGCGGCAGAGCATGTCGGGCGCGCCGGGCACGCCGACGTCGGCGTACCCCCCTCAGCACCCCGGCTCGGCGCAGCACGGCATGATGACGCCGCAGCAGGCGCAGCACGCCCAGCAGGCGCAGCAGTACCAGCACCTCGCCTACCAGCAGGCCGTCCAGCAGGGCCGCTACACGCCCGGCGCCGCACCCGCCGCCGCCGGTCCGCCGCGCGCGATCCAGCCCGCCCTCCCCGGGCAGCCGCCTCAGCAGCCGCACATGTCGAGCTCGACGCAGCCGGCGCCGTTCGCCTTCCCGCCCGCCGCCGAGGGCCTCGCCGGCATGACGAGCGCGCACGTCGCTCACTACCAGCAGCTCCAGAAGGCCTACTTCAGCGGCACGATGACCGACGCCGAGTATGGCGTCCTCAAGCAGTACATCAACGTCATCCGCAAGACCGAGCAGGGCAAGCAGCAGCAGCGCGCGAGCCAGTACCCGCCGGGCGCGTACGGCCAAGGCGGCTACGCCCCGGCCGGCTACGGCCCGCAGGGCGTCTACGCCCAGCCCGGGCAGCCGTACGCGGGCCAGAACGCCTACCGAGGCCCGCACGGCGCGTACCCGGGCCAGCAGGGCGGCTATGGGCCGCCGTACGCGGCGCACGGCCAGTACGCCCAGCCGCACCCTCAGCCGCGCGCGCAGCCCAAGCCGGCCCCGCCCAAGGCCGCCCCGCCGGCGACGAGCGGCTCGATCCTCGCGCGGCAGCTCATGCTCGCCAACAGCGCCGGCGGCGCGAGCAGCAGCAAGAAGAAGCCCAAGAAGCGCGCGTACGCGAGCGACTCGGACGACGACGGCGGCGACTACGACTCGCAGGGCAGCGGCGACGAGTACGGCGCGAGGGAGAATCCGGCCTTGGTCGCCAAGCGCGAGGCGCTCGCCGTCGAGTTCTTCAACACGTGCACCAAGGAGATGCTCATGGAGCTCGCCGGTGCGTCCTCTCCCTCTCGCTCTCCCTCTCGCTCTCTCCTCGCGCCCGGCGCCTCTTCCTTCGTCTCGCCTTTGCTGACTCTCTCTCTCGCTCTCTCTCTCGACGCAGGCTGCAACGCGACGCAGGCGACCTTGACGATGAAGCTGCGCCCGTTCACGACCGCCGCCGACTTCCGCACGCGCACCCGCAAGCAGAAGGGCGTCGGCAACAACATGATGGACACGTACCTCGACGTCGTCACGGGCATGGGCGAGGTCGACAAGGTCCTCGGCGAGTGCGAGCAGATCGGGCGCGAGTTGAGCGGCATCATGCAGGTCTGGGCGTCGGGCGCGGCGGTCACGGCGGCGACGACGACGGCGGCGACGGCGGCCGGCGCAGCCGCAGGCCCGAGCGGCGGCAACGAGGTCGGGCTCGACCTTGTCGCCATCTCGGAGGAGACGATCGCGACCCGGGTCGACACGTCCAACGACCCTCGAGTGCGCGCCGCGTTCAAGGACTACATCCGCAAACAGCCCGCCGGCGTGCCCGACAGCATCCACCTCAAGGACTACCAGATGCTCGGCGTCAACTGGCTCAACCTGCTGTACCGCCGCGGCACGTCGTGCATCCTCGCCGACGAGATGGGCCTCGGCAAGACGGCCCAGGTCATCGCGCTCCTCGCGCACCTCAAGGCGACGAACGAGCCCGGCCCGCACCTCGTCATCGTCCCCTCGTCGACGCTCGACAACTGGATGCGCGAGTTCAGCGTGTTCGCGCCCAACCTCGTCGTCCGCAGCTACTACGGCTCGCAGGGCGAGCGCTACGAGCTCCGCGGCGAGCTGCGCTCGATGGACGACCTCGACTGCGTCGTCACGACCTACAACATCGCCACCGGCTCGACCGACGACCAGAAGTTCCTCAAGCGCAAGATGGACTTCAAGGTGCGTCCCCCTCTCCCTCCTCCCTGCCTGCCTCGCCGACTGAGCTGACTCTGCCTCTCCCTTCTTGCCTCCCTCTCCCTCTCTCTCCTCTCCTACCCTCTTCGACACCGTCCATCGCGTGCAGGTAACCGTGTTCGACGAGGGCCACCAGCTCAAGAACTCCGAGTCGAAGAAGTACAAGGACCTCATGCAGGTGCGCGCCGAGTGGCGCCTCCTCCTGACGGGCACGCCGTTGCAGAACAACCTGCAAGAGCTCGTCGTGCGTCCCTCTTCCTCTCTCCTCTCACCCATCGTCCTCGTCGTCGGTTGGCTGACGCTCCCTCCTCTCCTCCCTCTCGCTCGCTCGCTCCTGCAGTCGCTCCTCTCGTTCATCCTCCCCGACCAGTTCCGCGACGCCAACGAGTCGCTGCGCGCCATCTTCAAGGTGCAGCCCGGCTCGGCGACCAACCTTCTCTCGCGCGAGCGCATCACGCGCGCCAAGAAGATGATGACGCCCTTCGTCCTGCGGCGCAAGAAGGCCCAAGTCCTCAAGGACCTCCCGAGCAAGACCGAGCGCATCGAGTACTGCGCCATGACGGACCTGCAGCGCGAGGTGTACGAGGAGGCGATCCAGCGCAGCCGGCGCGCGCTCGTCAACGCCGAGGACGACGAGCTCGAGGCGCAGGCGTCCGAGGACGAGGACGCGCCCGGGACCGGCGGCGAGGAGGCCGACAACGTCGACAAGAAGCCCAAGCCGCGAGGCCGGCCCAAGAAGGTCGCCGCGCCGTCGACCAAGATGGGCAACAAGGCCGACACGACCTCGAGCGCTCACGTCCTGACCGACCTTCGCAAGGTGCGCTCTCTCTCTCCTCCTTCGCCTCTCGCAGCACCTCGCACCTCTACTGACGGTTTGTTACATCGACTCGCAGGCCTCGAACCACCCGATGCTGTTCCGCCGCCTGTACGACGAGAAGACGCTGCGGCTCATGTCGCGCGACTGCCTCAAGGAGGAGGAGTTCCTCGACCGCAACAAGGACCTCATCTTCGAGGACATGGAGGTCATGACCGACTTTGAGCTGCACCGCTTCTGCCTCACGTACAAGGTGCGTCGTCGCTCTCTCCTCGTCGTCGTTGAGCCTGAGGTGGTCGACCCGGTCCTGACCCGGCTCCCCTCCCTGCTCGCTCGCAGCACCTCAATAAGTACGCGCTCAAGAACGACGAGTGGATGTCGGCGGGCAAGATCGAGAAGCTGCAAGAGCTGCTGCCGGTCATGAAGGCGCGCGGCGACCGCGTCCTCATCTTCAGCCAGTTCACCCAGGTCCTCGACATCCTCGAGGTGGTGCTCGACACGATGGAGCTCAAGTACCTCAAGCTCACGGGCCAGACGGCCGTCTCGGACCGGCAGAACCTCGTCGACGCGTTCAACAAGACGGACGACATCACCGTGTTCTGTGCGTCCCTCCTCCTCCTCCTCCTCCTCCTCCTCGCACGTTCTCGGCTCGGCACCTTCATGCTGACTCTCGCACGCCCCATGCAGTGCTGTCGACGCGCGCAGGCGGCCTCGGCCTCAACCTGACGGCCGCCAACACCGTCATCTTCTACGACTGCGACTACAAGTCCGTCCCGCTCCTGCTTTCGGACCGTGACGGCCCCTTGCTGACTCTATCTTTACCTCTCCCTCCGCAGCCCGCACAACGACAAGCAGGCCGAGGATCGGTGCGTCGCCGTCTAGCCCGCTCGCCGTCTCGCTCGTCTCGAGCTCTCGCTGACCCTTTCCTCCCCCTCACAGCTGCTACCGCATCGGCCAGACCCGCCAAGTCGACATCGTCCGCCTCCTCACCAAGGGCTCGCTCGACGAGGCCATGTACGAGCTCGCTACGACCAAGCTCAAGCTCGACGCCGAGGTATCGGGTCAGCAGCAGGCGCCGGCGGCCAAGGCCGAGGGGCAGTCGACCGCCGAGGGCGACGCCGCCGAGGACACGGGCTCGGCAGAGAAGCGCATGAAGAAGTCGCTCCTCAGCGGCCTCAAGCAGCAGTTCGAGCGCGAGACGCAGTCGTCGGCGGCCAAGCCCTGAGCGCACGGTCCCCCTCCTCTCCCTCGCCCTTTCTCCCCCTCTGTACTTCTTCCCCCTCCCCTCCTGGCTTTGTGCTGTTCCTCCTCTGGTCACCCTGGTAGCTTTCCTATCCGTCCCGCGCAAGTCGCTTGCACTCATTCACGGCGTCCGTCCTCGCGAGAGAGCCGCTCGTCTCGGCGCACGAGCTCGACCTCGTCCCGGCGTTGCCCTCTCGGCTCTCTTCCCTCCTCGCAGATCCTCGTTCTCAAGCGCGCAGCCAGCCAGGGCCGCTGTCTTGCTTGACCGTCTCCGAGAGCTCGTTCCCGCGGTGGCCACCTGCCTTGCCGGGATGCCGTCTCGCCCGAGAAGCTTGCGCGCAGGCGCAGAGCAACTCGCTCGGCTTCCTCGTTCTCACGAGCAAGAAGTCGCTGTCTCGCGAGCCTCGTCAGCTGCTGTCCCGCGGTTACCGCCGTTGCTCGTGCCTGCGAGAGGGACCGTCAGCAGCACCTGCGCATGGCTCGAGCAGCGCTTGTGGAGCTATGTGACAGCTTCGAGCGAGCACGGAAGGCAGCGCAAGCTCTGGCAGGTTCGTGTTCGCGTCCAGCGACTCGATGACGAGGAGAGCTGATGAGGTTTGCCTCGTCCGCGCCGCCTCCTGCGCTTCGCATCGGCTGCGGGTGCTTGCGCAAAGTCTCGCTGCGCTCTCCAAGGTGCAATCTCGAGCGTGCACGCTGTCCCGCGCTCCGTCAGGCGGCGACGAGGCACGGCGAGCGCGATGCTCGCTTCCGCGTTCCCAGCGCTCGCAGGTCTCACCGAGCACGCGATCGTGCCCGGTCAGGCTAGCTAAACTACAAGCTCACGCCTAGCGTGCCTCGGCACGAGGCACCGCCTCGTCCTCTCGCTGCAGCCCGACTTCTCGGCGTCCTCCTCGACCGGTTCCCGCGCAGTGCGCGAGAATCGCTCTCTCGCCCGGAGATCCTTCATTCTCTTTCGCTCCCTCTATGATGAACTAGAGCCCATTGCGCTCTCCCGAGCTCGCCTAGCGCCAAGCAGACTCGAGGACTTGCGTCGACGAAGCGCGGTGGGCTCCTCCACTCGTCGGCCGGTCCTCCGGCCGCTCGTCGCCTCAAAAGCCGCCATTCCCTCCCTTCCTTCTCTCTCTCTCCTTCATCCCTCTCACAGCGACCTCCACCGTCTCTTCAGGACCTCCCACCCCATCCCGCCTTCCTCGACTTGCACGCCGACCGCACACGCTCTCTCTCGCTCTCTCTCTCCACCGCACACGCACACACATTCCTTCGCCAGCCTACCTATCTCAACATGCTCTTCAAGACCGCCATCCTCTTCGGCCTCGCCGCCAGTGTTTTCGCCGCCGACGCTCCTGTCGAGGCTCGTGGCTTGGTCCGTCCTTCTCTCCTTCGCCCTTCCCTCGCTTTCCTCCTTCCTCGCTCCTCGAGCTGACTCCTTCCTCAATGCACTTCTCTCGCAGTCGGCCGACAACGCATCGAACCGCATGGTCCGCATGGCGCGCTCGCAGGCGTCGAACGCCGACGAGCTTGCGAGGCGCGCCGTCGCCGAGTCGCACGCCGCTCGTGAGCGTCGCTCGGGCGCTGCCCGCATCAACAAGCGCCACCACGGCGACGCTGCCAAGCGCGACATTGTGCGTCTCGCTCTCTTCTGCCCTTGCGCTCGCTCATCGTGCTGACTCGTCCTTCCTGTGCGCAGAGCGAGCGCGACCTTCCTTTGTTCCAGGGCCTGCAGAACCTGCTCCACCAGCTCTACCCGGGCCTCAACGAGGTCGTCGTCGGCACCGAGAACACGGCGACGGGCGCCGTGCGCGGCGTTGACGGCATCGTCAAGCGCGACGAGCTGCCGCTCCTCGCCGGCCTGAACGCGCTCCTGCACAAGCTGTACCCGGGCGTCAACGGCGCCGGTCTCTCGGCCGAGCAGCTCGTGAGTGACCTCGTCGGCGGCCTCGACAAGACGCTCAAGAAGCGCGACGAGACGACGGCGCCGGCGAACGAGAAGCGCGACAACTTTGGCCTCCTCGAGGGCGTCAACTGGAACGTCCTCCTTCCGCTCTTCCACAACCTCAACGGCGTCGTCGTCAACACCGAGCAGGCTGCGAGCGGTGCCGTGTCCGGCGTGCGTCCCTCTCTTCCTTTCCCTCCCGCGCTCGAGCCTCTCCTCCTCCTCGCTCGACTTTCTCTCTCTGAGCTCGTGCTGACGCTCTCCTCGTCCCTCTCTTCCTCTCCACAGCTCGACGACGTTCTCAAGAAGCGCGACGTGCCCTCTGGCGGCCCGAACTCGGCCAACATCAACATCCAGCTCGAGCAGCTCCTTCAGAACCTCCTCGGCGGCAAGGGCCCGCTCTACAACCTCCTGCGCGGCCTCGGCCTCCAGCAGTAGAGCCTTCTCGTCTCGCTCTGCGACGCGCTTCCTCGAGCCCCAACGATACCCCCTCCTCTCGCCGTAACGACATAACGACCTTCCCCACTTTCGCATCCTGCACATAGCCCTTCTTGGCTCCGTCTTAGCACCTCTGTAGCGCGCGCACAATCATGTATCGCGAGTCGCTCTCCTCCCATCTTCTCTCGCCGTGTGCTGCCCTCGCCCTGCCAGCTCGAGAGGCCGACCGGTCCGCTCCTCGCTCGCGCACCTTGCTCGATCGCTCTCGCCGAGCACGTACAGGTTGCCGCACGTTGCCAAGAGCTGCATTACATTGAGAAGTACATGTCGGCGGCTCCAGCTGCGCCTCGCTCTCGCTCGTCCCGCGCTGCTGGACTTGAGCGAGACAGGTCCGTCGGCTCGAGCATCGTGTCGACGAGGCGAATGGGCGGAGAGCGGCGCAGAGGGGCGAACAGATCGTCGACGAGGTCGTGTTGCGCAGGTTGTGCGGCTCAATGGCGGCGCGTCTCGTTCTTGCGGTGGTGAAGGGCGGGAGAAAGGGTCGAGAGGGCGAGCGCAGACAAGGCGAAGGTGCAACGGCGGCGGTGTCGCGCAAGGTGGCGTGCGAATCGGCGCAGCTTGTTGAAGAGTGCTTGAAGAGGGCGATGGGCGAGTCGAGCTGGTCCTGGAGGGCCTTGTTGGGCT
>Ga0308164_10005281_pt1 | contig 10501 bp, 3 predicted proteins | sample PhyTR2_FD_201031 | JGI IMG/M metagenome (GOLD analysis project Ga0308164, IMG submission 201031) | Phyllosphere microbial communities from UC Gill Tract Community Farm, Albany, California, United States - DLSLT.R2 | ecosystem: Host-associated > Plants > Phyllosphere > Unclassified | place: USA... | reverse complement strand
GCGGGCGCGGAGCGAGAAGTGGACCTGGCACCGGCCGCACGCGGAATGCGGGTGCCGATCTCCGTGAGAAAGCGCGAACGCTCGCGCGGCTGGGTCGAACGGATTCCACGCTCGGACCACGAGAGAAAGAGCGTGCGGCGTGCGCGGGTGATGCCCACGTAGAGCAGACGGCGCTCCTCGTCGATGGCCTCGAAGCCGCTGGCATAGCTGATGGGCACGAGGCCCTCAGACAGCCCGATGAGGAACACGGTGTCCCATTCGAGGCCCTTCGCCGAGTGCAGGGTGGCCAGAGTGACGGCCGAGACATTCGGCTCGTGCTGGCCCGCCTGTCGCTCGAGCAACTCGTCCGAGAACTGGCGCAGCGTCGTTCCGGGCGCCGCCTGGTCGACCAGGCCCATAATCGCGTTGAGCGACTCCCAGCGGTCGCGAACGGCCCCGGCCGCCTCGGGCGCGTGGTGCGACCATCCGAGTGAACTGAGCACATCGCTGACGGACTTGAAGAGGGGCTCGCCCGTGATCGAGACCGAGGCACCGCGCAACGCCATGAGCGCCTGCCGCACCTCGGGCAGATCGAAGAAACGCTTCGAGCCGCGCATCTTGGTCGACACCCCGGCGTCGGCGAGCGCTGTCTCGATGGCCGCCGCCTGCACGTTGACGCGATACAGGATGGCGATATCTTCGGGTTTCGTGCCACCCTCGATGGCCTCCAGCACCTGGGCGGCAACCGTGCGCGCCTCGGCATAATCGCTCGTGAACCCGGTGACCGTCGGCTCGATCGCCCCTGCGCCGTCGTGCACAGCGTGCAGCGTGAGAGCGCCCGGCCGCCCACGCATGAGCCGGTTGGCGGTGTCGACCACCTGCGGCGTCGAGCGGTAGTTCTGCTCGAGCCGCACCACGGTGGCATCCGGATGTTTGTGGCCGAAGTTCAGCAGGTAGTCGCTCGAGGCACCCGCGAACGAGTAGATCGTCTGGCTGGCGTCGCCGACCACGCAGAGGTCGCGGCGGTCGCCCAACCACAGGTCGAGCAGCTGCTGTTGCAGCGGCGAGACGTCCTGATACTCGTCGACCACGAAGAAGCGGTACTGCTCGCGCACCTGCATGGCGACGGACGGCTCGGACTCGATCATGCCGGCGCAGGCCAGGAGCACGTCTTCGAAGTCGAGCTGTCGGCGCTCGTCCTTCAGAGCCTCGTAACCGGCCTGCAGGTCGAGCACCTTCTCGCGGTCGAGGCGGTCAGGGATCGGGCGGTGTTTGGCACCGTACTGGTCGATGCTGAGACCCGAGACCTTGCGCCACTCGATCTCGGCCGCGACATCCCTGAGCGTCGCCGTGTCGAGTTTCAGCGCCAGCTTCTCGGCGGCATGGCCGAGGAGGCGCGCCTTGTTGTCGAGCAGAGCGGGAACCTGCCCGCCCACGACCTGCGGCCAGAAGAAGTTCAGCTGACTGAGCGCGGCGGCGTGGAAGGTGCGCGCGGCGACCTGGCCGGCACCCAGCTGGCGCAGACGCGTGCGCAGTTCGGCGGCCGCCCGATTCGTGAAGGTGAGCGCCATGACACGGTTGCCCGCATAGGTGCCCGTGGCCACCCCATACGCGATGCGGTGCGTGATGGCGCGGGTCTTGCCCGTTCCCGCGCCGGCGAGCACACACACCGGGCCGCGCAGGGCCTCGGCGGCCACACGCTGATCGTCGTCGAGCCCGGCCAGCAGAGCCTGCGGTTCGGTCGGATCGATCGCGGTCATCGGGCGACGGGGTACGGGTCTTCGGTTCGGTCGTCGAGCGTCGGGCCACCGTCGGCCGCCAGCCAGGCCTCGATGAGGGCCCGCGCGATCGATGTGCGCCCGGGCAGGAGGAGGCCGGAGTTCTGGTCGCGCAGTTGGTCGCGCGTGAACCAGCGCAGATCGAGGATCTCTTCGCCGTCCGGACGCAGGGCCGCTGGGTCTGTTCCCGCGGCGACGCGCGCCTCGAAGCCCACCATGAGCGAACGCGGGAACGGCCAGGGCTGTGAACCGAGATACGACGGGTCGGCCACCGTGATGCCCGACTCCTCCTCCACCTCGCGGATCACGGCCTGCTCGAACGATTCGCCCGCCTCGACGAAGCCCGCAAGCAGCGAATAGCGGTTGTTCTCCCACAGGGCGTTCGAGCCGAGGAGCAAGCGGTCGTCGTCATCGAGCACGAGCACGATGACGGCCGGGTCGGTGCGCGGGAAGAGCTCGTGGCCGTTGTCGCAGCGCCGCGCCCACCCCGAGTGATCGTTGCGGGTGTCGGCGCCGCACTTGGGGCAGAAGGTGTAGCCCGCGTGCCAGTTGACGAGGGCCATCGCCTCGGTGAGCAGATCGGCGTCTCGCGCCGACAGCGCGTCACCCGAGGCCCGAAGGTCGAGCCATTCGGCACCCTCCCGCTCGGGGGCGTCGTCGGGTTCGACGGCCAAGAGCACCGTCGTTCCGGCGGGTGCGTCGGGGGCATCGTGGAGCGTGTGGCCGAGGTATCCCAAAAGCTGATCGGCGGGGATGTCCGTGCCCGAGACCAGGAGCAACGATGCCCCGTTCGCCAGGGCGCGTCGCGAACGGATGATGACGACCCGCGTTGCCGGCTCTGCGGCCATGTCGACCAGGGCGTTCTCCGGCAGGCGCGCCGCGTAGTTGCGGTTGATACCGGTTCGAGAGAGCGGGAGATCGGTGAGGGACCGAAGAAGAGAACTCATGCACAACCAATCATCCGGGCGTGGCGGGAGGGCCGCCGACCGTTGCTCGACCTAACCTAGATCCATGGCCAGATCCCCTCTCACTCTAGCCGCGTTGGCAACAGCGGCGGTGCCGGACCTCGTGGTGACGGGCAGCGGTCCGCTCGGGCACGGCGCCGACGGCAATTACGACTCTGCGCTGTTGCGCACGGGCGACGATCGCGATGTGGTGGTGCGGGTCGCAGCGCACCAGCAGGCGCAGACGGAACAGTCCATCGAACTTCTCGCTTTGCAGGCGATGACGGCGGGCATCCGCAGCCGTCTGCCCTTCCAGGTTCCGCAGGTGCTCGGCCAGACGCAGGCATCCGGTGCTCGCGCGGTCGTCTACGACTTCCTCCCGGGTTACAGCGTCGCGGTCGACAAGATCCCCGCGGGTGACGGTGTCGCCACGTCGATGGGTGCTGCACTGGCGGCCATCCATTCGTTGCCCGGCGGTTTCGTAGCCGAGGTCGGCTTGCCGCACCTGTCGGCGGCCGAGGCACGCGACGAGGCACGCAACGTGATCGAACGCGCGGCGTCGACGCGGCTTCTGCCCGCCGCCGTGCGCACGCGCTGGTCGCAGGCCATCGACGACGACGACCTGTGGCAGTTCCAGCCGACCGTGGTCAACGGCAGCATCGACGCAGGTTCGTTCTTGTTCACCGACTACGAGGTCGGCCCGGTCGTGTCCGGTGTCGTCGGTTGGGGTTCGCTGATGGTGGGCGACCCGGCGCGAGACTTGCACTGGTTGTCGGCGGCGGGCGAGGCGGGCGAGAGCGTTCTGGCCGCTTACCGCGCCAGCACCACGCGGCATGCCGACGGTCATCTGCGCCAGCGCTCGTTGTTGCACGCCGAACTCGAGCTCGCTCGCTGGTTGCTGCACGGCGTCGACACACACGATCAGGATGTCGTGGAAGAGGCGGTTGCACTGCTCGACGGCCTGGTCGAACACGTTCTGAACGATTCGATGAACCCGTTGTCGCACGACACGGGTGAGGTGTTGTCGCAGGAGGATGTCGAGGAGTTGCTGTCGCGCACTCCCCCGGCCTCGTCGCAGGCGCACCAGGGTTTCTCGTTGGAGACCGATAGCTACGAGAACTTCGATCTGGATGCGCTCGAATACGGCGACGGTCGCGGCTCGAACCGTCGCTCGGCCGACGACTCGACCGAGGATGATTCGGACGCCGTGGGTTCTACCGGAGGCACGGGCGCGCACGCCTCGGATGGTGACGAAGAGCCGGCAGACCCGTTCGCCGACGCCGACGATGAGTCCGCCGATTCCTCTCGTGCCGAGCGCGACGCTCGCACTCTTCTTGCGTCCCGTGACCACACCGAGACGGGCCCCATCGAGACCGTTCGCGACGCCGAACGCGACGCGGGCTCCGACCGCCGCTGACGGCGCATCGCTGCAGTACCGAACGCCGCTCGACGGTCGTCGGTGGTTGGTGGTCGGCTGATGGCGGTCGACAGAAGGCGGTCGGCGGTCGGAAGCTAACTGTCACGCCAGCATGCTGCGGGCACGCCGGTGGGGCCTTTCCGCTGCTGCGCGAGCTCGATATCGCCCGAGCGCTCCGCACGGCATGTGTCGGCGTTACGCCCGTGACACGGCTTCGGTCCAGCGCCTCACGAGTTCCTCCTCGGAGTACAGCGTGCGCGGCCTGATGACGATGTCCTCGGCGACGTAGTAGAACACGGCGTCGATGTCCTCGGCGGGGATGCCTTTCCAACGCGCGTAGGCCACACGATACAGAGCGAGCTGATACTGCCGCTCCTCGAGTTCATCGTCGCCCCGGGGGCTGCGGCCGGTCTTCCAGTCGACGATCTGGTAGCGGCCATCCGTTTCGTATACGGCATCCAGCTTGCAGATGAGAACCTGCCCGGCGAGGGTCACATCGATCTCGATTTCGACGTCGACCGGTTTCCTCTCGGCCCATTCGGATGCCTCGAAGGTCGCCTGCAGGGCGCGCAACGCGTCGAGCTCGGCCCCTTCGACGGGATACTGGGTGGCGGTCAGATCGTCGCCGTCGAGTTCGAGCAGCGTGGCATCGAGCACGTCGCCGGTTCCGGTCATGCCGGAACGTTGCTCGACCCACGAGTGGAAGAGGGTTCCGAGGCGCGTCTGACGGTAGGGCTTCTCGGGCAAGGGGCGCCTGAGGCGCGTCGCTACCTCGGCGGGGTCGCTGACGAAGTCCTTGAACCGAGAGGCGGGCACGCGCGCGGGCAGCGCGACGCGCTGGTCGCCGGTTCGTCTGTCCTCGCGCTCGGCGAGGAGGAGGGCGATATCGGCGTCCCACCGGGTGGAACGCTCGGGGTCGGCCTCGCGCACGGCGCGCGCTGCAGCGACCACCCGTTCACGCCGCGGCCCCAGCGGGTCGAGCGGCCAGTCGACGCGATGTTGGATGCCGGCGAGCGGGTTCTCCTCGAATTCGCTGTGCGCGGGCAACCGGTCGTCAGCCGCGCCGCGCAGTCGTTCGAGCGCTTCTTCCGTCTCGCGCAGGTAGGTGCTGGCTTCGCGGGGTTTGCTCTGGGTCGCCCAGAATGAACCGCCGAGGTGCAGGGCATCCCGCGCTCGGGTGATGGCGACGTAGGCGAGCCGCCGCTGCTCCTCGGAGTTGCGTTGCTCGAGCTCTTCGCCGAACCGCGAGTAGGCCTCGTCAAATTCGAGGTGCGTCTCGGCGCTGCGCCACTGCAGTTCGGGCAGCACGTCGCGGTCTCCACGGAAGTCGAAGGGCAGCTCGCCGAAGGCCGTCCACCCACGTTTGCTGCGCAGCTTTCCCGGCATTTCGTCGGCGACGAGGCGCGGGACGGCCACGCTGTCCCATTCGAGGCCCTTCGACCCGTGGATGGTGAGAATCTGAACCGTTCCCGGCTCGGGTTCGTCGCTGCGGGGCGCGAGCTTTTCCCGCTTCTCGGCTTCGTCGAGCCAGGCGAGGAAGGGCCCGAGTGTTCCGGACTCGTCGACGGCGAGGTAGGACTCCACTTGCTCGACGAATGCGTCCAGGCTGGCCTGGCCGAGTATTGCGGTCTCGTTGGCCGCGATCTCGATGTCGAGCAGGAGCTCTTGAACGACGAGCGAGACGAGGTCGAGGAGGTCGAGGCCGCCGCGTCGGCGGATGCCGGCGAGTTGTGTCGCAGCGGCCCGCATGCGTCGCCGACCTTCGGCGGTGATACCGGCGAGGGCACGGTGGGTGTCGGGCGCTTCGATGACGAAGTCGATGGCTTCGACGAGTGAGCGCGCGTCATCGGGGTTGGTCGATTGGCGCAGCGCCTCGCGGGTGCTGTCGTCGAGCAGGGCGTATCCCGTGTCGCGGTCGCTCAACCACGCGGCGAGCCGGTTGAGCGCGGCGATATCGCGCGGACCGATCTGCCAGCGCGCGCCCGTGAGCAGCCTGATCAGTTCGGAGCCGGCGGTCGGGTCGTGCAGAACGCGCAGCGCCGCGACGAGGTCGACGATGACAGGTTGCTCGAGCAGCCCGGCCAGCCCCAGCACGTGGTAGGGAACGTCGGCGGCATCGAGGGCGTCGGTGAACGGCGCGATGTTTTTGACCGATCGGCACAGCAGGGCGGCCGTGCGCTGTTTTCCCGAGGCCGTCGGCCGGCGCAATTCGCGGCGGAACCACTGGGCCACCTCGCGCGCCTCGTCCTCGATCGTTTCGGTGAACGACACCTCGACGCGCCCGTCCGCCGCGGCCGGGCTCGCCCGCAGTTCGGAGACGGGCACGGTCGGCAGCACGGGCAGGCGGCCGGCAACGGCGTTGGCGGCTGCCAGGATCTCGTGCGCATTACGCCAGCTCGTCGACAGGGAGTAGGTGGCGGAAGGACTCGCGGGGGCGAAGTCGGCCAGATAGCGGGCGAGGTTCGAGGCGCTCGCACCGCGCCATCCATAGATCGACTGGTTGGGGTCACCGACCGCCATGACGGGGTGATCCGCGAAAAGCCCCGAGAGCAGATCGGTTTGCACGACCGATGTGTCTTGGTACTCGTCGAGGATGACGACGCGGAAACGTGAGCGGTAGTCCTCGCGGGCCCGCGGCACGCGCCGGCAGATCTCGAGGGCCAACGCAACCTGGTCGCTGAACTCCACGAATCCGCGCCGGCGTTTCTCGCGCGCGAAATCGTCGGCGAGCGCGAGCAGCACGGGCAATGCGCTGAGGTCGCGCACGGTGTCGACGACCATCTTCGAGGGTGTGCGTTTGCGCGACCCCCACGGCATCTCTTCGAGCTGAACGACGCGCTCGACCATGCGCAGGATGTCGTCGCCGCGGTCGGCCGCATCGTTGTCGCTGAGCGAACGGCTGAGCCAGACGACCGCCGAGGTGATCTGATCGATGCTCTTGTCGAGGGTCACGAGTCTGTCGTCGTCGCTACGGATGACGATGTCTCGCGCGAGCCGCCAGGCCGAGGCATCCGTGATGACGGTCGATTCGGGTTCACGACCGATGGAGCGCCCGTATTCGCGGAAGATGCCGCTGGCGAAGGCGTTGTAGGTCGACACGGTCGGGGCCTCGAGGATGTCTCGACTGCCTGCCTCGATCACGCGCCCGAGCTGTTGGATGCGCGCGAGGATGCGTTCCTGCAGCTCGCCCGCGGCTTTGCGCGTGAAGGTGAGGCCCAGAATCTGTGGCACCTCGACCAGCCGGTTGGCGAGCAACCAGACGATGCGGTTGGCCATGGTCTCGGTCTTGCCGCTGCCGGCTCCGGCGACCACCATGGCGGGTTGGAGCGGCGCCTCGATCACGAGGATCTGTTCGTCGGTGGGCCGCGGCAGCTCGAGCAGCTCGGCGATCTCGACGGCCGAGTAGGAGCGGGGGGCCGCTTCCATCGGCTCGTCGGCGCGCTCATCGATCATTGTGCTCATGCCGACACCGCCCCGACGAGGTGGATGCGGTAGACGAATCCGGCTTTCGGGTCGCGTTCGTCGAGGTCACTGACGCCCGGGAAGACGGCGGCGGCCATACCGTGTCCGGCGCCGAGCACACGCGTCTCGAAACCGGCCAACTCTTCGTCGGTCAGCGGCTTCTGTGTGAGCAATCGGTAGGACTTGCCCCGCACACCCTTCGACACATAGAGCAGGGCTCCCCCGGCCGACACCTCTGAGCCTTCGACACCGGGGATGGCTCCACGGCGTCCGGCGAGTTGATATCCGCCGAGCTGGGCGTTCTGGTCGACGCTCGGCTGGCTGGGGGCGTTGCGCCCGGTCTTCAGGTCGACGATGACGATCTCTCCTTCGGCTGTGCGCTCGACACGGTCGATCTTGCCGCTCAGCGTGACCTGATCGATAGTGACCTCGAAGGCACCCTCGGCATTGACGAGAGATGCACCGCTGCGCAGAAAATCGGTGAGGTATTCGGAGAGCCCGTGCACGAGCGTGTCCACGGCCCGCCGCTGACGCTCAGCGATCCAGGGCGCCTCGAAGGTCAGCTCCGACCATCTGTCGTCGACGTGCTCCCAGAGTTTCTCGGGCGTCACATCGGCCAGCTCCCGGGCATCGGCGGTGTTCTCGAGCGCGCCGTGCACGATCGTGCCGACGTTCGCGGCGATTCCCGACGGCATGGCGGCCATCTTGTCGATGAACCAGGCCAGAGGCGTCTTCTCGAAGGTCTCCAGCTGCGACGGCGACACGCGCACGCGGGCCTCCTCATCGGTGAGGTCGATGAGCGGGTCGGTCGTCGTCGGCTCGCTCAACCCGTACCACTCGTCGGGCGCCGCCCCGGGCACTCCCGCCGCAGCCAGGCGCGCGAGCGCGGCTGCCGCATCAGCGACGCCAGCAGCCGTGTCGGCATGTGCATCCACGGGGCCGTCGGCGGAACTGCCGCCAGCGAGATCACCGCGTGCGCCAGGCTCGCGGGCGGGCGCGGCGACCTCGCGCCGCAAATGCCCCACCAGACCGCGCAGCGTGAGCGGATGCTCGGCGGCACCCGTCTCGGCGGGCGGCACGCTCGGGAACCGCAAGAAAGGTGACGGATGCTCGTCTTCGCTGTCGACGGCGGCCAGCACGACGAGGCTGCGCGCCCGCGACACCGCCAGCTCGAACAGCCGCAGCTCGTCGGACAACACGGATGCCCGCGCATCGAGTTCTTCGACGGGCAACCCGGCGACGCGCTGCGTGAATTCCTGCGGATAGAGCAGTGTTCCGCGCACACGGGGGTTCGGCCACACACCGTCTTGCAGGCCCGCCACGACGACGACGTCGACCTCTGCCCCGACGACGGTGCTGGGCGTGCCGAGCCACACGGCCTCGCCCGCCGAGGTGGGAGTCAGGCTGTCCTCGCGAATCGTGGCGCTGCGCGCTTCGACGATGAAGTTGGATGCCGGAGCCCCCGGCGCTCGCTCGACGAACCGTTTCGCCGCCGTGAACAGGGCCATGACGCCGTCGAGTTGACGGTTGGCCTCATCGGCCGCCAGCCCGTGCCCGAGGGCGGCGGAAGCCCACGGTGCCGCGAGGCCGCTGCGATCCCAGAGGTGCCACAGCACCTCTTCGATGCTGCCGCCGTCGGCCGCGAGTCGCGTCGCCTCGGCCAGCGTCGTCGCGAATCGGTGGGCGCGGCGAGCGGGCGTCGAATCGACGCTTGCGAATCCCACCCCGATGAGAAGAGCCTCGTAGAGCAATTGCGTGCCCTGCTTGGCTCCTCCACCCGCCAATTCTTCGTGCCGCAACGCGAGCCGCAGCCGCCGGAGCGCCATGCGGTCGAGCCCCGAGAGGGGCCCGGTGAGCAGGTCGACGGCCGAGGCTTCTGTGAGCGGCTCGGCACCGACCGCGACGGCCGCGGCCGCGAGAAGGTGCCCGGCGGCGTGATGATCTTGCACGGTGCGCGAGCCGACCGAACCGCGCGTCGGTACATCGGAGAGCGCCAGGGAGCGCTCGAGCGGTGCCAGGAGTGAACCCGAACGCACGACCACGGTCATCTTGGACCAGGGAACGCCGTGCAACAGGTGCTGCTCGCGCAGCACACGCCCGATGCGACGGTGCAGCCGAGCGGGGGTGTTCTCACACACGTACCGGATGCTCGATCCCTCACCTGTCGGGGCGCCGGCCTTCGCATCGGCACGGGCACGGGCATCGGCATCGGCATCGGCATCGGCATCAGCATCGGCTGGGCCGTCGCCACGACCACCGCCGCCATCCCCCTCGAAAGCCGCCTCGGCCTTTCGGTGCTCGACAACACCCGACGCGCCGATGCGCTGGGATATCTCGCTCACCAGCCCGCGCACCTCGTCGCCGTGTCGGTGCACGGTGTCGAGCGTGAGGGTCTGGGCGTCGACGCCCAGACGCCGCCCGAACTCGGCGAGCGCCAACGGATCGGACCCGCGGAACGTGGCCGCCGCGACATCCGGATCGCCGAAGCCCACGACCGTGACGCCGCGCCCGGCCAGGGCCCGCAAGAACTCGAGCGTGGCGGCACCCTGCTCTTGCACATCGTCGACGAGGAGGAGCTCGAGAGCGCCGAGCGGTGCACCGTCGACGATCGATCGGGTTGCTTCGGAGATCAGCTCGGCCGAGTCGAGATAGGGGGTGGGAAAACGGTCGATCACGGCCTCGTAGTCGACCATGAAGTCGGCAGCAGCCAGCCACTCGGGCCGGTCGTATCGATCGCCCGCCGTGCGCAGGTCGGCGGGGCGCAGACCGGCCTCGGTGACGCGCATCATGAGCTCGCGCAGCTCGGTGCGGAAACCGGCGAGGGCACGCACTTCGCCGTCGATCTGCTCGGGCCAGCGCGGCCCGCTCGAGACATCGGTAGCGCCCGCGAGCAGCTCGCTGATGATGCTGTCTTGTTCGGC
>Ga0308164_10005280_pt1 | contig 10502 bp, 8 predicted proteins | sample PhyTR2_FD_201031 | JGI IMG/M metagenome (GOLD analysis project Ga0308164, IMG submission 201031) | Phyllosphere microbial communities from UC Gill Tract Community Farm, Albany, California, United States - DLSLT.R2 | ecosystem: Host-associated > Plants > Phyllosphere > Unclassified | place: USA... | reverse complement strand
TTTCCAGATCACCGGGTTGCCGCAGACCAGCGCCAGCGTGGTGTTCCAGGCCCAGACGGCAACCGGGAAGTTGAACGCGCTGATCACGCCGACCACACCCAGCGGATGCCAGGTTTCACGCATGTGGTGACCGGGACGCTCGGAAGCGATGGTCAGGCCGTACAACTGGCGCGACAGGCCGACGGCGAAGTCGCAGATGTCGATCATTTCCTGCACTTCACCCAGACCTTCCTGGGTGATCTTGCCCGCCTCGACCGATACCAGCTCGCCCAGTTGAGCTTTGTGCTCGCGCAACACTTCGCCAAAGATCCGCACCAGCTCGCCACGGCGTGGGGCCGGTACAGTGCGCCATTTCAAAAAGGCGTCGTGCGCAGTGTCGATCCGCGCCTGCACCTGAGCGCTGCCTTCCAGCGTGACTGAAGCAATCTGACTGCCATCGATAGGGGTGTGAACGGGATAGTTTCCGTCGGTGTAGGCACTTTTCGCCACGCCCAGATTGGCTAACAACTCGGCAACCATGCTGATTCTCCTGTCATGACAAGGGTTGAAATCACTGATGACCCAGTATCGACCTCTTCAAGGGCTGCTCACAAACGACGTTTTCGAACGACATGATTCCTTTCAGGAATGAACTACTGTCTGATCCGGGCATTAAAAGCGTCAACTTCCTGAATTATTGGAATGACCCGGTGATTTTATTTCGTTTGTGGCGCATACACCTTGTGCGTTTGGATAGACCATCACGCCATCGTCGCAGAGCCTGTCCATGAGCGAACACATCAGCGAATCCATTTCCTTTGTCCACAGCATGACGCTGTCCCACGGCCGCAATGCGGAAGTCTGGGACACCACCGGCAAGCGCTACATCGACTTCGTCGGCGGTATCGGCGTACTCAACCTGGGGCACTGCAACCCTCAGGTGGTCAAAGCGATTCAGGAACAGGCGACAAAACTCACCCACTACTGCTTCAACGCCACGCCCCACGAGCCCTATCTGCGGTTCATGGAGCAACTCACGCAGTTCGTTCCGGTGAGTTATCCGTTGAGCGGCATGCTCACCAACAGCGGCGCGGAAGCGGCCGAAAACGCGTTGAAAATCGTCCGCGGCGCGACAGGCCGCACGGCCGTGATCGCTTTCGACGGCGGCTTTCATGGCCGCACGCTGGCCACGCTCAACCTCAACGGCAAGGTCGCGCCCTATAAACAGAAAGTCGGCGTGTTGCCGGGGCCGGTGTTTCATATCCCATTTCCCAGCAAGGACAACGGCGTCACCACAGAACAGGCGCTCAAAGCCATGGACCGCCTGTTCAGCGTCGAGATCGACGTCAACGACGTGGCGTGTTTCATGTTCGAACCAGTGCAGGGTGAAGGCGGCTTTCTGGCCATGGAGCCGGACTTCGCTCAGGCATTGCGCGCGTTCTGTACCGAAAAAGGCATCGTGCTGATCGCCGATGAAATCCAGTCAGGCTTCGGCCGCACCGGGCAGCGCTTTGCCTTCAGTCGTCTGGGCATCGAACCGGACCTGATTCTGCTGGGCAAAAGCATCGCCGGTGGTATTCCGCTGGGCGCCGTGGTCGGGCGCAAGACGCTGCTCGACAATCTGCCCAAGGGCGGGCTGGGCGGCACTTATTCCGGCAATCCGATTGGCTGCGCGGCGGGTCTGGCGTCGCTGGCGCAGATGACCGATGAGAACCTGTCGACCTGGGGCGAGCAGCAGGAAAACGCCATTGTGTCGCGCTACAACGCCTGGCAGGCGAACAGTCTGTCGCCGTATCTGGGCAGACTGACCGGTGTGGGCTGCATGCGTGGCATCGAGCTGATGACACCAGACGGCGCTCCGGCCACCCGACAACTCGCCGAACTGCTGACCTTGGCCAGAGAAGCCGGGCTACTCTTGATGCCCAGCGGCAAGTCGCGGCACATCATTCGGCTGTTGATTCCACTGACTGTCGAGCCTGAGATATTGAACGAAGGGCTGGATATTTTCGAGCGCTGCCTGGCGGCGCTGGCCTGACTTGATGACCGATAAAACCGGGAAGAGCACGGAGAGACAACCCTGATGAGCACTGCACGCTTTGCCAACCCTGACGACATCCGCGCTGGCTTTTCCCGCGCCATGTCGCAGATGTACCAGGAAGAAGTCCCGCTGTACGGCACGTTGATGGCGCTGGTGAGCGAGGCCAACGACCAGGTCATGAGCCATGACCACCGCGTGCTGGACAGCCTCAGACAGACAGGTGAAATCCAGCGGCTGGACATGGAGCGCCACGGCGCGATCCGGGTCGGTACTGCGCTGGAACTGGCTACCCTCGCCCGTCTGTTCGCAGTGATGGGGATGGAACCGGTGGGTTATTACGACCTGACGCCTGCGGGCGTACCGGTCCATTCGACAGCCTTTCGCGCCGTGCATGAAAGCGCCTTGCAGGTCAGCCCGTTTCGCGTGTTCACCTCGTTGCTGCGTCTGGAGTTGATCGAGAGCGACAGCCTGCGTGAGTTCGCCAGCCAGGTGCTCGCCAGGCGTCAGATCTTCACGGCAAAGGCGCTTGAACTCATACAGAAGCACGAGCAGAACGGCGGTCTGGACGAAGCGGACGCAGCCGAATTCATTCAGCAGGCACTGGAAACCTTTCGCTGGCACAACACGGCCACGGTGTCACTGGAAGAGTATCAACAGCTCAACGCGCAGCACCGCCTGATCGCTGATGTGGTGGCGTTCCGGGGTCCGCACATCAACCACCTCACGCCGCGCACGCTGGACATCGACGCAGTGCAGGCAGGCATGCCCGGCAAAGGCATCACGCCCAAGGCCGTGGTCGAAGGCCCGCCCCGCCGCCGCTGCCCGATCCTGCTGCGTCAGACCAGTTTCAAGGCACTGGAAGAGCCGATCACCTTCGTCGGCCAAGGCACTCAGGCGTCCGGCAGCCATTCGGCACGCTTCGGCGAAATAGAACAGCGCGGCGCGGCACTGACACCCAAGGGTCGCGCACTGTACGACCGATTGCTGAACGCGGCACGCGATGAGTTGGGCGAGTTTCCCAACGAAGCCAATGCTCTGCGCTATTCGGCGCTGATGGAAAAAGCGTTTGAGGCGTTCCCGGACAGCTATAGCGAAATGCGTGCCGAAGGGCTGGCTTACTTTCGCTACTTCCCGACCGAGCAGGGCCTGGCTGCACGTGTCGATTCAGGTGCGGACCTTGAGCAACTGATTCAGGAAGGTCATGTGCGCTTCGAGCCACTGGTGTACGAGGATTTTCTGCCGGTCAGCGCGGCAGGCATCTTCCAGTCCAATCTGGGCGATAACGCGCAAGCGCATTATGCGATCAGTTCAAACCAGGAAGATTTCCAGCAGGCACTGGAGCGTCAGACGCTCGATGAATTGAAGCTGTATGCCGAGACCGAGCGCAGATCGCTGGAAGAATGCAACAAGGCGCTGGGTCTGTAGACCGCCAGAAGCGGACGCGGAGCGTCCTGAGAGGCGTTACCACGCAGAGCGTGGGAACGAGCAGTGATCTCAAGGACACCGATCGTGCCAATGCTCTGCGTGGGCATGCATCCCGTGACGCTCTGCGTCACATTCCTGCGCTGCAAATACGTCCCGAGTCTCCCCTTTCAGTGTTCTCTTTAACGCAACGATAAATAAAATCCGCAATATTGGTGTGCAACCTCCCGCTATGCATACTGCGATGGCGCGAGGGCATCAATTGCTCCTCTCGAAAGGCTCGAAGCAGCCTGGGTCCGGTCAATTCGGGCCTTATAAAAAGACTCGGCCGGATAACGGCCTCCATGACTCCATGGACTTCCAACGCTGCCCTGGCGCGTCGCTGCGCCTACCTGAAAAAAACAGAATAACGATTGATAAGACCTGAAAAAGGTCATTCAGCAGGCAAGGGGATCATCATGCAAAACTCACACGCTGCCGTCGTGGGCGACAAGCAGGCCGTTTCTTCGACGGTGAAGCTGTACGTCTGGGCCGCCGTCATCCTCGTCGTTGCCGAATCCATTGGCGCCATCAACATTCCGCTGGGCCCTGGCAAGGTGGTGCTGCTGCCGATGGTCTGGGCCTTGCTGCTGGGTGCAATGATCGGCATTGCCAGTCGGCGCATGCCGGGCACGATAGGGATCGATCACCGCACGCAACTGCGCTCCGCGTCAATTCTGCAACCTGCCCTGTTGATCTTCATTGCCAAGCTGGGTCTGGTGGTCGGCGGCTCGCTGCCGGTGGTGTTCGCCTCGGGCTGGGCGCTGGTGTTCCAGGAGTTCGGGCATTTTGTCGGCACGGTAATTCTGGGCCTGCCGGTAGCACTGATGCTGGGGATCAAGCGTGAAGCGATTGGTGCGACCTTCTCGGTCGGGCGCGAGCCCAGCCTGGCGATCATTGGTGAGCGCTATGGCATGGATTCCCCGGAAGGACGCGGCGTGCTCGCCGAGTACCTGACCGGCACGCTGTTCGGTGCGCTGTTCATTGCCATCGTGGCCGGTTTCATTGCCAGCCTGAACATCTTCCATCCCAACTCGCTGGCGATGGGTTCCGGCATCGGCTCTGGCAGCATGATGGCGGCCGCTGCCGGCGCGATTGCGGCTCAGCAGACGCCGGAAGTGGCCAAGGAAGTCATGACCCTGGCGGCGGCGTCGAACCTGATCACCACCACCATCGGGACCTACTTCACCCTGTTCATCTCGCTGCCGCTGGCGGTCTGGGGCTATCGCGTTCTCGAACCGCTGATCGGCCGTACCACCAAGGCCTCCATGACCAATGACGGCCTGCGTCACAGCGACGTGTCGCTCGACGTGCCTGAGCTGGGCTGGTCAGGCAAGGTCAGTGCGTGGCTGGCCGCCGGTGCGCTGGCATTGATCGCCAACTATGTCGGCTACAAGACGCTGTCCGCCGATGCCTTCACCGGCATCGGCATCATGGTCTTCTGCGCGTTTATCGGCGAAGCCCTGTGCAGCCTGATTCGCCGCAAGATTCCGGCCGTGTGCATGGTGTCGCTGGTGGCGATGTTCCTGACCTCCCCGGCCTGCCCATGGGCAGCGGAGATCGCGCGCCTGACCAGCTCGATCAACATGCTGGCCGTGATCACGCCGATGCTGACCTTCGCCGGTCTGTCGATTGCCAAGGACCTGCCCGCGTTTCGCCGTCTGGGTTGGCGGATCGTGCTGGTGTCGTTCCTGGCCAACTTCGGCACCTTCATCGGCGCCGTAATGATCGCCGAGATGTTTCATTGATTTGATGGCTATCGCTGATCGTTCCCATGCGCCAGCGTGGGAATGCCTCTCAGGACGCTACGCGTCCGCTCTCGAATGTGACGCAGAGCGTCACGGGCTGCATACCCACGCAGAGCATAAGCACGATCAGTTTCACGCCTCATTCACCAACCAGTCATGCACCGCACGGCGTGCCGGGGTATTAAGAGCGCCTTCGCGGTAGGCCAGTACATATTTCTTGCGGGCCTTGATCGGTTGCCCGAACGGCACGATCAGCGAGCCCTGTTCAAGCTCATCGGTGATCAGTGCCTTGCGGGCGATGGCCACGCCCATGCCCATGCGCGCTGCGTCGATGGTCAGGTGGTTGCGGTTGAAGGTGTGGCCGCGGCGCACGTCGATGCCATCGGCACCAATCGCAGTCAGGTAAAACTCCCACTCTGCGTACTCATAGCTGCCGCGCCATGCAGTGATGTCATGCAGCAACGGAAAATGCACCAACTGGCTGGGCGTATCCAGCGGCGGTTTGCCCTCCAGCAGTTTGGGCGAGCACACCGGAAACAGTTCTTCCTCCAGCAACGGTGTGGTCGACAGGCCCGGATAGCTGCCGTCGTTCAGGTCGATGGCCAGGTCGAAGTCGTCATCGCGCAACGAGCCACTGCTGTCTTCGGCAATGATCCGCAGTTGAATGTCCGGAAACGCCTCCTGCAGCCGTGGCAAGCGCGGCATCAGCCATTTGCTGAGAAACGATGGAATGCAGCGCAGTTTGAATACCCCGCCGATCCGACCGGAATACAGCAGGCGCAGCTCTTCGCTGATGCGACTCTGCACCTCGTTGGCGACCACCGCCAGACGCTGCCCTTCGGCGGTCAGCTCAAGGCCGCGCCCGACCCGGTGGAACAGCGCAAAACCCAGCCGCTCTTCGAGCTGGCGCATCTGCTGGCTGATGGCGCCCGGCGTGACGTGCAGCTCCTCGGCGCAACGCGTAAAGGAAAGGTGTCGTGCCGCACAAGCGAAGACCTGTAACCAGGCGTGCATCTGTGCGTTGAAAATTCTGCTCATTGAAGAGTTCCGCTAAAGCGTTGCATAGGAACAATCGTTTGTCGTTTCGACCGCTGAAGCCAAAGATGAAAGCCAGAAAGAAGGAGTTTCAACTCCTCTGCATCATCTCACTTGAAGGACCTCCGTGATGGCTATCAGCGTCTTCGACATGTTCAAAATCGGCATCGGGCCGTCCAGTTCGCACACCGTCGGGCCGATGCGGGCCGGAGCGCTGTTCGTCACTGACCTGCGCAACCAGGATCGTTTGCACAGCGTAGAACGTGTTGAAGTGCGATTGTACGGCTCTCTGTCCGCGACCGGCATCGGTCATGGCAGTGATCGTGCGACGGTCATGGGATTGATGGGCGAATGGCCGGACCAGATCGACCCCAGCCAGGTCAACCAGCGCATTGACGCGCTGCGTGCCGACGGTCAATTGCTGCTGGCCGGTGAACAGCCGATTACCTTCGTCTGGGAACGCGACATGTGCCTGCTCGAAGAAAGCCTGCCCTACCACCCCAATGGCATGACGCTGTGCGCGTACGGCAAGTCGGGTGAGTTGTACGAGCAGACCTACTATTCAGTCGGCGGCGGTTTCGTGATCGATGCCGCACAGGCGGCCAGCGGCGTGCTGGATGCCGATGACACCGTTCTGCCTTACGACTTCTCCAGCGGCGCGCAATTGCTGAGACTGTGCAAGACCCACGGCCTGAGCATCTCCGAACTGATGATGGCGAACGAAAAGGTCTGGCGCAGCGAAGAAGAAATCCGCGCGCGCATCATGGTCATCTGGGCCGCGATGCAGGCCTGCGTCAACAAAGGTCTGCTCGAGACGGGCATACTGCCCGGCGGCCTTAACGTACGTCGTCGTGCCTATCGCCTGCACCAAAGCCTGCAAAACCTCGACAACCCGAACGTGATCGGCTCGACCCTCAGCGCCATGGAGTGGGTCAACCTGTTCGCGCTGGCGGTCAACGAAGAGAACGCTGCGGGTGGCCGAATGGTGACGGCTCCGACCAATGGCGCGGCCGGGATCGTGCCCGCCGTGCTGCATTACTTCATGAAATTCAAACCCACGGCCAACGATGACGACGTGGTGCGCTTCTTTCTGAGCGCTGCCGCTGTCGGCATTCTGTGCAAGAAAAACGCCTCGATCTCGGGCGCTGAAGTGGGCTGTCAGGGTGAAGTGGGTTCGGCCTGCGCCATGGCCGCTGCAGGCCTGGCGGAGATTCTCGGGGCAACGCCCGAGCAGGTGGAAAACGCTGCCGAAATCGGCCTGGAACACAACCTGGGGCTGACCTGCGATCCGGTAGGCGGACTGGTTCAGGTGCCGTGCATCGAGCGCAACGCGATTGCCGCCGTGAAGGCGATCAACGCCGCGCAGATGGCCCTGCGTGGCGACGGCGAACACTTCATCTCGCTCGACCATGCCATCCGCACCATGCGCGACACCGGCGCGGACATGCACGATAAGTACAAGGAAACCTCACGCGGCGGCCTGGCGGTCAATCTGATCGAGTGTTGATCCGTATCACGGGCGCCTCCAGGCGCCCGGGGAGTGTCATCGAGAAATCAGTGTCGAAGCGGAATAGACAATCCCGCCGGTCGCAATCAACAAAAGGGTAATGCTGGAGACGAGTTCGATCTTGCGCTTGTACTTCATCGCCAGCTTCTGACGCATGAGGAAGATATAGGCGAACAGGATCGACAGGTCGATGATGATCCACAGCACTGACAATACCGCGATGCTGCCCTTGAACGACTGCGTCACGTGAATGAACTGGGGGAAAAACGAGACAAAAAAGATGATGTCCTTGGGGTTTGAAATGCCCACCAGAAACCCCGTCACCAGCCCACTGTGCCGCGTGCCGCTCTGGACCGGAGTGCCGACAAATTCAGGTTCGTTGCGCAGCGCATGCTTCAACGCATCCACTGCCAGATAAGCGATGAAGAAACATCCCACCAGACTGATCCAGTTGAGCAGACTCGCGCTGATCGACAGCGTACCGGTCAGGATCAGCGCCGCAACCAGCACCAGTACCAGCGAAGCCCAATTGGTGCCCAACGCCGTGAGCATGGCGCGCCGGGGTCCCGACACCAGACTGGTATTGACGATCAATGCCACAACCGGACCCGGCGTAATGATCAACATGAACACGCTGAACATGTAGATCAGCAACAACGAAATATCCATAACCTGTGACCGCTCGTTTGGTGGGTCAGGCTTTGTCAGCCTGAACGTCCAGGGGCTTGATGTGCAACGGGCAGCGGCTTGACTTCAGGCCACCTTCCTCGTGCAGTTGATATTGCTTCCACTCCAAGCTGTTGCGGTCGCCGAAAAAACCCAGTGTTTCGGGCACGACACCGTCGTTGTATTCGGCAATTCGCTGACGGATCCTTTCTCTGATCCGGCGTCCGCTTTCATCTTCCGCGCTGGCCACTTCATCGAAGTTTTCCCGAGGGTTGACCACGAACACAATGTGCTTGCCCAGTGATCGGCTGCGCATAGCAGTGTGGCTGGGGAAACTCATGTTGATGAAAAACGACAGTCCGGCGAAGTGATAAGTCCACTCGGGTGTTTCTGGATTGATGCTCGCTGTCGCGGGCCACGGTGTGCTGTCACCCTCATGCAGACGCTGAAGCGCCGCCCAGCCATGAGCCTGTTCCTGCGCCAGATTGATGAAGCTGTTTTCTTCAAAGATAACAATCAGCGGACTGAACAGGCGCTTATCAAGCGGTGTGCTCCTGACAAATGCGGCATACGCTTGCATGCCGCCCTGCAGGTCAGCCTGTTCATGTTCCCGGGAAATGAACACGATCAGGCAGCTTCCCGACTTGTTGGCACGCCGCCCGAACAGACATGGGAAGCCCTTGTCATCCACTACCCCTTCAAATTGCCGATAGGCAGTGATCATCCATTGCGGGACGCGGGCAGTGTCAGCTTCATTTTCAAGTGTTTGCCTGAGCGCCGATTGGCACACCAACATTCCAGACTTGGGCAGCATATTCCCTCTCGCACATGGCCTTTAGAAGCACTGCCTTATTCTTTTTTTTCTTTCCTGACAGTGATGAGCCGGCAAGTCTGAAGGGACATGAGCGCGTTGAAAAAGGGAAAAAGGTGTACCCTACCATGACAAATAATCATGGTAGGCATAGGCATGACCGAACGCATCCCTCCTCTTTACGCCCTGAGGGCCTTTGAAGACGCGGCGCGATCATGCTCTTTCACGCGTGCTGCGGAAGAATTGTCCCTGACTCAGAGCGCCATCAGTCGTCATATCCGCACGCTTGAAGAAAGCCTGGGCTGTCGATTATTCGAGCGCAACGGCCCCAGGCTGTCTTTGAGTGACGAAGGACGCCACCTGGCCAGCCAGCTGAAAATCGGCTTTCGGATCATTGAAGACGCCTGCCAGCCTTTCCGCGGCAAGGGCAAGCACCTGCGACTCAAGTCACCCTCGACCCTGACGATGCGCTGGTTGCTGCACGCACTGGAGTCCTACAAAAATCCCGTCCCGGCACAGCCTGTACAGCTCTCCAGTGTCTGGATGGATTTCGACAGCGTGGACTTCTACGCCGAGCCTTACGACTGCGCGATTCTGTTGGGCAACGGCAACTTTGGAGCGAACGTCGAAAGCTGCAAGCTGTTCGATGAATGGCTGATTCCGATCTGCTCGTCTGAAAATCTGGGGGATCATCCCTGGGGGCCAGAACGCCTGCAGAACGCCGACTTGATCCACCCGTCGACAGATCGCAGGGACTGGCGGCGCTGGTTGAAACGAATGGGGCTGTCTGATCAGGTGAAGCTGGACACCGGCAAGGTGTTCGACACCCTGGACCAAGGCATCACCGCCGCCATCAGAGGTCATGGTGTATCCATCGGCGACCTCTTCCTGATCGCCAATGACGTGTACGAACACCAGGTGTATCTGCCTTTCGAGAGCGCAGTGGGCACAGGCGATGCCTATTACCTGGTCTGGCTGCAGGACAGCTACAAGCGTCAGCGGGTGCTGGAATTACGCGACCATCTGCTGACCTGCCTGCCTGACATTTCCGGTATCAAGGTGCAATTGCTCACCGCATCATGACAACCGGATTGGTATGACCTTCCGAGCACATGCCGCTTCTTGTCAAAAACCTGGCTGCTGATGATGCGCTGAAATCTACTTCTGCCCGGAGGGCGTGGGGGTTACGAAGGCAGCGATGGGCTGCGCAGCAGCCCTTGAGTGCATCTGATACACCGCATGCGCAGGCATTGTGCA
>Ga0308164_10005277_pt1 | contig 10506 bp, 9 predicted proteins | sample PhyTR2_FD_201031 | JGI IMG/M metagenome (GOLD analysis project Ga0308164, IMG submission 201031) | Phyllosphere microbial communities from UC Gill Tract Community Farm, Albany, California, United States - DLSLT.R2 | ecosystem: Host-associated > Plants > Phyllosphere > Unclassified | place: USA... | reverse complement strand
GATATCTCCTCTTCGGCCAGCTCTGGAACGACACCATTCTTTTAACGCGGCAACTCCTGACCGCACGGACCAAACCGGCAGAGGGCCGGTCCGACGAAGATATGCACGGACAAATTGCAGCCGAATTTCTTAATCTAAGACTTCTTGCCAGCCGCTTAAGCGAGGGTTTCGAATTGCTAAAGAAGCTTGGTACATTCTTTCCGACCTGGAAGACCGATCTTGATGATGACGCCGTGGCAGGGATCAAGGCAATCCGACAGTATTTTGACAAGAAGGACGCTCCACTACGCCTTATTCGAAACAACCTCGGCTTTCACCAGGACGTCAAGCTCGCAAAGCAGTCGCTGAATGGTATTGCCGACACCGAGATGGTCGACTACCGCGGCCAGTTCTTTGCCACGACGCTGTTCATGAGCGCGGAAACGCTGCATCTACGTGCACTTGCAATTTTGTTCGACATTGAATCGAGCCGTGATGCTCTTAATCTCCTCGCCGATCACGTTCAGCGGATGCTCGGCCAGTTTTATCGCGTTTGCCAAGGCTATCACGACTGGTTCATGATGCTCCATGTGGTGCCTGTCTTTGGTCTTGAGAACGGCCAGATGATACCACTCGACAACGCGCCCAAAGCCGAGGAGATCGTTACGCCGTTCTTCGTCAACTTTGACGATGTGAAAGCGCGAGTTGACGCGCAAGGTGGTGCGCCCAAGCCCGGCTAGCGTTCGTGGTCGAAAATCGCTTACCAGAGGGCAAACGTGATCGGCCGAATGCCGAAGGATCAGGGAAGACAGGCATCACAATGGCGACCGAGTTAGACGAAGGCCAGAAGGCAGAAGTGGCGAGAATCCGTGCACGGATTAAAACTTTAGTCGAAGGCCATTTTGCCACAGGCAAACCGGCATATTATCTTTCGCAGCTTGGCAACCAGCTTGGAGAAGAGGATCGTAAGCTACTCGAGGGTCTAACCCACACGAAAATCTCTCAATTTGTCGCCGATGCTTTCGACTATGAGATTGGTCGTTCGGGGCAGCACGAGAACATCCTCTATCTCATTGCTCCAGAAAGCACTGCCGTGCCGTCAGTAGCCGCTCCACGCTACAACAGTCGGTTCTGGGCTGCTTTCAAGGTGCCGTTGGCGGAAGGCGAACGCCGCTTCATTGACATCGAGACGTTGGATTTCGCGGCCGATGCTGCTCAGTTCGGCTCGCATGGCGACACGATCAGAGAGATCGATGCCAAGTTCCTGCCCAAAGGTTCAGACGTTGCATCGCCCGACGTGATCCTGAGCCGCATTGCGGCATGGCTCGACGCACAGCGGCTCAATCAGGGCCCCTTCCTAGTTCAGCGCAACAAGCCGCATGCAAAGCAAGAAAGCCTTCTGACCGCATTGATCAACGCGCTCGACAAGGATCAGCTGAAGCGCGTGAGCCTACCGCTCGACGTGATCAAAATATTGGAAACGCGGCGCCTCTGACATGCAGGTCCTAACCTGCATTGCGGGGCTGCCAACCGCCGTGGCAAATGAAATCCGATCGAGATCCGCCAAACCCTTCACCGGGGATGCCGCTAACCGACCGATCGTGCGGCCGGTCAAGTTGCCTCATGGTTATCGCCTTGGGATGGCCGAGGGATATCATAAGGACCTTGAAGCGAGGATCGCCACTCTTAACCCTCGCGACGAGGTCGCAGTGATCTTGGCCTATGTCGCCTATCAAGGTGAGGAGACACAGCGCTTCGTCGATACCTTCTTCCCTTTCGCGATCCACGCGCCCCTCGATCCGTTCGACCCTGAGGCCGGCCCTAAGGCCGAGCGCCGCGCGATGCTTTTGGATTATGTCGACAACATCGAAGTTGCGGTCGCTGCGCTCATGACAAGGATGCACGCCGTCCGGGACACACTCAGCGGGCGTAACTTCTCGCCTCTCTTGCTGCCGCTCGCGAACTTTAAATCCGACGTTGTGCGCGCGCAGATCGCCGCATTGTTTGGCGAACTTGGGACGGCCGTGGATCCCCGCACGATGTTGGACCAGGCGAGTCAGGCGATCGCAGCGGCGCATCCGATCCAGCTTGGCGGCACCGGTAAAACAAGGACTCGGTTCTATGAGGACTCGCGCCGCCTGCGCTTCAACAGCCCCGGCAGCAATCGACATGGGATGGCACAACAGGGCGGAGCCGGACATTTGCCCGCCTGTCTCATCAACGGCCGTGTCAGATTGGGAGGGCCATTCGACTCCCAATTCCACTATGACTGCGACTACGCACGCGGGAATGTCAATCGTACGTATCCCAACTGCCATGCTGTGCAGACAGCACCGACCGACACCAAATATGTGAACATCGCGCCGAGCGATTACATCCGTTGAGCGATACGGGGCGGATCGTTTCCGATCCGCCCCGCCAGTAGAACTTGCTTGCTCTTCAGCATCACGGACAATGACAAAGCAAAGCTTTGTATCACCCTCACACCTACCTTCGCGAATCCGACCAAATCAAACGTGCCAGGCCTGGCCGCATTTGACGTCTAACCGGAGCGCGCACGTCCGAGAATGCCGCAAGGGAACAATCTCGCACTCGACTGGCTTTGCGAACTGCCAACAGCCAAAACTGCCCGCAGCCGGTCCGCTCGTGCGTTGCCGTAACAGCAATATAGGCTAGCTCACGGGATTCTTCAAACTCCTTCTTCTATGGAGATTGGAATCCGTCACCGAGCGCGTCCACGGCCGCGACGACCCGATAGAAGACGTCCCGACTACTCCTTGCGAACGCCGGATGGGCGTCACGCGAGACCATCGTAGCGGGTGATACGGGAACCCCAAGGAATCCTTGTCGCAACGGGAGGCGCATCGGACGCGCTTACCTTTCGCCGCGCCCTCGATGTGCTTCGCCCAGATGTGGCCGATTTCTCTTGCTTCATCGATGGCGACGAGCGGCATCACTTCTGGGGCACCGGGAACCTTCTTAGATTCGCCGATGGTCTGCTGCGTACCGACATCCAAAAATCAGGTGCTCTTCGTCCTCGACAACGATGCCGAAGGTGTGGACGCGTATCGCAGGCTGCGTGAGCTGGATTCGACCGGCAATCTTAGAGCCATTGTCCTTCCCGACATTGAGCAGCTTCGCAGCTTCCCCGCTCGTGGTCCGGAGGGGCTCGCCCAGGTCGACATCAACGGCCGGGCGGCGGCCATCGAATGCTATTTGGATCTCAAACTGCCGAGCTACTCGACCGCCCGCGTGATCTGGAGCAACTACAAGCGAGACCTCGGTATCTGGCACGGCGCGCGCGAGCACAAGGAATCATATGATCTGCATTTCATGAGTCAGGACCGCGAAACCCTGACATCCGGGGGTTACGACGTGTCGAAGCTGACGCAGGTGCTGGAAGCGCTTATAGCGGAGGCATCCCGCTTCGGCTTCGGGCCAGACTAGAGCCGAGCACGACATCGGCGTTGCCCAGCTACATGTAAGATGCTTGACTGTCAGCTTCCTGCTTCAGCGTCTGTAAGGCGACCTTATTTGAAGTCGCATCGAACTTAGCGATGAACTGCTTCTTGTCTGCATGTTTTAAATATGATGCTGACATTGTCTCTTTTTCAAGGAATTCTCGTAAAGTCTTTCTAACAATATCGGCGTCGCGCCGATGATGGCGTCCATTTAAGAGATCTCGTGCTGGCTGCGACGAAGTTGCCTGCGCGAGCTGTTGCGGAGAAAAGACCGGAACTCGACGCTCGGCACTACGGGCGATCAAAACTGTTCGGACACACCATAGCGCTCGTTTGGCAAGCAGGGTCGAATTCAGCTGCTCACCGAACCGGACGAGGTACCAGCCGAGATCGGAGGCTAGCTCGATGTCGTCCTCGTAGCTCGAACGGAACTGAAAAGCGCGTTGAAGGCGCGGCAAATATCCGTCCGGGTCGACGAGCGGCTTAGCTTCCTGGACTAGGTGGCAGGTGAACAGCTCGCCCGAGCGCGCCTCGTCTTCGAGCTGACGCCAGGGATAGATGAACAGAGAAAGGTGCCCAACGGAAACATTGCGCCTGTCATCTTCGAGATTGATCATCAGCAGGTCTGTGTCGGACCCCTGTACATGATCGGCCCGCGCCAAGCTTCCGAACAAGAGGGTCGCCGCTATCGCCATGTTGGGCAACGGCGCCGTGTGTCAGAAGGCAGCAAGCGATGCCAAAAAATCACGATGAGGTCGCGGTCGTCGCGCGCGCTAAGGCTTCGATCGACATTTGGCGCGACGAAACGCGTGCCTGATTAACCTCTTCCCGATTCTGCAGCACGAGTTGCTGCTTTTCAGGCTTGAGCACGCCAGGCTCTATGTCGAGATTGTACTCGCTCATCAAATAGAAGCTGAGGCTCAGGCGACAGGGCCGCAACAGCCGCCCGTCAATCATGCCGTGCTCGGCCGCCACGGCGGCTTGCCGTTCGGGTGAAAGTTCAGGGTTAGGCCGAATGTCGAGATTGATCTTGTGGGCCCACTCATAATCGAGCGCCGGGTCGATCTTGGAGGGCCTATGATCGCTGACGGCGGCGATCCGATTGAGATTGTAATCCCGAAAGTCGTCATGGTCCTCCGACCAGGATCGAACGTACCAGCGCCCGGCGCTGTGGGCGAGGGCATGTGGGGCGATCGTTCTCAATGGCTGCACCGACCCCGTTAGAGACGCGTAGCCAATGTCGATTTCCTGTCGTTTGCCGATGGCGTCCAGCACCTTCAGAAGCACAGCCGGATCGGTGGCGCGCCGACCCAAGGTAACAACCTCAACCGGCGGGATGGCGTCGAACCAGGTCTCCTCCGACCTCATCCAACGGTTCTCGATGGCGACCAGCTGCAGCAGGTAGCGCTCTACCGTCTCGCCAATAAGTACGGGTGAGAAGGCGTCCGTGCGAATATAGGCTTTCTCAGCTCGATCATAACGAAGGTTGCCAGACGCGATCTTTTCGTACTGCGCGATATCGGCCGATGCTTGCTGAGGCGAAATGGCGAAGGTGGTGGACAGATCGCTGCGATTGAAGCGGCCATCCCAAAATAGCCGAAAGTCAATGAATTCGAGCCGTCGGCGGACTCCCCAGCGCAAGCGCTCCCCGCTGTCCTCAACACTGCGACCATCCATAATCACGATTCTTTCCACACACTCGCGTCCAGTTACTTGACGCGATGATCTGCTGTCCCCACATCATATGGACGCGATCGCTTTATGAGGCAACGGGTCGCTAGTCAGGGGACGTCGCGCAGATGGCGGAAGGTGAGCAGAATAGACCAACTGGGCAGCCCTACCGAGTGCTCAGTCTCGACGGCGGGGGGATGCGAGGCATCTACACAGCGGCCTTTTTAGCGCGGTTGACGGACCAATTCGCTCGCATCCGTAGCGAATCGGCGCTTGATCTCGGGCGCGGCTTCGACCTGATCACCGGGACTAGCACGGGCGCAATCGTTGGCTGCGCGTTGGCAATCGGGCGGCCGATGACTGAGGTGATTGGCCTATATCGCGAGCACGGTCCCAAGATTTTTCCACATCGTATCGCTGGCAAGCGCAGCGCCATCTATCGTGCCAGCCAGGGCAGCCGGTTCGTGCGCGAGGGCGACAAGGCGCTGCGCGCAGCGCTCAAGGGCGTACTCGATGACGTGACGATGCTTGAGGTCTTCGAAGGTCGCGGCATCTCGCTTGCGATCCCCACCGTGCTGATGAGCGAGCACCGAGCTTGGGTGTTCAAGAAGACCCCAAAGAGCGGCGTGCGTGACGACCGATATCCGCTGGTTGACGTGTGCATGGCGACGAGCGCCGCGCCGATCTACCGCTCGCTCGCCGCCATCGACGATCCCAATGCGCCGGGCGGTCCTAAGCAGGTGTTCGCAGACGGCGGCCTTTGGGCCAACAATCCGATTATGGTCGGACTTGTCGATGCGCTGACGGTCGCCCCGCCGGAGCAGCCGATCGAGATCTACTCGCTCGGCACCTGTCCGCGCCCTGAGGGCGATCACCTCGACGCCGAAAGCGCGCATCGATCGATGCTCGACTGGTCGCTCGGCGCCGACGTCGCGCCGCTCAGCATATCGGCCCAAGAGTTCGCTTTCGACCACATGGCGCGGCTTTTGGCAAACGCCATCAGCACGTGTGGTCGCTCTATTCGGCGGGTGCGCTTTCCCAACAAGCCGGTGCCGGCAAGCATGATGCCCTATTTAGCCCTCGACGACACGCGTCCGGAGGCAATGGACCGGCTGGTCGCCCAAGCGCACACCGATGCCGACCTGACCAAGAGCGCCTGCGACGACCTCAACAACGAAGAAGGTCGCATGATCCGCCGCCTCATGAACGATCTACCGGCGATGCCGGCAACCGGCGCCGTCTGGCGTCCCACCTCCATCGACAAACAGAAAGGATAGGTGATGTTCGACTGCGCTAAAGACGTGCGGGCATATCACGACAAAGATGTGACCCTGCCAAAGAGCGAACAGGACGCCATGCGCGACCGTCGCAATTCGAATCGGACGCGGCTGCGCAATGGTCTGGACAAGGCCGGCAAGCCGAAGCCTATCGAATTCGTCAAGCAGGGCAGTTACGCCATGAAGACGATGTGCCGCGATCCAGACAATGACTACGATATCGACGACGGCGTCTACTTCAAGAAGGACGATCTAGTCGGTGATCGCGGCGCTGAGATGACGTCGTTGCAGGCGCGTCAGATGGTTTGTGATGCGGTCAAGGACGACAAGTTCAAGCGCGCCCCGGAGGTGCACTCCAATTGCGTGCGCGTCTTCTACGAGAAAGGCTACCATGTCGATCTGCCGGTCTACCGGCGCGTCGTCACCGAAACCGTTTTCGGCGAGGAGGTGCATCACGAACTGGCCGCCAGCAACGGCTGGAAGCGTTCGGATGCTCGCGACGTGTCAGACTGGTACGAGGACGAGCGCGCCGCGTCGGCCGACGGCCGTCAGCTGCGCCGCATCAACCGTGACCTAAAAAAGTATGCGCGCAGCCGCTACAGCTGGCGCGGCGTTATCCTGAGTGGCTTTGGCATTTCTGTGCTGACGACAGAGTTTTTTCGGGTGAACAACCGCGAGGACCGGGCGCTTTACGACACGATGGTCGCGATCCGAGACCGGCTAAATTGGAACCTAGTTGTTACCCATCCCGTGACGCCCGGCGGCACCATCACCAGCGGATCTGACGATGCCAAGGCGCGATGCTTTCGCGGGAAGCTGACTGAGGCGATCGACACGCTTTCGCCGCTGTTCGACGCGGACTGCACGCGCGAGAAGGCGCTCAAGTGCTGGGACAAAGTGTTCGCGACTACCTTCTTCAGCGAGCGTCTGGAGGAGGAGCAGCGCGCATCCATGGTTGCTCCGGCGATCATTGGCTCGGCCGCTTTGTTGAGTGCAACGGCCACGGCAGCGAATGCCGTCAGCAGCGCCGGCGGTGGCCGCCATGCCTAGGAAAGCGTTCACGATCGGCTGGCGACAGGCGGCGCTTCATCTCGAAGCGACTTTGCGCGAGCGTACGGGTCAAGCGCCCGAGCGTCTCGACGCAGGCACGATCGTCGCCGACTATCCCACCCGCGACTGGATCGCAGCCGGCTGGCGGATCAGTGTCGCCTTCTCCGACGGTGTGACGCGGCGCATCGATCTTCTGGCTGGAGAGCATTTTCCCACTACGCCAGTGCGAACGGCGCTGGTCGACCACCCCGACGCAATGACCTGGCCGCATGTCGAGAGCGACGGAGTCCTCTGCCTACTGCCCAACATGGCCGAGTGGGATCCTGACGATCCGTCGGCGGTCGCCTTGGGCCTCCTTCATCGCTCGATTATCTTGATCGAGGAGCTGCTGGAAGGCAGCATTGTCGAGCGTGACTTCCGCGAGGAGTTCGTGACCTACTGGGGCTATAAGGTGCATTCCAGCGGCGAGACCTTGTTCAGCCTGATCGCGCCCGCGTCACCTTCGCGGCTGGTGCGGGTCTGGCGCGGCAAGGGCCTTGAGGTAATCGGAGAGGACCAGGAGTCCCTAGCCGCCTGGGTTCATCATCGCTTCGGCGACAGGGTGGCAGTCAAGACCGATGCGGCAGCCCTACTCTGGCTAGATACGGCGCCTTTACCCGCCGACTATCCGGAGACCGCGTCTGATCTGTATCGAATGGCTGAGCGGATTGGCGAAGACGCGCGGACCGTTCTTGAAGAAGTGGCCAGCGGCGAGCCCGATGAGGTGTTGGCTTTGGTGGGCGCGGTTGGGCGCGGCGGTGCGGCGTTGATCGGTGTGAAGGCACCCAACCCGAAGCGGCGCAAGGGCCGACCGCGTGCGCCCGACGAGCCCTTGTCAGTGGGGTTCCGGCCGCACCATACGCCGCAACCGATCGTTCTCGGACGCTTCTTCGGCACGCTTCCGGTGGTGCGGACCCAAGTGCAGCGCGCTGATGCCGATTGGGTCCACGGGCGGGGCCAGGATCCTCGCACACGTCGTCTGCTGGGCGCGACCGTCGTGTTCGTCGGCTGCGGCTCAGTTGGTGCGCCCGTCGCGTGCGCGCTAGCGCAGGCAGGTGTTGGGCGGATTGTTCTGGTTGATCCCGAGACACTCGGCTGGCCGAACGTCGGCCGACATCCGCTCGGTGCGACGGATGTCGGCCGCAACAAGGGAGAGGCTTTAGCGGAGCGGCTTCGGACCGATTATCCCCACCTCATCGTCGAGCATCGTCCTTACGGCCTTCATCAGCTTATCATGCACGACAGGGATCTGCTCGCCGCAGCTGACTTGATCCTCTCCGCGACCGGCAGCTGGATCGCCGAGAGCGCACTCAATCGGTGGCATGTAGCGCAAGGCCGCGAGAAGCCCATCCTCTACGGGTGGACAGAGGCCCATGCCTGTGCCGGTCATGCGGTCGCGATCGGTGGACAGGACGGTTGCCTGCAATGCCACATCGGGCGCACCGGTGCGCCAGACCTGACTGTACTCGCGTGGCCAGAGGGCGGCGACGCCAGCTTGGAGGAGCCGGCTTGTGGCGCGCATTATCAGCCCTACGGGCCGGTAGAGCTGGCGTATGTGACTGCTATGATCGCAGAGGTGGCGATGGATTGCCTTCTCGATCCACCTGCGCGATCTTCCAATCGTGTACTCGTGGCATCGTCACGCCGTATTGCTGCGCTTGGTGGACAGTTGACCGAAGATGGGCGTGCCATTTTTGGCGGAGCTGCAGCGGGGGTTCAGACAATTGATCGGCCTTGGCCGTACGCTAGTTGCGCGGCTTGTGCACCTAGCGGCTTCGACAAGGCTGCCTGACGTTGTGTCGGAATGAGCTTCTCAGACTCAGCCTACGAAACGGAAGCGCTGAACATCACGCCACGGCGGACGGGCCGCTTCCCGACATCGACGGGAGCTCGGGCCACTGTCCCGATATTATGAATGAAAGCCCCGTTACGCCATTCGACGCTCATAACCGGCCGGGCCGTAGTCCCTCATCAGCAGGCGCTTGCCGCCCCGCCCCGACGCCTGAACCAACGTCCGCTTTCCCGCTGATGTCGCCCGAAAGCAGTCGGACTGCTTTCCACCACGAAAGGCCGAAAAGCTGTCCTACGTGTCCGAGTCTGCTGCCGTATCTAGCTTGGGGACGAACTTATAGACGGTGCCTCGGGAAATGCCGAGTTGGCGAGCGATATGTGCGGGCTTTATACCGTCGGCGATCAGCTTACGCACCGCGTCGGGATCAATACGCGGCTTACCGCCTTTGTAGACGCCCCGCGCCTTTGCTGCCTCGATACCTTCAAGTTGCCGTTCGAGTCGGAGGTTCGTCTCGAACTCTGCAAATACGCCGAGCATATCGAGAAATGCTTTTCCCGTTGCCGTGCTTGTATCGATCGGTTGCTCCGTCGCCTTGAGAGCGATCCCCCTGCCCTTCAGCTCGTGTACAATATCCTGCAGATCTTTCATCGACCGAGCGAGCCGATCAATACGGGTCACTACCAGAGTGTCGCCTTTGCGAAGGAAGTCGAGCAGGACTTGCAGTTCGGTCCGTGCGCCGCGCTCGCTCCCTGATTTTTTCTCCGAGCGGATGGTCTGGCAGCCAGCGGCCTGCAGCGCGGTTTCCTGTATTCCGAGATCCTGCTCAGAGGTCGATACTCGCGCGTAACCAAAAAGCGTCATTGGAGCCTCATTTGTTCAATCAGGTTCTAGACCACCTGCACGGAGTGTTCAATCTCTATGCAAGTGACCCTGATTGAACGGGAAGACTGTTCAGCGCAGTGTGTTCACTCACGGTATACCCGGACTGACATAGAGGACATGCTCGTTCAGGCGCAATGTCGAAACTCACATTGTGTCACATGCATTGAGATGGCATAATTATCCTTCAACGCATTGAGAAGGAGTGTTCCGATGGCTAACCAGTCTATAGACGTAAAAGTGGCGAGTAACGGTCGAATGATTCTGCCGGCTTCAGTTCGCAAGGCAATGGGGCTTCATGGAGATGCGAAGGTCATCTTGACTGTTGAGGACGACCAGGTTCGTCTGTCACCGATCG
>Ga0308164_10005276_pt1 | contig 10507 bp, 7 predicted proteins | sample PhyTR2_FD_201031 | JGI IMG/M metagenome (GOLD analysis project Ga0308164, IMG submission 201031) | Phyllosphere microbial communities from UC Gill Tract Community Farm, Albany, California, United States - DLSLT.R2 | ecosystem: Host-associated > Plants > Phyllosphere > Unclassified | place: USA... | reverse complement strand
CGGCCATCGCCGGAAGCGGCGTGATATATCTGTTTGACGAGTGGCTCAGGCCAGCCCTCGACAGCGGCAGGCTGGAACCGCTGCTGCAACCCTGGTGGCTGACTTTCTCCGGTCCGTGGCTTTACTATAACGATCGGCGCCTGATCCCCGCTCCGCTTCAGGCATTTATCGACTTTGTCCGCGAAAAAAACGGGCGCGTAAACAACTCAGCTATACCAGCTAAACCCCTGTGGCACCCGTGAAAATCCGGCATGTCGCAACGCGTTAAGCAGCGGTGTCTGCGAAACCGGTTCACCATCTACCTTCTCCAGCGTGAAACTCGCGGGCTTTTCACGCTTCAGTGCCAGGCCCAGCGCCGCCACCGCGACCTGCTGCAGCGCGGGATCGTCGATGAATGTCAGCAACTCTTTGCCTCCCGGCGTCAGATAAAGCACCAGCGCGCCGCCTGAAATCACCACGCGTCCCCCCTGACGGCGGGTCGGGCGGATGCCGCTGGCGTGGAGCGGCCAGCTCAGCAACGCGCCAAACGGATTCGCCGGGTCCGGTGCGGCCAGCGCCACAGCCTCTGTCGCGGTCAGCGGCTTTTCTGCCAGCTCCCGCAGACGCTCAATGGTGTTATGGTCGGCAAACTGCGCGCCGCCCGCACCAGCGACAAACCGGCCACGCAGCAGCCGTCCGGCATCTTCCATGCTGCGTAATACCGGCTGTAACGACGGGAACCCTCCGGGGATCTGTTCCGATATCGCGCTACCCCGGCTGATCACCCCATAACGGTCGAGAAGATTTTCCACCAGAGACAGGGCCAGCCGGGCAGGAGCAATCTCCTGTCGGTTAACCCGCGACCAGCGACCAGCCAGCGTGTTGACCGCCGGTCGGCGTGCAGAAAGTGCGCCCGGGGTGAAGCGCTGACCAAAACGAGTGCGCAGGTTACGCGCCGGACGTGAGCGGGTCGCGCCTGGCGTGGTCAGCAGCCCGCGCACCGCAATCCAGCTATCGGCAGTGACATAGCCCTGCCACACCAGTTGCCACAGAGCAGCATAAATGTCGGTGGTTTGCGTTTCTGCTTCTTTCATCTGTGCCATGATCTCATGAACAAACCACGAGCCACCCCGGCTCAGTGCGTCGAGAGTCGCCTGCTGAATCGGTGTCAGAGGCTGCGTGGTGTCAATCACCGGCAGTGTTTCAGCGGCATATTCCGTGAGGTGCAGCGAGATCAATCCATCATTCTGACCCAGCGCTTTGTGTCCGCACCAGGTAACCTCGCCACTGGCTAACAGTTCATCGAGCATCGCGGGCTGATAGTCGGCTATCCTGGCGCGCAGGATTTGTGACTCCCACAGCGAGGCCGGTAGCGGCACGCCCGCAAGTTGCTCAACTACCCGCAACAGCCCGTTAACCCCGTGATGCTCTTCACGCTGCGTGTTAAGCACACCGTGACGCTCCAGCAGCAGGTTGATCCAGGCGGCAGGTGGAACAGGCCGGGTTGCTTCACGTGCTGATTGCAGTGAACGTAAGCGTAACCGTTTGAAGATCTCTGTGGAAACCCACTCCGTTTCCGATGCGCCCTCTGGCGAACCCATATTGAGCAGGTTGCCCTGCTGATGCAGGGAAAGCAGCACCTCATTCACGACGGCCACACCCAGACCAAAATGCGTGGCCAGCTGTCGGGCGGTGAACAGGGTATGGGTACGGGCGTAGCGGTTAATGAGATCGCGTAGCGGATCGGCCTGCGGCTCCAGAAATGTTGCGGGCAGATCGTCAGGCAGTACAACGGCCAGTGCATCGCGCAGGCGGGCTGCATCTTCAATGATCGCCCAGCGCTCTTCACCAGCGAGGGTGACCGGGATCATTCGCTGCGCGGCCGCGAACTGCGTCATGGCTTCCGCGATCTGCTGGCCGTTGCCACTGAAACGTGCCGCAATACCGGCAACCGGGAGCGGGCCAAGATCGCGCAGCAGATCGATAATGCCTTCGGCGTGCTGTGCCTGATAGCGGGAATCGATGCGCTGCAATTCCTGTTCAACCTGCTCAACGACGTCAGGTGCCAGCAAATCACGCTTGCTGGTCTGGCCGAGCAGTTCACCCAGCAGGTTACTGTCGAGCGCCAGCAGTGAGGCGCGCCGTTCTGCCTGGGGGGCGTCGCTGGCGTAAATAAACTCTGCAACATAGCCAAACAGCAGCGGCGCGGCAAAAGGGGAGGGCTGTTCGGTCGTCACCTCGACCAGCTTTATCTTTCCCTGTGCTATCTGTTCCATCAGCTGGTGCAGGGCAGGCAGATCGTAGACATCCTGCAGACATTCGCGTGCGGTTTCGATAAGGATGGGGAAATCGTCATACTGTCGTGCGACTTCCAGCAACTGACCGGCGCGCAGCCGCTGCTGCCAGAGCGGCGATCGTTTGCCCGGATTACGCCTCGGCAGCAGCAAAGCGCGTGAGGCACATTCACGGAAGCGGGCGGCAAACAGCGCCGACTGACCGACACTCTCAGTGACCTCCTGGGTCAACTGGTCGGCGTCGAACATAAACAGGTCAGCGCCGGGTAACACTAACTCGCTGGCGGGAAAGCGGGCCACAATGCCGTCATCACTGGCTGCAACAGAAGCGTCAATGCCCAGGCGTTGCTGGATTCGGGCGGCAATCGCCAGCGCCCAGGGCGCATTGACCCGCTTTCCCCAGGGCGAATGCAGGATCACCCGCCAGTCGCCGATTTCGTCACGGCAGCGTTCAATCAGCAACGTGCGATCGTCCGGCAGTACGCCGGTGACGGCGCGTTGTTCAGCCAGCAAAGCCAGCAAATTCGTGACTGCGCGGGCATCCAGCCCCAGCGCGCGCAACTGCTCCTGTGCATCCGCCGGTGAAGCCGCATTCAGATTACGCAGAAACAGCCCGAGGCTGGCACCCGAATCGGCCGAACGTCCAACGCCTTCTCCGCGCCAGAAGGGCAGACGAGCCGGACGGCCTGGCGCAGGCACCACCAGCACCTGGTCGTGGGTAATCTGCTGAATCCGCCACGACGTTGCGCCCAGGGTAATAATATCATTGACCCGCGACTCATAGACCATCTCTTCATCCAGCTCGCCGACACGACGTGAGCCAGCCTGCTCTTCGCCTTCAGGCAGGATGACGCTGAACATGCCGCGATCGGGAATGGTGCCGCCGCTGGTCACGGCCAGATGCTGAGCGCCGGGTCGCGGCGTCAGCCGTCCGCTCTGACGATCCCACACCAGCTGCGGCCGCAACTTAGCAAAGGCGTCAGAGGGAAACTTACCCGCCAGCATATCGAGCGTGGCATCGAACAGCCGACGCGACAGAGTGCGAAACGGATCGGCCCGACAGACCTGCGCGTACCAATCATCGACTTTTAAGGGATCCATTGCGACGGCCGCCAGGGTTTGCTGCGCCAGAATATCGAGCGGGTTACGCGGCGGAGCCAGCGCATCGAGCTGGCCCGCACGCATCAACTGCAATGTGACTGCCGAATCCAGCAGATCGCGCCGGGTGCGCGGAAACAGGATGCCTGTTGATACGCCGCCGACCTGATGTCCGGCGCGTCCCACCCGCTGCAGTGCGCTGGCGACTGAAAGCGGTGCGCCCACCTGGATCACCAGATCCACCGGCCCCATATCAATGCCCAGTTCCAGACTGGAAGTCGCCACCACGCAGCGCAGTATGCCCAGCTTCAGTGCGGCTTCAATCTCGCCTCGCTGCTCCTTCGAGACAGAACCGTGATGCGAGCGGGCAATAAGATCGTCACTGTCGTCGCGTTCTGCATCCCGAGCGCCAGCGGCTGTCTGCTGCGCCAGATAACGCGCATTGAGCCGCGCAGTCAGCTTTTCCGCCAGACCACGCGAATTCACAAACACCAGCGTGGCGCGATGGGCTATAACCTGCTGCAGAATGCGCGCTTCAATGTGCGGCCAGATCGAACCGCTGGCAGAGGTGGCTTCACCGGTCAGGTCATCGGGGCTGGCAATATCGGTCATATCTTTGACCGGTACCTCAATGGTCAGATGCAGCGTCCGGTCGGCGGCCGGATTAACGACCTGAACGGGCTGACAGCCGCCAAGGAAGGCGGCCACCCGTTCAACCGGTCGTACCGTGGCGGAAAGCCCGATACGCTGGGCGGGTTTGGGCAGCAGCGCATCCAGTCGCTCCAGGCTCAGCGCCAGCTGAGAACCCCGCTTCGATCCTGCCACCGCATGCACCTCATCGACGATGACTGTGGTTACGCCCTGCAGCGTCGTGCGGGCTTTTGAGGTCAGCATCAGAAACAGCGACTCGGGTGTGGTGATCAGGATATCGGGCGGGCGGCGCACCAGCCTGGCGCGCTCTGCACCGGGCGAATCGCCGGATCGCATTCCGATATTCAGAATGATCTCTGGCTCATTTAGTGCCTGCCGCTCAGCGTAAACGCCCGCCAGCGGCAGATTAAGGTTGCGCTGTACGTCCGCGGCCAGCGCCTTAACCGGTGAAATATAGAGAATGCGGGTAGTCGTTTCACGCGAGGGTGAGGGCTGGGCGGTTCGGAACTGAAACAGCGTGTCGATGGCGGTGAGAAAGGCCGCCAGCGTCTTCCCTGAGCCGGTAGGGGCAATCACCAGCGCATGCTCTCCGCTGGCTATCGCCTGCCATGCCGCGTGCTGCACCGGCGTGGGTGCAGCAAAGGTGGCAGAAAACCAGCGTCGTGTGGCGGATGAAAACCGGGCTAAGACTGCATCAGATTGAGATTTCGACATCATACTCACGGTATCACGCAGCAACTGCGCCTGAAATTAATCCGTTGAGTGTATGTGAAAATTGCCGTTTGTGGATGACGTGACTGACATCTGGCCGCGTCGGGCGAGTTTGTTAACTGGCCGCTCCGGCTAAAGCGCGACCTCTGATCGCCAGCAGCGACACCAGCGCCAGCACGATGATGGTCATGCCATAGAAGCAGGCGGTCTGGTTCAGCCCGATATGGGGCGCAGCCATGCCAGCTGCAATTGCAGGCAGGGCAAAGGCGAGATAGCTTTTGATCAAAAAGGCGGAGAACAGTCCGGCGCGTTCATGGCTTTCAGCTAACTGCATAATGATCTTCAGCACGCTGGAGAAAATCGATCCAAATCCCTGACCCGCAATGGCGGTGCCGAGATAGAGCCAGGCCACGCTGTGCAGAGAAAGGCCCGTAAGCGTGACGCTCACGCCCGCAATCAGCATCAGCGTACCGATAACTAGTGCCCGCGCGGGCGGTAACGGGCGAAAGAGAAATACTGCTGCCGTTGCGCTCAGCATCAGCGTCGCCACAATCGAGCCGCCGATAAAAGGCGATGTCAAGCCGGTTGCGTTCGCCACCATTGAGGGCATCAGTGAAAGGTAAAATCCGCCCAGCATCCAGGTTGCGATGTTAACCGGCGTCACCATTAATAGTGGCCCCAGTGCGCGTCGCGGTATGCTGACCTGAGGTCGCAGTGCGGCCAGAACACCCGGCTGAGGCGCAGTGGTTTCTGGTATCAGCGGCAATAGCGCCATGGTAACCAGCATCAGTATCAGCAGCAGCGCGTAGAGCGTCACCGTGGGAAAGGGCGCAAAGGTGACCAGTATGCCGCCCGCCAGCGTGCCCAGCGTCATCCCCAGAAAGGCGGTGAACGAGTTCAGCAGAGGTCCGCGGGTTTTACTGGCGTCAATCAGGCTGGCACCAAAGGTCGGCAAGGCAATACCGGTAGCAAAGCCCTGCACCAGCCGGGCAACGATTAAGGTGGTGGCAGAGTTGGCAGTGATAAAGATCACCAGCGCGATCGCATTGATCGCCAGCGCCAGCAGCATCAGCGGACGGCGGCCGGTATAGTCGGACACTTTACCCACCGTCAGCAGCGCGGCCAGCAACGCGAATGCATAGGCGCCAAAGATCAGTGTCAGCATGATCGGCGTCAGATGGAACAGGCTGCGATAGAGCGGGTAGAGCGGCGTCGGCGCACTGCTGGTGGCGGAAATTAGCGCCGCACCGGTAAAACTGAAAAGCGTGGTGCGGGCAGCAGCCTGAGGCGTCAGTGTGGGGTTCATGGAAGTCACCTTAATGCAAACTATTAGCTTTTAATAAGGTATACGGCTATCTGTGCCTTAATGCAATATCTTTGCTTTAACCTATTTTGCTGTGTGACTTAGTGTCACCCTGTGGTAAGGTTTGTGTTACTAAGTCACACATGGGAGGAGATATGGCTTCAACAAGACTTCGTCAGCAGGGCGGGGCGGTCGTGCTGACTATCCCCAGCGAGATTGCTGCCAGAGCGGGCTGGACCGTCGGCATTGAGCTGGACGTCACCGCAGAAGGCGAATCGGTGAATATTGTGCCGGTAACGCGTGTACCACGCGGTCGCCGCACAGTTGCTCAGTTGCTGGCCGGTATCGATCAGCAGGAAATTCAACAGCATAACGAAGAGGCCGCCGACGGGTTGAACGACGCGCCGCAGGGCAGGGAGCATATCTGATGGTTTCAAGGAGAGTGCCGCAGAAAGGCGAAATCTGGCACGTTAATGGCGATCCGGTTGAAGGGCGAGAGTTTAAAGGGCCGCATTATTACCTTGTTATTTCGCAGCGGGAGTTGGTTGCGGCTTTGGGAACGGCAGTGTGCGTGCCGGTAACAAGCGGCGGCGGCGCATCACGCTCACAGGGCGTGACTGTTTATCTGGACGGTAACAGTACAGATACGGGCAAAGTGACCGGCGTTGCGCTGTGCTATCAGGTGCGCTCGCTTGACCTGACTGCGCGCAAGGCAAGCTATGCCGCCACAGTTGAGCCACATGTTATGGATGAAATCTTGTCTTTAGTCGTAGACCTTATCGACCCGCGGTAAATCAACACTGTCTGACAGTTAAAACTTAATAATTATAAATTCCTGGAATACATAAAGATCAGGTCCATATTGTGATCGCGTGACCTGATGGAAGCTTTGCAACCCCATATGGGGCCTGTTTATGCTGACGTACATCCGCTCTCTCTTCGCCTGCGCTTTGTCTCTCCGGGCCGCTTTACTGCGCTCTTCTCTGTCCATTTCCTGTTGAGTGTTGTTATGTGCTTTGCGGGTTGTTTATCAACAACATTTCGGCGAGTCTCACTGTTAATAACAATCAGAGAGCCAGATGATGAAGATAGCTGAGATCGATCATATCCATCTCTACGTTGAAAATATTGAACAGGCAGAAAAGTGGTACAACGAGATCATGGGCTTTGAACGCTGCCCTTCCCTGTACTTCTGGTTTGAACAGGGTGGGCCGCTGGTCATAAAGAATAACAGGGCATCACTCTCTCTTTTCCTGCGAAAATCTCAGCCACCAGGCCACACGGTGGCTTTCGGGGTGGCAGCCTCATCGTTTAACGAACTTATACCTGTACTCAGTAAGAATAAAATCCCTTTCAGCGTTAGTGACCACAATGTGTCGATGTCCGTCTATTTCAGCGATCTCAGTAATAATAAAATTGAAGTGACCTCTTACGACTACCTTCATGCAAAGCAGATACTGGAGAGCTTTGCGTAACGCTATCGCTTTTTGCGGTTAGAGGTCTGACTGCAGGCGCACGATGATCTGCTATCCGAAAGTATAATTACTTCACTCATCAGCACGCCGGATAAAGTGAAGCCTCTAGCCCCTGAACGTGATTAGTAAAGCGAGTTCTTCAATCGTTCAGGCAGCGCTTTGTCGTAGGCGTCGCCATCAATTTCTGCAATCTGTTTGAGGATGGAACCGGTGCTGGGCAGCGCCTGCCGTGAGATCTGCGTTTCTGCATCCCATAATCCGGAGCGAATAATCGCCCGGCTGCACTGAAAGAAAACGCTCTCCACAGTGATGCGCAATACGGTTTTAGGCAGCTGATTGTTGATGGCAAAGCGCTCAAGCAGCGCCGGGTCGGTGCTGATCGCTGCCGTGCCGTTCACGCGCAACGTCTCGCCAATGCCAGGGATGAGAAAAAGCAGCGCTACCCGGTTGTCATGCAGAATGTTGCGCAGGCTGTCGATGCGGTTATTACCGCGTCTGTCGGGTAATAGCAGGGTTTGGTCATCTTCGATTTCGATAAATCCGGCCGGATCGCCGCGCGGTGAAACATCCAGCCCCTCGGGCCCCGACGTTGCCAGCGCTACAAAAGGCGAGGCGGCGATAAACGGACGATAGGCGGGATGAATATGATCGGTCACCTTAGCGACAGAGGGCCGGGCGACCGTGCCATAAAGACCTTCAAGTTCGGTAAGTTCAGTGATAATGCTGCTCTGTTCAGCCATTTTTGCACTTTCCTTTTATTAATCCGATTCCCATGACGCTTATGATACGCCGCAAACCCGACATAACAGCTAAAGCATAACGTTAACATCAATAACACCAGAGCCAGAGTCAGCAAGCGACTATTTACGATAATGAGTTTGCGCGTACCCGTCACTCCTCCGCCTGAAAAAAGTTTATTACCGGCCGTGGCTACAAATTCTTCACACAATGCCGATAGCAGAAAGACATTACCACCTTATTACATCCACCCATGAGACTCGCCTGTGAAAATTTCAACTCGTCTGTATGCCGGCTTTGGCCTGCTCATTCTGCTGTTTATTCTGTGTAGCGGGATTGCTTTACACGCTCTTAACAATGCCCGTGATGGCATGAACGATGTCGTCAATGTGAAGATGAAACGCTATCAGATGGTACTTGATATGCGGGGTGGCCTGCGTGACATGGGCATTGCAGTGCGCAATATGGCGCTACTGACCGATACTAAAGCGATGGAACCGGAATGGAAACGGCTGCAGTCTCAGAAAACGCTTTACATCACCACCCGTGAGTCGCTGACCCGCATGATGGATGATGCCACCCCTGCTGCACGCGAAGCGTTCAACAAGGGGCTGTCCGAAGAGAAAGCCACTCTCGACTCCCTTGAACAGGCTGGCCGGTTGGGGCTGGATAATCGTTCGCAGGAAGCCACTGCCTATCTGCTGACCGTGACGCGTCCGGCGCAGCGTAAGCTGCTGGATGCGCTTAACACCCTTTCAGCGATCCAGAGTGAAGAGAGCCAGAAAGCGGTGACGATGAGCAGTGATTCGTCGGCGCGTACTGGCTTTACGCTGATGATCCTCGCGGGCATCTCAATTCTGCTGGCAGCGGCAACCTGCCTGTTTACCGTGCGTATCCTGATGCGTCAGTTGGGAGGCGAACCGGCTCAGGCTCAGTCACTGGCTGCCGCTATCGCCTCAGGCGATCTCACCACGTCAGTGGCATTGCGACGCGGTGATACCAACAGCCTGCTGGCATCGTTGGGTGGTATGCAGACCAATCTGCGTGAGCTGGTCTCCCGTATTAAAGAGGCAGCGGGTTCCGTGGCGCTGGCCGCTGATGAGATTTCTCGTGGTAATACCGAGTTATCTTCACGAACCGAGGAGCAGGCATCTGCGTTGCAGGAAACGGCTGCCAGCATGGAGCAACTTACCGCGACGGTAAAAAGCAATACCCTTGGCGCGCAGCAGACTGCCGGTTCGGCTCGTGAAACGGCCTCGCTGGCTCGCGGCGGTGAAAATGATGTCCGGCGTATGTCCGAAACCATGAATGGTATCTCACTGAGCGCCGCGAAAATCCGCGACATCACTGGCGTTATTGAAGGTATCGCTTTCCAGACTAATATCCTGGCGCTTAACGCGGCCGTTGAAGCGGCAAGAGCCGGAGAAGAGGGGCGTGGATTTGCCGTTGTTGCAGGTGAGGTTCGCTCGCTAGCACAGCGAAGTGCAACCGCGGCACGGGACATCAAATCGCTGATTGAACAGACCGTCGGACAGGTAGAGCAGGGTGTCTCGGTGGCGGCCGGAACCGGCCAGAGCATCCTGAAAATTGTCGGTATGGTCAGTGAGCTGGCCGAGGCGATGGATAATATCTCCCTGTCTTCCTCCGAGCAGATGCAGGGTATTTCGCAGGTCAGCATCGCCGTGAGTCAGATGGATGGCGTGACGCAAAACAACGCCGCACTGGTTGAAGAGTCTTCGTCGGCTTCTCAGTCGCTGTCTGAGCAGGCACATGCACTGCGTGGCATGGTTGATTCGTTTAGAGTGCACAGCGAAGCTTAATCGCCAGACGCAACAGAACAGACCGGACGCGAACCCCAGCCGCGTCTGCTCTTTTTGACCGGATTCCAGCAGGATTCTGGCACGGCCTTGCATCGCAGGTTTTCTGTGTACTTACGTCAGAGGTGACATGCTGCCAGTGATTAGCTGGCAGCCGTTGAGTCGTGTTAACAGAGTTGGTGACAGGCGAAGTTGCTGATATAAAGAGTAAAGATTGCTTATTCAGCACCCAAAGGGAGCGCAGGATGGTTTGGGAATCAGAGCGACTGCTCTACAGGTATACTCTTCGCGAGGATCTTGATGACCTCTTCAGAATCTATGGCGACCCCAAAACACATAAATTTAACCCGCGAGGTCCATGGCCCGACAGAACGTATGCCATTCAGGCCATAGAGCGCATATTACAGAGCTATCAGGAACAGGGTTTTGGCGACTGGACGA
>Ga0308164_10005273_pt1 | contig 10515 bp, 4 predicted proteins | sample PhyTR2_FD_201031 | JGI IMG/M metagenome (GOLD analysis project Ga0308164, IMG submission 201031) | Phyllosphere microbial communities from UC Gill Tract Community Farm, Albany, California, United States - DLSLT.R2 | ecosystem: Host-associated > Plants > Phyllosphere > Unclassified | place: USA... | reverse complement strand
TGCCGTCGTCGAGGCGGGTATTGGCTTTTTCCGGATTCGACGAGAACGGCACTTGCAGCCAGACCACGTCCTTGCCCGGCACCAGCACGCCGCTGACCCAGTACGGGGTCCACGTGTAGTACAGGATAGCATCGCCGCGCTGGAAGCGGCCGATGGTGTCGGCCATCAGGGCAGGGTAGCTGCCCTGCACGTGCTTGACCGTCTCGCGCAACTTGTACGCATCCATGTGGTTTTCGATCATCGCCTCGCAGCCCCAGCCCGGGTTGCATCCGGTCAGGTCCGCCTTGCCGTCGCCGTCATGGTCGAACAGCTTGGCCAGGGCAGGGTCGCGCAGCTGGTCGATATTGGTGATATGGTACTTGTCGGCCGTGGCCTTGTCGATCAGGTAGCCCTGTGCGGCCGGCCCGGCGTACGCGCCGGTGCGCAGCAGCTTGGCATCGCCGCCCGCGTTGTCGTAATAGTCACGGTGCAGCGGATCCCAGTGCACGGCCAGGAAGGTCGCGTCGCCATTGGCAATCGCGATGTGGGCAGTGGGATAGTCCACTTCCTTGATCGGCTGCGGCTCGTAACCGAGCGCTTCCAGCGCGCTGTCGACCAGCATGGTCTGGAAGGTTTCTTCGGCGATCGAGCTTTGCAGCGCCTGCACCTTGATGCCCTTGCCGGGCAGCGTGGCGTCCGGGGTTTGCGCCATGGCCAGGCTGGTGGTCAGGGCCAGGGCCGCCAGCGCCAGGGCCGACAGCCATTGGAACATGCGTTGCGATTTATAGGTTGCTTTGAATTGTTCAACTTGATGCATAAAAATCCTTTCTTGTTATTGTGCGGAAGCCAGCGGCGCCGGGGCCGCATCGGCAGCCGGGGCCGGCGTGCGGCGCACCAGGCGCATCACGAATCCTGCCGGACCGGTCAGGTACCAGTGGCGCACGCCGCGGCGTGGCTGGCCCATCGCTTGCGTCAGGCGGTCGAGCGTGATGGCCAGCAGAACGATGCCGAGGCCGCCCACGGTGGCCAGGCCCATGTCCAGGCGGCCGATGCCGCGCAATACCATCTGGCCCAGGCCGCCCACGGCGATCATCGAGGCGATCACCACCATCGACAGCGACAGCATCAAAGACTGGTTGATGCCGGCCATGATCGACGGCATCGCCAGCGGGAACTGCACCCGGGTGAGCAACTGCCATGGCGACGCGCCGTAAGCACGGGCCGCTTCGATCAGGTCGGGACGCACCTGGCGGATACCGAGGTTGGTCAGGCGCACCAGCGGCGGCAGCGCGAAGATGATGGTGACGATCACGCCGGGAGCGTTACCGATACCGAACAACATCACCACCGGCACCAGGTACACAAAGGCCGGCGTGGTCTGCATGGCGTCGAGCAGCGGACGCAGGATGTTTTGCGCGCGGTCGCTGCTGGCCAGGAAGATACCCAGCGGCAAGCCGATCAGCATGCAAAACGCGAGCGATGTCAGGACCAGCGACAGGGTGATCATGGCGTCGGGCCAGATGCCCAGCATCGACACGATCAGCAGCGACACCACGGTGCCTATCGCCAGCGCGCGGCTGGTGAATTGCCAGGCCAGCAAGCCGATGATGGCGATTACCCCCAGCGCCGGAGCCGCCAGCAGGATGTCGCTGACGCCATTCAGGGTGCTGTCGATCGGCGCCCGCACGGCCTGGAAAAACGGCCGGAAATTGGAAACGACCCAGCCCAGGCCCTGGTTGATCCACGCTTCCAGCGGCAGCGAGCCGTCGAAAATCTGCGACAGGTGCACACCGCCCGCATGGGCGGGCTGGGCGGCAGGCGCGGCGGCGTCGAGCCACGATGTATCGGTGGGCGGGGCGGGCAGCCATGGGTTGATCTGGGCGGCTTGCTCTACACCCGGTGCGGCGGCTGGTGCTGCTGCCGGGACTGCACCTTGAGCGGTGGCCGCGGTGCTGGCGGTCTCTGCGAGATGCGCTGCGGGTTGGGCTAATTTCATGCTTGTCCTTTCTGTACTGGTTGTTCGGCAATGGCGGGCGTGTCGCGGTCGAGGAACTTCAGCAAGGTCGTCTTGCTGATGGCGCCACGGAAGCTGCCGTCATTGGCCACCACGGGCACGGCATACGGCAGCTGCGCTACCTGGCCGAACAGACCGGCGACTGGCTCGTCGGCATCGATGGTCTGCACCTCGGGCAAGTAGGCATGGGCCAGGCCCAGCGGTCCGATATGGCCGTCGAGCGCCGTGCGCAGCGAGTCGGCCGAGACCACGCCGAGGAATTTCTTCTGCGGGCTGACCACGTAAGCGTAGGCCCGATCCTGCTCTTCCAGCATCGACAGCGCTGCGCGCGAACCGCGGGTGGGCGACTCCGACACCACGATCTGGCTCTTGCGGGCGATATCGCTGGCCTTGAAGACCGCTGCCGCGTCGACCCCGCGCACGAAGTTGCGCACGTACTCGTTGGCCGGCTTGCGCAGGATTTCTTCCGGCGTGCCCACTTGCACCACGTGGCCATCCTTCATGATGGCCACCCGGTCGCCAATGCGCATCGCTTCGTCGAGGTCGTGCGAAATGAAGACGATGGTGCGGCGCTTGATTTGTTGCAGCCGCAACAGTTCCGACTGCATTTCCGTGCGCATGATCGGATCGAGCGCGGAAAACGCTTCATCCATCAGCAGGATCGACGGATCGCAGGCCAGCGCCCGGGCCAGACCCACGCGCTGCTGCATGCCGCCCGACAGCTCGTCCGGATAACTGGCGCCGTAACCGGCGAGCCCCACCTGTTCCAGCGCTTCGAGCGCCAGCGCGTGGCGTTCGGCCCTGGGCATGCCGGCCAGTTCCATGCCGAACGCAGTGTTGTCGAGCACGGTAATTTGCGGCAGCAGCGCGAACGACTGGAACACCATGCTGATGTCCTTGCGGCGCAGCGCGCGCAATTGGGCATCGGGCAGGGTATTGATATCGTTACCGTCGATCACAATGCGGCCGGCCGTCGGTTCGATCAGGCGATTGAGCATGCGCACCAGGGTGGACTTGCCCGAACCGGACAGGCCCATGATGACAAAAATCTCGCCCGCCTCGATGGTAAAGCTGGCGTCGAACACGCCGATGGTGCAGCCGGTTTGCGCCAGGATGTCCTGCTTGCTGGCGCCCTGGTGCACCAGTTCCAGTGCGGCTTCGGGCTGGTCGCCGAATACCTTGAACACTTGGTCGATGATAATTTGTTTTGCCACGATGTGGTCCTCCTTCGATGTGTCGAATGGATTGATACGCTGCGTGCGTGTCGCTTGCAGCGGGTATCAGCGGCCTTGATCCATCGCGGATGCTGCGGCGCAGTGGCGCAGGCAAGTAACGGAAAAAGGTGGGCACGCAGCGGCCGCACAACTGTTTCAGGCGGGCGCCGGGATGCCGAGAGCGTGTTATGTGCGGATTAAAAGAGGCTGGGTTCAGGACTTTTAACCACGCTGGCGCCATGAAACATGACGCCGGATGTGTTTGACCGGGTAGGTCAAAAACCAACTGGAGATGGGCGCAAGGCCCAGTGTGCAGCGCGGGGCTGCGAGAGATTGCTGTTGTAAATATGCGTCAATTATAGCAAGAAAAAGTGCACTTGTCCAATAGCTTTCCTTTTTGAAATGTGCTAGCAACGTGTGCCAGCGCACATAGCGGCGTCGGTTGCACTATTCAAGCAGGCGCTGATATATGATCGACGGGTTTGAGCTAACGAGCGCCAATCATGAAACTGGTTTACTGCCTGCTTGCCTTACTGCTCACGGTCCTGTCACCCGCAGGCGCCGCCCGCCCCATCGTGAGCGGCGCTGACCTGATGCGCCAGGATGGCCGCATTTACGTGGCGGCCGACGACACATTTCCCGCGTCGTACGCCGACGTCGACCGCTGGCGCGGACGTCAAGCCGCTGTGCCGCAGGTGAGCCTGTTCGGTGGCGCGTACTGGCTGGTGGCCGAGGTGCACAACGACAGCGCGGTGCAGGACTGGGTGGTGGCGCCGGGCAGCGTGCTCTTCGACCGCGCCACGATCCGTATCTACAGCAGCGACGGCACCATCGAGCGATTGCAGGCGGGCTACCGCGCCGACTACCAGTACGCACTGCATTATGGCCAGCGCATCCGGCTTGCGCCTGGCGCCCGCGCCATCATCGTCGAGCGCATCGCCAGTCCGTTTTACCAGGCGCCGCCCTCGCTGCGGCTGTTCACCGAGCCCGAATACCGGCGCCTGACCACGCTGGAAAACACGCTCATCCTCGGCTCGCTCGGAGCGCTTGGGGCGCTGGCCGTGTTCAACCTGTTCGTCCACCTGATGAAGCCGGACCGCGCAACATGGTTTTATGCGTTGTACCTGCTGCTGTACCTGATCGCCTGGGCCCAGGAATTCCACTTGCCGGCGCACCTGCTCGGCTGGCACAACCTGCACTGGCTGTACGTGCCATTCTTTCTGCTGGCCCTGCCGCATACGGCGTTCTATGTCGAGTTCCTGCAACTGCGCCAGCACTTTCCCCGCCTGGCGCGCATCAGCCGCATCAACTACGTGCTGCCGCTGCTGATGCTGCCCAGTACCGTGCTGGCGTTGCCGTATGCGCCGATACTGGCCACGCTGACCATCAGCGTGTGGCTGTCGCTGGCGCTGCTGTGCGGCATCGTCAGCCTGCGCGCCGGCATGCGCCAGGCCGTCTATTTTGTGCTGGCCTCGTGCGCGCTGATGGTGCCGGCCACCTTGATACTGCCCAGTAACTTCGGACTGGTGGCGCCGCCCGTGTACAACCCGGAGCTGCTGACCCTGCTTGGCGGGACGTTCGACGCCTTGCTGCTCGCGTTCGCGCTGGCACACAAGCTGCGCTTGCTGGTGCAGGAAAAAGAGCTGGTCATGCACCAGTTGAACCAGTCCGTCATCGTGGCCCATACCGACCACCTGACCGGCATTGCCAACCGCCACGCGTTCGACGCCCAGCTGGCGCAGCGCTATGCCGCCGAGGCTGGCGACCGGGGTGAGCAGGGGCTGGCGTTGTTGTTGATCGACCTGGACGGACTGAAAGCTGTCAACGACCGCGACGGTCATGCGCGCGGCGACGCGCTGTTGCGCGACTTTGCCCACGGACTGGCGCAGTTGCCGGGTAGCGAGACCGGGGTATTCCGCCTTGGCGGCGACGAGTTTACGATCCTGGCGCCGCAGCACCAGGTGGGGCGCCTGCTGGCGGGGCTGCGGCAACTGGAGGGCGTGTTGCGCGAGCGTGGTTATCCGCAGGCGGGCGCCAGCGTGGGCTGGGCGACGGCAGCCGAGTCGCCGACGGCTGACGACATGCTGGCGCTGGCGGACGAACGCATGTACGAACATAAAACCTCGCGCCGCCGCGCCCGCGCCAGCGACGTGCTGGCGCCAGCTTAATAATCGACAAGTTTAATACCTTATAAGATTTCACGATCAGCATTATTGGCGCACATCTGCTGGTTCGAATGAGCAATTGGTTCGTCCTGCCCGTTTGCCGCCCATTTCTGCCTGCCGAACTTTCTCCCAATGCAAACCCTTGCTTGCGGCGGTATCCAGCTCACGGCGCCGTGCATAGCGTGGGTGAACGAAAAGTTAAACTAGATAAATACCTAAAGATAATAAAAAGAAAATATTTAACTTTGCTCACGGTATTATTTTTAAATAAATATTTTGTTGTATCGAAGTATATTATTTTCGATTATTGCCGTACGGCAGCTCATTTCCTTGATTAAATTTGGCAAAATTTAGTGTGTTCGTAAGACACAGTTTTAATGCCGAACTATTAATCAGGTAAATCATGAAAAACAGTTATCCCTTGTTGGTCCTGCTCGGTACGGTAGGGTTGGCGCATGCGCAAGTAACGCCCGACGCCGGCTCGCTGCTGCAGCAAATCGAAAAAAACCGGCCGCCGCCGCTGCCGCAAAAGTCGCAGCAGGACCTGCAACCGGCGCCGGCGCCGTTGCAACAGCTGCCCGGCGTGGCGGTAACCGTCACCGAATTTCGTTTCCAGGGTAACCGGCTGCTCGGCAGCGACGTGCTGCGCCAGGCGGTGGCGCCGTTCGTAGGGCGGCCGTTGACGTTCCAGGAACTGCAAAACGCAGCGCTGGCCGTGGCCGATACCTATCGCCAGCAGGGCTGGATTGTGCGTGCTTACCTGCCGCGCCAGGAAATCGATGGCGGCATCGTCACCATCCAGATCGTGGAGGCGCTGTTTGGCGGCGCCCGCAGCAGTGGCGGCGAACCGGCGCGCATGGCGCTGGGCCGCATCGTTCCTTACGTGACGTCGGCGCAGGCCGCCGGTGCGCCGCTCAACGCCGATGCGCTCGACCGTGCGCTGCTGATCATCGACGATTTGCCCGGCGTGGGCGCCTCCGGCAACCTGGCCGCTGGCGAGCAGGACAACGAAACCGTGCTGGTCATGAAGCTGACCGACGAGCCGCTGTTCAGCGGCGATGCCGGGGTCGACAATACCGGCTCGCGCTCGACCGGCGCGCCGCGGGCCACCGCCAACCTGGCGCTGAGCAGCCCGCTGCGCTTCGGCGACCAGGCGATTGCCAACCTGATCCACTCCGAAGGCAGCGACTACGCGCGCCTGGCCTATAGCGTGCCGGTGGGCACCGACGGCTGGCGCGTGGGCGCCAGCGGCTCGCACCTGAAGTACCGGCTGGTGGCCGATGAGTTCGAAGCGCTGCGCGCGCGCGGCAGTTCCAGCACCGCCGGTCTCGACGCCAGTTATCCGCTGCTGCGCTCGCGCCTGCGCAACCTGTTCCTGCAGGTGAATTACGACACCAAGCGTTTCGACAACCAGGCCAACGGTCTCACCAACAGCCACTACCGGATCGACGGCTGGACCTTCGGCCTGAACGGCAACCTGTTCGACAACTTCGGTGGCGGCGGCGCTAACACGGCCAGCATCAGCATCATGCGCGGCAAGGCCGACCTCGACGGTTCGCCGAACCAGCTGGCAGACGCGGCCGGTCCGCGCGCCGGCGGCGGCTTCACCAAGCTGCGCTACAGCGCCAGCCGGCAGCAGGCCGTCACCGAGTCGGTCTCGCTGTTTGCCGCGCTCAGCGGCCAGGACGCCAACCGCAATCTCGATTCGTCGGAAAAATTCTACCTTGGCGGTAACTACGGCGTGCGCGCCTACCCGGCCAGCGAGGCAGGCGGCACCAACGGCCAGCTGATCAACCTGGAAGTACGCTGGCGCGCGCCGGGCGGCCTGGGCGTGAGCGGCTTTTACGACTGGGGCCACGTGGAGGTGAACCGCGACAACCGGTTTGCCGGCGCGGCGCTGGTCAACAACTACAGCCTGAAGGGCGCGGGCGTGGCCCTGAACTGGACTGCCAGCTGGCGCCTGAATTTGAAGGCCGCATGGGCGCGCCGCATCGGCGACAACCCGAACCCGAATCTGAACGGCAGCGACCAGGACGGCTCGCTGCGCAAAAACCGCTTCTGGCTGCAAGCCACGATGCCATTTTAAAAGATAACGGAGCACGAACATGAGCGGACACGCCACCATCAATCGTTTTTATCGCCTGATCTGGAGCGAAGCGCAGGGCGCCTGGATCGCCGTCGCGGAACACACGCGCGGGCGCGGCAAGAGCAGTGGCCGGGGCGCGTTCATGGCCGCGCTGTTCGCCAGCCTGGGCCTGGCGCCGCTGGCGTACGCCGGGCCGCCGGTTCCGGCACCCACCCAGCTGCCCACCGGCGGCGTGGTCGCCGGCGGCAACATCACCATCGGCCAGAACGGCGCCACCATGACCGTCAACCAGGCCAGCCAGCGCGGCGCGGTGGACTGGCAGACCTTTAACGTGGGATCGCAGGCGCAGGTCGATTTCCGCCAGCCGTCTGCCAGCGCGGTCACGCTCAACCGCGTGGCCGATACCCAGGCCAGCCAGATCTTCGGCCGCATCACCGCCAACGGCCAGGTGTTCCTGTCCAATCCGAACGGTGTGTACTTCAGCCCCACGGCCTCGGTGGACGTAGGCGGCCTGGTGGCCACTACCCACAGCATCTCGACCGCCGACTTCATGGCCGGCAAGAACACCTTCAACCGCGAGGGCGCCACCGGCGCCGTGGTCAACGAGGGCCAGCTGCAGGCCGGCTTGGGCGGGTATATCGCGTTGCTGGCGCCGGAAGCGCGCAACCATGGCATCGTGCTGGCGCAGGCGGGCACGGTGGCGCTGGCCGCCGGCGACGCCATCGAACTGCAATTCGAGAACAGCCGCTCGCTGACCGGCGTGCTGGTGGCGCCCTCGGCCATCGCGGCGCTGGTGGAAAATGGCGCGGCGGTACATGCACCCGGCGGCCTGATCATCATGTCGGCGCATGCCGCCAACCAGTTGCAGGGCGGGGTGGTGCGCAATAGCGGCACGCTGGAAGCGACCGGCCTGGCGCAACGCGGCGGCAAGATCGTGCTCGACAGCTCGGGCCTGATCGATCACAGCGGCACGGTCGATGCGTCGGGCGCGCAGGGCGGCAGCGTCACCGTGCGCGGCGACCGCATGGCCAGCAGCGGCACCATCCGCGCCGACGGCGGCGGCAGCATTGCCAGCACCCTGGCCAACGGCTTGCTGGAGACCACCAGCGCCGTCATCTCGGCGCAGGGCGGCGGCACCATTGCCGTCGATGGCGGCGCCGGCAAGGTCTATACTTCCGGCAGCTATCGCGCCGACGGCGAGCAGGGCGGCAAGGTGGTCATCACGGCCAGCGAAGTGGCGCTGATGGGTGCCAGTGTCAGCGCCACCGGCGTCAGCCAGGGCGGCACGATCCTGGTGGGCGGCGATTACCAGGGCAAGAATGCGGACGTGCGCAATGCGCGCAAGACGTCGGTGGGCACCGGCGTCACGCTCAATGCGGACGCCACCGGCCATGGCAACGGTGGCAAGGTCGTGGTATGGTCCGATGAAAAAACCGTGTTCGCGGGCGAACTGACGGCGCGCGGTGGCGCTGCCGGCGGTGACGGCGGCGTGCTTGAAGTATCGGGCAAGGAAACCCTGTATTTCGGCGGCACCGCGAATGCCCATGCACCGCAGGGCAAATCGGGCAGCTTGCTGCTGGACCCGAAAGACATCTTTATCGACAGCGAACTGTCGGGCCAGCTGGAGCTGGTGGATCCGCATCCCACCACCGGCGGCACCTTCGGTAAAACCACGACCGCGTTGGCCACCACGGCCGGCACTACCGTCACGCGCACCGGCTATCTCGTCGTTACCAATCCCACCGATAACTTCGGAGCCACCGATGCCGGCGCGGCATACCTGTTCCGCCAGGGCGACCAGGCGCTGATCTCCACCCTGTACGGCACCCATGCCGGCGACAAGGTGGGCAGCGAAGGGGTCACCACGCTTACCAACGGTAATTTCGTGGTGTCGAGCAAGTTGTGGAACAGCGGCAGGGGGGCCGTCACCTGGGGCAGCGGCACCACCGGCTGGGGACTGGGGCAGTCGGTTGCGCTGTCGTCCGCCAACAGCCTGGTGGGCAGCACCGGCACGCACCAGAGCACGATGAATACGGCAACCTCCGATAATGTAGGCGGCACCGCAGTTACCGTGCTCAACAACGGTAACTACCTGGTGGGCACGGCCAGCTGGTCGGACAATCGCGGCGCGCTCACGTTCGGCAATGGCGCCACTGGCGTGTCGGGCGTGGTCAGCGCCGCCAACAGCCTGGTGGGCAGCACGGCCATGACCGTCGTGCCGGCCGACGGCACCAAGCAGTACAAAAATGGCGACCTGGTCGGCAACAGCGTGACCGTCCTGGCCAACGGCAATTACGTGCTGTCCAACGAATACTGGAACAAGGGCGTGGGCGCGGTGACCCTGGGGTCGGGCACCACCGGCATTACCGGCGTGGTCGGCGCCAGCAACAGCCTGGTGGGCGACAGCACGCGCTTCGATGCCACCGGCAGCGGCAGCGGTACCGACAAGGTCGGCGGCTTCCTCAACGTGCTGACCGGTTCGCAGTTCGTGGTGTACGGTTCGAGCTGGAATAACGGGGCGGGCGCGGTCACCTGGTTCGATGGCAGCACGCCGGTGACCGGCGTGCTGTCGGCCGCCACCAGCCTGGTCGGGTCCGCCAACGACTACCTGTCGAGCGGCATCGTGACTGTGCTGCCCGGGAATAATGCTTACCTGATTCGCAGCCCCAGCTGGAACGGCGGACGCGGCGCCGTCACCTGGGTGCCGTTCGGCACCGACGTCAAGACGCTTAACGTGGCCACCAGTGGCCTGGTGGGCGCAACAGCCGGCGACGCCGTGGGCAATGGCGGCGTGACTGTGCTGGCCAACAATGATTTCGTGGCGCTGAGCCCGGGCTGGAGTTCCGGCAAGGGCGCCGCCACGCTGGTCGACGGCACCACCGGCAAAGCCAAGGCCGACCAGGGCGGCACCGTTACCATCAGCAACAGCATCGTCGGTTCGCAGAATGACGACCGTGTCGGCTCCAGCGGCATCGTGGCCTTGAACGGCAATGGCAACTTCGTGGTGCTCAGCCCGTACTGGGCGAATGGCGCCAATACCAAGGCTGGCGCCGTCAC